>RCUE01000015.1_pt1 | contig 153673 bp, 141 predicted proteins | sample 2166111 | NCBI WGS metagenome assembly RCUE01 (sample SAMN09930795, study PRJNA488358) | compost metagenome | feature: garden; material: soil; isolation source: compost soil in phenylacetonitrile-enriched culture | place: Germany: Experimental Botanical Garden Goettingen | collected 2016-01-27 | reverse complement strand
AAAGGATATACGTCTTTTGCCTGGCTCCAGAACATGGATATGACACCCTATGATTACCCCTATATTAATCAGCTTCTCGTCCAAGGATATCGGAATTGGTTACAGCAGAGCAATGGTATATCCTGGATCAGTGAAGAGTATACTGCTGTCTTTAATTTTACAGGTGTTCGGGTTGCTGGTAGGGAAGAGGATGATGACGAGGATTTAGAGTTGGTCGAGCGTTGTTGCATATCTAGAGAGATGGAAGTGAGCCAGCGTAAACTTCGGGATGGGAGTCTTACATTTGTATACATGGTTCCCATACTATGCCGCAATTACAAGAGAGAGCCTTTCGCCGCTCTTCGTTTTACACGGCCTGCTCAACATTTTGTCTCGAATCAGGACGCATTGTTAGTGGCTTCTTTGCATTTTAGGTCCTGCTTTTACTCGAAGTTTGAGTATATATTTATGGAAGATATCCTAGGGATGCAGAATCGGAGTGAACGTGAAGGCAGACGCCGCTCTATTTTATTTCAGATTGTAAAACGGATGCATGACAAGATTGATGTGGAAGGCGTGCTGGATGAAGTATTTGGAAGTATCGCCTATTTGTTTCCCCATGTGGATATCACGTTGTATATGAGTCAGGATCGGCACAGTCGAAATCCTCAGGTCAAGCCTTTGTTGCTACATGAACGGGACGAGGATGTATGTGTCCGTGCATTTATGAAAGGGCAAATGGCTGTGAATGAGCCTGCCGGTCCACAAGATGAAATAACTGAAATCGGTATCCCGTTACGTGGCAAGCAGGGCGTATATGGTGTTTTCCATATGATTCTTCCGGCAGGTGCGGATAGTATGGAAAAAGTGGACGTAGAGCTGATTGCGATGATGGCAGATACAGCTGGCACCGCATTTGAAAATGCGAAGCTGCTGGAGCAATCGAATGTACTTATCCATGAATTACGGCTCATTAATGAGTTGGTTCAGCGTTTGAATCAGAGCCTGAAATTAAATGAAATATTTGAGTTTGCCGTGCAGGAATTATTAAAAATGTTCATGGCCGACTTTTGTTGTATTGTGCAGCTGGATCAGGATGGAAGTTGCTTTAGGGTGATGTCAAGCAATGTGGAAAGTTTAAAGCTGGAGAGTTACCCTCGTGAAGGTGGATTTGCTGGACTGATATGCAAAACAGGAGAACCCGTGATTGTGTCTGACTATAGAAAGGATGGGAAGATATCCTCTCGGTTTATGGATACGACGGACTCTCAGTCTTTGATGGCTGTGCCTATGAAGAACAGGGGGACTCCTAGAGGGGTTATATTATTGTCGAGCAAGCTTCCACATTTTTTTTCTTACGATAATTACAAGATGCTGCAAATGCTAGCTCCTCATATCGGACTGGCCGTAACCAATGCTATGCTACATGCCGAGGTGCGGCGTCTGGCTAATATGGACATGTTAACAGGTTTATATGTACGTCATTATGTAGACCGAATTATTCAGGAACATCAGGAAAAGGATTTCTGTGGCTCTCTTATTTTGGTTGATATTGATCAATTCAAGCAGGTGAATGATACGTATGGGCACCAGACGGGTGACGAAATTCTGAAAAGCGTTAGCAATATTGTTCGCTCGGCGACTCGTGATGAGGATGTATGTGCCAGATGGGGCGGAGAGGAGCTTGCCATTTATTTGCCGCAGTTGGGGGTTCAACAGGCACTGGGATATGCAGAAAAAATACGTAGCTGTGTACAGCATGAAACTAATCCTCAGGTGACTGTTTCTTGCGGGATTGCCGAATGGAACTGGCTGGACGAGCAAATCAGCATCGAATCTTTATTTTATAGGGCTGATATGGCCTTGTATGAAGCGAAAAATGAAGGACGTAATCGTATAGTTATTGATCATGTAGGCGATATGTAGAGAATATTCCTTAGGGAATGTTCTCTTTTTGTTTTGCATAACCGATTGTAGACAGGTAATCCTAAGCATAGCTATAACCTGGATGTTCTGAAACAGAATTTTTATCATGATTTATAGTCATGTTTAGGATAGGACGGATGATGGTATGCATTGGAGAAAGCAATGGGTAATGCGGGGCTGTATGTTTCTGATTATATGTGTGTTAAGCGGTTGTGCACTGGATCGGCAATATACTCCTGAGCAGATTTTTAGAAGAGCTGTTGCAGGAATGGCTGGCAGAGAGAGGATAACGTTTATCGGACAGACTAGAATCAGAACTGACGGCCTGCCTACGACTAAACAGTTTGAATATCGCGGGAAGCTAAAAAATCACGATGAACTGATCATGCACTGGGGATCTGCAGAGGCTTTGCGTAAGCAAGGCGACTATGTAGCACTGAAAGAAGATAAGTTTGAGCCTGGTGTTACACATGAACGGTTTCTTCGTCAAAATGGAAAATGGATTGCGCTGACATCTGGGGATACTTCTATAGTTCAAAATGGCATGTTAAATCGCTTCAATCCGATTCAGGAGCTTGAGGAATTAAACACACTGAATAAGAGCATTCGTATGGAAAAGGGAGCTGCCCGGGGAACTTGGGTGGTGAGGATTGAACCAGAACCTGCCTCAGCAAAGCGTTGGTTGAAAGAACGTTTAATGGAAGAAATGAATACGTTAAATCCTCAAATCAGGATTTTAAAAACGCAGCATACAGAAACGAACCAAGAGCTGCAACAAAAGCTGAGTCAAGTATGGAAGCAAAGTTGTGAGGATATGAACAACCAGCTGGAGCATTCCGATGTGCGGACTGTGTACCATTTAACTATAGACCGCCAAACGGGTTTGCCTTTAAAGCTGTCGTCAGAATGCCGAATTTCCCGACAAGTTGCGAATGAAGAGCTGCACCAAGAGGCTCTGATAACCAGAGTTGCTTTTGAGGACTACAAGTAACGGAGCGGGCATGATACAATGGGATTTGAATTAACCGTTGTTCAAAAAGAGCGAAATAAAGAAGGAGAGACACTACATGAAAGATCCTAGAATACTTAAGCTGGCGGAAAATCTGGTAGGTTACTCTGTTGAAGTGCAGCCTGGAGAAAATGTATTAATCGAAATGATTGGTACAGAGCGCGACTTACTTAACGCCATCATTCATGAAGTTGGTAAAAAAGGTGGAAATGTTTTTGTACAACTTACAGACCGTAAGGTACAGAGCACCATGCTTCGTCACGCGACAAAGGAGATGCTGGAGACCTGGGCTGAGATTGACCTTAACCGGATGAAGCAAATGCACTGCTATATCGGAATTCGTGCAGGTGAAAATGTAAATGATTTGTCAGATGTGCCGGAAGATAAAATGAAAATGTATAATTCCATTTATCAGCATGCGGTACATAGCGAACAACGGGTGAAACACACCAAATGGGTAGTGCTGCGTTATCCGAATGACAGCATGGCTCAATTGGCGAATATCAGCACAGAAGCGTTCGAAGATTTTTATTTCGATGTGTGTAATCTGGATTATGCAAAAATGGACAAAGCTCAAGATGCATTGGCAGACCTGATGAATCGGACGGACAAGGTACGGATTAGTGGACCGGGTACGGATTTGAATTTCTCTATTAAGCAAATTGGAGCTATCAAGTGTTCAGGTCAATGTAATATCCCGGATGGCGAAGTATACAGCGCGCCTGTACGTGATTCCGTTAACGGAACGATCAGCTACAATGCACAAACCCTGTATAATGGCATTACTTTTGAAAATGTTAAATTCCGTTTTGAAAATGGTAAGATCGTGGAAGCAACGAGTAACGATACGAAGCGGCTGAATGATATTCTCGATTCTGACGAGGGAGCACGTTATATTGGCGAGTTTGCCATCGGGTTTAATCCGCACATCTTACATCCAATGAAGGATATTTTGTTTGACGAGAAAATCGCCGGCAGCTTACATTTTACACCGGGTCAAGCTTATGAAACAGCGGATAACGGTAATCGTTCATCGATCCACTGGGATTTGGTGTTGATTCAGCGTCCAGAATATGGCGGTGGTGAAATTTATTTTGACGATGTTTTGATTCGTAAAGATGGCATCTTTGTACTGCCTGAGCTGGAGCCATTAAACCCTGAAAATTTAAAATAACGATATCCGTTCTTGCTGAGAAAGCGATTTCAATGTATCATTATGGATGAGTAACGATACATGACAATTCAGTAAAGCGAGGGATTTCTATGTCCAATAATAACGCGGCGGTTGTTGAAATTGCACAGACGGCGAGCAAGTTCACCTCTTCCATCGTCCTTCATTCCGAAAATAAGTATATTGATGTGAAAAGTATACTGGGCTTGTTTACGACCCTAGTCAGCAGCCATAGCTATGAACTACACGTTCATGGACCAGATGCGGAGGAAGCCAAGAAAGCGATCATCGAGGTGTTCGAGAAGCACGGACTTCATATTTCAGTAGCCAGCTAACTTTATTCTTGAAGCAAAAGCATCCCTACCTGTAACTGTAGGGATGCTTTTTTTGTCAGGTTCTTGTATTAGCCTGCAATTTGGTCTAATATTAAGGATAGGACGTCTTGTGCGACATTGAGACATAGGGGGGAAGAATCCATGACTTCATCTGATTTGCAGGAACAATTGAATATCAAGGCTATTAATCTGCTTCAGGAAGATGCAGATAAAATAAAGAAGCTTATTGAAGTACAGATGGAGAATCTGGCAACCCGTTATTGCCCTCTCTATGAGGAAGTGCTGGATACTCAGATGTACGGATTTTCCAAGGAAGTGGATTTTGCGGTTCGCGCTGGACTTCTTCCGGAAATGGTAGGTAAACAGCTGGTCAGTGAGCTGGAACGCAATCTGGCTATTCTATATGAGGCCATGAATAATAAGGCTAATTAGGAAGACGGTTGAATTGATGAGAGCATGCGAAATTTGAGAGCATGCTTTTTTTGATGCCATTTTTTAAAAAGAGGATGAGAGGTCGCTTTTTAGCGTTCACCTTTGCCCTTGAATTTTAACAGCTTACAGGATTATATTGTCTTAAAAATTCAAGGGCAATAGTGATCAGATGTTTAAATGAAACGCGAAGCAGTCACTACAATTTAATCTACATTTTAAAACTTTGGAAGCTACACAAGGAAGAAGGATACACCTAACAATACATACACTACCAGCAGCATAAGTCCCTCATACCAGTTGGTTGAGCCGTCCTGGGTGATGGATTTGGCGATAAATACAGCGACAGCAATGGCGACCAGCTCAATTGTGGTGAAAACAATATTCATCGTGTTTCCCATAAAGTAACTGACAAAAATCAGCACAGGGGCAACAAATAGCGCAATTTGCAAACTGCTGCCGACAGCTATTTCAACCGATGCACCGATTTTATTCTTCATCGCCAGTAAAATAGCAGCGCTGTGTTCGGCTGCATTACCAATAATAGCGACGAGGAAGGCACCTACGAACAATTCGCTGAGCCCAAATTGGGTCGTAAACACCTCCAGCGTACCTACCAGCCATTCGCTGACAAAAGCGACCATGACGGTAGCAAGTATCAAATAGGCAATGGATTTGTTTCTGGACCATACAGGGGCATGCTCATGTGGCAATTCTTCATCTTTTTGTTCGGTCACGTCAGCTAAATAGTCCTTATGCGTAATCATAGAAAAAATAAGCCACGCAATATACGCGACAATGAGCGTGCCTGCGACAATGAGGCTGAGCGTATCTGATTCGCTATCCGTGATAACGTGTGTGTTCAAAAAGACAGCTGGAACGAACAAGGCAATAACAGCCACAATCATCAGAGAACCACTTAATCCAGCCAGCGATATATTGAAATTTTGTACTTTGTACTTTAAACCGCCAGCGAACAGACTTGCTCCTAGCACCAACAGCAGATTACCGATGATAGAACCGGTAAGACTGGCCTTTACCATATCGTAAAGACCTTCTTTAACAAGAAAGATGGCGATGATCAGTTCGGCTGCGTTACCAAAGGTGGCATTTAAGAATCCACCTAAACGTTGGCCAGCATAATGCGCGACACTTTCGGTCGCCCTGCCGAGGAAACCGGCTACGAATACAACAGAAATTGCACAAATGACAAATTGGGCTATAGCGTTCCAATGTGTGTAATGAGCGACTGCGCTAAGAGCAAATGTCGCTATAAGCAAAGCGGGAGATAACCATTTTTTCAATGAAGAGCACCTCGATATCAATAAATGTGTACAAGTTTGGTGAAAGCTGTCACTTGTATGGATTTTCTAAATTAATATACCCAAAATGATATAGGTTGTAAACGAAAGTTGTTTTTCATACGTAGGGTTTGCATTTGGAGTGGCTGAGGCTTTACAATACAAATAAAGGATGGATGAAGGGGGACATAGGTCATGGCAGAGCAAATTCAACAACTGGAAGCAGGAAACATCAAGATTTCCAACGATGTCGTAGGTAAAATTGCCGGGATGGCCGCATTAGAGACACCGGGCATTGCTGCAATGTCAGGCGGTTTATCGGAAGGCTGGGCCAAAAGGCTGAGCGGTAAAAATGTGCAAAAAGGCGTATCAGTGGAGGTTGGACAGCTGGAAGCTGCCATTGATCTACGTATTATCGTACTCTACGAAACACCTATTCATGAGGTGTCCCGAATTCTTCAGCAAAATGTGCGAGAAGCCGTCGAAAGTATGACGGGATTGCGGGTCGTGGAAGTGAACGTAAAAGTGGAAGGTGTCGCGTTCAAGGACGACGCAGTGTAATAGAATCAAGGACCGATAATGCTACATTTTTAACCAATTGTATACATGCCGGGAATTCCGTAGGATAACCCGAATAAAAACACGAAAACTGGTGGTTATAGAATCGCCAGTTTTCGTTTTATGAATCAACAGCATAGCCATTTTTGCAGAGGGTTTCCGTATTTTTATACATAACCAAAAGAACTTCCAAAGCCACCGTTGTAAGTGGTCCTTGGAAGTTCTTTTTTTAGCGAAAACGGTTGGTTCTACGAGTTTGAAAGCGATTGGGTACTTCATTACGGACAGCTACCCCTGTGGTGCGTTCCTGCACCGCTTGTTTGGTGTTCTCACGAGAAATACTGAGCATAATGCCCATGGAAAACATCATAACAAGCAGGGAGGAGCCACCAAAGCTGATAAATGGAAGCGTTACGCCAGTGATTGGAATTGTTTGGGTTACACCGCCGATGTTAATGAAGGCCTGAATGGCGATCAAACCCATGATGCCGGTGCCCACCAACGTTCCGAACGGATCATGGCAACGCAGAGCAATGATCATGCCTCGCCAAATGAAATACAAATATAGCATCAGGAATATGGCTGTTCCGATAAATCCGAATTCTTCACCGATTACGGAAAAGATAAAATCATTAAATGAATTAGGAAGATAGTGAAGCTTGATAATACCTTTACCAAAGCCTGACCCGTTTAAGCCGCCTTCACCTATTGCTTGCAAGGACTGTACCAGATTGTATCCCGTTCCTTGTCTATATTTCTCGGGATTAAGAAAGGCTTGAAAGCGCCCGATTTTATAATCTTGCTGGGCAGCAGCTTGTCCATCTGTGGTTCCAGAATCTCCTCCAAACAACGACCCAATACCAAATACGATGGAAGCGCCTAGCACGAGCAGAACAATGGATGCTGTAATATGCTTGACACTGGCTCCCCCGGCATAAATAATCAGACCACTGGTGGCAACCAAAATGAAGCAGGAGCCTAAATCAGGTTGAAGCATGATGAGTCCTGCAACACAGCCTACAATGACTGTTACAGGTATGTAGCCAGTCCGCAGATCTCTAAAGCGATCTCCTTTTTTGACGATCAGTGCGGATAAGTAAAGGATGATGGAAATTTTCGCAAGCTCCGTTGGCTGGAAGCCAACACTACCAAACCTGAGCCAGCTTTTTGCGCCGTTAAGTGAGCCTGTAAAAAGAACGATGATTAGCAGTAATATAGTTATGAAAAATAAAGGTACAAAAAGCTTTTTATATTTTTCCATCTTAATATTCATAGCTACCAACATAATAAAAAGTCCAAGTACAGCAAATGCAGATTGGCGCTTCACAAAATATAAAGAGTCAAAATTGTATTCTTTATTCAGCAGAGCTACGCTGGAGCTGGAGCTAAATACCATAATTACACCGAATCCAACCAGTAACAAAGTGAGGATCAGCAATTGGAAATCCGGTGTGCCTCTTCTTCGAGTCTCCGGCTTCGTATTTCTCATATCAGCTTCCCCCGGTATTCGCCACAAGGTATATTCCTCGCAGACGGTTATCATTTTATCGTTTATCCATTTTATCATATTATGTTTGATGGGCTTCTGCAAGCTCCCTGGAGCAACAGATATCGCAACAATTCCATATCTGCTACAATAGGATAAAAATGAAGACTTGAGAGCAGCGGTGCATACGTGGTGACGCTGCATGATTAATCGGGAACTTGCCCGATGCTTTAAAAGGAGAGGTGGAGCAGAATGACACAACATGTGATAGACGAGACCTGGTTTGATCGTTTGCAAGAAAACATGGTGGAATGGCGTAGACATTTACATAAGAATCCCGAAATTTCCTTTCAAGAAAGCAAAACCGCAGCTTTTGTAGCGGATAAGTTGGAGAGTTGGGGAATCGAGATTCGCCGTCAGGTAGGGGGACACGGTGTTGTAGGTACCATTCGTGGTGCTAAACCTGGGCCTGTCGTCTTACTGCGTGCCGATATGGATGCTCTTCCTATTCAGGATGAAAAGGAATGTGAATATCGCTCCAGCGTGGACGGAGCCATGCATGCTTGCGGCCATGACGGACATACATCCGCGTTGCTTGGAACGGCTTACTATTTTAGTCTGAACCGGGACGAGCTGCAAGGAGAAATTCGGTTGTTGTTCCAACCTGCGGAGGAATTGCTGCCTGGCGGAGCGGTCAGTGTGATAAAGGATGGTGTATTGGAAGGTGTGGATGTCATTTATGGCATCCATTTATGGACACCTTTTCCGGTCGGGACGGCCGCGAGTTGCGCAGGGCCGCTGATGGCGGCGGCAGACGATTTTTATATTGAAATCACAGGTAAGGGTGGGCATGGTGGCATGCCTCAGTCCACTAATGATAGTGTCGTGGCGGGTTCAGCTCTTGTTATCCAACTGCAAAGTATCGTAAGCCGTTCAGTCGACCCTTTGCGACCTGCTGTGCTGACGGTGGGAACCATCCAAGGGGGCTCTGCGCAAAATGTGATCGCAGAAACGTGTCGCTTGAGTGGGACGATTCGTACGTTTGATGAGGAGACACGAACGGTAATGAAGGAGCGACTGCATGAGGTGACAGAGCTTACAGCCGCAACATACGGTACAACAGCACAGGTTCGCTATATTATGGGATACCCACCAGTTGTCAATGACGCACATGAAGCACATCGTTTCTTTAATGAAGCAAAATCTGTTTTTGGCGAGGAGAATGTACAGGAAGCGTCGAAGCTGATGCCTGCTGAAGATTTTGCGTATTATTTGGAACGTGTGCCAGGTTGCTTCATGTTCGTAGGAGCGGGTAACCCAGTTAAAGGAGCGGTTTATCCACACCATCATCCGAAATTTGATTTTGATGAGGATGCTATGATTAACGCGGTTCGTTTGTTTATTGCGATGTCTACGGGATACGCTGCGGAACGAAAGGCAGGGGCAATTAAGGGCTAAAATGAGTTGAATTGGGAACGGTTCAATCTGGAGTATGAGCTGAATGAAATGGGGTACCCTACTCTTGAAAAGGAGGGAGTACCCATGAAAAAGGTTCAGGAAGTTATGACTAAAAAATGTGTAACGGTTACCCCGCAGGACAATATTTACGAAATAGCGGTCAAAATGAAAGACAATGATACTGGCTTTATCCCAGTTGTGGAAAGCGAAGGCAGTGATAAGTTGATCGGTGTGGTAACAGATCGTGACCTTGTAATTCGCGGCTACGCAGCTAAAAATTCTGGTTCTGGTTCGGTGGATACGGTAATGACAACAGGTATTCGTACAGCCAGTGCTGACATGTCAGTGGACCAAGCAGCTGAACTGATGGCAGAGCAGCAAATCCGTCGTTTGCCCGTGACGGAAGGAGACCGTCTGATCGGGATTGTTTCGATCGGGGATTTGGCTGTTCGAAATATTTTTGCAGACAATGCTGGAGAGGCGCTTAGCCAAATTTCCGAGCAGGTTCACTAGAAGGATAATAAAGTAGGCACCAGTTTGGGACGGTTTTTATCCCGAGCTTCTGATCAGGAGTTCAACCCGAGTGTGGGTTGGACTCCTTGCTATTCCGGTTGATCTGCGAATAAACGGATAAGCTATTATTATAGAACTTTTGAGTGTTAGGAGGTAGTCATGAATCCAGATTATCCTTGTATTGTACAACGTGATTTTACCGTTTTGCTGGAAATGGGTTTGCCTGATTCGGAATGGGCTCGTTCGCAGTTGCAGATTTATGCGGAGCTGGTAAAAAGTCCGTCCGCTTTTCATACATATCACATCACTCCATTGTCGCTCTGGAACGCAGCCGCTCTCGGGTGGAGTGCTGAGGACATTCAAAATAGTTTGCACTCTATGTCCCGTTGGGATATTCCGCGTGATTTGTTGAAGGATATTGAACAGCTTGTTTCTCGTTATGGGACGTTGACGCTGTCACGGGCGAGTGCAAAAGAAGAACAAACTTACGACACAGATACGATTGACGCGCATCGTGATGAGCAAGAGTCAGACAGAGATACAAAGGCGAGGAAAGCCAACACATACACAATAGGTGATCACTTGATCTTGGCAGTAGAGACTCCATCTTTACTGGATGAGCTATTGAACAAGAAAGAGCTAAAACAGCTTGGTTTGCTTCGCACCAATGAGACAAGCGCATCCGTACCGCCCGAAAATCGTGGCTTGCTCAAGCAGGAATTAACTCGCTTGGGATATCCCGTTGTGGATACGGCTGGTTATCTTGAGGGGAATCTGCTTCGTTTTATCTTGGGGAAGGGACAAACGGAGTTGCAGCTTCGTGATTACCAGGTGAAAGCTGCTGATGCATTTGAAGGCACAGACGGCTTAGGGGGGAGTGGTGTACTAGTGCTCCCATGCGGAGCCGGAAAAACAGTGATCGGTATGGCAGTGATGAATCGACTTCAGTGCGAGGTGCTTATTTTAACTTCTAATACTATTTCTGTGCGGCAATGGATCGAGGAACTGAAGCAAAAGACAAATATTCCTGTCGATTCTATTGGGGAATACAGTGGTCAGAAAAAGGAGGTGCGACCGATAACGGTGGCAACCTACCAGATTTTGACGCATCGGCGCACCAAAGACGGAGAGTTTGAACATATGAAACTGCTGAGTGAGCGGAAGTGGGGACTCATTATATATGATGAGGTACATTTGCTGCCTGCGCCAGTATTTCGAGCCACGGCCGATATTCAGGCTACCCGTCGTTTGGGATTAACAGCTACGTTAGTTCGAGAGGATGGGTGTGAGCGGGATGTGTTCTCTTTAATTGGACCCAAACGGTACGATATGCCGTGGAAGGAACTGGAGCGACAGGGCTGGATTGCTCAGGTCGATTGTGTAGAACTGCGTTTGCCCATGACCGCTGACCTTTTGGAGAAAAGTATGCGTGCTGAAGGCAAACAGCAATACCGAATTGCAGCCGAAAATCCGGCTAAGATGGAGGCAGTACGCAGTCTGGTGGAGAAACACAAGGGGATACCAACACTTATTATTGGTCAATATTTAGACCAGTTACGTAAATTGGCTCAGGAGCTGGACGTCCCACTGATTACGGGTTCCATGACTCAGAGCGAGCGGGTGCGTTGGTTCGATGCGTTTCGCAAGGGTAATATTCAAACCTTATTAGTATCCAAGGTAGCAAACTTTGCAGTCGATTTGCCGGATGCAGCAGTAGCGATAGAGGTATCGGGCAGCTTTGGCTCCCGTCAGGAAGAGGCGCAGCGACTTGGCCGCATTTTACGACCAAAGCCAGGCGACAATAAAGCTTATTTTTATGCATTAGTGACGGAGAACAGTAAAGAGATGGATTTTGCAGCACGTCGTCAGCTGTTTCTGATTGAACAGGGCTATGAATATGCGATTCGCAGGTTTGATGGGACGATGGCTGGCAGAAGCCAGGAGGATGAGATTGAAGATGGCGGAAAGAAAAAGGAGGCCTAACCAAGGATGGACGTAACGAGTACGCAAGGCAACTGGAATGAGCTTTCAGCGGATGAGCTGCTGGTGCTTAGACGATGCTTTGTCCGGTATGCGGCACAGCCTATGAAGGAAGAGGAGCCTATGCAGCTTACCCAAGGTGCCTTAAGCGGAGTCGAAACAAAACTGGCACTGCATGGGCTTCGCTCTCGGGGGTGGCTGGAGGCAGTCACCAAATCGTGGGGCGAACGGATTTTATATATTCCGGTTGATCGGCTACCCGCTCTGCACGATATGTTGTTAGAGCAAACTCCAATAAACAGGATACATACGGATCATCCAATAACGGTACATGAAGCAATGACAGGACTGGAGTCAGAGTTACTGCATGTGTTGTCACGTATTGCGATACAGGGAGTTCCTTTGACGGCCAAAGGAACCATACATAAACGGTCATTGCAAAAATTGAATGAACTGACCCCCTTTCGTCCGGAGGACCTGGAGGGACTTGGGTTGCATTATGCGCATGCCGAGCTATATCCAGTACAAACGGTGGTAATGGTCGATTTACTACTCAGTTTGGGGCTGTTAGTGAAAGAAACAGTGTCTTTTCGCATTCAGGAGGCGGAACTGGCGACATGGATTCGTTTGTCTGCTGGGCAAATGCGCAAGCATATTTTTGACGCCCTCATGGAGAGGTACGGCAAGGCTGAAGCGCCTATGCAGCATTTTCGCTATATGCTGTGTGCCGTCTCGCAGTATGGAGGAACAGATGAATGGATATCTATTCAGTATCTGCTGCAATGGATGCTTCAGGTAGGATTAATACCGCAGAATAGTTTAAGTAGAGATGATTCTACGAACAGTGCCTTTATAGATATTGTTCCTACAATCGCAAATCTCAAAGGGCTTGCGGACGAGACGGTATCTGATTTTAATTTCAATGGATCTTTTACGGAAGATATAATGGGTTGGTTGAAGGCCCTGACGGCTTTTGGAATGGGGGATTGGGGTCAGACTACATCAGGCGAAATCTGTTTTCGCTGGAATGTCTCTGTGACAGATCTGCTTCGTCCCTATCATGACGAGGATACACATCAAGAACAAGGTGCCTTTTATGTGCAGCCTGATTTTGAAATACTGGTGCCGCCAGATGTCGCATATGATGTGCGCTGGCGATTGGAATGCTGCTGTGAACGTGTGACAGGAGACCGGATGGTAGTGTATCGGATTACCAGAGAGAGTATTACAGAGGCAATCGAGCTGGGCATGGAGGCCAAGGAGATTCCTGCTCTTTTGGACAAGTACAGTCGGACAGGGGTCCCAGAACATGTACGGCTGGCAGTAGAGCAGTGGGCAGGCAATGTGGGACGAACGGCTTTTGCGACGGTAACACTTTTGCGATGCGGTACTCAGGAGGATGCGGACATGGTTGCGCGTCATCCTGCACTTGAAGGACTACTGGAGCGACTCGGCGACAAAGATTTTATGATCCCGGTACACTCTGCTGACAAAATACGAAAAGCGCTTGCTGCAATTGGATTAAGTCCGCGTCTTGAGCCGAAAAATGCGGATGAGCCAGCTCACCATTATCCACTTTTGACGGAGACAGAGAACCTAGATGCAGGCCGTTCCCTATTTTCACAAGAGGGAAGAGCTGGTCTGGTTTACACAGGGCGCACGTTGCATTTTTATGAACAAGAGCACACCCTGCCTGACCCGTCTGGCTATTTTCCAGAAAGGTCTACAGTACCCTCTTCATGGACAAAAGAATGGAGGAGTTACCATACGTCCACTTCCAGGCAGTTGATGGAGCAAGCGATCCGTTGGCAGGCGGCGGTGGGATTGCGAATCAGTGGGAAAGAGGTTAAATGGATACCGGAATCGGTGGTTTCCGGCGATCCCTGGAGTGTCACAGGCTGGTACGCCTCAGGAATGGATGAGGAAACGCCTTCTCGTGCGACCTTGCAGCCAAGTGATTGGTCCGATATGAGGCTGTTGGTTCCTTTTACATAGTCGTGTCAGGAAGTGCATGAAATTCCTTCTTCTCAAAAGAAGGATGTGGTATGATAAATGAGTCTACTTTTATTGGGTAGAACTTTATATAAAGTGAGATGAACATTCATGAGCGTAGCCGAATTGAACACGGTCAATATGGCAGAAGTGCTTATTAACGCCTATGAATTGGGCGATATGGTCAACCGATCCTTTGAGGTATCGGATTATTTATATTGGAAGCAGCGTGTGGAATTGAATCCGTCTATTCAGGCGTGTGTACGCAAGCTGGATGCCAAAAAGGAGCTATTCGCGGAAACGGAGCGTTTTGGGCATTTTCATCCGAACTATCATGAAGCGAAGGATGCAGTGCAGGTCGTTGAGCTGGAACTGGAACAATTCGTGGATGTTAAGGAGTTCAAACGAGCCGAAAAGGCGCTGGATGATATGCTTCATGCCATGTCTGAAACGATTGCATATTCCGTGTCCGAGACTATTAAGGTGCCGAGCAACGATCCGAATGTGAAAAAAGGCGGATGTGGCAGCGGAGGGAAATGCTCCTGTGGATAGGTCATAGGAATGATACCGAGTGGAGGGGAGATGAAGCGAATGTTTGCCGAGCGGACAGGGTACATCATTTGGGTAAGCGATATCAAGGCTGCCCGCAATCTGGAGAAATACGGAAATGTCCACTATATTTCAAAGCGTATGCATTATGTAGTTATATATATGAATGCGGATCGGGCAGAGGACACCGTTAAAAATATTCGCAGACTTTCCTATGTACGTAAGGTTGAGCGCTCTTTCCGAAATGAGATTAGGACGGAGTACAACGACGATAAGGAAAAGATGAAAGAATATGAAATATAAGCTTTGATTGTCTATACATTCAAATTTCTTGAAAAAGGTCAGCCTACGGGCTGGCTTTTTTTTGTGAAGCCAGGACTTTTGCATACTAATCTTAATGCTGTTAGACCTAAAAAATCTTTAAAAAACACCCATAAACTTCAATTTTGTAACTTGTAGTCCCGGGTCTGTTGAGGTAACATATGAATATATTGGTAGATATAAAGACCTATCTGGTGGGGAGAGTGATCCCGTGCGTGACAAAGCAATGCAGCGATGGAGTACATACGAACCGTTCTATGTGGAGATGGGCGATAAAAAAGTCGCCGATATCGTGATAACAAATCATGCGAAAACACGTTACTTAGATCGGGTAGAGCAGAAACAGTCCGAGACGAATCATATCGCCGCCTGGCTTTGGGAGTGCCTGAAGCAAAACAGGATGGAGTCCTACTATCATAATGAAGAGGATGTATATTTAATTGATGGTGATCTGGTCGTTGTCGCCGAATTTGGTGAGTTGCCAGGTGAGATGGACATTGCGGGGAATCCGCTTCATAAGATGATTATTATTACCTTTTTGGGTCGGATGTCAGAGACTATCGAATTAAGGGACTTGAAGTCCTACTATTCATGGCTACGCCATTCACGGCGCATGACACTGATGAAAAGCACTCGTAAGCAAAAATAGACGGTGATTTGACGGACGGTTCCATTAGAAAGCGGGCACATTGACAACGTCGAGTTTGAGTAGAAGTATGCAGTTATCAGCTGCATACTTTTTTATTTTGCAAGCATATAACTCCCCATTTCGGTAAGTTTACTTGGAAATTGTTCGCCAGATGTTTTTCTTATGTTAAAATAAGGAGATCAGAGGGGAGAGGGCTGGTCAGTATGAACTTTCATCAGCTGCACATTTTTTATAACGTAGCAGAGCGCGGAAGCTTCTCGGCGGCGGCGCAAGCGTTGCATATGACGCAACCTGCGGTGACGATGCAAATTCAGTCTTTGGAAGATTATTTTGGCACGAAGCTGCTGCACCGATCGACTAAAAAAATTGAGCTTTCGGAGGCAGGAGCGACATTACTGCCTTTTGCAAAAAGAAGTATGCAACTGATCAGGGAAGCTGACGAAGCGATGTCTGCTTTTACTCACATGCTGGAGGGAAGATTGCATATTGGTGCCAGCTTAACGATTGGTGAATATATTGTGCCAAGAATGCTGGGACCGTTTGGTCAGGAGTACCCTCACATACGCATGGCAATGAATGTAATGAATACGACTCAAATTATGGATGATATACTAAAGCACCAGTTGAATTTAGGGCTGATTGAGGCCCCGGTTCAACACCCGGATATTGTGGTGGAATCTGTGATGCAGGACGAACTGAAGCTGATTGTTCCTTCGGGGCATGTGCTGGCCAAGGCCAAAAAAGTAGTTTTAGAAGATGTATTCAAGCATCCCTTTGTAGCCAGAGAAAAAGGTTCTGGTACACGCCAAGTCATAGAAGACGGGCTGAAAAATCGTGGTGCGGATGCCTCTCGACTTGATATTGTAATGGAGATGGGCAGCACTGGAGCGGTCAAATCAGCGGTAGAGGCAGGACTGGGGATTACTATGCTGTCACCTTCTTCAGTCAAACATGAGGTTGCGCTCGGGTTATTGAAAATTGTAAATATTTCAGATATTACCTTCAAACGAGAATTTTATGCAATTCATTTGAAATCAGCGTTGTTGCCGATCCCGGTAGTAACTTTTCTGTCTTACTTGCGTCGTCATGATCAGGGAATGGACGTATTCGAGGACTCGTAGGACAAGCTTTAGAGATGAAGAGGAGGAGAATCTACATGAAGGAACAGAATAATTTGCAACGATATGATCTACATACACACACCCAAGCATCTGACGGTATGCAATCACCTGCTGATAATGTGCGCTGGGCGAAGGAAAAAGGGCTGGCCGGTGTGGCTATTACAGATCATGATACGGTGGCCGGTTTGGAGGAAGCCTTGGAGGAGGGAAGACGCATTGGGATGACCGTGGTGCCGGGTGTGGAAATCAGTACACGTGCTGGCGGCAAAGATATTCATATATTAGGTTATTTTATGGATTACCGTAATAAAATGTTTTTGGAACGGTTGGAAAAGCTGAGACAGGCGCGGGATACCCGTAATGATTTGATTTTGAGTCAATTGCGTAGCTTGGGCGTGGAAATCACGCTAGATGAGGTGGTGGCTACAATGGGCAGACCACTAGCGCCGGATGAAAGTATTGGACGTCCGCATATGGCAGATACCCTGGTTCAAAAAGGTTACGCGAAGGATATGCGGGATGCGTTTGATCGTTACTTGGCAGAAGGTGCGCCCGGATACGTGTCTGTACCCCGTGTAGAGCCTGCGGAGGCTATAAGCTGGATTCGTGAAGCAGGAGGAGTGCCTGTAGTGGCCCACCCTGGCTTGTATGGAAATGACGAACTGGTGTGCTCCATTATAGAGGCAGCGAAGCCTGTAGGGTTGGAGGTGCACCATTCGGATCATGATGCTGAGGCCGAGAGACGATATACTGCAATGGCGCTGCATTATGGGCTTATCGCAACGGGTGGCTCGGATTTTCACGGTGCACGCCAAGGTGTGATTTTCCACGGCGATCTGGGTAGCCGTAGTGTGGACGGTCAGGTCGTCGAGGAGTTGAGAAAGGCTGCTGTTGGACAAAAGTAAATGAAAAAGCCCCTTGCCTACCGCATGGAACACAGAAGTATACCGTGCAAAGGACAAAGGGCTTTTTATGTGGATTCCATATGCTAGTGAGACCTAGCCGTTTTTGATGCGGTTCGGCAGCTTTTTGACCAGTTCCTCATCAGGTGTGATAAAGAGCGTACGCTGATGATCGTAGATGACAAAGCCGGGCTTTGCTCCGCTGGGCTTGCGTACATGTCGAATCAAGGTGGCGTCTACAGGTACGCTGCTGGACTGCTTGGCTTGGCTGAAATAGGCAGCCAGTTGAGCTGCTTCCTCCAACGTCGCGTCTCCGAATTTCTCGGCACGAATAACCACGTGTGACCCTGGAATATCCTTTGTATGCAACCACGTGTCATTGGGTCCGGCCAGTCGGTTGGTCACATATTCATTCTGCAAGTTATTTTTGCCAACCAGTAGCTCGATGCCTTCGGATGATGTATATACATGCAAGGTCGGACGGTCATTTTTCTTCTTTTTCTTTCCTTTTTTAACCCGATCTCTAAGATAGCCCTGCTGAACCAGTTCTTCACGTATTTCCTCAATGTCGTTGATAGAGGCATGGGCTAGCTGCTGAAGAAGATTGTCCATATAACGAATTTCATCGTGAGTCTTCTCTAGTTGCTCGTCAATAACAGCCAGGCTGTTTTTATATTTGTTGTACTTTTTAAAATAACGCTGTGCATTATCTGAAGGGTTGAGCAGCGGGTCCAATGGAATGGTGATCGCACTCTGTTCCTCGTCATAAAAGTTAGTGAGTGTTACTTCCTTGTCACCCTTTTTTACCTCATGCAGTGAAGCGAACAGCAGCTCTCCGTAAATCCGAAATTGATCGGCATCTTCTGCTTCGGCCAAATCTTGATGGAGATGATCGAGTTTTTTTACGTTTTTGCTCCGCTCGTTTTGCAGAAACCGCAGTAGGTCACTGACCTTTTGCTTAACCGTATCCCTTTCTGCCTTTTCACCGAAGAAGTCCTCCATACACTCACTGATCGTAGCGTATTCCTTACGTTCTCCTTGGATCAACGTCAGCGGAATAGCTGAGAATATCACTTTATCTTGTGCATTTAGTCCAGATACCGGCTGAAAACGATGATTCCGCACGTCATCCATGATGTGACTGAATGTACTCCATAGTGAATGATCACTACCACCAGATACTTCATTAGTTACTCGAGTTAGTATCTCTTCAGCAATGAGGGGACTGAGCCCGGTAAAAGTGTTCACGATCCAGCGTTTGGGGGTTTCTTCGGCCTCAATCGCTGTTTGATACGAGGATCTGAAAGCCGCCTCTTCTGTTTCTAGTGGATTCAGCTTGTTTTGTTCAGGAGGCTCCGTGTATTGAAAGCCGGGCATAATGACCCGATAGCTGCTAATAGACGGTGTGACATGATGAATGCCATCCAACATCACGCCTGTTTCCGGGTCAAGCAAAATAATGTTGCTGTGTCTACCCATCAGTTCAATGATAATTCGTTTGAGTGAAACATCTCCCAGTTCATCACGTTGACGTATATCCATGTGAATAATACGCTCCATGCCCACCTGCGTGATTTTCTCGATAACGCCTCCTTCGCAATGCTTGCGAAGAAGCATACAAAACATAGGAGCTTCTGTCGGATTAAGAAAGCTTTGATCTGTTAAATGTACACGCGGAAAGGTCGGATTAGCCGATAGCAGCAGCTTTACGCTTCCGCCTTGTGCCCGCAGATTCAGCACGATATCGCGATCGTTTGGCTGATGTATTTTATTAATGCGCCCGCCCCGGATGCCTTGCAGTTCGTGTACGATAGCGCGGGTTACGATTCCGTCCAATGCCATAATTATGTTCTCCTTTGAAGCAAATGTATTTTCGCCTTCCTTCTATGATACATAACTTTGGGACAAAACTTAAGCGGCTTTGTGATATTTCAGATCCTGTCCGAATAGATTGAATCTAGAAAGTCTGTCCAGCTTATCAGCAATCGCGGCATAAAAATATAATAACGGGCAGCCATCCTACGCACAACCGACGGAAACGGACTATCTGACCGGGAGGGAATTGGGGAGAATGGAACAAGCACACTGGCACCAATTAAGCAATGAACAGCTTTCAACAAGTCTGGAAGTCGACCCGAAGCAGGGTCTTTCGGAGGAACAGCTTACGGAACGAAGAGAAAGGTCAGGATGGAATGAGCTGAGCGAGGGGAAGCGAGTTTCGGCGATCTTGCTGCTGCTCAACCAGTTCAAGGATTTTATGATGCTTGTATTGATGGGAGCGACCCTGATATCCGGCCTGCTTGGCGAGTATTTGGACGCGATTACCATTATTGCTATTGTTGTACTGAATGGAATTCTTGGCTTTGTACAGGAATTCAGAGCTGAGCGTTCATTGCGAGCTTTGAGACAACTATCGGCTCCGACCGCCAAAGTGTTGCGGGGCGGAAAACGAATTCAAGTTCAAGCCAGAGAACTGGTACCGGGTGATATTGTGCTGCTGGAAAGTGGTGATCGCATTCCCGCAGATGTAAGGTGGTTGAGTACGAACGGCTGTGATGTAGAGGAGTCCGCCCTGACAGGTGAATCGGTTCCGGTGAGTAAGCATTGCCGCCCTATTCATGCCGCCGAAGTACCTCTTGGGGACCAAAAGAACATCGGTTTTATGGGTACCATGATGACCAGAGGCACCGCACAAGGCGTGGTCATTCGCACAGGCATGACTACCGAAATGGGGAAGATCGCAGACTTGATCGAAAATACGGAGTCGCAAGAGACACCGTTGCAGCACAGACTGGAACAACTGGGAAAAATCTTGATTATCGTAGCGTTGGCGCTAACCGTGCTCGTGGTCGTAGCGGGCATTTTGCATGGTCAGCCAGCCATGAACATGTTTTTGGCCGGCGTGAGCTTGGCCGTGGCAGCTATACCAGAAGGATTGCCCGCAATTGTAACCATTGCCCTCGCTTTGGGTGTACAGCGTATGATCAAACGCAAGGCCATTGTGCGCAAGCTGCCTTCCGTTGAGACGCTCGGCTGTGCGTCTGTCATTTGCTCTGACAAAACGGGCACACTGACCCAAAATAAAATGACAGTCACCAAGCTTTGGCTGGATGGTCGTTTCTGGGGAGTTACCGGGGAAGGTTATGATCCACACGGTCATATTATGGACAGGGATCTTCCGGCCGACCTAAAAAACGGACAATCCTTGCGTAGATTGCTGCAAGCCAGTGTACTTTGTAACAATGCGGAAATTGTTCAAGCTGACATAGATGAGCTGCGTTCGAAAAAGAAAACCAAAGAGCCAACGCCTTCCGCTGTGTGGGAGCTGAAAGGTGATCCGACAGAAGGAGCGCTGGTCACGTTAGCTGCAAAAGGCGGAGTCACGCGACAAGGCCTATATGAACTGTATACACGGGAGCGAGAATTCCCTTTTGACTCGGATCGGAAGCGGATGTCGGTACTCGTACGCCACCAGGGAGGACATATTGTATTTGCCAAGGGAGCGCCGGACGTGCTACTGGGTCAGTGCTCTTACATTTTATGGGAAGGGAATGTCGTTCCGCTAACGGGTACGCTGCGCCAAAAGGTATTGGCAGCCAACGAAGGTATGGCATCAGAGGCGCTGCGTGTACTTGGTGTCGCTTACCGTGACATCCGCTCGCATGAACGTGTCTCTACGGCTGAGGAGGCTGAAGAACAGCTGGTTTTTATCGGCCTGACCGGCATGATTGATCCGCCACGCCGCGAGGTTCGCGAGGCCATCGGCAAGTGCCGTCGTGCTGGCATTCGCACCGTGATGATTACGGGTGATCATGGCACAACTGCGGAAGCCATTGCACAGCAGCTGGGTATTCTCCAACGCGGCTCACATGTGTTGACGGGACAGCAACTGTCTCTCATGGATGATGCGGCGTTGGATAACGTTGTGGATACCGTCTCCGTGTATGCGCGGGTGTCGCCGGAACACAAGCTGAGAATCGTCAAGTCGCTGCAAAGACGCGGACATGTCGTAGCTATGACCGGAGATGGCGTCAATGACGCACCAGCGATCAAGGCATCGGATATCGGTATTGCTATGGGCATTACAGGAACAGACGTGACTAAAGAAGCGGCTGCACTTGTACTGAGTGACGATAATTTCTCAACGATTGTAGCGGCAATTGAGGAAGGCCGAAATATTTACGAGAATATCCGTAAATTCATCCGTTATTTACTCGCCTCCAATGTTGGTGAAATTTTGACGATGTTCTTTGCCATGATGGCTGGGCTGCCGCTACCTTTGCTGCCCATTCAGATTTTATGGGTAAATCTGGTGACTGACGGTTTGCCGGCGATGGCTCTGGGTGTGGATCAGCCGGAAAAGGATCTTATGGAGCATAAGCCTCGTGGTGCAAAGGAAAATATTTTTGCTCGTCGACTGGGCTGGAAAAGCATTAGTCGCGGTCTGTTGATCGGCTTATGTACACTTGCGGCCTTTTGGTTGACATTACGGATTGCTCCGAATGATGCAGGGCAATTGATCAAAGCACAGTCGGTTGCATTTGCTACGTTAGTGCTGGCGCAGTTAATTCATGTATTTGATTGCCGCAGCTCCCGTTCCGTTTTCCATCGTAATCCGTTTCAAAATAGTTATCTCGTGCTTGCTGTACTGTCATCCATTGTATTGATGCTGGTTGTAATGTATGTGCCTGTGCTGCAGCCTATTTTCAAAACGGTACCCCTTGGTTTACGTGAATGGGCACTATCTATTGTCGCAGCTGGAATTCCAACGTTCCTGATGGGAGTGGGAAGTGTATGGGGCGGTCGACGTAACCGTCGGCACGGCGGAAATACACACTTTTCAGCGGGACGTACAAAGTTTTCAGCATAGAATTTGAGTCATGCATATCGCATCGCTTTCCCGCTTTTGCCCTGTATGATATTATGGGATCAAAGCTTCAAGAGGAGCATGAGATCAGCAGCAACGGCGGGGGGAAGCTATGGAATTCACTAAAATGAATGGTCTAGGTAATGATTTTATCGTTTGGTACGGGCATCAGGAATTGCCGTCTGACGCCTCGGAATTAGCTGTTCGGCTATGTGATCGACATTTTGGCATTGGCGCCGATGGATTGGTATATATATTGCCGTCTGACAAGGCAGATTTTCGCATGCGTATCATTAACTCGGACGGCTCGGAGGCCGAGCAATGCGGTAACGCTATTCGTTGTGCTGCCAAATATGTGTATGACCGTAAGCATATCAACCGTGAACAGATTACGATCGAGACGCTGGGTGCAGGTGTGCAGCAGGTTGAACTGACTGTTGAAAACGGAGCTGTACGAATGGTGAAGGTAGATATGGGGGAGCCAATTCTGGAAGGGTTGAAAATTCCAACTACACTCGATCTGACTAACGTAATTGATGAGCCCATTGAAGCTGGAGGAAGTGGTTTTCGCTTTACGGCTGTATCTATGGGAAATCCGCACTGTGTCATTTATGTTGAGGACGCGCCTAGCTTTGATCTGGAGGCCTGGGGGCCGAAGCTGGAGTGTCATCCATTGTTCCCTAAAAAAACAAATGTTGAGTTCGCCACGGTACGAAGTCGGAAGCATATAGATATGAGGGTATGGGAGAGGGGAGCTGGACCTACGCTAGCCTGTGGAACCGGAGCCTGTGCTACGCTTGTTGCTTCTGTACTGAATGGATACAGCGACCGCCGCGCCGTGGTAAGGCTAAAGGGCGGCGATCTGGATATCGAATGGAGCGAGGATGATAATCACATTTATATGACAGGGCCGGCTGAGATTGTGTTCGAAGGTCGTATATAGAAGTGAGGGTGAAGAAGACCTTAGCAGGTCTTCTTTTTTTGCCCTTTTATGCCGCTGTTTACTGGGAAAATGGTGAACAGAGCGATATTCTGTCTTTTTTTGACGCCTGAACGATGTATAATATAGAAAATGAGAAAACGATAAGGAGGCCGTTCATAGTGCGGAAATTTCGTTGGGTATCAGCAATTGCAATCCTCATTCTTATAGCCACCGCGCTTCCGGTTCAAGCGGCGACTATTCCTGCTGGCACAGAAACGACGGACAAGCAGGTTGGTTCGCTAACTCCGACAGTCGTAAGCCGTTTAGAAAAAGCAGTGCAAGAACTTATCGGTTCAAAAACTGCATTTCAATTTGACGATGTAACGGATATGGGGAAAACCTGGATTGTCGAGGGTGAATTGGAAGATGGAACAGCTACGTTACAGACAGAATATAATAAAGAGAAAAACAGAGTAGATTCTACAACCATACGATATAAAATAAGTAGTTTGGGAAAGGCGATGAACGCGCCACTCAAGGCAAAAGTATTAAACAGCGCCAAAGCGTTTGACAGCAAGCGCCCCTTACAATTTGAAGCATTCTGGCGAGTCAAATCCCCTTATCAGTCCAACAAGCCTTCAAATTACTGGGTATTCTGGGGGGCAGGAGAAAAAGCTTCCTCATTGTATGTTGATGTGGATCAAGGTAATGCTATTACCGTCAATGCGGACTATGCGCTGAAGCAGGTGGATCCTGTGTTACTGAACCGTGCAATGAACACATTTAAGCGAGTGAGTGGACAGCGAATCATAGTGCAGCATGTCTCACGGTACAAGGATGAGAAAAAGGGGCTTTCTTATTGGTCGTTCGAGGATGCAAGCGAGGCGAATGAAGTCAAAATTGGTGCGGTAACCGGCAAAGTACTGGCTGTGTCCACCTCTGGGATGGACTGGGATGATGACGCAGATTTCAAAAAATCTTTTGCAAGTCCAAAATATACTGCCGCCGAAGCATTGAAGTTGGTCAAGCCTAAGGTTCAGTTGTTGTTTAATATCAATGTGTCCGGCTATAAAGTGAGAGTTCAAGGAAATCAATATACGTTCTCCAAGCAGCAAAAGGGGACGGATTCTATTGTGGCTAAAGTAAATAAAAAAGGGACTTTTTACGAGTTTTCTCTCCATTCTTCTGATGGGAAAATGCAATGAAAATGTAGTGGGAAATAGAAAATGATCAATCAAGTTGCTTCACTCCTGATATCATATTGTCGGGACGTGAGGCGGCTTTTTTTGTTTTTGGCTTATGTTTGTAGTCTCTTTATGTTACATTAGTATGAAAATAAAGAGCGGGGTGGAGCAGAGGACATGAAACCGGATTTGCGTACTGTGCTGAATCGTGAAATTATTGTCGGAGACGGCGCAATGGGGACTTTTTTATATCAGCTAGGATTTCCAGTAAATACGTCTTTCGAAGAACTGAACATCACTTCGCCTGATGTTATATCAGACGTGCATGGTCAATATTTAAGTGCAGGAGCTCGATTGCTGGAGACTAATACATTTTCTGCAAATGATTATAAGTTAGCCCGGTTTGGACTGGAATCTAAGGTAGAAGAGATCAATCGTGCTGGTGTGAGAATTGCCAGAGATGCGGCCGGACCTGAACATTATGTGGTAGGTGCAGTGGGTTCCATATGTGGGGGAAAGCGGCTTAACATATCAAAGCTGGAGCTGGCAAGAAACTATGAACAGCAAATTGATGCCCTTCTCTCCGAAGGAGTCGACGGTATTTTGTGCGAAACGTTTTATTCGCTGGATGAAATACGCATAGCGCTTCACAGTGTACGTAAATATAGTGATATTCCGGTGATTTGTCAGTTTGCGGTCGATCAGGTTGGTCGTACTCAGGATGGTTTTTTAGTGGCGGAAGCTTTTTCGGTGCTGCGTAATGAGGGGGCAGACATCCTTGGATTTAACTGTCACTCGGGTCCGCAGGGAATTATGAGTGTAATGGAGCAGCTGGACGGCCCTTTGTCTGTACCGTTGTCCGTATATCCGAATGCGGGACTAGCAGATTATGTGGACGGTCACTATGTATACGGTGCATCACCTGAATATTTTGGAGAATGTGCCAAATCCTTTGTAGACCTGGGAACGAGGCTGCTCGGTGGTTGCTGCGGAACTACACCGGATCATATTGCTGCTATATCCAAAGCCTTGAACCGTTTGCAACCGCCTCCTCTTGCTTCAAAAGAAGCTTTGTCGAAAGAGTCCTTTCAAGTGGCGGAGCAGATTGCAGATGAAGGGGAACGAGGAAATGGCAGACATACCAGTGAGCCCAACATCGTGGATCTTGTAAAGGAACGACATACGGTCATTGTAGAACTGGATCCTCCGCGCGATCTGGACATTACGAGGTTTATGCAAGGTGCTCATGCGTTGAAGAAAGCCGGGGCTGACGCGCTTACACTGGCTGACAACTCGCTTGCAGTCACTCGCATGAGCAACATGGCGCTTGGACATTTGGTCAGTATTGAATCAGGCTTGCGTCCATTAATTCATATAGCATGTCGTGATCGCAATCTGATTGGTACTCAATCCCACATGATGGGTTTTGACGCTCTCGGTATTGACCATGTACTGGCGGTTACTGGAGATCCGGCGCGGTTCGGTGATTTGCCAGGCGCCAGTTCGGTGTATGATATGACCTCTTTTGAAATCATACGCATGATCAAGCAATTAAATGATGGTGTCGCATTTTCCGGTAAGCCACTGAAGCAGAAAGCTAATTTTGTGGTAGGTGCCGCATTTAATCCTAACGTCAAGCATTTGGGTAAAGCCGTACAGCGGTTGGAGAAGAAAATTGCCTCCGGAGCCGACTATGTTATGACTCAGCCCGTATACGACCACGAGTTGATTGCAGCCATCGCGGAAGCGACACGACATTTGGAAGTACCGATTTTTATCGGTATTATGCCGCTGGCTAGTGGGCGCAATGCAGAATACTTGCACAATGAAGTACCAGGCATTCAGTTATCCGATGAGGTGCGTGCACGTATGTCTGGCCTTGAGGGTCCGGAAGGACGAGCAATGGGTGTGTCTATTGCCAAGGAGTTACTCGATACGGCAATGGAACATTTTAATGGTATCTATTTTATGACTCCATTTATGTTCTATGAAATGACAGCTGAACTGACTTCTTACGTATGGCAAAAATCAGGCCGCGCACAGGCCCCCTTGTTTCGACTATAATAATCAATTACAATAGTATAATGGATGTGATGCCGATGTCATTGAGTATGACCGGATACGGTCAAGCTATCCTTCATTATGAGGGCTATAAAGTGCGCTTGGAATTGAAATCGGTAAATCACCGCTATTGCGAAGTGATGATGAGAATTCCGCGCGAATGGACTCGTTACGAAGATGGCTTGAGAAGAACGGTTCAACAGCAGATTAAACGCGGTCGTATCGATGTTTTCATTCACAGGGAACGTGATGAAGAACAGATACCCGCCGCACGGTTGAATGACACTGTCGTGCAGGCTTACCTGCGTGCAGCGGAGCAGCTGGCGGATCGTTATGGCGTGAAAGGAACGTTAGGTATAAGTGATATCCTTGCTTTGCCTGATGTTCTGGGTGAGCCTGGAGAGGCTTGCAATGGAGACGAAGAGGACTGGGAAGAGCATTTACAGCGAGCTTTGAACGAAGCTTTGCAAGGATTGCTGGAGATGAGAAGGCGAGAAGGCGGGCATTTGGCACAAGATGTGGAATCCCGTATCTTACGTCTGGAATCCTTTCATCATGAAATGACGGTGTTGGCTCCTCATGTTGTGAGCGACTACCGTAACAGGCTGAAGCACAGGCTTAAAGAGCTTCAGGACGGTTCATTTACGCTTGATGAACATAAGTTCGGAATGGAGATTGCGTTATTCGCGGATCGCAGCAATATTGATGAGGAACTTACCCGGCTTCAAAGTCACTTTGGGCAGTGCAAGGGGTTGCTGCTATCGGACGAGCCGGCCGGTCGCAAATTAGATTTTTTAATCCAGGAAATGAACAGAGAAGTCAACACGATCGGCTCCAAGGCTAATCATCTCAACTTGGTTAATTTGGTCGTTGAGATGAAAGCAGAGCTCGAGAAAATTCGTGAGCAGGCTGCAAATATTGAGTAGCTACCTGGTAGCGGCACGGCTGCAAGAGTCACATGTATAGGGGGAAAGACCTGAATATGGCAATCAAATTGATCAATATTGGTTTCGGCAATATCGTGTCGGCCAACCGAATTATCTCCATCGTCAGTCCGGAGTCTGCTCCGATCAAGCGGATTATACAGGAAGCCAGGGACCGTCATATGCTAATTGATGCTACCTATGGCCGCCGGACGCGGGCTGTTATTATTACAGACAGTGATCATGTAATCCTGTCTGCGGTGCAGCCGGAGACGGTCGCTCATCGCCTATCCACTAAAGATGATGACAATGACGAATAAAAATGGAGTGTACTATGGCTAAGGGATTATTATTTGTAATATCCGGACCTTCGGGGGTCGGTAAAGGGACGGTAGGCAATGCATTGCGCGAAAAGCTACCTGAGATAACGTATTCCGTTTCTGCTACAACTCGAACACCTCGTTCGGGCGAGCAGGATGGAGTGACCTATTTTTTCAAAACGCGTGAAGAATTTTTAGGCATGATTGAACGAGATGAATTGCTGGAGTACGCAGAGTATGTAGGTAACTACTATGGCACTCCACGTGATTTTGTAGACCAGACGCTTGCGCAGGGTAAAGATATCTTTCTGGAAATTGAAGTTCAGGGCGCGCTAAAGGTTAAAGAAAAATTCCCGGAAGGCATATTCATTTTCTTGCTTCCGCCTTCACTGGATGAATTGAAGGATAGAATTCGGGGACGTGGCACAGAAACTCAAGCAACCATTGATCACCGTATGTCGGTAGCTGTGGACGAGATGAACCTGTTACGTCACTATGATTATGCGGTTGTCAATGATGAGATTGATTTCGCTTGTAAACGAATAGAATCCATTATTATCGCCGAACATTGTAAGGTTCATCCTTAAACGAGGGCTTTACATATGCCAAGCGTACCTAAAGAGAAATAATACTGTATAAGCTGAGCTTGAAGGTGTACACTGGAGTTCAGCTTATACAGTCCTAAAACTACATGAAGAGGTGTCTATTCGTGCTGTATCCTTCCATTGATGAAATGATGAAAAAGGTAGATAGTAAATATTCGCTGGTTGTAGCGGCATCACGCCGTGCTAGACAGTTGCGTGAGGGTGAGAAGACGAGCTTGAAGAGTCCTAAATCTCACAAACAGGTTGGAGTAGCTCTGGAAGAGATCTATGCAGATCATCTTTTGCTTGAAAGCGGCGAAGAAGAATAAGAATTATAGACAATCATTATAACCAGGCGCAATGCCAATTCCTTTGACAACCGCAAGGTTGTTATTTTTTTCGGTCAGGGGGAGTTAACGATGTTGAAGGGGAAAGTTATTATTCTTGGTATAACCGGTGGAATTGCTGCTTACAAAGGGGCTGCGTTATGTAGTAGGTTGACACAAAAGGGCGCCGATGTTCATGTGATTATGACAGCCTCTGCTAAGGAGTTTATTACCGAGCTTACACTGCAGTCGCTCTCTCGTAATCCGGTGTACAGTGATACGTTTGATGAAAGAGAGCCGTCCGTCGTATCCCATATTCATCTGGCAGATGCGGCTGATTTGGTGCTTGTTGCACCTGCAACTGCGAATATTATCGGAAAAATGGCGCATGGCCTTGCTGATGATATGTTGTCTACAACGTTGTTGGCTACAACAGCGCCTATTATGGTGGCACCTGCGATGAATGTACATATGTACACTCATCCGGCAGTCATGCAAAATATGGAGACGCTTGTATCACGTGGTGTGAAGATGATTGAGCCTGGTGAAGGATTACTGGCTTGCGGTTACGTTGGCAAAGGACGTTTGGAAGAGCCGGACACAATTGTGCAAACCATAGAGCACTTTTTTGATCAGCAAGCCCAGGAACAAAAAAACAACATTAAGTCTGAATCCCGATGGTTTGGTGGCGAATCTGTGGAGGCTCAAGTGCCTGAGTCACCTGTGAATGAGAATGAATCGGTGTTTTCAGGTAAAAAAGTCATTGTAACGGCTGGAGGCACGATCGAGCGAATTGATCCAGTGCGTTATATCACAAATGATTCATCTGGAAAAATGGGCTTCGCCATTGCAAAAGTGGCTCAAAAGATGGGGGCAGAGGTGCACTTGATTGCTGCCAATACCAGTGCGGAACCGCCTGCTGGTATTATGCTTGAAAGAGTCCAGTCGGCTGAAGACATGTACGCAGCTGTATTAAAACAATGGGAAACGAGCGATATGGTCGTTATGGCTGCTGCAGTTGCAGATTATCGACCACGTGAGATAGCACAGACCAAGATCAAGAAAAAAGATAGTGTATTTACGCTAGAGTTAGTGAAGAACGTCGATATTCTAGAATCACTCGGACGGAGTAAGAAACATCAATTTTTAATTGGCTTTGCAGCTGAAACTGAACATTTGGAGACGTATGCGAAAGATAAATTAGAACGTAAAAATTGTGATTTGATCGCGGCAAACGATGTAACTGTGAATGGTGCTGGTTTTGGCGTCGATACGAATGCTGTTCAAATTTATGACCGAAGCGGGATCGTTGAGCGTATTCCTGTACAGTCAAAGGAAGAAGTTGCGCGTAAGTTGCTTACTATAGCCGCGGGACGCATGGGTGGGGTGCTGCATTAATGGAGACGGGCAATTTAGTTGCCAAGGTCATTGTCGATGTACCTGCCAAGGATACGGACCGCACCTTCGATTATCTGATACCGGATTCAATGAGACCTTGGATTGAGCCGGGTAGTCGGGTAGCTGTGCCATTTGGCAAACGGACGGTGCAGGCTTTCGTCATCTCGGTAGTCCCAGCTGAGGAACCACCGAAATACAGGATGAGAGCGATTCAGGAGTTGCTGGATTTGGTGCCACCTTTATCTGCCGACCTAGTCGAACTGGGCAAGTGGATGAGTGAACGTTATGCTTGTAATCAAATTATGGCATTGCAAGTGATGATTCCTACCGCGCTCAAAGGCAAAGCAGAACGTTATATCTCAATTGCGGAACAGCATGAGTTAACGCATCCACAGCGTAGTATACAACCGAATCAGGGCGATGAGCTCGAATGGGCACTTCTGACCGACGATGGTATGAGTGATCCGACAGAGCGTCGGATTGTCAGCTTCATTCAGGAGAAGGAGCAAGTCCCGTTGCAGCAACTCAGTCGACGTTTCCCTGAGGAAGCGGAGGTTATTAAATCACTGTTACGCCGGGGTGTGCTTCAGGAAAGTCAAGTTATTAAAGACAAGCTTGGCAAAAAGACCATGAAATCCGTTGATCTGGCTATCGGCATAGACGAGGCATCAACGGTACTGGAGCAATTTTCTGCCAAAGCACAGCGTCAGCGGGAGGTACTTGCTTTTTTGCTGGAACGTAGCGAGTTTCTGCCTCTGTCGCTCAAGGAAGTCATGACCTCATTGAGTGTGTCTGCTGCAACGGTTAAGGCGCTGGAAGATAAGGGCTATGTGTTGCTGGAGGATGTCGAAGTGTTCCGCGACCCGTACCGGGGCAGACACTTCAAGCCTACAGAGCCACTCCCTCTCACAGCAGAGCAGCAGTCGGTGTATGAACGGATTATTCGCCAGCTGGACACGCGTGAGCAAGGAGCTTATTTGTTGCATGGAGTCACGGGGAGCGGTAAGACGGAAATTTATCTACAGACGATTCAACGTTGTATCGAGCAGAATCGGCAGGCCATTGTGCTGGTACCTGAAATATCGTTAACCCCACAAATGGTTGAGCGTTTTAAAGGTCGGTTTGGCGATCAGGTAGCAGTGATGCACAGTAGGTTGTCTGGAGGAGAACGGTACGATGAGTGGCGCAAAATACGCGAAGGCCGTGTGAAAGTGGCGATTGGTGCTCGCTCGGCAGTATTTGCGCCTTTTCGTGAGTTAGGTCTTATTATTATGGATGAGGAGCACGAAACGTCCTATAAGCAGGAAGAGACACCTAAATACCATGCGCGTGAGGTCGCCATTCGCAGAGCCCATCAGCATGGGGCTGTCGTTATTCTCGGCTCGGCTACACCGTCGCTGGAAAGCTACTATGCGGCTCGCTCACAAAGCAACGACGAGTTTGCGCCGTTGCTACTTGAAATGCCAACTCGCGCATTGGGGAACACGCTACCCGAAGTACATATCATGGATATGCGTGAGGAACTGCGTGCTGGCAACCGCTCTATGTTTAGCCGTGCGTTGCATAATGGGATTGCAGAGCGGTTAGAGCGTAAGGAGCAGACGGTGCTCCTGTTGAATCGGCGTGGACACTCCACATTCGTCATGTGCCGTAGCTGTGGCTATGTGGCGGGCTGTCCGCATTGTGATATTTCGCTTACGTATCATCAGCGGTCGAACAATTTACGTTGTCATTACTGTGGTTATTCCGAGCCTGTGCCTCAGACTTGCCCTGAATGCGGTAGTGAGCATATTCGCTATTTCGGTACAGGTACCCAGCGAGTGGAAGAAGAGCTGGCGAAGCTATTCCCCGGTATACGTGTTGTTCGAATGGATGTTGATACAACGACAGAAAAAAATGCCCACGAAAAGCTCCTCAAGCAATTTCGTGATAAAAAAGCGGACGTGCTGCTCGGTACTCAAATGGTTGCCAAAGGCCTGGACTTTCCCGATGTGACACTGGTTGGTGTCATTACTGCGGATTCAGCTCTCAATTTACCGGATTTTCGGGCTGCGGAAAAGACATTTCAGCTGTTAACACAAGTAGCTGGACGTGCTGGGAGACATCAATTGCCAGGGGAAGTATTCGTACAATCCTATACTCCAGAGCATTATTCGGTGATTCACGCAAGTCGCCATGATTATGCTTCTTTTGTGAGGGAAGAATTGAAACACCGCCGCAATTTGCACTATCCACCATATTGCCGTCTTATTTTGGTAACCTTTTCTCATGAACAACTCCCGGTGCTGGTCCGGCTGGCAGAGAATTATTCAGCAACACTACAGGGACGGGCCAGACAACGAGGCTGGTTCGGGAATATGGATCGTCTTACATCGGATGTACTCGACATTTTGGGGCCAGTAGCTTCACCCATTTCGAGAATCAAGAATAGATACCGATTTCAATGTATGATAAAATGGCGTGGAAATATCGACGCGATTAGTTTGGCTCAGCAAGTAGCTGATGAAATGGCCGAATCCGCACAGGCGCAAAAGTTGCTGATTAGTCTGGATGTTGATCCACAAATGCTTATGTAGAGCGTTGCCACAAAAGTTATTAGCACAATTAATGCGGACAAGTCGTCCGTACATAGGATAATGTAGCAGTCGCGTTTGTGATGAATACAGTTAAGCCTAAACGAAGGAAAAAGGATAAAGAGGAAGGTGTTCTGTTGTCATGTCAATTAGAATTATAGTGTTGGAGCCGGATGACGTATTGCATAAAGTAGCAAAGGAAGTTACAAAAATTACGCCTAATGTGCAAAAGCTGTTGGACGATATGGCTGATACGATGTATGAAGCAGAAGGAGTAGGTCTTGCTGCTCCACAAGTAGGTATTTTGAAGCGACTCATCGTTGTAGATGCTGGAGACGAGCATGGCTTGATTAAAATGATCAATCCAGAAATTGTGGCCGAAGAAGGAGAACAATTGGGACCTGAAGGCTGCCTGAGTATTCCAGGGTTGAACGGAGATGTACGTCGTGCCGAGAAGGTTACAGTCAAGGGACTGGATCGCGAGGGCAAGGCTATTACCGTTACAGCGACAGGATTGCTTTCTCGTGCTTTTCAGCACGAAATTGATCATCTAAATGGAGTATTGTTCACGGATATTGCAGAAAAAGTATATGAGGTTGCTCTGGAACAGCCAGGACCGAACCGTCAGGCAGGGGAGTGAGGTTCGATGAGTCAAGACATTCGTATTATCTTTATGGGTACACCTGAATTTGCAGTCCCATCGCTGAATATGTTGCTGGACAACGGATATAACGTGGTCGGCGTAATTACTCAGCCAGATAAACCACAAGGACGGAAAAAAATATTGACGCCTACACCAGTCAAGGAAGCGGCTGAAAAGCGCGGATTACCTGTGCTGCAACCGACCCGCCTGCGGCAGCCGGAAGCAGTGGCTCAGGTGGCAGAGTTGCGTCCCGACCTGATCGTCACCGCAGCTTACGGTCAAATTTTGCCTAAGTCCGTATTAGACTTGCCTAGTTTCGGCTGTCTGAATGTGCATGGTTCGTTACTTCCCCGATATCGGGGAGGTGCACCGATCCAGCGTGCGATTATTAACGGTGAAACAGTGACGGGTGTAACGCTAATGTATATGGCGGAAGGGCTGGACACCGGCGATATGATATCGCGGGTTGAGGTGGCTATAGAGCCGGAGGATACGTCGGGCACAATTTTTGAGAAGCTAAGCGTAGCCGGAGCGAGACTTTTGCAGGACGAGCTGCCCAAGTTGCTGGCAGGGCAATCAGACCGTACGCCGCAAAATGAGGACGAGGCAACCTATGCCCCTAACCTGAACCGTGATGATGAGCGCATTACATGGAGTGATAATGCGCAGCAAATATACAACCGGATTCGCGGTCTGGTTCCTTTTTCTGGCGCGTTTACACTTTGGGAGAACAATGTTTTTAAAATATGGGCTGCGGAGCAGCCATCCATAAATAATGAAGCGAGTGGCTCAAATGCTCCAGCACCCGGCACGGTTCTTCAATTAACCGCTCGTGGCATTGAGGTGCAGACAGGTAAAGGAACCCTCTGGCTGACCCAGGTTCAACCGGCAGGCAAGAAGGTTATGGAAGCCGGAACCTTTGCGCGCGGTGGACAGATGAAGCCCGGCACGGTGCTCGGATGAGCGGGGGACACTCCCGTCAGGGAGACCAACGCAAGGGAGTGGGGACCAGATCAGGCAAGACTCGCAAACAGACGGCGCGGGAAGTTGCACTTGATGTGCTGACCGGTGTGGAGCAAGAGGGCGCGTATAGCAATCTTGAGCTCAATCGCCGGCTTCAGCAGGCAGGTTTATCTGCAAGTGACGTTGGTTTGACGACGGAACTTGTATACGGTACAGTGGCACGCCGAAATACACTGGATTATTTTTTGAATAAATTTGTTCAAAAAGGAACGGCCAAGCTTCAGCCTTGGGTACGTTCATTGCTGCGGATGAGCGTGTATCAGCTGGTGTATCTGGATCGAGTTCCGGATCATGCAGTTGTTAGTGAAGCAGTGACCATTGCCAAACGGCGCGGGCATCAGGGGATTTCCGGTATGGTCAATGGCGTACTTCGCAGCATGCTACGTGAGCCGGACAAGCTGCGCATTCCTGACGATTTGTCAGCAGAGGAACGGATTTCTCTAGAACATTCCCATCCACAGTGGCTAGTTAAGCGCTGGATCAAGCAATACGGTGCCGATACAGCTGAGGCTATCTGCAAGGCTAATAACGAGCCCCCTGCGGTCAGTGTACGAGTGAATACGACGATGACCAGTCGTGATCAGCTGCTGGACGAGATGGTTGCAAAAGGGATTGATGCCGTTCCTTCGCCCGTTAGCCCCTATGGGATTGTTGTTCGTAGCGGCGGAAATATGGCGCTTACCTCGTGGTATACGGACGGATTGTTGTCTGTACAGGATGAAAGCTCCATGCTTGTTGCCGAAGCGGTCGCTCCTGAGCCTGGCATGACAGTGCTGGATTGCTGCGCAGCTCCAGGCGGCAAAACAGCTCATATGGCTGAGCTGATGAAGGATCGCGGCCGGATCGTTGCGAATGATCTGCATGCCCATAAGCATCAATTAATCCGTGAGCAAGCGAATCGGCTTGGTCTGGATGCTGTTGAGACGGTTACCGGTGATGCGTTGGACTTAAAGGAACGATATGCTCCGGCTTCTTTTGACCGTATTTTGCTGGATGCACCATGCTCCGGTTTTGGGGTAATTCGCCGTAAACCTGATCTGCGTTGGAGCAAAACTGCGGAGGATGTTCGCGATATTACTCAACTGCAGCACGAGTTGCTGGATAGTGTGGCCGGACTGTTGAAGCCGGGTGGTATTCTGGTATACAGCACTTGCACGATTGAGCCTGATGAAAATGAAGGACAATTGGCTCGGTTTTTAAGCGAACATCCAGAGTATGAGTTGGCAAAGGATCATTCTTTTCCAGACGTGAATCACGAAATGGATGGTATACAGAAAGGCTCAGTACAGCTGTTACCGCAGCATTTTCACAGTGACGGATTTTATATCGCGCGTCTGCGCCGGGTAAAGTAGATCGGAAGAGAATTCCAGGTAGCTGCCCACCAGTATTTCCACAATCCGCCGGACACTTCCGGCGGTTTTTTGCATGAAGATGAAAAATTTTTACCCCCTCAGGGATTTGTGCTAAAATAGGAAGAATGAAAAACGCTGTCTGCGATTAAACAGAACTTAATGAAGAAGGAACGGGTGCAAATATTGATGAAACCTTTTATATACGATTTAACACTGGAAGAGCTTCAGGACTGGGCCAAAAATAATGGTGAGCCTGCCTTTCGGGGAGGACAAATTTTTGACTGGCTGTATGTAAAGCGGGTCAATAATTTCAGCGAGATGACCAATTTGTCCAAGGCGCTGAGAGAAAAGCTGGAGGAGCAATTCAGTTTTGTGACGCTTCACGAAATTACAAAGTTGGAATCGAAAGATGGTACTGTTAAATTTCTGTTTGGTTTACATGATGAACATGCTATTGAGACGGTTATCATGAGACACAATTACGGAAACAGTATTTGTGTAACGACTCAAGTAGGTTGCCGGATTGGCTGTACTTTTTGTGCTTCGACGCTTGGGGGTCTCAAAAGAAACCTGACGGCTGGCGAAATTACTGCACAGGTGGTGCAGGCTCAGAAAATTCTGGATAAAACGAATGAACGAGTGAGCAGTATCGTAATTATGGGCTCGGGTGAGCCTTTTGAGAACTATGAAGAGACAATGACGTTTTTACGTACAATGATTCATGAAAAAGGCCTGAATATTGGTCAACGTCATATTACGGTCTCAACCAGCGGCATTGTGCCCAATATTTATAAATTTGCTGACGAGGATACACAAATTAATCTGGCAATATCCATTCATGCGCCTAATGATGCGCTGCGTTCGAAGCTAATGCCTGTCAATCGGCGTTATCCTTTTAAGGATGTTATGGATTCTCTTCGTTATTATCTTGCTAAGACGGGGCGGAGAATTTCATTCGAATATGCCTTGATCGGTGGAGTGAACGACCAGGCAGAACATGCTGAAGAGCTTGCGGATGTGTTGAAGGACATGCTGTGTCACGTCAATTTGATTCCAGTCAACCATGTGCCTGAGCGCAAGTATGTGCGCACATCGCGCAGTGATATTTTTAATTTTCAACGTATTCTTGCCGAAAAAGGCGTCAATGTGACGATCCGGCGTGAACAGGGTCACGATATTGCCGCTGCCTGCGGTCAGTTGCGTGCAAAGCATATGGAGTTGGGGTGAAACCATTTGATCAAAACAGTTCATGTCAGCCATGTCGGACGTGTACGTTCGGTGAATGAGGATTCTGCCTGGATCAGGCACTTAGAGCAAGGCTATATTCTTGGGATTGTTGCCGATGGTATGGGGGGGCATTTGGCCGGTGATACGGCCAGCCGCCTTGCGGTAGAGACACTTGCCGCTGATTTGGCGACGCTGGAGAGCGGATTATCCGCACATTCTTTGACGGCGGCGCTCAGCGACGCTATTTTGCATGCCAATGAAGTCATCTTCCAAACGGCTGCGCGCGATGACCAGTATCATAATATGGGAACGACGGTTGTTGCCGTTTTGCTCAACGATGCATCTGGAATTATCGGACATATCGGTGACAGTCGCGCCTATGTCATATCCAAAGGAACGGTACGTCAGCTTACAGAAGACCATACTTTGGTTAATGAGTTGTTCAAAAACGGTCAAATCAGTAAGGAAGAGCGGGAGAACCATCCCCGTCGCAATGTGCTGACACGGGCATTGGGAACTGATTCCGAGGTGAAGGTGGACATTGACACCATTACGCTAGAAAAAGGCGATGTGCTATTACTATGCAGTGACGGATTAAGCAATTTGGTAACAGAAGAACAGATCCGTAAGGTAGTAGGTGCCGCAGAAAATCCTTTGGAGGAACGTGCGGATCGTCTGCTACACCTGGCGTTGCTTGCCGGTGGAGACGATAACATTACTGTAGCTTTGTTTGAATTGCCCGACAACACGGTTTCATTGAGTGAAAAGGGGTGTGAAGCATGATCGGGCACCTGCTTGGGGGAAGATACGAAATTATTGAGCGCATCGGTGGCGGCGGTATGGCGCTGGTGTATAAGGCTCAAGACATTTTGCTGAATCGCAATGTCGCGGTTAAAGTGCTGCGTCAGCAATTTGTTCATGATGAGGAATTTATTCGCCGGTTTCGGCGCGAGGCACAGTCAGCAGCCTCACTTTCTCATTCGAACGTGGTCAGTATTTATGATGTCGGCCAAGAGGATGAAATCCATTATATTGTAATGGAGTGCATCGAAGGTAAAAATTTGAATGAGATTATTAAAGAACGTGCGCCATTGCAAGTGGATGAAGCAGTACGGATTGCTTCCCAGATTTGTGATGCGCTGGAGCATGCTCACCAAAATCAGATCATTCACCGAGACATCAAGCCACATAATATATTAATTGGACGTAATGGACGGGTTAAGGTAACCGATTTTGGGATTGCTAGAGCTGTTACGTCAACGACCATTACCCAGACGGGTTCTGTTGTAGGTTCTGTTCATTATTTTTCACCTGAGCATGCAAAGGGTGTCGTCACCGGCGAAAAATCGGACTTATATTCTTTAGGTATTGTCTTATATCAAATGCTGACGGCGCAGCTCCCTTTCCTCGGAGAAAGTCCAATTAGTGTAGCGCTCAAGCATTTGCAAGAGGAGTTTGAGGAACCGCGTAAAATTAATCCGTTGATTCCGCAAAGTGTGGAAAATGTCATTCTAAAATCCATGCGCAAAAATCCAGAAGAGCGTTATCAATCGGCAGATGAAATGCTAAAAGATTTGGAAACCTGTTTGCTGCCGGGACGGCGTAATGAATCCAAGCTGGAGTTTACACATTTGGATGATGAGGATCAAACACGGGTTATTCCGGCTATTAAGCCTCAACAATTAGGGATGTCTTCTAGCGGGGAAGATGTACCTGCCCAACCGCGTGAGTCTGAACAGCTTCCGAGCAAGCAATCGTCCAAGAAAAATAGAAAAAAAGCGATCTTGTGGGTAACACTAGTGTTGGTGTTACTTCTGTGCATGGGCGGAGTGGTGTACTATGTGCAAAGTGTACTTGTCGTGCCTGAGGTAAAAGTACCAGGTGTATTGACACAAACAGAAGACCAAGCGAAGGTTAATCTCAGTAAAGCGGGTTTACTCATTGAGGAGCCAATCCAGCATGAATACAAAGAGGGGATCGCGCCTGGAATTGTATTTTATCAAAGCTATCCTGCAGATTCTTTAGTCAAGGAAGGAACCAAGATTAGTCTGAAAGTCGGGATTGCCAAGCCGCTCACCCCAATGCCGGATGTAAAAGGCCAAAGCTACGAGAATGCTGTTAAGCTGCTGACCGCCCAGCAAATTAAGGAGACGCAGATTCAGCAAAATGAGCAGTTCAGTGATCAGGCCGTTGGGACCGTCCTTAGTCAGACTCCAGCTGCAAATGAGCCATTTGATAAGGATTCAGTCCAAGTTGTGCTCACAGTCAGCAAGGGCGCTGACACTGTAAAAATGCCAAGTCTCGTAGGGAAAACGCAGAACCAAGCGGAAAATGAGGTCAAAAAGGCAGGGCTGAAGGTTGGCTCGATTAAAGAAGAATTTAGCTATGAGCAGGAAAAAGGAAGAGTAACCAAACAATGGCCGTCCGAGGCAGGCAGTGAGTTGCCACCAAATACGGAAATTACGTTTTATGTAAGCACTGGTTACCCGCCAGAAGCGATTACGCTGCCATTTAATGTGCCTGTTGCACCGAAGGAAGAGGGTAAAAACAGCAAAATTCGTATTACTTATACGGATGCACGTGGAGAAAATCAGGAATGGGGAAGCCGTACAATTAATACGACACAGGTGTTCACTATCAACCTGCTAATGGCTCCGAACAAAGACAGTGTTGTCTCAGTATTTAGAGATGGTGACTTTATTGATACGTATCCGGTCTCTTATATTGATGCGAAAAATGGAACAGTGACGATGCCTCAAATTGCCCCACCTGCTGGAACTTCACCAACGGATACACCTGATGGTAATTCCTCGCAAAATGGAAGTGGAAACGGCGAGGAAGGTGATAACGGGGGATCTTCTAATGATAGTGGTGACGGTGGAGGCGACTCGAACAATCAGGAGGGCACAGGAGGTAATGGTGACCCTTCTGCCTTTGTTCCTGGAACGAATTCCACGGGGGCTACGCGCAGTGAGTTGGCAGTTAGCCATAAAAACAACCAAGGTCACGCTTCCCACAAAAAGAAGGAAAAAGTGATTGAGGCTGTTCAGCATCAGTAAATTTGCAATAGGAAGATGCTCAACCTGTTATACGCAATGAAACTTGAACATTATGAAGGAGGACATCTTACACATGCCTGAAGGTCTGATCGTCAAGGCGCTTAGCGGATATTATTATGTCTCCAGCCTGGATCAGGATGGGCGTCCGGTATCTGGCGAAGCTACGGTACAATGCAGAGCACGCGGCATTTTTAAGAAAAAAGAGATCACGCCTCTTGTCGGTGATCGGGTCGTTTACGAACTGACTGAGAACGGGGAAGGTATGGTCAAGGAGATTAGAAAGCGTACAACGGAGCTGATTCGTCCTCCGGTAGCTAATACCACGCTTGCTGTGCTGCTGTTTTCCTTGCGTGAGCCGGATTTAAACCTGCCTTTACTGGACAAATTTTTAGTCCATATTGAGCACGCCGGGCTGGATACGATTATCTGTCTGACTAAGCGCGATTTGTATGAAGGCAGCCCTTCAGAGGATGACACCGTGCTGACCGTTCAGGAAATGTACCGGAAGATCGGTTATGAAGTGCTGGTAACCAGTGCCCGTACCGGAGAAGGAACGGTTGAGCTTAAGAAGCTGTTGGCTGGTCAAATCAGCGTGTTTTCCGGGCAGTCAGGTGTAGGGAAGTCTTCCATGCTTAATGCTTTGGAGCCTGGGTTAACGCTGGAGACGAGCGCCATAAGCAATAAGCTGGGCCGAGGAAGACATACGACTCGTCATGTAGAGCTTATTCCTTTAGACAACGGAGGGTTTGTAGCAGATACGCCGGGGTTTAGCCAGTTGGATTTTCTGGAGCTGGGTGTGGATGAACTATCTCCCTGTTTTCGTGAATTCCAGCAGTATGCGGAAGGATGTAAATTTCGGGGGTGTACCCATATTCACGAGCCTGGCTGTAAAGTAAGAGAGGCCCTGGAAGAAGGACATATTTCACAGGGACGGTATGATAGCTATTTGCAGTTCTATCAGGAATTAAAAGAAAAAAAACGGAGGTACTAAGTTTATGTTAAAAATAGCACCGTCGATTTTATCCGCTGATTTTGCTCGCTTGGGCAGTGAAGTTGCGGAAGCTGCGGCAGGAGGGGCAGACTGGATTCATGTGGATGTAATGGATGGGCATTTTGTATCCAATATTACATTGGGGCCACCTATCGTTCAGGCTATTCGTCCGCATACGACTCTTCCCTTGGATGTTCATCTGATGATTGAGCATCCTGAACGTTATATTGGCGATTTCGTAAAAGCAGGAGCCGATATCATCACTGTTCATGCTGAGGCGTGTGTTCATTTGCATGGTGTCCTTCACTTGATCAAGCAGCAAGGCGCTCTGGCTGGAGTGGCTCTCAATCCGGGTACTTCACCATACGCGATCAAGGAAGTGCTGCCAAATGTAGATATGATTCTAGTGATGACGGTCAATCCTGGCTTTGGAGGACAGTCCTTCATTCCAGAGACGTTGAATAAAATCAGACAAATCCGTGCTTGGTTGAACGAATTGGGTCGTCCAGACGTACATATCGAGGTGGACGGAGGTATTGCGGAAGAGACGGCACCAGCCGTATTTGAAGCAGGTGCTGACGTATTAGTGGCAGGTAGTGCAGTATACGGCAGAGCGGACCGTGCAGCGGCTATTACTGCTATTCGGGATAGTGTCGCTCATTTGTCCAAGTGAAGCTAACTGAAGCACTGTGGATGACCTTAGCGAGTATGATGACCGGTTTGACCCTCAGTTGTTTCTCGCTAGTGAAGACACCTTGGAATGCCATTCTTTCACTTTTGGCTGTTCTTATTGTCCTGTTTTATTTTCGTAAAAATGAACGGCGTGGTTTGCGCATCGGTTTTGTGGTGTGTAGTGTGCTTTATTATATCTTGTTTATTTTTATACTCTCAGCATATCTCTATGTTCACGGACTTGTCTGATGGTATAGCCTGGGATGGTTGTGCATAAATATGGTTACATGAGCGGGATTCTCATGTAGCCTTTTTTTGTGGGGTAACAACCCTTGACAGGTTGCATAAACTACAGAGAACGGATGCAGGAGGATGATGGGGAGGGTGAGGCATGAAGTTTTACACAATCAAGCTGCCAAAATTTCTGGGTGGATTCGTTAAAGCCATTTTGAATACATTCCAGAAAAACTGAATTCAACGTAATGTAAACACAGGATGTAGGATGAAAGCTAGAGGTACACAGGGCACGCTTCCCGGGCATAACAGATAGGTAGCTCGGTAGTAAAAGATAAGAACGCACGGGAAGGTGCCTGACATTTTGTTCTCCTGAACTAGGCGGATATTACTTTTCGAATAACCAAAAAAGCACCCGTTTAAAACGAGGTGCCTTTTGTTTATAACGATATTTTTTTACGACTACACGCGAGTCACTTTACCGGCTTTCAATGCACGAGTGCTGACATAAACGCGTTTCGGTTTACCGTTAACGAGAATGCGAACTTTTTGTACGTTGACGCCCCAAGTACGGCGATTACGGTTGTTAGCGTGAGATACGTGGTTACCGCTGCCAGGCTTTTTGCCTGTTACAGAACATTTACGAGACATGATTCCACCTCCTATTCTGAAAATAACCAAATTCCATATGGAACGGGTCTCTCTTCAGGCCGACTGGGTCAGCCGGACTTTGTAAGTCACTAACCTGAACAAAACAATACTTAAATATAATATCATAGTCAAAAAAGCTCCGTCAACTGATTCAAAAACTTTATTTATTTCTCTTTCGCATTATAGTACAATATGGGATAGTTATTGTTGCGATTATTTTGTATTTAAATGGAATGTGAATTCTTATTCCAGTCATGCCGGCGGTTCAGAGGCGGGACTATAGTTATCATTCCAGCCGATGATTTATTGTGGGGCAGTTGACTGGTTTTTCATTGTATATGACCTGTAGAAGAACGACCAGACGTGAGTACAAGAGCTTATGAAAGTGTGACATTCGTATTCGTCGTCTGGCTTTAGTATAATTTAATTGAACCTGTAGGCACAGTTGAATAAGGTGTGGTGAAGGTTGATAGTAAAACAAGTGTATTAAGCTAGGAAGGGGAATTCTCTTGAGTAATCGTTCTTTGAATGGAACAGATTTTACCGCAATGGTTTTAGCCGGGGCGGAACAATTACAGCAGCATGCGGAACATGTCAATTCACTAAATGTATTCCCGGTGCCAGACGGTGATACGGGAACCAACATGAATTTGACGATGAGCGCGGGCGTAACGGAATTAAAGAGGGGGGATTCTTCCTCCATCGGTGTCATGTCCGGCATATTATCCAAAGGTTTGCTGATGGGAGCCCGCGGCAATTCAGGGGTTATCCTGTCTCAGTTGTTTCGTGGCTTCAGCCGTTACGCTGCCCCATACGAGGAATTGAATACCCTTCAGTTCGCATCGGCATTGCAGAGCGGGGTGGATGCGGCCTACAAGGCGGTGGTTAAGCCGGTGGAGGGTACAATTCTTACCGTGGCGAAGGAAGCGGCCAGACATGCTGTGTTTTTCTCGCGCCGGACGAACGACATCACAGAACTGATGGAAGAAGTGCTTGCCAAAGCAAAGGAAACGCTTGCCATGACGCAGGACATGCTCCCTGTACTGAAGCAAGTAGGGGTTGTAGACTCGGGTGGACAAGGGCTTGTGTATATTTATGAAGGGTTTATGCAGCATCTTGGAAGCGGATTGGTGACATCTCCAACTTCAAAAGGCGATAATGTACGTCCGGTTTTTGCTCCTTATGTATCGGAGAGACCTACTTCTGCGCCTGTTGCTCCGTCCCCAGATGCGCCGATTTCTGCGCAGGCGAAGCTCGAAACGGAGAATATTGAATTTTTGTATGATATGGAGTTTTTTATTAATCGACAATTGGGCGAAGCGCAAGGTACAAATTTTGATGAGGAAGCTTTCCGGAAAGCGTTGTCAGTAGATGGTGATTCGATTATCGTTATTTCGGATGATGATGTTATCAAGGTTCATGTGCATTCTAAGGCTCCAGGTGAAGTCTTGAATCTTGCGTTGCGTTATGGGGAAATTACACAGATTCGAATTTTGAATATGCGCGAGCAGCATCGTGATTTGCTGTCTGCAGGTATGGATGGTGCTCCTGAGCCTGAGTGGTTTGCTGAAATACCAACAGAGCCTGCACGTGAGGAGGAGCCATCTGAGCCTCCAGCTCATGAGCTGGCACCCTTTGGTTTTATAGCTGTGGCTTCTGGTGAAGGGATTGCTGATATTTTTAGAAGCTTGGGTGTTGATGTTGTCCTTTCGGGTGGTCAGACAATGAATCCGAGCACAGAGGACTTCGTTAATGCGGCTCGCTCGATTGCGGCTCAACATATTTTTATTCTGCCGAATAATTCCAATATAATCTTGGCGGCTGAACAAGCGCGTGAATTGCTAGAGGTGGAACGTTTGGTGTCGGTTATTCCGAGCAAAACAATTCCTCAGGGCATTGCAGCAGCATTTGCTTATCAAGAGGAAGAAGCCTTTGAGGTAAATCAAGATAATATGCGGGATGCAGTTACCCGTGTGAAGTCTGGACAAGTGACCTATGCGGTACGGGATACGACACTTGATGATCTGCATATTACAGCGGGCCACTACATTGGTATTCAGGATTCTAAAATTGTGGCGACTGAGGAGCAATTAATGGCAACATCCCGTCTTTTGCTGGCGAAAATGCTGGTGAATGGCGATGAAATTGTTACGATTCTTACAGGTTCGGATGCAAAACAAGAAGAGACAGATCAGCTTGTTGCGTGGCTTGAAGAAAATTATTCGGATGTTGAAGTGGAAGTTCATGAAGGTGGTCAGCCGATTTATCCTTATCTGTTCTCAGTGGAAACCTGATATGCTTTAGCACGCCCATGGTAGTCCACTACAAAGGAGGTCTGACTGATGAGAACTATCATTTTGACGGATAGCACGGCTGATATTCCACAGGAAATAGCAGATCGTCTCGGCATAGTCATTGTACCATTGACAGTGATGTTCGGCAGCACAGCTTACCTGGATGGTATTGAGATGTCAGCTGCACAGTTTTACAGTGAACTGGTACGGGCTGATGAACTGCCTACAACGTCACAGCCATCACCAGCCCGTTTTTTGGAGACGTATACGGAGCTGTTGGAGCAATACCCCGAGAGCCAGATTATCTCCATCCATTTATCCTCCGGTGTGAGCGGAACGTACCAGTCCGCTCTGCTGGGCAAATCCATGTTGGAGAAGCATGAAGATAGAGTGACCGTTATGGATTCCAAGTCGGCCTCGTACGGATACGGTATGCTCGTGGTTTATGCTGCAGAGCTGGCGGCTGCCGGGCAATCCCCGACTGAAATTATTCAGGGTGTGGAACGTCTTGGGGAACGCCGTTGTTTGTATTTCCTGGTGGATACACTGGAATACTTGCAAAAAGGCGGACGTATTGGCAAGGCAGCGGCTATGGTTGGTACGTTGCTTAACATTAAGCCAATTCTTTCGATTGACAAAGAAGGTATTATTTATTCGGCTGATAAGGCGAGAGGGAATAAAAAAGCGACAGCACGAATTATTGAACTGCTGGAGCGGGATTTAAAAGGCCAAAAAATTAATATTGCTATGGGTCATACGGCAGATCGCTCGGCGGCAGAAGCGTTCGTGGCTCAGCTGGCAGAGCATTTTGAGCTGGGCGATCAAATATATACTGAACTTGGCGCTGTGATCGGAACTCATGTGGGACCAGGAACGATTGGTATTTTTGCATGGCCGGCCGGAGATGAGAGGTAATATGCTGCAATTGGATCAAATACCATTAAAACAAATACACGGCGTGAGTGCTCTCAAAGAGGGAGAGCTTCACGCTTTTGGCATTTCTAACGTGCAAGATATGCTGGAATATTATCCGTTTCGGTATGAAGATTACCGGCTGCGCTCGCTAAGCGAAGTGAAGGACGGAGATAAGATTACAGTACAGGCGAAAATTATGGGCATTCCGGTGCTTCAGCGTTACGGGCGCAAATCAAGGTTGACTTGTAAATTGATGGCTGAGGATTGGATGTTTACTGCAACATGGTTTAATCGGCATTTTTTGAAGGATCAGCTAACATCAGGTCGTGAAATTGTGGTGACTGGTAAATGGGATCTTAAGCGAATGCAGATGACTGTTGCAGACTCTGAGTTCCCTGATAAAGGAGTGGCCCGTTCAGGGACACTTCAACCGGTGTACTCTATAGGTGGCAAGATTACGCAGAGCTGGATGCGAAAAACAATGAATCAGACACTCCAGCAGTTTGGTGAAATGATTCCCGAGATATTGCCAGATCTGCTGGTACGCAAGTATAGTATGATGCCACGCAAGCAGGCTATTGCAGGTATACACCAACCTCAGGACAATCGAGAGGGACAAGAGGCTCGGCGACGAATGGTGTATGAGGAGCTATTTTTATTCCAGCTGAAAATGCAGGCATTCCGGGCGTTAAATCGTGGTCGAGCGGACGGGGTGGTGCATACGGTGGATAACGCCACGATCCGTGAATTTGTGAGGGCTTTGCCTTTTGAATTAACGGATGCACAGAAGAAGGTTGAGCTTGAAATACTGCATGATCTACGCTCACCTTATTGTATGAACCGTCTGCTTCAAGGGGATGTTGGGTCGGGGAAAACAGTGGTTGCTGCCATCGGTTTATTTGCAACAGTACGTTCTGGTTTTCAGGGGGCACTGATGGTGCCAACTGAAATATTGGCCGAGCAGCATATGCGGTCGCTTCACAAGCTGTTTGAACCCTTTGGAATCAGCGTGGGATTACTGACAGGAAGTACAACTGGGAAGAAGCGTAAGGAGTTGCTTGCGGCTCTTCAAATGGGTCTGCTGGATATTGTGGTGGGCACGCACGCCCTTATTCAGGAGGATGTGTATTTCCGCCAGCTTGGACTAGTTGTGACGGATGAGCAGCACAGGTTCGGAGTCAACCAGCGTAGTGTACTGCGTCGTAAGGGCTACAATCCCGATGTGCTGACCATGACGGCCACACCGATCCCGCGTACGCTGGCGATTACTGCTTTTGGTGATATGGATGTTTCTACGATATCAGAGCGGCCCAAGGGACGTATTCCAATTTCTACGTATTGGGTGAAGCACGAACTGATGGATCGAGTGCTCGGTTTTATTTCCCGTGAGGTAGATCAGGGACGGCAGGCTTATCTGATTTGTCCGTTGATTGAAGAGTCAGAGAAGCTGGACGTACAGAATGCCATCGATCTGCATATCCAAATGCAGCAGGCTTTTCCACATTATCGCGTTGGGCTGTTGCACGGACGAATGACTCCTGCAGAAAAGGAAGAAGTTATGCGTTCCTTCTATGCAAATGAGGTTCAGCTACTTGTTTCAACCACGGTTGTAGAGGTGGGGGTAGATGTGCCCAATGCGACGCTAATGATCATTATGGATGCAGATCGCTTTGGATTGTCCCAGTTGCATCAGTTACGTGGACGTGTTGGAAGGGGCGCACATGCCTCATACTGTGTACTCATCGCTGATCCTAAGTCGGAGGTTGGTCAGGAACGGATGAAGGTTATGACCGATACGGACGATGGTTTTGAGGTTGCTAGACGTGATCTGGATTTGAGAGGGCCGGGGGACTTTTTTGGCACCAAGCAGAGCGGGTTGCCCGAGTTTCGGTTAGCAGATATGGTAGCGGACTTTGAGGTGCTGGAAAAGGCACGTGAGGATGCAACTGATCTGATCAAAGACTCCTCTTTTTGGACATCTCCGCAGTATGAAGCACTTCGCGGTTATTTGCAAAAAGAGCAGATTTTCCAGGGGGATCTCATCGACTAATCCACCATGAATCAGGAGATTGTTTTAAACGTTTTAAACAGATAGGCACAATGGACAGGCTGGCCGTCATATATTTGGGAATGACCGAATGATATGGGAGGTGTGGCAACATTGAGCTATCAGCAATATGGAATCAGTCCGCAACTGGTGGAGCGGATTAAGTTGAAAATGAAAAATCGTGTGCTCAAGGAGCGGGTTAAGCAGCAGATTGAGGGCGTGACCAAAGCAGATCTGCAAAACAAAGCTAAGGTGCGCCATCTTGTGAAAACCACTTCTGCTATTTTAAACGAGCGATTGACGGCTACACAGGAGGAGCAACTGACCGCCTTCGTATTGGCACAAAAAATTGATCCGTCCAATACGTTCCATCTGATCAAGCTATGGGGGATGTTCCGTTGATTGCTGTTCGAAGGGGTGCTTCAAAGCACTTTCTATGTTTTATGTGAAGCATAGATAAAAAGGATTGCCTGATGTTTAGGCGATCCTTTTTGGCTTTATTTTAGGTTTTTGTATTTCATTCCCCGGGCAATAGGCAGTGGTCTTAGTGTGAAATTCTATTTGTAATGACCGCTAATTTTGATAGACCATTCCATGGCCTGTGCACCTAGACGTACCGTTGTTCGGTGCTGAAGGCGCTCCCTGCCCCAGGCGCCTGACAATTGAATTCGCCGCACGGGGCGGTAGCTGCGTTCGATAAAACGGTCAAATTGGTCTAGGTATGCAGTTCAGCTTCTGTTTAGACTTGGATAAGTTCATATGGAAGACTCTTTTAATGATGTGTTTATGAAAAGGTTTGTTCGACCCTCAACCTTACCTGAAGGATCAGAATCCGGTTACTGTACGGATGGTTCACCTTGTTCCCGTCTTGCCCGAACCTCCTGGACAATTTTTCTGTTCATTGTTTCCGTCAGCTCATAATTTTTCATTGGAAATACGGAGAGAAATGTCAGAACCCCCGGAATAATCGTAAATAGTAGTGTGAGCCAAATAAGAGTTGTATTTGTTTGGACTATATTGGGCTGGTAACCCGCCAACGCTAGCGCATAACCACCCACGGCGCTGCCGATTGCGGCCGCCAATTTGGCCCGAAAAACGTTAGCTGAGAAAACCATCCCCTCTGATCTGTTTCCTGTTTTCCACTCTCCATAATCGACGCAATCTGCTAGCATTGTGGACATGACAACATAGTTCAGCCCCACTCCAAAAGAAATGATACAGCTGAGAATAAAGACAAGTACAATAGAGTTGCCGCAGAAGAAAAGGGCTATCATGGATATGGAGGTGATTAGCACACCTGCTATGCTAGTGCCTTTTTTGCCGATCCACTTGGCAATGAACGGAACTGCGACGTTGCCTGCGATTTGAAAGCCCACGGTTAGTCCCATAAACAGTGGAATGAATGCTTCGGCACCTAGGTTGTATTTAAAATAATACAGAGTAAACGCATTACGGATGTTGGCAGTCATTTCGATAATAAAAAACGAGATGATCAACAGCCGCAAAGGTCGGTTTTCAACGAAGAAAAGGCGGAGTACTCCTTTTAACGTTTGTTTTTCATGTCGAGGCACTACGTGTTTTTCTTTTACGCCAAACACCGTAAACATCATGCAGACGAAAAACAGACCACAAAGTACAGCAACGGCTGCAGCCCATCCGTTGAAGAAATGGACGAGGGGAAACGCTACGACATTGACCGTCCATAAGCCGGCACTTGCAACCGTACGAGGGACAGTCACGACTTTGGTTCGTTCTGCAGCATCTTTGGTTATGGCGGCGGACAGTGACCAATATGGAATGTCCAATATGGAATAGCTAATGCTCCAAGCGATATAGGTAACATAGGCATAAACCAGCTTCCCGGCGGAAGAAAGGTCCGGACTGAGGAAAAGCGCCAAGGTGGTGAGTGTTACCAAGAAAGCCCCGATGAACATGTAAGGTCTAAATTTCCCCCAACGCGTATTCGTGTTGTCGACTGCAATGCCAATAAAGATGTCAACGACCGCGTCAATCATCCGTGCCACCATCAGCAATGTTCCGACTGCAAGCGCATTCAATCCGAAGCTGTCAGTATAGAAGAACATGAGATAAACGGCGGTTAAATTGTAAATAACATTCATCCCATAACTACTCAGTGAGTAAGAGATAAGTGTTTTTAAACTGACTTTGTCGTTATTTTTTGCAGCTGCAGAAGTAAGCATATTTTAACCCCTTTCAAAAATTGACGATCATAACAGCCTGTTATGATATTTTGTTATGAGAGCTTGTAAGCGTTATCTTGAGATACAGAATAACAAATGCTGTGGCAGGAGTACATGATTTTTCTAAAGTAAAAGATAGTAAAAACAAAGATTATTGTATACATTTACAGATCAAGGTTTCATTTTAGGTCTTAGAATATGCTTCTTAATTTATGCTATATTTGTTACGAGGACACCGTCCTTGGTTAACTATAAAATTCTGAAGCATGGAGGTTAGGGATGGGTGACAATATGATTCAATTTGTAGATACACGTACCAGTTCAAAGCATAAAAATATTACAGATTTAATTCTGTATAATTGTGGCTCGGAGCCTTGTTCTCCCAACCAGGATTTCGGACCTATCGCCAGGGATTTCAATCTTATTCACTTTGTATTAAAGGGTAGAGGCAAGCTGGTATTAGATAAGGAAACATATAACATAGAGAAGGAACAGGCTTTTTTAATCCCTGCCAATAAGGCCGCTTATTATCAAGCTGATGAGTACGAGCCATGGGAGTACAGCTGGGTAGGGTTTATGGGGATCAAATCCGAAATGTACTTGCAGAATATCTCTCTTGTTCAGGATAATCCGTATGTGGTAAGTATCGGAGACATCACTTTTTTTCATTCGACTATTCTTGAAATGCTTCGTATAGGGAATAATACACTTTCTTCATCCTTGGCTATTCAGGGCTATTTGTGCCATATTCTCGCCAAGTTGGTGCATGAATCAGGTGAAACGATGCCTGTGAAAGAAGAGCTTCCCTATTCAGTTCAAGCTATCAACTATATGGAGAAAAACTACAACGGTGGCATTCAAATTAGTGAGGTGGCAGAGTATCTCGGACTTCACCCAAATTACTTGACCTCTGTTTTTAAGCAGGAAATAGGTGAAACACCGAAGCAGTATTTAATGAACATTCGGATTAAAAAGGCATGCGAGCTGTTACAGGATACCAGTTACTCTATTCAAGTAATCTCCAATTCTGTCGGTTACTCGGATCAACTGACCTTTTCGCGGGCATTTAAAAATATGATGGGCATTTCCCCCAGCGCTTATCGTGAGAGAATTCTTTGATTTTACTATATATATCTTCTAAAAATACTGGTGCTTGAGGTAGGGGTGTTTTGATATCGTAAAGCTGTTGGTTTTTCCTGCATGGTATTTTAAAGGATTGCACGGAAGAACTCACTTTACGAGAGGGGAACTGCATGTGGATACACTCATTGCCTTTATTCCAGCCATAGGCTGGGGATTCATGCCAATACTGGCGCAACTGACAAAAGCCAGTCCTCGCGAGCAACTGACGGGGACGGTCATCGGTGCCGTATTGTTCGCACTGTGCCTGTATTCGTACTCACCTGTTAACTTTCAAGTCACACCATTTATTGTGAGCTTTGTCTCTGGTGTGTTTTGGTCCGTAGGACAGTTGCTTCAATTTCAAGCTTTCCAGAAAGTAAGTGTTTCAACGGCCATTCCTATTATTTGCGGGCTGCAACTCATGGGAACGACGCTTTTTGCAGCACTAATCTTGGGCGAATGGACGACTGGGTACCAAATTGGTATTGGATCAGCAGCGCTTATATTTATTTTGTCTGGCATCTTGCTGACGAGCTATCAGGGGAGATCAAGTGGTTTGTCCAAGCCCTTGCCCCTTCAAATTCTTGTCATGTTGGTTTGTTCAGGTATAGCCTTAACCTTGTATGTTATTATTAATCAAATCTTTCATGTCTCCGGTCTGTCAGTCATCTTACCGCAATCACTTGGCATGTTGTGTTCAGCGCTTTTAATGAACTGTAAGGGAGGACAGAAGCTCCATTTGGTTCAGGTGCTGCGCAATTTGTCTACGGGTTTGTCGTGGAGCGTAGCGAATTTGGCGCTATTTATTTCGAATGGGCTTATTGGGGTCGCTGCCAGTTTTCCCATCTCTCAGGCGAGTATCGCCATCTCCTGCGTTGGCAGTATTCTGATTTTCAGGGAAAAGAAGAGCCCAGGGGAATGGCTTCGTCTATTGGCTGGCATTATGGTAATCATGGTCGGAGTGGGATTGATTAGCCTGGTCAAGCTCTGAGAATATTCAGAATTAAGAACTGTACATGCAGTACGGCTACAGATGGTTAGGGTATATGAGTCGATGATTAAATAGATTTGTGTGATCCAGAATCCTTTCAGGTTGTACAGTAAATCTATTTAATGTCTTACTTATAATGCCCCCCAATCTTCCTGGATCTTTCCAGGGCCTGGCCGACATGAGTGAGGGAGGAGGCTCTTACGATCGCCGTATTGCCGTAGCGCTCCTTAATGCTGTCGGTGGCTTTCTCTAGGGAGCGTGCCCGTTTCTCATCCTCAAAAAAGGAAACCTGGTACGTTTCCGCATCCATTAGACTGCTTAGGCTAACGCCCAATCGCCTTACCGGCATGCGATCCCAAAATTTATAGAAAATTTCCTTGGCGGCTTTGTAAATTTTATTCGTGTTGTTAGTCGGATCGGGCAGCTTCATCTGGCGCGAAAACCCGGTCGGCGACTCAAACGGGCTGCACATGCAACTGACAGTAACGACATACCCCATATACCCTTTGCGCCGGCTGTCTTGACATACTTCCTCGGTGAGCTCGAGCAGAACGGTTTCCACTTCCGCAGGCTGGAGATAGTCTCGGGGAAGAGTCATCATATGACCGATGGATTTGGGAGGTGTATTAAATGTTTCCGGCTTGACCGGGCTGTGATCGATCCCGTTAGCAGTCCGCCATATCACCTCTGCCTGAATATCGGACTGCTTGCCGAAATGAGACCGGAATCTGTCCTGTAGCCGGGGTAAGGGGGTACGTGCGATATCTCCAATGGTGTGTAGTCCAAGCTTCTCCAAATGCCGTTCCATACGCGAACCAATGCCGAACATAAGACGTACTGGCTGAGGCCACAGCAACGCTGCAATATCGGATGTAGGCAACAAGAAAATGCCACTGTCATTTTTTTTAGCCCATATATCTGTCGCGGTTTTAGCCAGCATTTTGTTGGAGCTGATGCCAATTCGAATCCATACTCCTGTTTGTGCCAGTACCTTTTGCTGAATTTCACTTGCAATACTCACCGGATCTCCGAACAGAGAGAGGCTTCCGCTCATATCCAGAAACTGTTCATCAATGCTGAAAACTTCAACCAAATCCGTATATTCATTATAGATTTCTGTTATTTTTAATGAGACATCGATATAATGCTGCATACGCGGGCGTACAATGATAAGGTCAGGACATTTTTTCACCGCTTCTCCCAGACGTTCTGCTGTAGATATACCGTATTTTTTGGCCAGCGGACACGCAGCTAAAATAATGCCTGAACGAAGTGCAGGGTCACCGGCCACAACGAGTGGCTTATGTTGGTATTTGGGATCATCTGCTTTTTCGATGCTGGTATAAAAACTTTGGCAGTCCGATAAGAATATGGTTCTATTTCTGCGTTCCTTCAAAAATTCGACCTCCTCTCCTGATAGGTGTTGATCATCCTACCAAAATATTCTTGAATGTATACTCTTATAGTAGTATTATATACAGAACAAGTGTTCCTAATACAAATGTATTTTTTGGAACGTTAGAGTTTACGTAAAACCTAACATGGCGTATCATAATATCTTGAGCAAAAACAAGTTGGAAATGAATGAATATTGAGGGGAGAAAACCATTTTTATGAACCCAAAACGTCGACCATCATCTCAAAAACGCAGTAGGTGGCGTATTTTTGGCAGAGTTTTGCTAATTAATATCAAGTGGTTCTCGTTTGCGGGTGTACTTGGATTGCTATTTGCTGGAGGTCTTATATCCGGCTATGTAGCGGCACTGGTTCATGATGAACCTGTACGATCACGTCAGTTGATATATGAAAAGGTAAATGAGAACGCTCTGACCAGCTTTGTATTTTTTAATGATCAGGTAACTCCGGTTGGAAGAATGCGCATGGAGGAGGATCGACAGCTCGTTGATCTGAAGGATGTCCCTCAGTCGATTGTGGACGCCCTCATTTCAACGGAAGACAGCCAATTTTATGAGCACCGTGGTGTGGATTTAAAGGGAACAGCTCGTGCCGTTAAGCAGAAGCTTTTGAATGAAAACCGCCAAACAGGCGGCAGCACACTGACGCAGCAGGTAGCCCGAAGGGTTTTTCTCAGTCTGGATAAGACGGACAGCCGCAAGGTGAAGGAAATGCTGCTAGCATTGCGTATGGAACGGTTTATGGGCAAGGATAAAATATTAACGGCTTACTTAAACAAAATGCCTTTTGGTAATGGTTCCGCTGGTTACAATTTATATGGAATCAAGTCTGCTTCGTTAGGAATTTTCAATGTAAGTGATCTACATAAGCTTCATATTGCTCAGGCGGCTTATTTGGCAGGTCTCCCGCAACTGCCATCTGTTTATTCCGCTTTTGATGGTAAAGGGAACTTTGATGAAGAAGGCTTCAATAAAGCGATGGAGCGTCAACGTGTCGTGTTGGGAAGAATGCTGGCAACAGGTAAACTTACGCTATCCGAATATAATGAGGCGCTTCAATTTGATGTGAAAGCCACTCTTGCGCCACATCGCGAAAAAAGTTATAACACATTCCCTTATTTGATGCTGGAGACAGAGCGGGAAGCGGCCCAATTGTTAGCGCTCCAGCAAAATCCGGATATCACGCCAGCCGAAATTTCCAAGCCTGAGCATGCCGAGCTTCTTCAAAATACGCGAGAAGAGTTGCAAAGGTCCGGATATCGAATTTATACAACGATAAATAAGAAAATTTATAATAATATGCGGCAGATTGCAGCCAATCCACAAAACTTTTCTCCATACAGTAAGAAGAAGGGATTAGAGCAGATTGCAGCAATCATGATTGATCATAAAACAGGGGCTGTACTTGGTATGATCGAGGGCAGAGATTTTAATACCGAGCAAATGAACTATGCAACTCAAATGACACGTCAGCCCGGTTCTGCCATGAAGCCTATTGCTGCTTACTTACCTGCTTTGGAGAAGGGCTACACTCAGCCCGCCGGTCTTATTGATGATTCACAAATCATATTGAAAGACGGACGTAAGGGTTATCATATTCCTAAAAATTATAACAGAAGGTATGGAGGGCTTATGACAGCCCGTGAAGCACTCAATCGGTCAATCAACATCCCTGCACTGAGGCTGTTTTTATATGAAGTTAAAATTCCAAACGCTTGGAATTTTGTGCGTTCTCTTGGAATTACAACGATTCAACCACAGGATGAACATGCTCAAACAGGAGTGCTAGGTGGACTTAGTAAGGGGGTATCCGTCGAAGAACTGACCGCAGCATATGGGACAATTCCCAATATGGGCGTGTATAATGCCCCTCACTTGATCAGTAAAATTACAGATGCCAACGGTAAGATTGTATATGAATTTAAACCACAGACAAAGCGTGTATATTCACAGCAAACCGCATTTTTGATGACGGATATGCTCAGAACCGTTATATCAGACCCGAGAGGAACTGGCAAACGTCTGCAAAAAGCTTTTAAAAGCTACGGTACCATTGATATCGCGGGTAAAACGGGTACGACACAGAACTTTGGTGATGTGTGGTTTATGGGATACACACCTGACGTTACGCTAGGCGTCTGGGCTGGTTATCGCCAACAGGTTAATACATTATCTCAAGAAGGTCACACCAGAGCACAGTCTGTGTGGGCACTGATCATGAATGAGGCGGTCAAGGACCAGCCTGAGCTTTTTAAGAATAAGCATTTTATACAGCCGGAAGGCGTTGTGAAAGTTACGGTATCTAGTCTTACAGGTAAACTGCCAGGGCGTTATTCCCGCCAATCGGGTCACCTCGTGACTGACTGGTTTAACCAAAAGTATGTGCCGACCGAAGTCGGAAGAGAACAGCTTCCACGTTCTGCTAGACCAGTAGTTCCGTCCAAACCAGAGGTCAAGAAAGAAGATGTCCCTGAGGTTAAGGTGCCTGCAACAGATCAAGAGGAGGTTCCACCAGAGGAAACAGCTCCTGCTGTTCCTGACACAGATGCAGAGATCGAACCGCTTGATGAGAATAACGATGTGCCATCAACAGATACATCGCAACCTTCTATTGAAAACGAACCGGAGACACCTTCTGAATCAGAGAACCAGAGTGGTGCTCCAAAAACTCAGCCTGACGAGGTTATCTATCCTGAGCCAACGGCTGATCAATCCAACAACTAAGCAACACGGCGATCAGTCTGTTGTAATTATGAGTAGAGCCAGCATTTTATGCGGCTCTGCTCTTTTTTTTCATATTTTAGATTTCTCCTTTTTGAAAATACGAGCCAAATTATTTGCTATGTAACCAATGGGCTTTAAAATCTTCTCTTTGTTTAGGCAAGTAGGCAAGGCGAGATTATAAGGGGGCATAGTCTTGGGTCAGATCAATTCCCAGGTAGTATCCGAGTTTACGCCGAACCTCACTGCGGGCAAAGGATGAAAGCATGAAAAATCGCCTTTGGTAACCGCGGCATACATACAAAACCTCTACGCCTTCATGATTTCGGATTTCGCTGTATATTTTCACTCCCTGTCTTTTCATTCGCGCTTTTGTTTCTGCTAATTGAACAGTTATGCGCTGTTGTACTTCAGTCAGGCTACGAATATACAAATCGGGCATTTTTAGAGGAGAGATATTCATAATACGAATGTCTCGTTCCAACACATCTAGCACAAGAGTTAGAAGTACACACATCTTGATCAGTCCTGCGTCTTCTTCAGAAGGCAAAGGAGCTTTATGCTTGTTATCAAGTACCTTTTTGTTTGTCATAAATATCTCCTTTACTTGGAGTAAAATTACAATATATAATAAGTATATAGAACACACGTTCTGTATATACCTCATCATAGAGATTTTTCTATTGCCAAAGCAATCATCAATTATTGGAAAAGGGGCAGGGAGCCCTACTTCCATGTGCCATTGCCTAAAGGTTCTTTCGTATATGACCGATGACAGTCAAACAGAGTTTGTGTTAAGCTGATGGATAAAAAACCTTACATAGAAGGGGATAGTGTTCTGCTAGCGGTCATTTTTACTATTTAACTTAAGAAAGTAGAGAAAGAAGGTTTACATATTGTCACGTTCGTTATATGTAGCTTTATTATTGTTGAGCCTTATTTGGGGCGGTTCCTTTATGTTTATTAAGGTGTTATTGCTACATCAAGTAGGACCGTGGACCATTGTATTTCTGCGCTCCAGCTTTGGTCTTATTTTTATCGTCTTATTAATGCTTCTTATGCGTAAGCCGTTTAAAATCAAAAGCATTCCGTGGAAATCGGTTATTCTGGTAGCATGTGTAAATATGGTTTTACCATGGACGTTGATTGGTTTTAGTGAAACCAGAATAGCTAGCAGCATGGCTTCTGTATTAAATGCCACTACGCCAATATGGACGATGTTGGTGGGTCTTGTCTTCTTCGGAGCTGTATTTCATCGCCTGCAGTGGTTAGGAATGGGTCTCGCTTTTATAGGAATTGTTATTTTATTAGGTATTAATCCTGCATCTATGATTTCTGTTGATCCTGTAGGTTTTGGATGTATGCTGCTTGCGACTCTCTGCTACGGATTTGGAACACAGCTCTCCAAACGTTTTCTCTCCAATCTTTCTATGTATCAGGCTACCTTTGCGACACTGTTTGGTGCGGCAGCAGGGGGTGGTATTATGATGGCAATAGTAGACAGACCAGATTTGTCGATCGTTTCTGTTCTGGGAGTATTGGGTTCCCTAATAGGACTAGGAGTTTTGGGTTCAGGGGTAGCATATATCTTGTTCAACTATATGATTTTGCGCGGGAGTGCGGAATTCGCTTCTTCGGTAACGTATTTTGTACCAGTGAGTGCCATCGTATGGGGCTTTTTACTTCTGAATGAGCATATCGGCTGGAACGTGCTGACCGGGCTGGTTCTTATACTCGGGGGCGTCTTTATGGCCAATCAGCGCAGAACAGCCAAACTAAGGGTAATAGCTCCAAGTGAAAATAAAACACACTCAGGTCATTAAGTGTGTATTCGCCAAACCTTTGGTATAATGCGTCAACTCGCACATACAATAAAGCATGCTCACACATAAAATAAAATATGGTGCAGCAAAAAAGCAAGCTGTTTAGCAGGTGACAAGGTGTGGTATAATAAATTATAGAATTATATGTACCACAGAAATGTCGGAGTTTTATTCCACAAAAGAAAGGATCAGGATACCATGTGTCCCCGAAGGATACTTCCCCAAAGGACGATTTGGAAACGATTTGATCTGTCTTATACTTAGCTTTTCCGCGGAGTAACGTCAAGTTGCGAAAGCCAACTCTGCGGAAGAGGGGATTGTACATGCGAAGGACCAAGTCCTCCAGGCACATCTTACCTGGTAGTTTCCGTAAGAGTGGGTTCATCCACATCAAACTTACGAGAAACCGAGGGAGCCTGTATGAGGAAAACTTACGAATCTATCGTGAACAATGGAGCATTGAGACAGATTGCTGTCATGTTGCTCGGAACATGCATTTTAGCTTTTACGTACTATCACATTAATGCCCAAAATCATTTGTCAGAAGGCGGATTTGCAGGCTTGGCCCTGCTGGGACATTACGCGTTTGGCATATCTCCAGCATGGAGTATGTTGCTGCTTGATATTCCCGTCATATTGCTGGCATGGGTACTGAAGGGCAAAAGATTTATGCTGCTTGCGTTAATCGGAGCCGTCGCTTTTTCACTGTTTTATGCAGGATTTGAGAAGTATTCGACTCTGGTTATAGATCTACATGGAAATCTGCTGATAGCTGCTCTACTTTGTGGGGTGCTTACAGGTTTGGGAGCCGGAATCGTACTGCGATTCGGTGGAGCAACCGGGGGCGATGATATCTTATCTCTGCTGATCAGTGAGTGGCGCGGGTGGAAAATCGGCAACGTGTTTATTGTCAGTGACATCATCGTACTGGGATTATCACTCTTGTATCTGCCTATGAAGGAAACAATGTTTACAATACTGGCTGTGTGGCTTGCCGGAAAAATAATTACATGGACGACCACGTTCCAACTGCACCGACCTGTGAAAAAGGTACTGCCAGCGGCTATTCCCGCTAAAAAGGTAGTTGCCAAAACAGTGCCGGTCGTCCACAGCCTTCGTCAATAAGGAAAGGGTGTTACGTCAGGAGAGAAATCTTCTTACGTAACACCCTTTCGCTGTATTCAGCTTCTATCAGGAAGGTTTTAAAGTAGACTGAATGCGTCCGTTTTATATTTTTTCTACTGTTTCTCATCTTGCTCGGCTGGATGATTATCGTTCCATTCCTCGGCTTGGGAAGTGGCAATCGCAATCGAGCGACCTTCTTCGTAGCCGTCACGGAGTAGAGCGTTAGCAATATCAACGGCTTTTTCTCGCACACGAGGTTCCAGGTTTTTCATGGATGGAGGGTAATCATGTTTGTTCCAAGGCATAGTTGCACACTCCTTATAGCAGATGATGTACTATGTATTACCCGTTGTAGGATTAAACAAACGGAAATCAAAGAAATGAATATATTGTAAAATGTATCTTGAGAAAAAGCGTATAATGGTGTGCAGAATACCAGAAAAAGGAGTGAAGCATTTGCTTGCCTGGGGTTTTGTTTTTTTGCTGACTATCATCATTCATACTACAGATAGCTTGTCCTATGCTCTGCGGCTTGGTGGTTTGCGAGCGCGTCGGATTGGATTAGCGTTAACCGTTGCGGGAATGCTGCTGTTGGTTTCACGCACCTCTAACATGGCGCAGGGGCCTTTACTCGGAGGGATGGTCGATCAGGCTAAAGCAGCAGCACAAGTGGGCGGAACGAATATTAGACTGGAACTATATATGCATGGGGTACTGCTGGCAGCAACCGTTGGAACCATACTTGCTATATTACTGTATCCAACAGTGGTACGCATGTCAGCCAGATGGATTGTGCATTTGGAGCATACCGGATCTATTCCGGCTTTGGTGCGTCATTTAATGCTGCGAAGTCGCTGGAAACATGCAGGCTACTACATAAAACGTCCCACCTGGTCTATGCTTACTTCATTGATTAGCGGAGCGATACCCAAACGTCTAATTATTCTGAATATAACCGTTACTGCGATTTATACAACAGGAGTAGTATCTGCTTTATATGCTTCATTCCTGTGGCCTGCACAAGGTACAGCAATGTCAATGTCGTCAGGTCTAATCAATGGCGTTGCAACGGTATTATTGACCTTGTTAATTGATCCAAGATTGGCGGTACTGTCGGAGAAAACGCTACGAGGGGAGCTACCCTTAACTCGGATGAACAGTATGTACGGCTGGATGATCATGTCGCGTTTGGCAGGTACTTTATTAGCTCAGCTATTGCTAGTACCGTTAGCAATTTGGCTTGGATGGGTAATGAGTTAATTGCTAGCTTTCGTAATGATGTGCTGCTGCCATATCCCAAAAAAGGGCTGACCCGTGATCATCTATTAAAGATAGATCGCGGGCCAGCTCCAATGATTTTATGGATACTTACTGTTCAAATAATGACTTATATGCTCCGTATCCTTCACGTTCCAAGTCTTCTTGAGGCACGAAGCGGAGCGCGGCGGAATTGATGCAATAACGCAAACCATCTGGACCTGGACCATCATCGAATACATGCCCTAAATGAGAGTCAGCTTCACGACTTCGCACCTCGGTACGGATCATAAAATGGCTGAGATCGGTTTTTTCTTTGACATTATAGCTGCGCAGCGGACGGGTAAAGCTGGGCCAACCGCAACCTGCATCATATTTGTCCAATGAACTGAACAAGGGCTCTCCTGATACGATATCTACGTAAATGCCTTCACCCTCATGATCCCAAAACTCATTTTGAAAAGGACGCTCGGTCGCGTTTTTTTGTGTTACTTCGTATTGAATAGGCGTCAGCCGATCTTTAAGATCGGATTTATCAATCTTGCCAGACCAATTTTGTTCGATAAAATCTTCACGTCCCGAACCTTTGCGGTAGCGTTTGTAATGAACGGGGTTTTTCTTATGGTAGTCCTGATGATATTCTTCTGCTTCATAAAAAGTGGTCGCAGGCAGGATCGGTGTAGCAATGGGCTTGTCGAAGCGGCCACTTTGAGCCAAAGCTTCTTTAGAAGCTTCTGCCTTGATTCGCTGCTCTTCATTATGATAGAAAATAGCCGTTTGGTAGGATGAACCTCTATCGTGGAACTGTCCACCTTCATCCGTCGGATCAATCTGCTGCCAGAATAGCTCCAACAGTTTTTCATACGGGAAAACTTGTGGATCAAATGTAATCTGTACGGCTTCCACATGCCCCGTTGTTTCAGAGCATACCTCTTCATAGGTAGGATTTTCGGTATGTCCCCCTGTGTATCCAGATCTAACCTTCAAAATACCGGGTAATTCCTCAAAAGGGGAAACCATGCACCAGAAGCAGCCACCTGCAAAAGTTGCTTTTTCTACCGTGTGTGGATTGTTGGTGCTCATATTTGTCACTCCAATCTGAGAATGTTTAATTAGTTGTTATTTAAATAGCTTACAATTAAATTATATACGGGATTTTTGCAAAATCCAACGAAACATCAGAAAGTACTCAGTTGCGTAGCTGTAGTGTGTCCCAAAAACTGCAATGAAACATTCTACAGAAGCGGCACAAACTCATTGGTGTTATGTTTTGTTGACGCGCCTAACTCTTTTTCTGTAAAGTACAAACCCTCCACCTACCAGTGCAGTATATAGCAGCAAAATAAGCAAACCCGTGATTGGATGTTCCGCAAAGGTACCGCCTGCATAAGCATACACTGCAATCGCGGGAAGCTTGCCGGTCGCTGTGCCTAGCATAAAGCTCCAAAACGGAAACCCTGCTACTCCGGCATATACATTTACAGCTGCCTGAGGAATGATTGGAATCAAACGAGCCAGTAGCACAGCAGTAAAAGGCTCTTTCTCCATGACCTGATTGAAGCGCTCCAGTGCGGGAACACGCTCCAAATATGTACGTCCTTTGTCACGGAACAGGGTACGTACAGCACTGTAAACGACCAACGCAGCCAAAGTAGTGCCAAGCCAGCAAATCAAAGCACCTTGCCAGGCGCCTGCTGCATAAGCAATGGAAGCGATAATCAGCTTGTAAGGGATAAACGGAATTAATGCGAATAAAAATGCGAGCAGTAGCAGAACCGGAAAGGAGGTTTGCTTGTTTGCCCAGGCGAGCCAATCATATCTGTAGATAAACGCGATGCAGAGCAGCGAAACATAAGCCGCGGGGAGCAACCATTTTTTCATTTATATACCTCTTTCAATATCCCTGTTCGGCTTATTGCTTATACAGAAAAAAATGGGGTTCACATTCCCAAAAATGTATGCTATACTGCCACTAACAGAATAGTTCCCAAAGGGGAGTAGCTCAGCGAGTAAAGTCGTCATTACGGGATTCTTAATCCCCGGCTTTATTGGCAACGTAATGTTGTAAGCGAGACCTTTGCCAGGATTTTAGGAATCCGGGTAAATGGTCTTTTTTTGATGCCAAAATTGGGTCAAGCGCCATTTCCGGATTCCGCGAAATGGCGCTTTTTTTTTAGTATAAAGCGCTGAACTATGTACAGTATAACAAATAAACAAAGAAGGTGGGAGAAACGTATGGATTTTTTGTCAATTGAGTTTTTAACCGCATTATTGTCCATTATTATCATTGATCTGGTGCTAGCTGGTGACAATGCGATCGTAATTGGCTTGGCGGCGCGGAATGTTGATAAGGCCAATCAAAAGAAGGTCATTATCTGGGGAACGGTCGGAGCAGTCGTCATTCGTGTGATTGCTACAGTACTGGTCACATACTTACTGCAAATATATGGATTGCGTTTGGTTGGGGGTCTGGCCCTTATCTATATCGCCTATAAGTTGTTGGTCGAAGAGAAAAAACATGAAATTTCAGCTACAAATCAGATGTGGGCAGCGATTCGCACCATTATTATTGCGGATACAATGATGGGACTCGATAATGTGCTTGCTGTTGCGGGAGCCGCTCATGGAAATATGCTACTTGTTATTCTCGGTCTGGCAATCTCCGTTCCGATCATGGTGTGGGGAAGCACGATTATTCTGAAACTGACAGAACGTTACCCAGTAGTGATCACGATTGGAGCCGCAGTATTAGCGTATACCGCTGCTAAAATGGTGGTGGCCGAGCCATTAATTGCACACTGGTTCGCAAATGGAGTCGTTAAATACGGTTTTGAAGCCTTGATTGTAGTTCTGGTTGTAGCCATCGGGATGCGTGTTAAAAAAGTAAAAAGTGAGAAAACAAAAAAAGAAGCGTTGCACGCATAAGCTAACTTATATTGAAGTAATCTGGCTGAAGCTGGATACTCAAGTCTTAGAGGCTGTTCCTCAGATCCATCTGGATCAGGGGCAGTCTCTTTTCTTTGCTTGTCAGCGGACTTCCATGTAAACTAGACAACAGATGAAATGAGTGATTAGAGGTGGAACGATATGGACAAGCAAATCAAGACAAGAGTAGCTATTGCAGGATTAGGTGGAATCGCTCGTAAAGTGTATCTGCCGTTACTGGCTGCACACCAAGGCGTAGACATTGTAGGAGTGATGAACCGTTCACAGGAGCCGGTCAGTTCTACTATGGAGCAGTATAGACTACCAAGAGGAACGACGGACGTGAAGGAAATGCTGGCATGGGAGCCGGAAGCTGTATTTATACATGCGGCCACCGAAGCTCATTTTGACCTAGTTATGGCGTGTATTGAAAAAGGGATAGCGGTGTACGTAGATAAACCATTGTCCTATGATGTTCGTCAGAATTTGGAAATGACTGCTTTCGCGGAAGCACAGGCTGTACTGCTGGCGGTAGGTTTTAATCGACGTTTTGCTCCGCACTATGTGGCTGCAAAAGCTTGGCTAGAGGAAGTGGGCGGTTTCAGTCAATGTGCGGCGATTAAACACCGAACTGGATATGATCGTAGACCGGCGACACAGACGGTTTATGATGATTTAATTCATATGCTTGATTTGCTACTGTGGCTGGGTGGCGATAATTATGAGCTACTACACAGTAGTCTGGATACAACAAGTGAAGGGTATATGGACGCTGCGTTCGGGACTTTGCGTTTGGGGAATGCTGCCGGTACATACAGTATGAGCAGACAGGCAGGAGCTGACATAGAGAAGCTGGAGCTTCACGGGGCAGGACGGTCTGTTGAAGTCACGAATATGGAACAGGCTGTTTTCATGCAAAAAAATCATTTATCACGAACGCAAACTTTTGGAAGCTGGGAGACAATATTGGAAAGACGGGGATTCACCGGGGTGGTGAATCATTTTCTGGAGCATATTCATCGTCCGGAGGAGTGTGCTATACAAGCTGGAAAAGTGTTGGAAAGCCATATGCTAGCGGAAGAACTGATTAGTGGTTTGAGTGATTAATATCGAACCATGATGATCCAGACATCAAGAATTAGGTTGAAGGAGAAATGTATCAATGGAAGAAGACAACCGCGGTAAACAGGTAGAAGAAGCCATCATTGAAAATTATAAGCAAGAAGAAGATATGATGATCCTTGTATTTGCGCAATGGTGTATCAATCACGGGTTGGAGCCAGAGGAATTATATCGTGTAGCGTATCCGCATCAGGATAGCAACGAGCGTCTGCTACGAGTACGCAAATTGACTGTATCGCGTGAAGAAGCGGGTGATATTCCGCTGGATACAGTATTAGGGGTACTATCCATGTTCGGAAATGAGGACTTGGCGATGGTCGTATCCGAGGCGGCTGCCAGCCTTCCGTCGGAACGGAAATAGGGCTAGCCAGAATAAAGGATATACTGTTATCATTTATGGCATCATGGACTCACTATATTTACTTAAGACATTGTTGATGGGGAGGTAAGCTGACGATGGAAGATATACCTGTGCCAAGCACCTGCAAAGGTTGTGAAAGAGATATCTCGATATCGGAAGAGCAAATTACCAGAATTCTAACCAACATGAGACCCAAAATGGAATGTGTAAACGATGAAGTGTACGAAGCCAGACTGTTGGCCTGCTCACAATGTGAAGAGTTAATGTCCGGACATACGTGTGGTATCAGCGGAAGTATTGTTCGTGTACGTGCTTTGGCGGCAGCTCAAAATTGTCCCAGTTACCATGGTTCACGGTGGATAGGAACAGCCTAAAAGATACAATGCTCAGGCTCGGCTGAACCTGGATTACGTGTTAAAGTAATCATACCTTGGTCTGCCTTAATGGCAGGCTTTTTGGTTTGATTGGATCTTTTCTTAAAGATTGACAAAAAGTAGACAATAAAATATATTAAACACGTGAAATATTTTTGTTTAATTATTAATATTTATATTAATATTTACTAAAAGTAATGATGCGTAAAAATTAAGATCGAAAGAAAATCGGTGGTATGAGTGGTATTTAGGCCAAAATGAAAGCGCAAACATTTGTGCGGGTGTTCCAACAATCTTAATATTTTTGGGGAGGGTTTGTTGTGAAGGGTTCTATTGTTGTTAATACCGATTGGAAACAAGGCATTATTAATAAAAACATTTATGGACAATTTGCTGAGCATCTTGGACGTTGCATTTATGAAGGCATATGGGTTGGAGAGGACTCACCGATTCCGAACACAAACGGAATTCGTAATGATGTGGTGGAAGCGCTGAAAAAGCTGAATATTCCTGTGCTGCGCTGGCCGGGAGGCTGTTTTGCCGATGAATATCATTGGAAAGATGGTATCGGACCCAAAGGAAATCGTAAGAGAATGGTAAATACGCATTGGGGCGGTGTGGTTGAAAATAATCATTTTGGCACACATGAGTTTTTTCAATTGTGCGAGCTGTTAGATGCAGAGCCTTATATTTGTGGAAATGTCGGCAGTGGTACAGTTCAGGAAATGTCGGAATGGGTAGAGTACATGACCTTCGATGGAGAGTCCCCAATGGCTGCATGGCGTCAGGAAAACGGTCGTGAGAAACCATGGAAGCTCAAATATTTTGGAGTTGGTAACGAAAACTGGGGTTGTGGCGGTAACATGCGCCCGGAATATTATGCTGACCTGTATCGCCGCTATCAGACATATGTCCGTAATTATGGAGAGAATCGCATTTATCGAATAGCTGGTGGGGCGAATGTGGATGATTATCGTTGGACCGAAGTACTGATGCGCGAAGCCGGGCACCTTATGGACGGTTTGAGTCTACACAACTACACAATACCGGGGAGTTGGGAAGGGAAACGACACGCAGTCGGTTTTGATGAAGCAGAATGGTTTGAGACGATGAAAAAATCATTGCACATGGATGAATTGATTACTCGCCACTCTGCCATTATGGACCAATATGATCCTGACAAACGGGTTGGGCTGATCGTCGATGAATGGGGAACTTGGTTCCTGACCGAACCAGGTACCAATCCTGGCTTCCTGTATCAGCAAAATACGATGCGGGATGCGCTGGTAGCCGGACTACACCTGCACATATTCCATAATCATCATGATCGTGTGCAGATGACGAATATTGCTCAAATGGTCAACGTTTTGCAAGCGATGGTTCTAACTGAAGGCCCTGCTATGCTGTTGACCCCGACATACCATGTATTTGAAATGTTCAAAGTGCATCAGGATGCACAAGCACTGGCTATTCATGCGAAGGTAGGCAATTATGAGTATGATGGAGACTCCATCCCACAAGTAAGTGTGTCCGCCTCTAAGGCACAAGATGGCTTTATTCATATAAGCTTATGCAATGTCCATCCGGGCGAATCGGCAAATTTGAGCCTTGAGCTAAGAGGGATCGAAGAGGTTAAGAAGATCAATGGTGTTGTCTTAGCCAGTGACGATATGCAGGCACATAATACATTTGATCAGCCAGAGCGTGTGAAAAAGGAAGCCTTTACATCTTATCAGCTGCAAGGTCAGCATTTGGATGTTACACTGCCACCGATGTCGGTTGTGATGCTGACAATCGCTCCTTAAAAAATTAGATTGTGGTATGTAAGCAGCACCCGTTAAATGATTTGTTAGAAAAAAGAGAGCGTTCAGGGGAACGCTCTCTTTTTCCTACAATTGCTCGCGGTGTATCATTCTGAATTCCTTGGGCGACATACCAAAGCGGGAACGAAATACACGGTGAAAGTATGTGTAGTTTGCAAATCCTGACGATTCGGCGGCTTGTTCCAGTGACATGGGACTGAAAATGATACGCTCCCTTGCCATGTTGAGCCTGACGTCCAGTGTGTACTGCATAATGCTCGTATCGAACGTTTCCTTAAACAGGTGTACCGCTCGGGATACGCTGATCCCGACGTGCGAAGACACGTCATCCAGCTTAAAATTAGATGATGCATTTTCTTCAATATAATTTTTTATCTGATAAGCAAGATAGTTATGATGAGTAGCAGTGGGCTGCTCGGATAGTATACGGTCAAACTCCAAACATAAAATGCGTATGTAATAGCTTGATATTTCCGGGTAAGGATTAGAAATACGTCGCTGCTCCAACACGAGCTGACGAAATAGGCCAAGCAGGGCTTCTGTGAGCTGAACCTTAATTCGGTTGGGACGTTTGTGATGATTCCACCACTCATCTACCCAGGGGCCACCGAAAAAAATGTGATAATCCCCACTTTCTACAACCTGCTCTCCCATGGGGTTCAACTCACTGTGAATATCCAGTTCATAAGGCTCGGTCGGATTGAACAGCAGCAGATCACCTGCCTCAATCCGTGTCATTTTCCCGTCAATGCGTGCTTGACAGCGTCCATCTGTTTGCAGACGGAATAAATAATTTTTGATTCCATCAGGCTGGTTCGAATAAAAGGGCTTACGGTGGAAGGAATAGCCTGCGGTAAGAACCTGGCAAGGCTCAATGATAGACATGATGATGACTCCTTTTGGGCATATGGCTGTTTCAAATATTGACCAGATTGTTCATGTTTTAATCATATTATTCATTTTAAACGAAAGCAAAATAGAATACCATGTGAACTGTAAAGCTTACATGTTAGATGAGAAAGTACATGTTAGAGGCCAAGGAGTGTGAAGACGTAAAACGAATAAGGCCGGGATTATCAGCTGTGGTAACACTAGCTCGGTATATCTTAAAATTCTCCAAACCAACCCGCCCTTTGAAGTAGTGACCTTTGGTGATCTATTGAATGGAAGGGCCAAGGAGAGGGTCGATAAATTGAGTGTTGTAAACGTATACAAAGTGGATAGATCGATGCTTCGGCCTGAGATGGAGTTTGCATTTTATCTGCCGGTACCTGGCTGCCAGGCACTGCAGATGTGCGATACCAGAGGCGGGCAAGCAGGTGTAATGGAACAGATATAATGAAAATTCATCCTAACGAAGAGGTGAAGGGGATTGACTAAAGTAGGATTACAATTATACACAGTTAGGGAAGAGCTTGAACAGGATTTTGAAGGCACATTGCGCAAGGTAGCTGAGCTGGGCTATAAAGGGGTTGAGTTTCATAGCTTCTTTGGGCGTAGTGCCAAGGATGTCAGGGCGCTTTTGGATGAACTAAATCTGGAAGTTGTCGGAACTCATATACAATACAGCCGCTTGCTGCATCATTTGGATGAGGAAATTGCATATCACATAGAATTGGGCAACAAGTACCTCATTGTTCCTTATTTAACCGAAGAAGAGCGGGAGTGGGATGACCTTTTTGTTAATCTGAATCGTATTGGTGAAAAAGTAAAGGAGCATGGGTTGATACTGGCTTATCACAATCATGATTTTGAACTAACAGAGAAAATCAATGATCGCCCGGTATTCGATGCTTTATATGATGCGGTTCCCGATGATTTGTTACAGGTCGAAATGGATACTTGTTGGGTATACTATGGGGGCTATGATCCAGTGGAATACATCGGACGATATCGTGGACGCCTGCCTATCATTCACTTAAAGGATATGGCACGCGACGAGCAGCAAAAAGCAGTTACTGTAGAGTTAGGCCAAGGAGAAGTGCAGCTTCAGACCATTACAGATGCCGCTATTGAAGCAGGTGTGGATTGGGTTGTTGTGGAACAAGATTTCAGCTCAAATCCTCCAATCGAAAGCATTGAAACCAGTATGAAGTGGCTCCAACAATACGCAGCTCAGGGAGGAAATATTCATGTCTAAAACACTCAAGATCGGGATTATCGGTTGTGGGGGCATTGCTAACGGTAAACACTTGCCGAGTCTTGCCAAGCAAAAGAGAGCAGAAATCATTGCTTTCTGTGACATTATACAGGAACGTGCTGAAGAGGCTGCTGAAAAGTATGGTGCTGAAGGATCGCAAGTTTATAGCGACTACCGTCAGCTGCTAGAAAATAAAGACATTGAAGTTGTGCATGTATGTACCCCTAACGACTCGCACTCAGAAATTACGGTAGCGGCACTTGAGGCAGGTAAGCATGTATTATGTGAAAAGCCAATGGCTAAAACTGCTGAGCAGGCACGGGAAATGCTTGATGCGGCCAACCGTACAGGCAAAAAGCTATCCATTGCTTATCAAAATCGTTATCGTGATGACAGTCTGTATCTGAAGCAATTGGTCGAGCAAGGAGAGCTTGGTGAGATTTATCTTGGTAAAGCCATTGCTCTACGCCGCCGTGCGGTTCCCACCTGGGGAGTGTTCTTGGATGAAGAGAAACAGGGTGGTGGCCCGCTGATTGATATCGGCACACATGCACTTGATTTGACACTCTGGCTGATGGATAATTACAAGCCTAAAAGTGTACTAGGTTCAACCTTCCATAAGCTGGGAGATCGAAAAAATGCAGCCAATGCTTTTGGACCGTGGAATCCTGATGAATTTAAAGTAGAGGACTCAGCTTTTGGATTCATCACCATGCAAAATGGAGCCACAATTGTATTGGAATCCAGCTGGGCATTAAATGTTGTAGAGTTTGGTGAAGCCAAGACGTTGTTATGCGGTACCGAGGGTGGAGCAGATATGCAGGATGGGTTGCGTATTAACGGAGAAAAGAACAGCCGCTTGTTTGACACGAAAATAGATCTAGATGCAGGAGGAGTGGCCTTTTACTCCGGTGAAACGGAAAATGAGGCAGACCGTGAAGCCCGTCTGTGGATTGAATCTATTCTGGACGACAAAGAACTCCTTGTGAAGCCGGAGCAGGCACTGGTGGTTACTGAAATTTTGGAAGCCATCTATGAATCGGCCCGTACAGGAAAAGCAGTTTATTTTGACTAAGCCTTGTAATGATCCCGAATAGACAATCACTATAATGAAAGCAGCTTTTTTCACATATGATACAGGGAGGGATTTCTTTTGAAACTTGGAGTATTTATGGTGTTGTTCGGTGGACGTTCATTGGAGGAGGCGCTGGATTATGTGGCTTCTCAGGGACTGGATGCTGTAGAAATCGGAACAGGTGGCAACCCGGGAGATAAGCATTGCAAGCCTGATGAGTTGCTAGAGAACGATACGGCGCTCAAAAATTTTAAAAAGGCAGTAGAATCCCGGGGATTAACGATTAGCGCGCTTAGCTGTCATGGTAATCCGCTTCATCCACAAAAGCATTTGGCACAGGCAGATCATGACACATTTCTTAAAACCGTCCGATTGGCAGAAAAGCTGGAAGTTCCTGTTGTGAACACTTTCTCAGGATGTCCAGGTGATCACGAGGATGCGAAGTATCCAAACTGGCCTGTGGCTCCGTGGCCTAATGATTTCCAGGAAGTGCTGAAGTGGCAATGGGAGAATAAAATTATTCCTTACTGGACTGAAACGGGTAAATTTGCAGCAGATCACCATGTTAAAATAGGGCTGGAGTTACATGGGGGCTTCTCCGTTCATACACCAGCAACCTTGCTTCGTTTGCGTGAAGCGGCAGGAGAGGTCATTGGTGCTAATCTGGATCCGAGCCATATGTGGTGGCAGGGAATTGATCCCGTACAGGCGGTTCAAATTTTAGGCCGAGAGGGAGCCATTCACCATTTCCATGCCAAGGATACGACGATTGATCCGATCAATGTTAATAAATACGGACTTACCGATATGCAGGAGTATACGAATATGTTAGATCGAGCATGGCAGTTCCGTACTGTGGGCTATGGTCATGATGTAAAAACCTGGGCAGATATTATCAGTGCTCTGCGTCTGGTGGGATACGATCATGTAGTGAGTATTGAGCATGAAGATGGTCTGATGTCCGTGGAAGAGGGCTTTACTAAGGCTGTCCACAATCTTCGCCAGGTACTGATTGAAGAACCGCTGAGCGAGATGTGGTGGGTCTAACCTAATAGGGGGAAATGTTGATGATTAACGTCACCATTTGGAATGAATTTTTGAACGAAAAGTTGAATGATGAAGCCAAACAGATATATCCTGACGGGATACACAAAGCGTTGGCTGACGGCCTGGCAGGAGAGGGATTTGCCATTCGAACAGCTACACTGCGTGATGATGCAGAGCATGGTTTGGGAGAAGAAGTCTTGAATTCCACAGATGTGCTGCTGTGGTGGGGGCATAAAGCCCATGATCAGGTGAGCGATGAAGTTACGGCGCGTGTTGTCAAGCGAGTGCAGGAAGGAATGGGCTTAATCGTGCTGCACTCAGGCCATTTTTCCAAGCCATTCAAAGCCCTGATGGGCACTAGCTGCGATCTGAAATGGAGGGTGGCAGGTGAACAGGAGATTATTTGGTCGGTGAATCCGTCACATCCCATTGCAGAAGGCATTGACGCCAAAATATTGTTGAAGCAGGAAGAGATGTATGGCGAGTTCTTTGATATTCCAGCGCCAGATGAATTGGTATTTGTTAGTAACTTTGAAGGTGGCGAAGTATTTAGAACCGGATGTACTTTCCGTCGAGGTAGTGGTAAAATATTTTATTTTCGCCCAGGCCATGAGACCTATCCGACTTATTACCAGCCTGATATTTTGAAGGTTATTGCCAATAGTATTCGTTGGACTTCTCCAACAAGTATTAACAAACCAATATATGGTAGAAGTGAACCGGTAAGACCTCTCGGTGGAGTGTTGGTATAATGACAATCATCACATTTTGATGAGCTATATAATGAATAGATTGAAAGGCGGAACCTCTAGGGGATTCCGCCTTTTTTGATTTAACGATTTAGACATATACCTGCTGTGTTGGTTTGTTGTATAATCAGTTTTGGTCATGGCAACTTTATCGGCGCAGGTATTTAATTTAAGAAGAAAGTGTTTTCTTTCGGGATAAAGTATGCTAAAATGATATATACTAACAAAAGGAAAGCTTTATCAAACCGAAATGCAAAAGAAGGTGAAAAATTTGGAGAGTCAACCGCAATGTACAAAAATGTGTCCGCGTTTTGAAACCGCCTTTTCATGTTTGGGCAAGCGTTGGAATGGATTAATTATTCAATCCATGATGAGCGGTCCTAAGCGGTTTAAGGATATTTCCAATCTGATTCCCACAATGAGTGACAAAATGTTATCAGAACGGATGAAGGATCTGGAAAATGAAGGGATTCTTACACGCCATGTATATCCGGAAACTCCTGTCCGCATTGAATATGAGCTAACCACCAAGGGTCGTGCACTTCAGCCGGTTATGGAGCAGATTCAATTTTGGGCTGAGGAATGGATTAGATGATCACCAAACTCATTAAGTGTTTCTCATAGCAAAACAGCCTCTTCCTAGGAAAAGGCTGTTTTTTTATTTTGTGGTAGGCAGTACGGCTTAATAGCTTTTAGCGCGCCCTGCTACTGAGAATACTCCGGCTGTTGTACGGCGAGGGATGCGGGATTGAATATCCAGTGCGGCTGAACGAAATGTGCCTAAACACGAGTGGCAAAGTCTTCCTGCATAAATGGGAGAACGGCAGGACTCGCAAGGATAATCAAGCTGACTGTATGTGGAGGGAAATTTACCTGCTCTTACCCAATCTGTAAGCAAATCCATAGGCGTGCCAGTCACATCACTGAGTTGGCGGGTATGAGTAGAAGGATGCTTCCATAGATAGTTAGAACAGCGGTCAAAGAATATATTTTCTTCTTGAATACAAGTATTACACAGGTTTCTAAGATTTTGACGGAAAATGGAACCGCATTTTGGGCAATTCGAAGTATGTATCTCCATAGAAACCAGTCCTTTGTATCGGGATATAATAATATTTTTAAATTTATTAGTTACATATTACTATGACTTTATACCTATATCAATCTTTATTTAAAGAATTGCTGATCTTTAAGTATATGCTGGCATCTATATTGACATTACTATATTACTTATGTATTATTGCTTACATAAAGTTACTAAGTGAATAAAATAAATTGTTTGCGATAAGGGGATTTTTTAATGGTACCATCTTTATTTTTAGCCCACGGATCACCTATGCTTGCTATTGAACAGACGGACTACACTGCATTTCTAGAGCAGTTGGGGAAAAGCGTTCACCCTAAGGCGATTGTTATCTTTACAGCTCACTGGGAGACGCAAGTGTTAACGATTAGTTCAATGGATGACATATACGATACAATTTATGATTTTGGAGGCTTCCCACCCGAACTGTACGAAGTGAAGTATCCAGCACATGGTTCTGTTGAACTAGCTAATAAGTTGAAAAAGTTATATGAACAAAAGGGCATCGATGTACAAACTGATCGGGTGAGGGGACTGGATCATGGTTCCTGGACATTGTTGCATCGTATGTATCCTGAGGCAGACATTCCGGTAGTTCAGATTTCCGTAAATCCGTACCTCTCGCCCAAAGCACAATTTGCCATTGGTGACGTGTTGCGTGAGTTGGGAGAACAAGATATTCTGGTCATTGGCAGTGGCGTGACTGTCCATAATCTGCGTATTGTCAAATGGGGAGAAACGAAAACGGAGCCTTGGGCAATTGATTTTGATGACTGGATTATCGAAAAAGTGCAAAGCGGAGATATAGAAGCTTTGGATCACTATGAAAGCGAAGCGCCATATGCTCGTCAGGCCGTACCTAGAGCAGAACACTTTGTACCGTTGTTTATTGCAATGGGTAGTGGCAATCCTGCAAACAAAGCTAAGGTCATCCATAGAAGCTATGAGATGGGAAATTTAAGTTATCTATGCTTTCAGTTTTAAAGCGTGTAGGGCAGAAGAAGGTCGAGTTATGTGCTTTGTTACTGTCCCGTCCGTTCTCTAAAAAATGGGGAGTGGAATAAAATTAGGGAGTGTTATAAGCTAATAATGGCTTACAGCACTCCCTTTTACATTAAAAAACAATTTATTATATCCGGCAAATCTCACGTGGGCACAATTCACAATGACATACACCTTGCAGCATTTCCAAATCCTTGACAACAATCATACCATTATCGTATTCTACTGCATTTTTCTTACGCAGATCACTGAGCATCCGATTTACGCTTTCCCGGGTAGCACCGATCATATTTGATAAGTCAGTATGAGTAATCTTTTTATGAATCAAGATATAGTCGCCGTGAGGCTCACCATAGGTGTTGCATAGTCGGATGAGTGTGGAACATAGAGCGCCAGGCTTGCCGTACATCATCAAATCGCGGAACTTGGTCTGAGTAATGCGATGATGCGATCCCATCCATTTCATAAAGTCAATCGCAAAATCACAATGCTGGCAAATAAGCAGCTCCAAATCTGTATGATCGATTACGCCAATATCACTGTCCTCCAGAACCTCAGCAGAAAAGGAATGCTTGGTGCCGAAGAAAGGATCAGCTTGACCAACAAGATCGCCGCTTTGATACATATATAGAATAAGTTCCTTACCCTCATCCGTTGTTTTGGTTACCTTTACGCGTCCGCGCTTAATATAAAACAGCTTATCCGCTGTATCTCCTTCCCAGAACAGATGCGAGCTTTCTGGCATAACTCGATCTTTCATCATTACTTGCAATCGGTTGAAGCTGGCCTCCGAGAAGCAACAGGTGTTGCCGCGGGCTTCCATTACATTTGTAGGGTTTCTCATCGTCCATTTCCCCTTTGTATCCTATGTTTTTTATCTGCAACTTGATCAATTCAAATTCATTATATACTTGTGCAATGAGTTTTTGGGGCAAGAAGAGGGGGTAAAAGTGGCAGAATTCCAAACTTTGTGATTTAATTCACTTCATAAAATAAAATTTTAAATAGATTGTGAAAAAAATCACAATATATCTTGAAAAGCTGTGTTACGATCAGTGCGTGAACAAGAGATAGTACACGAGATAACAGGAGGATGAGGGAAATGGCTGTTAAAAACGAGGTTATTCAAAAAGAGCAAAGCGCAGAGCAGTATATTCAAACGCTGATTGACCGGGGGAACCGGGCACAGCAAGCTTTCATGAGTATGAATCAGGAACAGATTGACGAAATCGTACAAGCTATGGCACTCGCAGGGATGGATAAACACATGTACCTGGCGAAGTTGGCTGTTGAAGAAACAGGACGCGGTGTGTACGAGGACAAAATCACCAAAAACATGTTTGCAACAGAATATATCTATCACAGCATCAAAAATGAGAAGACCGTTGGTGTCATTGAAGATAATGATTTCGATAGCTTCCAAAAGATTGCAGAGCCAGTCGGTATCATCATGGGGATTACTCCAGTAACAAACCCGACTTCGACTACGATGTTCAAAGCGTTAATTGCCATTAAAACACGTAACCCAATCATTTTCGGCTTCCATCCATCTGCTCAATCGTGTAGTGCGGAAGCAGCCCGCGTATTGCTTGAAGCAGCTGTTAAACATGGTGCTCCAGCGGATTGCATCCAATGGATTGAAGCACCTTCGATGGATAAAACAAATGTACTGATGAACCACCCTGATGTGGCATTGATTTTGGCAACTGGCGGATCAGGCATGGTTAAGGCAGCTTATAGCTGTGGTAAACCTGCACTTGGCGTAGGTCCTGGTAACGTACCTTGCTTTATTGAAAAAACAGCCGATATCAAACAGGCCGTGAACGACCTTATCCTTTCTAAATCTTTTGATAACGGTATGATTTGTGCTTCGGAACAAGCCGTAATTATCGAAGAGCCTATCTTCGAGCAAGTGAAGAAATTGATGATTGCTAATGGTTGCTACTTTGTAAATAAAGAAGAAGCAGCTAAGCTCACTCAAGGGGCTATGAATGTAGAAAAATGTGCAGTGAACCCGGCCATCGTCGGACAGTCTGCTGTAAAAATAGCTGAAATGAGCGGCATTACAGTACCGGCAGGAACAAAAATTTTGGTCGCTGAAATTGAAGGAGTAGGAACCAAATTCCCATTATCTGCGGAAAAATTGAGTCCGGTATTGGCTTGCTACAAAGTGAAAAATGCAGAGCAAGGTATCCAACGTGCTGCTGAAGTTGTAGAGTTCGGCGGTATGGGTCACTCGTCAGCTATCCATTCGCAAGATGAGGACGTTATCGCTCGCTTTGCAAACCGTTTGCAAACAGGTCGTATCATTGTAAATGCACCTTCCACACATGGTGCAATCGGTGATATTTACAACACCAACCTTCCTTCGTTGACACTTGGTTGCGGTTCGTACGGTCGTAACTCGACTTCGTCGAACGTATCGGCAGTCAATCTGATTAATGTGAAAAGGGTGGCGAAACGGACGGTGAATATGCAATGGTTCAAAGTACCTTCCAAAATCTATTTTGAAAAAAATTCGACACAGTATCTTGCTAAAATGCCTGATATCACACGTGTAGCTATTATCACAGACCCTATGATGGTACAACTGGGATATGTAGATCGTGTTATTCATTATCTGCATCAGCGCCAAACACCAGTAGCTATCGAAGTGTTCTCTGAAGTAGAGCCAGATCCATCGACAGTTACGGTAGAACGTGGTACTGAAATGATGAGACGTTTCCAACCGGATTGCATCATCGCACTGGGCGGCGGTTCGCCAATGGATGCTGCTAAAGGCATGTGGATGTTCTATGAATATCCAGATACTGATTTCAATAATTTAAAACAAAAATTCATGGATATCCGTAAACGGATTTACAAGTACCCACGTCTGGGCCAAAAAGCACAATTTGTAGCTATCCCTACAACATCGGGTACAGGTTCCGAAGTTACATCGTTCGCAGTAATTACGGACAAAAACCTGGGCGACACGAAGTACCCACTGGCTGACTATGAGTTGACTCCTGATGTGGCAATTATTGACCCAGTGTTTGTATATTCGCTGCCTAAAACAGCTGTAGCGGACACAGGTATGGACGTTCTGACACATGCTATCGAGGCTTACGTGTCCGTAATGGCTAATGACTACACAGATGGTCTGGCAATTAAAGCCATTCAATTGGTATTCCAATACCTAGAACAATCGGCTCTGACCGGTGATAAGCTGGCTCGTGAAAAAATGCATAATGCTTCCACACTTGCTGGTATGGCGTTTGCTAATGCATTCTTGGGCATTAACCACAGTCTTGCACATAAATGGGGTGGACAATACCATACAGCGCATGGCCGCACGAATGCCATTTTGATGCCGCACGTTATTCGTTATAATGCGAAAAAACCGACAAAATTTGCTTCGTTCCCTAAATATTCGCACTTTGTTGCGGATGAGCGTTATGCAGAAATCGCGCGCATACTGGGACTGCCTGCACGTACCACTGAAGAAGGGGTTAACAGCTTAATTGACGCGATCCGTAAGTTGAACAAAACGCTCGGTATCGAGGAATCGTTCCAACAACTCGGATTCGATCCAAAAGACTTTGAATCACGTGTAGATTATCTGGCTGACCGCGCTTTTGAGGATCAATGTACAACTGCAAATCCAAAGCTGCCGCTGGTTACTGAATTGGCTGATGTATACCGCAATGCCTTCTACGGACGCTTTGATCAATAATATAATAGTATGAAGAGGCTTGTAACAAAGCATTTTCCTATACAATACCAATGCAGGCTCTCTATATAGAGGGCCTCTTGGTTTGGGAAGGGAGGTGAGCGGCGAAGCTGAAGGTATAGACGTGAAGCTAGGGAAAATAAAGTGACATAAATCACTCATATTGTGATTTATGTCACATACTACACTCTATCATTATTCTACAATAAGAGTGTAAGAAAGGTCCCGACACTGAGCGTAAGGCATCGGTGAAAAGGCCGGGCTCAAGAAATAGCTTTATCGTGAAAAAAATCACAAGTCCGGAAGACCAAACAATTTGGAGGGATTTACATGTCGGTGATTGAGAGAGAATTACAAGAGCAACAATCTGGCTGGAGAGGTTTTAAAAAAGGAAAATGGACTAGAGAAGTTAACGTCAACGATTTTATTGAAACCAATATCTCACCTTATGTTGGTAATGAAGAATTTTTGGTTGGTCCTACTGCTAACACAACTGCACTGTGGGAAATTGTATCTGATCTTACTAAAAAAGAGTTGGCAAACGGCGGTGTGCTTGATGTAGACGTGAATACGCCATCCACCATTATTTCACATAAACCAGGCTATTTGGACAAGGACAAAGAACAAGTTGTCGGTGTACAAACAGATGCTCCATTCAAACGTTCTTTGCAACCGTTCGGTGGAATTCGGATGATGATCGACGCTTGCAAAGCCTATGGTTTTGAAGTGCCACAAAGCATTGTTGACATTTTTACTCATATTCGTAAAACGCACAACCAAGGTGTATTTGACGCTTATACAGATGAAATGAGAGCAGCTCGTAAAGCTGGTATCATTACTGGTTTGCCAGATGCATACGGTCGTGGTCGTATAATCGGTGACTATCGTCGCGTAGCTCTGTATGGTGCAGACTTCTTGATCCAAGATAAAAAACTTCAATTGAAAAGCCTTGAAGTTGATTCCATGGAAGAAGACGTAATCCGTCTACGTGAAGAAATTTCTGAACAAATTCGTGCTTTGAATGAATTGAAACAAATGGCTGCTGAGCACGGTTTTGATATTTCTAAACCAGCTAACAATGCAAAAGAAGCTTTCCAATGGGTATATTTTGGATATCTCGCAGCGATTAAAGAACAAAATGGTGCAGCAATGTCCTTGGGACGTGTATCTTCATTCCTTGATATCTATACTCAACGTGATCTTGAGGAAGGTACGATGAACGAAGAACAAGCTCAGGAACTGGTCGATCATTTTGTTATGAAACTGCGTATTGTTAAGTTCCTGCGTACACCTGACTACAACGAACTGTTCAGTGGTGACCCAACTTGGGTAACAGAATCCATTGGTGGTATGTCTGTCACTGGAGAAACTCGTGTTACCAAAAACAGCTTCCGCTTCTTGCACACACTGTACAACTTAGGACCTGCTCCAGAGCCTAACTTGACTGTACTGTGGTCAGAAAAACTGCCTGAGGGCTTTAAAAAATATTGTGCAAAAGTTTCTATTGAAACTAGCTCCATTCAATATGAAAATGACGATTTGATGCGTCCAATCTACGGCGATGATTATGGTATTGCTTGTTGTGTATCCGCCATGAGAATCGGTAAACAAATGCAATTCTTTGGTGCTCGTGCCAACTTGGCAAAAGCTCTGCTGTATGCCATTAACGGTGGTAAGGATGAAAAATCCGGCGTTCAAGTAGGACCTGAGTTCCCAGCCATTACAAGCGAAGTGCTGGATTACGAAGAAGTGTTGAGCCGTTTCAAACCTATGATGGAATGGCTGGCAAAACTGTACATGAACACTTTGAATGTTATTCACTATATGCATGATAAATATAGCTACGAACGCATTGAAATGGCGTTGCATGACCGTGATATTCTTCGTACCATGGCTTGTGGTATTGCGGGTCTGTCAGTTGCTACCGACTCCTTGAGCGCCATTAAATATGCAAAAGTTAAACCAATTCGTAACGAAAAAGGAATTGCTGTTGACTTTGAAATCGAAGGCGAATACCCTTGCTACGGTAACAACGATGACCGCGTAGATACTATCGCTGTAGAACTGGTAGAAAGCTTCATGAGCATGATCCGCAAACATAAAGCTTATCGTAATGCGGTTCCTACTCAATCAGTACTGACTATTACTTCCAACGTGGTATATGGTAAGAAAACAGGTACAACACCTGATGGACGTAAAGCAGGCGAACCGTTCGCACCAGGTGCAAACCCGATGCATGGTCGTGATAAAAAAGGCGCTCTGGCATCTCTGAGTTCCGTAGCCAAATTGCCTTATGAACACAGCTTAGATGGTATTTCGAATACCTTCTCTATCGTGCCTAAAGCACTGGGTAAAGAAGAAGAAACACGCAAAACAAACCTTGTTTCGATGATGGATGGCTATTTTGGAAGCCACGCACATCATCTGAATGTCAATGTGTTTGCTCGTGAACAACTTTTGGATGCAATGGAGCACCCAGAAAACTATCCACAACTTACGATTCGTGTTTCCGGCTATGCCGTTAACTTTATCAAGCTGACTCGTGAGCAACAATTGGATGTTATTAACCGTACTTTCCACGGTACAATGTAAATAAGTTTTACGTATCAAATAATACACTGACGCACGCATAGCGGATGCGGGAAGGATGATGCAACATGTTGAAAGGTCACATACACTCATTGGAAACCTTCGGGACCGTCGATGGTCCCGGCATCCGCTTCGTGCTCTTTATGCAAGGATGCTTGTTGAAATGTCAGTATTGCCATAATCCGGACACTTGGGCCTTGAATGAAGGCAATCCAATGACCCTAGAGGAAGTATTGGCTGAAATTGAACCGTATTTAGCCTATTACCGTTCTTCGGGAGGCGGATTGACCGTATCCGGTGGAGAACCGACATTGCAAGCTCATTTTGTAGCAGAGCTGTTCAAAGAAGTGAAACGTCGCTGGAATTTGCACACGACACTGGACAGTAATGGCTTTAATGATGCGGGCCGTATCCATGATCTGCTGGACGTAACAGACTTGGTGTTACTTGATATTAAGCATATTGACAACGACAAGCATATTAAGCTTACAGGCAAGTCCAACGACCGTATGCTAAGCACAGCTCGCTGGTTGTCTGAGCAAGGGCGTAAAATGTGGATTAGACACGTATTTGTACCGGGTATTCATGATGACGAGCAAGATTTATTGAATTTGGGACGGTTTATCGGAACGTTGAACGGAGTCGAGAAATTCGAAATTTTACCTTACCATCAAATGGGTGTTTACAAGTGGGAAATGCTCGGTAAGGAGTATCCGTTGGAGGGAGTTCCATCTCCTACAGACGAAGAAGTTCAACGTGCTTACCGACTCATTGAAGAGGGTCGTCTGGAGACTGCAGGAAAGAATGCTGTCTGTCGTCCATCATAATGTAAATGGTGCAAAAGCTATTTCTTAGTAATGAAGCCGCCGCCACATCAGGTCAGATGGGTGGCGGTTTTTTGTTGTTGAATTTTTTGCAGTCACAGGAGAAAGTTCCCTTTTTTTCATGATAAGCAAAATTTCCAGAAACTTTTTAACAACTGACGCGTCTAATAGTATGACTTTTTACGGGAATGATAATAATTTGGTGATAGAAGGAGACAGACAATGAATTTCAAGAAATGGACCATGCTCACCGCTTTGGCGGTAGCTCAGGTGGCCGCAGTAGCCCCTGTAGGAGCAGAAGCAGCATCAACAACCGTTCAATCCACCGATTCGGTTAGCGCACAGCAGGCTCAGACCAATGTTGCTGATTCCGGCGTTCAGAATAGTATCGGAGATCAAGATGGAACAAGCACACAAAATAATACGGTAACACCTAATAACACAGGTGTATCCAATGATCCATTGACTGGTCTGCCTACAGATACTACTAACGGATCGAACGTAACCAATGATGTATACGGTGGAGACGGAACGATTACCAATCCTGGTGGAGCTCCAACATCCATGAATGCGAATCAACTGATTTTGTATTTGAACAGTGCTAAAATGGAACAAAACGGACAGGTATATACAGCAACTCAGCCGATGACAGTCAAAGACGGAGTTTCCTATGTAGCTATCCGTTCTCTTGTCAGCCGTGTCGGATTGCAGTTTAGTTATGACACTGCCACTAAAGAAACCGTAATCACTCAGGGAACAAATGTTCTGCGCTTCAAAACAGACAGCAAGGTTTATACGGTTAACGGTGAAGCTAGACAAATGAAGGGACCGGCTTTCCAACAAAAGAACGTATTTATGGTACCGTTGACCTCGATTACACAGGCCTTAAATATTCCTTATACTGTGAATAATACAACTAAACAAGTTATCATGGATTTGAATCAGAAGCCAAAAGCTTCTTTCACGGTTCAACAAAAGGATATCTATGCGGGTGAAACTCAAGTTACGTATTTGACTAAGGAATCTTCTCCTACAGGTCTCCCGATTGTGAACCAACGTTGGGAAGGTAAGCAGGACGTATTTCAGGAGCCGGGTACATATGTAGTTACCTATTCCGTTCTTGACTCTGCTGGGAACTGGAGTGATCCTTACTCAGTAACTATTACAGTAAGACCGCCAAACCAGCCGCCAGTAGCTCTGTTTACAACGGATAAAAAAGAGTATAAGATGGGTGAAAAAATTACCATTACCGACCTGAGTACTGACGACGAGAATGCTATCACTAAGCGTGATTGGGAGAACAAGAAACTTGCCTTCTTCCAGCCAGGTGATGTAACCATTACACTGACCGTGACTGATAAGCATGGCGCAACAGGTACCAAAAGTGAAACAATTAAAATTACGAATGAACTGCTGTACAACGAAGATGATTTCAATAAAATCTTCACACCATATGGTGATAAATATACAGTAGACGGCAGTCAGGTGCCTACCATGGCTACTATTCCAGTGACAAGTACTTCTTCACCGCGTCTTTTGATCCGTGCTAACAGCCCAGAGCGTGTGTTCCAGGATGGTATCGTGTATCAGGAAACCGGATCAGGCAGTACGCGTATTCTTGTCCATCATGTGAATGAAACGGGTCGAGATGTGAAGATGTACGTGATTGCGACCAACAACAATATCACGCCTACCAATATAAATGTCGAAAATTCCGGTTTTGCTGGACCATCTGAGTTTGCCACAGCTGCGGGTAAAGTTTCGATTCAAAGGTACTTTCAATCTATGTTGGATGGAAGCAAGCATTCCAGCACAGTTCTAAATCCGGGTGAGAGCCGTGTTATTTTACAAGATTTGAACGCGCAAAAAATCAAGCAAAAACAAGTTATTTCTTTGTTATCTGATTTGTATACGGATCAACCTATTCAATATACGGTGGTTGTGCTGGATGCAAATGTAGATCCGTTGACTGCGTTGCCTACTCTGGCAAAACTGCCTAAGGACGGTATTCATAACCGTGGAACGTATGCTAATTCGGATATCACGCTCAATTATACCGAAGAGGTTGGTAAAACAGCTCAACGTATCGTTCTTGGTGATAATAAGGTAGACCCGAACCTGATTGGTACCGACGGTCTGGACGGTTCTTCTGCTTCCAATGCCGGTAACTTTGGTGTTGTATATAAGGTTAAGTTGGACCATGTAGCGCCATATTCACTGATTACGTTTAACCCGCGGGGAGGCGAATATTCCGGCTATGCGATGGTTAACAATCAGGTTGTGGGTATACCGACAAATGGTTCTGTATGGGCTCCGAATGAAATGAGTGTACTGTATCGTACAGGTCATATTGAGGAAAGTGTAGAGATGTATTTCACTGCAGCTGCTGGTAGTAATCTTCCAGTTTCCGTAGTAGTTATGCCTTTACCAGCTATTAAAAATTAATTTGAAATAACCGGTGCTGTTTACCGGCTTAGACCACTTGAGTCTCATCATTCACCGTTTTAAAAGTCGATGTCACTTGCAGAATATAGGCGTTCTCCCGTTGCGAACTTGGTTGCAGCACTGGAGAACGTCTTTTTCTTATGAGTAGCACGAATATCTCTTATAATATTGACTTTAATCGTGGTATAATGAATAGATGCAAGCCTAAGCCTGCATCAGAAAACCTGAAACTATAGACAGGGGAGGGTGAAACGCATGCTGACAAAGGATGAGATTATCGCAACGATGTCCGCTCAAGGGCTGCGTATTACAGATCAGCGCAAGACGTTGGCCACGTTATTTTCCGAGAATGAAGGGTATCTGTCCCCCAAAGACGTTTATGAATATATGGGTAAGAAGTACAGTGGACTTAGCTTTGATACAGTTTATCGTAATTTGCGTGTAATGCAGGAATTAGGTGTGCTGGAACAGGTATCTTTTGAGGATGGAATGAAGTTCAAGGTGAGCTGTAATGAGCATCATCACCATCACCATATGATTTGCTTGAGCTGTCAGAAAACATTACCGATTTCTTTTTGCCCAATGCAAATGACGGATACAACGGATCAATTCCAAATCGTCGAGCACAAGTTTGAAATTTTTGGTTATTGTAAAGAATGTCAACAGAAGAATGGACATACTGATAGTAATTCGGATGGGGGATTCAGACAGACGAGCAGTCACACTCACAGCCACGGGGGCTACTGAAATGAAAATCACCACACGCAGAGTGGTACAGGCTCCGATTAAGTTTTATCGTTCCTATATTTCACCGTTAAAGCCGGCTACCTGCCGATTCTATCCAACGTGTTCAGCGTACGCGTTGGAGGCGGTAGAAGTGCATGGTGCGCTCAAAGGTTCATGGCTTGCTACTAAGCGTATAGCCAAATGCCATCCCTTTCATCCAGGAGGCGTAGATTTGGTTCCTCCTGCAAAAAAGGAGACAGACAGGTCTAGCGAAGATCGTTTGGCTACTCATTCCGAGAAGAGTCTGACTTGACAGCGCTATGCGGATTTGGTTATATTTTGGTTAATATTGTTTTCCTGCGAAGGGATGAGTAGGGTGAATTGTCCAGTACAGAGAGCCGGGGTTAGCTGCAAACCGGTCTGGAGCGAAGCCTGAATATGGTCCTGGAGGAACCTTTTTCGAGCGTATTTGCCACAGTTATTTGTGCACGGGAGGCAAACGTAAGGGGGAGGCGTGTTCCAGCGTTAATGGGCGGTCAGATGTGACCGGTGAAGCCTGTAGTCTGCGAGGATACAGGAAAATTGGGTGGTAACGCGTGAGGTGACTCTCGTCCCATAGGGGCGGGGGTCTTTTTTGTGCCAATTTGTGTCTAATTCATGAATTGGAGTACCTATCATGGTAGCAAATCTTTTGCAGCCGTGAACAAAACAGGAGGAACATACATGTCTAGTGAGAACACATTTTACATTACAACACCGATCTATTATCCCAGTGACAAGCTACATATAGGTCATGCCTACACGACGGTAGCGGGTGATGCGATGGCTCGCTATAAGAGGCTACGGGGCTATGAGGTTCGTTATTTGACAGGAACGGATGAGCATGGTCAGAAGATTGAACAAAAGGCAAGTGCAGCTGGGAAAACGCCGCAACGTTTCGTAGATGACATTGTGGCAGGTATCCAAGACCTGTGGCGGAAGCTCGACATTTCCAATGACGATTTTATCCGTACTACGGAGGAACGTCATAAGGCTGTCGTACAGGAAATTTTTGATCGTTTATTAAAACAAGGCGATATTTACAAGGGAGAATACGAAGGCTGGTACAGCATCCCTGACGAGACGTACTACACAGAAACTCAGCTGGTTGACGTGGTGAAGGACGCTAAAGGCAATGTGACTGGAGGTAAGAGCCCGGATAGTGGACACCCTGTAGAATTGGTCAAGGAAGAGAGCTACTTTTTCCGCATGAGCAAGTATGCTGATCGGTTGCTGCAATTTTATGAAGAGAACCCGCAGTTTATCCAACCGGAATCCCGGAAAAAAGAAATGATTAACAACTTCATCAAGCCGGGGCTAGAGGATCTGGCTGTTTCCCGTACAACGTTTGATTGGGGAGTTAAGGTTAAGGGGGACCCGAAGCATGTCGTATACGTGTGGATTGACGCACTTTCCAACTACATCACAGCCTTGGGGTATGGCTCTTCTAATACTGAGCTGTACGATAAATTTTGGCCAGCAAATGTGCATATCGTAGGTAAAGAGATTGTACGGTTCCACACAATATATTGGCCAATCATGCTGATGGCACTGGATCTTCCGTTGCCTAGAAAAGTATTTGCACATGGTTGGTTACTTATGAAAGATGGTAAAATGTCGAAATCTAAAGGCAATGTGGTAGACCCGGTAACGTTGATTGACCGTTATGGTCTGGATCAACTTCGGTACTACTTGCTTCGCGAGGTGCCATTTGGAGCGGATGGAACATTCACACCTGAAAGTTTTGTAGATCGTGTAAATTCAGATTTGGCCAATGATCTGGGCAACTTGTTGAATCGTACTGTAGCGATGGTAGACAAATATTTTGACGGCAAAGTTCCCGCTTATGAAGCCAATGTTACCTCATTCGACGTAGCTTTGGTAGATATGGCAACATCGACTTATAGTAAAGTTGAAGAAGCTATGGAAAATATGGAATTTTCCGTGGCTTTAACGGCGATTAGCCAATTTATTAGCCGCAGCAACAAGTATATTGACGAGACTCAACCATGGAATCTGGCTAAGGATGAGGCAAAACGTAGCGAATTGGCATCTGTTATGGTGCATTTGGTAGAAAGCTTGCGTATTGCTTCCATTTTACTTCAGCCTTTCTTGACACGTGCGCCTCACCAAATTTGGGAACAACTCGGTATTCGTCAAGGAGAGCTGACTACATGGGATAGCGGTAAGCAATTTGGGCGTATTCCAGAAGGAATGCAGTTGGTTAAAGGGAATCCGATCTTCCCTCGTCTGGACTCTGAGCAAGAGGTTGCTTTTATTGTAGAAGCAATGACTGGAGGTAAGAAACCGGAGGAAGCTGCGACACAAGCTCAACCGCTGAATGCATCTAAGGCGAGCCAGGAAGCACCAGAGGCGAAAGAAGAGATTGGCATTGAGGATTTTGCCAAGGTAGAGCTGCGCGTTGCTCAGGTTGTCGCCTGTGAGCCTGTGAAGAAGGCTGATAAACTGTTAAAGCTACAGCTCGATCTTGGCTATGAGCAGCGGCAGGTGGTGTCGGGAATTGCGAAATTTTATACACCTGAAGATATGATTGGACGCAAGGTGATCTGTGTCACAAATCTTAAGCCAGTAAAACTTCGGGGTGAGCTGTCGCAGGGTATGATTTTGGCAGCATCACATGGGGATCAGCTTACATTGGCCACTGTACCGGAAGGTATGCCGAATGGTGCAATTGTAAAATAAGAGGCTATGTAAAATAAAAGAACGTAAAAAGCGTATGCTTGGGTGTTATTCTCCCCAGGCATACGCTTTTTGGCTTGCATCATATTTTTCTCTGTCTATACGTATGTTTTAGTAGGCAGGGCTTGTATCTGCTCTGCGTGTTCACTAAGAAAGGTGGGAGGAAATAATGATGTCAGATGTCAACGCCGGGTTGGCCATCGTTGCCGGACTGGTTTCTTTTTTTTCACCGTGCTGCTTGCCACTATATCCATCATATTTATCGTATATAACAGGAATGTCGGCACGTGAACTGGCTGAAGGACGGCACAAGGCAGAAATTCGCTATCGTACCATGGGGCACACACTTGCTTTTGTATTAGGCTTTTCGGTTGTTTTCTATTCACTGGGGGCAAGTGTCGGGTTACTTGGAGAATGGTTTGCCAATTATGGGGATACGCTAAGAATCGTAGCAGGGCTGCTTATTATACTCATGGGTCTGGTATCTCTTGGTTTCGTCCGTCCATTGTTTCTAATGAGAGAGCATAAGCTGCGCTGGACATGGAAGCCTGCCGGATACGCCGGTTCCTTTGTAATCGGAATTGGGTTCGCGGCAGGCTGGTCCCCCTGTATCGGTCCTATGCTAACAGCTATTATCGCTTTGGCAGCGGTAGAGCATCACATGTGGTTCAAGTTGATTACTGGCTACGCGCTTGGTTTTGCGATTCCGTTTTTTATATTGGCTTTGCTGGCAGGCTCTGTTAAGTTATCGTCCCGTTATACTTCCATACTTCTCCAAATAGGTGGCATGTTACTTGTGATCACCGGCGTTTTGTTGGTAACGGATCATATGACAGATGTAACGCTTTTTTTACAACGGATTACCCCGGATTGGATGCTAGTTATGTGAAATATTCAATACGACTTAAAGGAAAATGTTCAAAAATGCGTTCAGTAATAAATTCCCGCAGTGCATTTTGCTGTTCATCAGGATAAACATATTTATTCTGTCCCCAGCGGCCCCATTTTTTCTTACGTTTCTCTATGTCCATTTCCAGTTTGGTTTTCGGGTAACGCTTCTCGATAACCGCTTTGGATGTTTTGGTAAAGCGATGCTGAATTAGTTCGAATGTCAGATCCTTTGTAGCATGCTGGGGCAAGGTTTCTCCCAATCTACGCAGAAGCTCTCCGTAACCTACTTCCCAGCCGTCATACCAAATGATGGGTGCAATGATGAACCCCAGCGGATAACCAGCCCGTGCGATTTTGCCCGCTGCTTCAATACGTTCCTCGAAGCGAGAAGTTGCAGGTTCAAACTGTTTAATAACATAATCGGAATTAATACTAAAGCGGATGCGAGTATGACCATTATGTTTAATATCCAGCAATGGATCCACATGATGATATTTAGTAACAAAACGAAGTCGGCCAAATTCCTCATCTGCCATGAAACGAATCAAGTCTCCAAGCGATCCGGTGATATGCTCCAAACCAACCGGATCAGAGGTACAAGCTGCTTCAAAACGAGTAATTTCAGGCACTCGCTCCTCAATATAGCCTTTAGCTGCTGATATGATATCGTCAGTGTTGACATAGATGCGAATATACGGTTTCGCTCCCAAGGTTGTTTGTAAATAACAGTAGTGACAGTGCCCCATGCAGCCGGTCGAAATAGGAATGGCATATTCGGCAGAGGGTTTGGATTGGTCAAAAGTTAATGTTTTACGGATTCCGACAACCAGTGTCTTTTTTGCCATTCGGTACTTTTCAACTTCAGTTTCACCTGGTAAATTGGTAATTCGGTTGTGAGAGGTAGTCATCCGGTACGGAATATCCTTGGCTTTAACCCAATCCATAATACGCTGGCCCTTGGGATAATTTAGTGCGTCTGGCTCAAAAAACACCAGGTCAGGCAAAAATGGCTTGGTTCCTCTGGTTTGGACAGGAGTACGCTCAAGCGTAGACATGGCTAACGCTCCTTTCAAAATAAATCCACAGTGCTCTGGTGTCCAACTTTAACATATTGCCGCAGAAGTAAACGATACAGGGACGACGATATTAGTGTACCCGGCTTAAATTGAACAAATCGTGGCAATAGATGTGAGTGAAGGGATGAGACTTGCCAATGGGCAATGATAACATGTATCATTACATAGTAGGTTTAACGCAGGAAATGAAGGCGGTAAGCGCCCGTTCAATAACAGAAAAGAGGGAAACAAGTGCCAACGCCAAGCATGGAAGATTATTTGGAACGCATTTACCAACTGATTGATGAGAAGGGATATGCTCGTGTCTCGGACATCGCAGAGGGTTTAGAGGTGCATCCTTCGTCCGTCACCAAAATGATTCAGAAGTTGGATAAGGACGATTATCTTGTATATGAGAAGTATCGGGGACTGATTTTGACACCAAAAGGGAAAAAGGTTGGCAAACGGTTGGTTGACCGCCACCAGCTACTAGAGCAATTTCTGGATATGATTGGGGTTGACAAGGACCTGATATATAAAGATGTGGAAGGTATTGAACACCATTTGAGCTGGGATTCCATCACCCGTATCGAGACATTGGTTGAATATTTCCGCCGGGATGAAGATCGCTTGCGCCAGCTTCATGACATACACAAGGAATTAAGTGGAGATTCCTAAAAGCATCTGTCCTTACGGACGATGCTTTTTTATTTGTCCTGACCGCAACAAATATCCGGTTAATAGCGTCTATCCATTATATAGCAGGACAACATAGGGGTTAAAATTAACAGGGGTAGCGGAGGATTATAAAGATATGAATCGGAAGAAAATAGGGCTCATGGTTGCGGGTCTACTCTTAGCAGTACAGACTGCCATCGTGCCTGGAGTTCAAGCGGCACCAACTGGTGAGATTGAGATTATATTGGACGGACAGTCCCTGCAAAGTGATGCATCACCGTACATTGTACAGGGAGCGAATGTCACGATGGTTCCTTTGCGAGTGATTAGTGAGGGATTAGGCGCTCAGGTTAACTGGTCGGCATCGTCTGGTACGGTAACGATTACAGCACAGAACAAAAATATATCTATGGATAATGGTGCACAAAGCGCTACTGTGAATGGTAAGTCGGTTCGCTTGGACGCATCTGCGCGTATGTCAAGTGGGAGAGTCATGGTACCGTTGCGTTTTGTTGGGGAAGAGTTGGGCTTAAAGGTAGACTGGCAAGCCTCAGAACGGGTCATTACGTTAAGCAGTGGTAAAGAAGGTGCCTCTACTAGTGGGAACACTTCTGCTGTGGGAAGCAGTAGCTCATCATCAGATACATCAGCGTCTGGCAATCAGGAAAGTGTAAGCACGGATCAGGGAGTTAAAGATGATGGACAGGACGTAGCCAACTCATCTTCCACATCTACTAATGAGGACAGCTCAGGTTCCTCCCAGGGAAATGTGGCTCAGGTAAAGGCTACAACCTCTATGCGAGGAGCATGGATTTCCACCATTAATGGAGATTGGCCTTCTTCGGCTGCCCGAAGCAGCTCCGAGAAGCAAAAGCAAGAGTTTACAAAAATGCTCGATGATCTGCAGGGCATGGGAATTAATGCAGTATTCGTTCAGGTTCGTGCCAGCGGTGATGCGCTCTATCCGTCTGATCTTGTGCCATGGAGCAAGTATTTAACAAATACCCAGGGTAAAAATCCAGGCTATGATCCGTTGAAATTTATGATTAGCGAATCACACAAGCGGGGGATGGAATTTCATGCCTGGTTTAATCCGTTCCGTGCGAATTCTACAGGAACAACTAGCGGTTTGGCAGCAAACCATGTAGCTAATCAGCACCCGGATTGGATTGTTAAGAATGGTAGCCAGTTGTACATCAATCCTGGAATTCCTGCTGCACGTCAGCATGTCATTGCTGCGATTATGGAAGTCGTAAACGGATACGATATTGACGGTGTCCATTTGGACGATTATTTTTATCCTTACAGCGGGACTTTTGATGATGATGCGACCTTCAAAGCATATAATGCCAACAAAATCTCTAATAAGGGCGACTGGCGGAGAGATAATGTGAACAGTTTTGTTCGCGATTTGGGCAAAAGCATTCATGCCAGCAAGTCTAAAGTTCAATTCGGAATTAGCCCATTTGGAGTGTGGCGCAACAAATCTCAGGACTTAACGGGTTCAGACACGAAGGCAGGCGTTACAGCGTATGATACGACGTTTGCGGATGTGAGAACCTGGATTAACAAAGAATGGATTGACTATGTAGCTCCACAAATTTACTGGAGTATCGGTTTCCCTGCGGCTGGATATGACAAGCTTGTCGCATGGTGGTCCAATGAGGTCAAAAATTCAGATGTTAAGCTGTATATCGGTCATTCTCCGTATAAAATCGGCACCCCTGAAAAGGGCTGGCAAACGGCTCAAGAGCTAATTAAGCAGCTTGAACTGAACAAAGATTATAAACAGGTCAAAGGGGATATTTACTTTAGTGCACAGCATTTGCGTAAAAATCCATATGGACTCATTCAGCTTCTTCAAAATTATTATCAAATGTGATATAAATTGGATCATATAGGTTCTATTTGGGCCTCCGTTCTCATAGATAAGCAGTAGAACTGCTTACTCCCAAGAGAACGGAGGTTTTTTGATCTATGCTGATCAATGCTGTGTTCCAGGGTGGAGGGGTTAAGGGAATTTCGCTGGCGGGTGCAGTTAAGGCTGCGGAGGAGCATGGAATTGTATTCAATCGTTTAGCAGGTACATCATCAGGTGCTATTGTAGCTGCTTTATTGGCTGCGGGATACTCTGCGGATGAAATGAAAGCCGTAATTGAGAAAACCCCCTTGGTCAAGTTGTTACGACGTTCTCCAGTGTTCAATATTAAGTGGGTTGGACCAGCAGCTCGTATCTTTCTTAAAAAAGGTCTCTATTCAGGGGAGGCACTGGAGCACTGGGTACGTGAGCTGTTACGAGCTAAGGGAGTGCGTACGTTTGCGGATTTACCTCCTGGCAAACTGCGCATTATTGCATCAGATATCACGAATGGACGCATTCTGGTGCTTCCTGAGGATATCAAACGTTTTGGTATAAATCCTTCTTCACTGGAGGTAGCAAAGGCCATTCGGATGAGCACAAGTATCCCTTACTTTTTTGATCCCGTTATGTTAAGACTTGATTCTGCACTTGCCAAGGGAAAAACCTTTTCCCAGCAATTTGTATTTGTAGTTGATGGGGCTTTACTAAGCAATTTGCCTTTGTGGCTTTTTGATGAGCCTGTAAATGAACGTGAGGCCAAAACGATTCCAACGGTAGGGTTTCAAATGGTGGGCAAAACAGGGACGGAGACCAAAGTTTCTTATATACGAGGCCCATTGACCATGCTGCAGGCTATTTTTGATACAATGCTATCGGCACATGATGAACGGTATATTGAGCAGGAGAATCGGTATCGGACCATTAAAATTCCAACTTTAGGTATCCGCACAGCACAATTCAGCATTTCACTAGAGCAAAGTGATTTGTTATATGCTTCCGGTGTGCAGGCAGGAGAAGCTTTTTTCCACAAATGGAGTATCACTTCTTACCAGCAGCAGTATAGTAAGTATCAATTGATGAAAGATACCATGTACGCCATGAAATAAGCACCACTTACTGGCAGGTGAAGTAATTTAATGAAAGTAAGAAAGGAGCCTCTTCCCGGTCATATTTCAAAACACGGGTAATGGCTCCTTTGTGCTACATTTTAAAGGTTGATGATTATTAATGATATTTGGGTTGTTCCTCTTCATTTTTACCCTTGGAACCCTCAATAACATGAAAAGGATAAGTTTTGCGTTTGCTTGTAGTTTGCTGCTTACGTGTGCTGGCTGTTTTGGCCATGGTGCGCACAGAGGGCTTAATTTTGGGAGTTCGCTTGCGTTGTCCAGGCTGGTATTTGTACAGCAGAAATATAACTGCAAAAATAAAAACAGGGATTAGTAAACTAATGAGAAAGCCCCAGCTACCTTTCCATAGCATATCTATAATTCCATATGCGCCCAAAGCAAGGGTAAGCCAGAAAATAACGGCATGTCTGTACATCATTCACTCATCCTTTCACAGGATCAAGGACCGGACTGTTGAGGGTCTCCTTTACAGGTACATTTTCCAACTCAGCATCCAATTCAAGCATACGCTTAAATGAGGCAATCGATACCTCGACTTGATCATCGGTCGGTTCTTTGGTGGTAAGCAACTGCAGCCATAGGCCGGGGTAACCTAGATAACGAAGCACTGGAATTTCCCGAAGTGCATTGGTCAGCTTGAGGAATTCAAAAGAAAGACCCAATACGATCGGAAGCAGTAAAAGACGTTGCCCCATGCGCTCCCACAGATTATCGTAGGTAAACAGGGAATAGACAAGTACCCCGATAATCACGGTGAGCATAATAAAGCTGCTGCCGCAGCGGTAATGCAGTCGACTATATTTTTGTACGTTGGCTGGAGTTAGTTCTTCCCCTGCTTCAAATGCAGTAATCACTTTATGCTCCGCGCCGTGATATTGAAACAGTCGCTTGATTAACGGAGTCTGGGAAATACCCCATAAATAAGCCAGCAGCAAAATCAGCTTAATAGCTCCTTCAGCGAGATTATGCAAAATCTGGTTGTGAAACAAACCGTCAAACAGGAAACTCTCCACAACAACTGGAACGAGGGTTAATACAATTTTGCCAAAGAGGAAGGACAATATACCGACCGCAGCCACGCCGATCATCATGCTCAGGCTCCAACGGGATTCCTCTTTTTTCTTTTGTTCAGCGCGTTCTTCTGGATCTACTTCATCATCAGCATACGCATCGGCTGAATAGTTCAAATGCTTGGTACCTTTGGCGCTGGAGTCGATGATGCTTACAATCCCCCGCAATAAAGGAATTCTGCGGAATTTGGATACCCAGGATTGCTCCTTGCGTGGTACTTCCAAATATGTGATTTCGCCAGTTTTGCGGCGAACTGCCGTGACATTGACACGCTTGCCGCCGAACATGACACCTTCAATGACTGCCTGACCACCGTAGCTCACAGGCTTGGATGCTTGTGACAACCGTCTCACCTCTCTTAATACATGCTTTTTTGTATATTGTATCGAATTTGGAAGGGAATATCTAGTTAGACGAAAATGGGATGTGGTGACCTGCTAATTTTATCATTTGAAAAGGCTAATTAGTCATAACGGAGAAGATGGAAATCCTTGTAGTGTGTGGGGGAGACTCATACCATAGGTTTAAAAAAGCATTTATGAGAGCGGTCAAACTGCCCCCATAAATGCTTATTATCGTCAGTTATAAATCCAGACGGAATCGTCAACATGAAATTTATTGCGTGATTGCCCCTACTACTCCATCAACCAGTCCCTTTGACGAGACCGGACCGCCAAACGTCCATGTTGTACTGGCCAACGGATAAGTACGTTTTTCTTTGACGAATTTCAAACCGTTCCAAACAGAATTATTTTTCATAGATGAGCCGAAAACATTATCGTCCGGCTGCACAATATAGATAAAGTTACTGTCCTGAACAGCTGACAGAGCTTCAATGCCTACAGTTGAAAAGCCATATGATTCAACCTTGCTCGGTTTCCAATCGTTGACCAAACCGATCTTCGCCAATGTTCCCACGACGACTGAATTATCTGAAAACATACGCAGGCTGGCTGCATTTTGGGAAGTGAAAGCCTGTGTCAGTATAAAATGAAAATCCGACTTGTCTGCAGCGGCGAGCTTTTGTTTGGCTTCGGCATAATGCTGATCCAGATCGGCAAGCACCTGCTTAGCTTTATCCTCTTTTCCAAGAGCGACTGCGATACTATTAAAAATCTCTACCATCTTATCATAGTCGTAGCCGTTACCATCGTTCAGATTATATTCAATCGTCGGTGCGATAGCCTTGAGTTGCTCATAGATTGCTTCATTCCCATCAAAGTTGGAGATGATGAGATCCGGCTTTAATGCAGCAATCGCCTCCAAATTAGGCTCGTTGCGTGTACCGACATCGACCATGTTACTGTCCAGAGCTGCCTCTGGAGTCACATACACCTTATAGTTGGCATTGTCCGCATTACCAACCGGCTGCACGCCCAATGCAATCAAATCCTCCGTGAATGTCCATTCCAGTACTACGACACGCTGAGCGGGCTTGTCAAGCGTGAGCTCACCACGGTTATGCTTTACTGTCACAGGACCGGTCGCTGCTTTAGTAGGTTTGCTACCCGACGTAGCTGTCTGGCCTTTATTCGCTGCATTGTCAGTTGCTCCACAACCTGCCAGTGTGAGCATAAAAGTCAGTAACAATAAGAATCCGATAAATCCCTTTTTCATAGATTGCGTTCTCCTGTATAAACGTATTATAAAATGATAATGATTATCATTTTCATCATTATATTATGAAACAGGATTGAATTTTTGTCAATGAAAAGAATACAAAATCCATTCAATTTCATTGTTAAAATACCCTTCACTGGAGCATACTACCTCTCAAAATGGATAGGCACGAATCTGGTGAAAGTACACATGCTTTTCCTTATAACAATGAGTCTTTACCATGAGAAAATTTATGCATTTCGAAAGGAGATCCAACCACATGAGTGAAACTTACTCTATACCGAAAATAGGTCATGACCAGGAACAGTCTCGCGAATCTCAAGATCAACGTAATCATAATGACAACAGTAGTAGAGGCAGACAACAGTCAGGCAAAGTACATACACCGCTTATTCCCTTTGCACTTGAGCTGGGTTTTTTTGCGGGTTTGCTCTGGGGATTGCTGCGCTGGCTGTTTTATACGCTGCACTTTACAGTAGTGGCGCCTGGCTTTCTGGCAGAGCCGTTTTTTAAGCATTCGTTCATGAACACCATGGCAGGTCATTTGGTAGGGCTGCTGTTTTTTATTGCATTGTCCGTTGTAGCGTCATTGGTGTACACTTTGATTTTGCGCAGGTTTAATGGCCCTATACCCGGTATTATATACGGTCTGATCTGGTGGGTTGTTTTATTTGTGTTAACAGGTCCTAAGTTAGGGATGATGAACCCCCCTCATCGGTTAACATGGAATTCCATATATACGGAAGTTTGTGTATTTATACTGTGGGGACTATTTATCGGATATACCGTTGCAGTTGAGTATACGGATGAAAGAATGCGCGAGCCTGAGAAGGCTGGGGGCAGAACGTAACAAAAACTTCTCAAGCGCCTATCCCCTGTGTTAAAATAGCATTTGGTTATTTGACAGAGGGGAGCGGAATGAAGATGAAGAATGACCGGGTGCTAAAGTTGCGGCAGGCGCTGGGCGAGCATAATCTGCGGGCTATGCTGATTACTAGCCCTGTCAATCGTCGATATTTGACAGGCTTCACAGGTTCGGCAGGTTATGTGCTGATTACGGAATCCCATAGCTATTTGCTGACTGACTTTCGCTATATGACGCAAGCGACCGAACAAGCCGAAGGCTTCACGGTAGTGCAGCACGCTGCACAGGTCATGGAAACGGTGAAAGAATTGCTGTCTTCCCATCAGATCAGCGAAACAGGCTTTGAGCAAGACGCTGTAACTGTTGCGACGCATAAAGCTTATAGCGAAGATTTGTCACCTATTTCACTGGTTCCGGTGTCGGGCATTGTAGAGAAATTACGGGTGTACAAGGATGCGGAAGAGCTGGAAGTGATGCAGCGGGCAGCGGATTTGGCAGATGCTACTTTTGCACACATTTTACCTTACATCAAACCAGGTGTCAGCGAGCGTGAGCTGGATCTGGAAATGGAATTCTTCATGCGCAAGCAGGGAGCTACATCCTCTTCATTTGACACAATTGTGGCTTCTGGAGTTCGTTCGGCATTGCCTCATGGCGTAGCCAGTGCTAAGTTAGTACAAGCAGGCGAGCTGATTACGTTTGATTTTGGTGCGTTGCTGGATGGCTATTGCTCCGATTTGACACGTACAGTGGCCACACAAGGGGATTTAGCGCCCCAGTTGCGTGAGATCTACGATATTGTACTTAAGGCGCAGCTACACGCACTCGAACATATTAAGCCGGGCATGACAGGCCGTGAAGCGGATGCACTGACCCGGGATATTATTGCAAGCCATGGCTATGGAGACAATTTCGGGCACAGTACAGGTCATGGTCTGGGTCTTGAAGTACATGAATCTACACGCCTGTCGAAGGCGAGTGATGATATTCTGGAGCCGGGTATGGTGGTAACGGTCGAGCCAGGTATCTATGTGCCTGGATTGGGCGGTGTACGGATCGAGGATGATATCGTTATTACAGATAGCGGCATCAAATTATTAACACATTCGAGCAAAGAATTTACAGTCGTTTAATAACGATAACAGTCCTGTAGGAGGGGTATTTTAGTGATTAACGTTAATGATTTTAAAACAGGTTTGACCGTCGAGGTAGACGGAGATATTTTTACGGTGCTGGATTTCCAACACGTAAAACCGGGTAAAGGTGCAGCATTCGTACGCTCCAAGTTGAAAAACTTGCGTAACGGTAACACTGTTGAACGTACATTCCGTGCGGGTGAAACGATCGGTCGTGCGCAAATCGAAAATCGCGGTGTATCTTATCTGTATGCTAGTGCAGACGATCATACATTCATGGATAATGAAACATATGATCAATTCACATTGTCCAGCGATCAACTGAAATGGGAGCTTAACTTCCTGAAAGAAAACATGAATGTAAATATCGTCAGCTATAACGGCGAAATCTTGGGTATTAACCTGCCAACCAGCGTGGAACTCAAAGTAATCGAAACAGAACCAGGTATTAAAGGTAATACAGCTACAGGTGCTACCAAAAATGCCAAATTGGAAACGGGTTTGAATGTTCAAGTTCCTTTGTTCATTAACCAAGATGACGTATTGTTAATTGATACACGTGACGGTAAATACATGTCTCGCGCATAAAATTTGCTGCTTTTAGATTTCCTCTGTCCTTGTAAGGGCAGGGGATATTTTTATAAGCACTAATATTAAAAAACAATGGCTCCGCACAGCACTTTCATATTATACTGTACTAAAGTTATTCCGCAGGATGTCACGTTCAAGTCGTTGGGTGCCATCTCAAGGTTACATACTGAGTCTGAGGGAGTGAATATCGTTGTCTTTGTATGTCATGAAATTCGGAGGCAGTTCCGTCGGTGACACGGAGCGCATGAAACGCGTGGCAAAACGCGTTGTTGAGAAACAGAGTGAAGGGCATCAATGTGTAGTGGTCGTTTCCGCAATGGGAGACACGACAGACGAACTGATTGACCAGGCCAAATTGTTGAATGAGCAGTTGCCTGCACGTGAGTTGGATATGTTGATGACGACAGGTGAGCAAATTTCAATCGCCTTGTTGTCGATGGCTATTCAGCAGTTGGGTCATGAAGCGGTATCGTTTACGGGATGGCAGGCTGGTTTCCGTACTGAATCTGACTTTGGTCGAGCACGGATTACGGATATTCAACCTCAGCGTGTGCTGGATGCACTGAGCAGCAACAAGATCGTTGTTGTAGCTGGTTTCCAAGGGATGTCTGTAGAGGGAGACATTACGACGTTGGGACGTGGTGGATCTGATACGACGGCGGTTGCGCTGGCGGCGGCGATTCAAGCGGATGCCTGTGAAATTTACACGGATGTGGACGGCATATATTCAACAGATCCACGAATCGTGAAGGTGGCACGTAAGCTAAAAGAAATTTCTTATGATGAGATGCTGGAATTAGCCAATTTAGGTGCGGCTGTTTTACATCCCCGTGCGGTAGAGTATGCCAAACATAACCGGGTACCGTTGATTGTGCGGTCCAGTTTTAACCATAATGAAGGAACGGTCGTAAAGGAGGATGCAGTAATGGAACAAGGCGTTGTAGTCAGTGGGATTGCATATGATAAAAATGTAGCAAGAATCAGTATTTTGGGCGTCGCCGATATTCCCGGCGTACTGGCGAAAGTATTTGGAACACTGGCGGCAGCCAAAATTGATGTAGACATTATTGTACAGAGCGGGGTTGAAGCTGGTAAAGCGGATTTCTCCTTTACAGTAGCTCTGACGGATCGTGAAGCGGCACTGAAGACGCTGGAAGGTATTCGCGGAGAGCTTCCATACCGTGAAGTAACGTCTGAGGAAAATCTGGTGAAGGTATCCATTGTAGGTGCAGGAATGGTTAGCCATCCGGGTGTTGCTGCGCAAATGTTTGCCGTACTGGCAGAGCAAGGCGTTAGCATTAAAATGGTAAGCACATCTGAAATCAAAGTATCGTGTGTAATTGAAGCGGGTAAGCTTCATGAGGTTATTCAGGCGTTGCATACAGCTTATAACCTGGACACCGAGGAGCAAGCGTTTGTGGGTGGACCGCAAGACCGTCGTTAATAACTGCAACGTGATCTAGACACTGAATATGGCTAATGTGAACGATGCTTATGACAGATAAAGGTTGATACATTATATGCCCTCTATTTATAGTTTGATAAATCATAGAATACAGCAGTAGGTTAAGAGGTTGTTCCATCAGTGAGAGTTAAACTGAGGGGCAGCCTCTTTTTTTCTGAATCTATCTTTTCTACCCAAGGGTTTCCCTTAGCCGACAAGGCTTTGAGAGGCCCTTTTTTATTTGTGCAAATTAGAGAATGGTGCTTAAACAAGCGGGAGAAAGGTCTGTTGAGCGTTGATAGGAGTTAGCAAAAGTTTGCCTAGGTTTTCAATATATTTTCGGCATAAAAAGCGAGAGTCAACCATAGACTTGTCTTAAAGAAAAAGGACAACTGTGAGGGGGCTGCATCGGTATGGAATGGCTGGAGTTATTTCCCGAACCGTTGCACGGTATACTCGGAAGGCTTCCAGAAACGGTATTTGAGCAACTGGAAGAAATCCGGGTCAGGGAAGGAAGGCCGTTAGAAATTAATGCAAACGGTGAACATCATTTTGTAACGTCTGCTGGTCAGCTGACTTTGAACCATGTGGAAGCCTATAAGCCTGACCGTGAGGATGCCCACCGACTGCTGGATTTTATCAGCAATCATTCCCTCTATACGATGGAAGAGGAGCTTCGTAAAGGGTTTATTACGATCCCTGGCGGTCATCGTATTGGCTTGGCAGGGAGAACCGTGCTCAACCGAGGACGAGTGGAGCATTTGAGGGATATAAGCAGCTTTAATGTAAGAATTGCGCGTGCAATTCCCGGCATAGCTGATCGGATATTGCCTTATGTAGCAGATCGAATGTCCGGGAAAATCCGGCATACCCTCATTTTGTCCCCTCCTCAGCATGGCAAAACGACACTGCTTAGGGACTTGGCTCGGCAACTCAGTTACGGAGGGATGGAAAGCCATGGGGGGCGACGGAATGGACTCAAGGTAGGCATTATAGACGAACGCTCTGAGATCGCTGGTAGTCACAAAGGTATCCCGGGTTTTGATGTCGGGCCTCGCACCGATGTATTGGACGGATGTCCGAAAGCAGAAGGCATGATGATGATGATCCGCTCGATGTCACCGGATGTCCTCATTGTTGATGAAATCGGACGACCGGAAGATGCGGAGGCGGTGCGCGAAGCGCTCCATGCAGGCATTGCAGTCATTGCTTCCGCACATGGTCGCGATGTGGCTGAAATGGCGACCCGGTCTGCTTTTGCTGGATTAACTACAGGACAAGAGCTGTTTCAACTCTACGTCATGCTGGAGCGGACGAGCCGGGGCGTCTCATTCCGACTGGCAGATGCCAAGCAACGCAGGATTACACTGTCTGGAGAAGGGCAGAATGGGGGCATCTCCTATGCTTAAGCTACTGGGGGCAGCCTTGGTTATACTGGCCGCTACGCTGGCAGGTTGGCAACGGGCAAGGCAGTTTGCAATGAGGCCGCGGCAAATCAGGGAGTTGATTCTTGCGCTGCAAAGATTGACCACCGAGGTTTCGTACGGGGTGTCTCCGTTACCAGATGCTTTCGCCAAGACAGGAGAGCCCCTGCGAGAGCCCTTACGCAGTCTGTTTCAGCAAGCCTCACGCTGGATGCACCCCTCTTTTGGCCTGACTGCCAGAGAAAGCTTGCATAAAGCCATTGAAGACTCGTGGAGCCGTTCCTCTATGAAGCAAGCCGAGAAGGAAGCGATGCGGCAGCTTGCTTACAGTCTTGGAACCAGCGACCGTGAAGACCAGATCAAGCACATTGCGTTGACCATCCAGCAGTTATCCCATGAGGAAGCGCAGGCGCAGGCAGATCAGGTGAGGTACGAGCGTATGAGCAGGAGCCTGGGACTGCTGATCGGAGCATTGATCGTCATTTTGATCTATTAGCGGGGTGCTCGAATGAATTTAGAAGTGAACGCAATTTTCCAGATTGCCGGAATTGGCATTATTATCGCTATGATTCATACCGTATTAAAGCAAATGGGCAAAGAAGACATGGCGCACTGGGTAACGGTCATCGGCTTCGTCGTAGTCCTGTTCATGGTGGTGCGAATGCTGGATAACCTTCTGCAAGAGATCAAATCTATCTTTCTTTTTCAGTAGGTGGACACATGGAAATTATTCAGGTGGTGGGCTTCGCCCTCATTGCCACAGTCCTTATTTTAGTCATTAAGGAACAGAAGCCGATGTTTGCCTTTTTGATTGCAACAGCTGCGGGAATCGTCATTTTTTTGCTGCTGATTGGCAAGATCGGATCTGTGGTTGCTGTACTGGAGCGACTGGCCCGGTCTTCAGGCATGGATATGATCTATTTTAAAACCGTCTTGAAAATAATCGGTATCGCTTATATTGCTGAATTTGGAGCGCAAATCGTTCGGGATGCAGGACAAGACGGGATTGCTTCCAAAATTGAGCTTACCGGAAAGGTACTCATTATGGTGCTCGCAATCCCAATTATCAGCATTATTATTGATACCATTCTGAAGCTGATGCCCGCCTGAGGGGGTGATGCCATGAAAAGGCTGGGGGGCATGCCGAATCTCAAAGTTATTGTGATTTTGCTGCTATGTCTCTGGTGCGCCTCGGCTGCGGTCCTCTTCGCAGATACACCTACAAACGAATGGATCAGACAACAGGCGGAGCAAATGCCCAAAGATGATGTTGAACATTATTGGGACGGACTCATGAAGCAATACGGCGGATTTTTCCCTGACCAGAAAACGCCTTCTTTCATGGACATGCTGCTTCCGGGTGGTGAAGGATTCACCATAAAAGGTGTGTTGATGGCTATAGCTGATTTTTTCATCCATGAAATCCGGGTGAATGCCAAGCTGCTCGTCACCATCGTCATGCTCAGCATTATGAGTATGGTGCTGGAAACGCTGCAAAGCGCTTTTGAAAGCAAACAGGTCAGCAAAGTGGCCTACGCTATCGTATACATGGTCATTATCATTTTGGCGATTAATAGCTTTAGTGTAGCGATTGGTTATGCCAAAGAAGCGATTGATAGCATGATTCACTTCATGATGGCAATGTTGCCTTTGCTGTTTACTATGCTAGCCTCGATGGGGAACGTCGTAACAGTTTCGGTGACCCACCCGCTGATTGTATTTATGATCAACACAGTCGGAACAGTCATTCATACGCTGGTTTTCCCGCTGCTGTTCTTCTCGGCTGTGCTGTACTTGGTCAACTCGCTGACGGGCAAATACAAGCTGACCCAGCTAGCCGATCTGTTGCGGAACGCTGGAGTAGCAGTGCTGGGAGTGCTGCTGACCATTTTTCTAGGAGTCATTTCGGTACAAGGCTTGACATCGTCCGTTACTGACGGATTAACGATCCGTACAGCCAAATATATTACAGGTAGCTTTGTTCCGGTGGTCGGCAAGGCGTTGGCAGATGCGACAGATACAGTTATTTCGGCTTCGCTGCTCGTTAAAAATGCCATTGGTCTGGTAGGAGTCATTATTATTTTGTTCCTGTGCGCCTTTCCCGCCCTCAAGATTCTGACGCTGGCGCTCATTTATAAAGTGACAGCAGCGATCATGCAGCCTTTGGGTGATACGCCTATCGTGGCATGTCTGGATGCGATCGGCAAGAGCATGATTTATGTTTTCGCGGCGCTGGCAGCAGTGGGATTGATGTCCTTCCTTGCAATTACAGTCATGCTCGCAGCAGGCAATATGACAGTCATGATGAGGTGAACCAATGCACGTAAACCAACAAGGGGGGAGGAGAGTGACGTGACCTGGCTGGCAGGCTGGCTCAAGGAACTGGTGCTAATCGTGTTGCTGGCTTCTTTTGTCGATATGATCTTACCGAGCCGATCTATGGAAAGGTATGTCAAACTCGTTCTCAGCCTGCTTATTCTGCTGACGTTGCTGTCTCCGGTCGTGCGCTTACTGAGTACCAGTCCTTCCGAGGTTCTAGGGCGAGCATTGGATCTTCAACGTCAGGCTGAGACAGGCAAGAGAGAACCGACATTGGAGGAGATTCTAGCAAAAGGCAGCCAGTTAAAGCAACAGCAAGAACAAAGCTCCATGCAATGGGCTGGCAAAGAGGTAGCTAAGGAAATGAAAGGACAGTTGGAACAGTATACTGGGTTAGCAATTCAGTCGGTCGAGGTTACCCTTGCAAAGATTCAACAGGAGGAATCAGGACTGGAGGCAGGAACGGGTGTCCAGTCGGTAGTGGTCCAATTGGCAGAACAGCAGCCAGAAAAAGAAAAGAAAAACACAGACGTCTCGCCTGGTGCAGATGTCAAACCGATTATGGTGGAGCCTGTAACTGAAAAGACAGTGAATATTCGTGTAGAGCCAACACATGCAAAAACTTCAGATTTTAATGAAGGAACGCGAGAGAATGATCGTAATCCTGACAAAACTGTTGAGGACGGAAAGCCAACAGATACGAAAGCATTTGGCTTAATTACAGGACTTTTACGTGAAAAATGGGGGATAGATAGCAAAAATGTTCAGGTGCTTTCTTCGCAGGATGGAACACATGAATGGTAACAGGAGGTGAGCAGAAATGAGCAAATGGCTGAAAAAGCTGGAGCAATGGCTGGGTGGAGGGGCGGATGGGGCGAAAAGGTTCAATTCATTTCGTTGGTTGCTTATTCTTGGCCTTATCGGTGTAGCGATTATGCTCTTTAATTCATTCGTTAATGTAAAAAAGGTTGATCCAGAAAACGTAGGGCGTGAGCCGCCTGGCGTGATGAAAAATGAGCCTACGTTAGAGACAACAACAGGTGAAGAAAGTTCCTTTGCCGGGATTGAGAAGGTTTTTGAGGACAATATGAAACAGATGCTGGAGCAGATTGTTGGCGTAGGAACCGTCGATGTCATGGTTACGGTAGACTCCACCGAAGAAGTTATCGTTCAACGCAATGTAAAGGACATGCAGGAAGAGAACAATGAGACGGACGCCAATGGTGGACAACGGCACACTACTCAATATACACGTGATGGCGAAATTGTAACCTATGAATCATCTGGTGGTCAGCACACCCCGATTGTGACAAAAAAAGTAAAACCGCAGGTGAGGGGAGTGCTTGTTGTGGCTATGGGGGCAGAAAACCCTACAGTGAAGCAGCTAATTGTCGATGCTGTACAGAAGGGGCTAAATGTACCTTCCTACAAAATTTCAGTCGTACCGCGCAAGCAGGGATAATTTGGAATTCAGGAACAAAGAAGTTTATATTTTAAACCATTAATGAATATGGAGGACGGAACATGAATAATAAAAGACAAACCGTTTGGCTGGTGTCCATGCTGAGTTTAATGGTGGTACTGTCTGCATATTATTTGTTTACGGAGGACTCAAGTCCGGCGAATCCGCCAGTAGCGGACAGCGAGCAGGTGAGCAAGGTTAAACAGGATGCTGCACAGGAAGCAACGACAAAGGCAGAAGAACAAATGAACGAGCTGAAAGTAAATGAAGTGGTAACCAATGGAGAAGTAACTAACGGAACGGCAGAGACTTCCACAAAGGACACAGCTTCTACAACTGATCCAGCAACAGAACCATCAAAAGGTGATAAAGACACAGCCGCGGCCCCTGCTACTGAATCGACTGCATCCGATCAAAACACAACTACAGCTAAGACAGACACGACAGCTAAAAGTGATGACAAAGCAGCTTCTAGCGCCAAAACCGACAAGCAGGTACTTGATCAAGTAGCAAACGAACAAGCAGCCCAACCAACAGCGGCAGCTGTGATTGACAACTATTTGCTGGAGCGGGATGTGGAAAATCAAAAGAAAAATGACGAGCTGACTACCGCAATGAATGATAGTACACCTCAGAAAGCTGCAGAGGCGCAAAAGGAATTACATGTACTTGAAGATAAACAGGCCAAAATTACCGGTATCGAAGAAGAGCTACAGCAGCAATTCGCCAATGCAGTCGTCCGCGAGGAAGATGCTGATAAATACAAAGTAGTGGTTCTGAGTGAAAAATTGGATGCTAAGCAAGCGGTAACAATTGTCGACAAAGTCATGAAGGAACTGAATGTAACGCAGGATAAGATCAGTGTCCAATATGTTACACAATAAGACAAAAAACGCGAAAAAGCCCGGATTTCTGCATTATTCCGGGCTCTTTCTATTTTTAATGATTGTGATATAATACATAAAGCTGTTTCAACAATGTTATCAGCAACCGGCAAAATGCTGAAGGAGTGATTAATAGAGATGTTTAAATTAAGCGAGATTAAGGAATTGATCAAGCTGGTGGATGAAACGTCTGTGCATGAGCTTGAAATTGAAAATGAAGGAACTCGCCTGTTGATCCGGAAACCGGGCAAAAGCGAAATCGTTACAGTACAGGCTCCTGTGGCAACACCTGCTTATGCAGTGGCACCACAAGCTGTTATTCCAAATCCACAAGTACAGTCCGATGTTGGATCTACAACTGCTGGAGAACCGAGGGAATATGCAAGCAATCTACATAAAATCGTATCTCCGATGGTAGGCACTTTCTATAGTTCTTCATCACCGGATACGGCTCCGTATGTGAGTATCGGCAGCAAAGTGGGCGAAAAAACAACGGTATGTATCATTGAAGCGATGAAGCTGATGAACGAGCTGGAAGCTGAAGTGAAGGGCGAAATTGTGGAAATTTTGGCCGAAAACGGACAGTTGGTCGAGTATGGCCAGCCATTGTTCCTTGTGAAACCGGAGTAAAAAGCTTGTTTGCACCCTCTTTTGAGGGTTCGGCAAGACTGCTCCCAGGGAGGATAAAGTCATGACATTTCAAAAAGTATTGATTGCGAATCGTGGAGAAATTGCGGTTCGTATCATTCGCGCTTGCCGCGAAATGAATATTTCGACAGTTGCTGTATATTCGGAAGCTGACAAGGATTCGTTACATGTGCGTCTCGCAGATGAGGCTTACTGTATCGGACCGACGTTGTCTAAGGACAGCTACCTTAATTTTACGAACCTGATGAGTGTTGCTACATTAACTGAATGTGATGCCATTCATCCAGGTTACGGATTTTTGGCGGAAAATGCAGACTTCGCTGAAATTTGCGAATCGTGCAATATTACGTTTATCGGACCTTCTCCTGAAGCAATTAACAAAATGGGAGACAAGGCTGTAGCCAAGCAGACCATGAAGGATGCCGGGGTTCCGGTTATTCCAGGTTCAGACGGACTGGTTGAGGATGTGCAGGATGCAATCAGCATCGCACGCGATATCGGATATCCGGTCATTATCAAGGCCACAGCAGGTGGTGGTGGTAAAGGTATTCGTATCGCCGAAGATGAGGATAACCTTATTCAACAAATCACTACTGCTCAGCAGGAAGCGCAAAAGGCCTTTGGCAATGCGGGTGTGTATCTGGAAAAATATTTGACCGGTATGAAACACGTGGAAATACAGATCATCGCGGACAAGCATGGTAATGTTGCCTATTTGGGCGAACGGGACTGCTCTGTACAGCGTCGTCGTCAGAAGTTGTTGGAGGAAGCACCATGTCCAGTACTTTCGCAGGATGTTCGTGAAGAAATGGGACAGGCAGCTGTTCGTGCAGCTTTGGCCGTTCAATACTCTGGCGCAGGTACGCTTGAATTTTTGCTTGGCCCGGACAATAAATTCTATTTCATGGAAATGAACACACGTATTCAGGTAGAACATCCAGTAACAGAAATGATTACCGGTGTAGACCTGATTAAAGAAATGATTTCGGTCGCTGAAGGGCATCCGCTTTCCTTTACTCAGGAAGAAGTCACGATTAATGGCTGGGCAATAGAATGCCGCATTAACGCTGAGGACCCGGATCGTAATTTTATGCCTGCACCGGGTAAAATCGGATTTTATCTGCCTCCAGGCGGTCCTGGAGTACGGGTAGACAGCGCAGCATATCCAGGTTATAGCATTCCTCCTTATTATGACTCTATGATCGCCAAGCTGATTGTGTGGGCACCTACACGGCAGGATGCAATTGCCAAAATGAAGCGGGCTTTGACTGAGTTTGCTATTGAGGGCATACCCACAACGATTTCTTTTCATCAGCGCTTGCTAGAGCATCCGACCTTTATTAAAGGCGATTTTGATATTAAATTTTTGGAGGAAAACGAAGTTTAATCGGTATATTTCCTCCGTTTGTCATAATGAACGCCAAATGATATAGTATGGATAATAAGTGAGCATGTCTGCTTTGAAATCTAAAGCTGGAATGAAACTTATTTTGACCGAAAGGTGTTGAAGGTATGAGCACAGTGCCAACCGAATTCGAACGTACAGAAATTGGGGAGATTCAAATTGCCCCAGAAGTTATTGAAGTCATTGCCGGACTGGCTACCGTTGAGGTACCGGGCGTGGCGGGAATGAGTGGCGGATTTGCTGGTGGGTTTGCCGAACTGCTAGGCCGCAAAAATTTATCTAAAGGTGTAAAAGTGGAAGTCGGACAGCGTGAAGCTGCTGTAGACGTCTCCGTCATTATTGAGTACGGTAACCGTCTGCCTGAGGTGGCTGCTGCTATTCAGCATAATGTTAAGCGTTCGATTGAGAACATGACAGGTCTTAACGTTGTTGAAGTGAACGTGCAAATTCATGATGTTCAATTCAAAAATGCCGAAAAAGTAGAAGAGCCGGAAGTGCTGGGCGCCGGACGGGTTAAATAGAGCGATACTTTGTACAAACCCCCGACCCTTATGGGTCGAGGGTTTACTCTAATTTAAGGAGGCTGTGCGTTTCGTGGCTAAAGTTATGGACAGACTTCTGCTGTTCTTGTACAGCTTAAGTATCGGAATTATTTCCATTCTCGCCATCCTCCTCCTGAGCGGGGCCATTCCGTATGTTTTAAGTATTGAGGATGAGCGAGTAGTGTGGTTTACCAGCCTGATTATTGCAGGGGTTCTGTTGTTATTGAGTCTTCGTTTTTTTTATATCTCTATTCGACGGAACCAAACCGTACAGCATTCTATTGATCAACGAACGGAATACGGTGACATTCAGATTTCAGTGGATACCATTGAAAATCTGTGCCTCAAAGCAGCTTCCCGATTTCGCGGGATGCAGGATTTGAAAGCACGCGTTCGTGTGTTGGATTCGGGACTTGATATTACGATTCGGGCGGTTGTAGACGGGGAAAGCTCCATTCCGGTGTTAACCTCCGAGGTACAAAAGGGGGTACACGATCATGTGGAAGAAATTACAGGAATTCCTGTGTCCAATGTATCGGTGTACATCGCTAATGTTTCTCAGTCACCCAGCTTTAAGAGTCGTGTGGAATAGAGGTGATTTTCCCTGATGCCCTGGAAAGAAATATGGGGAAGTTACAAGGGCCGGATCATGGGGATCACGGCTGGTATTTTTTTCGGTTTTATTTATTTGTGGGCAGGCTTTTGGAATATGTTGTTCTTTGCATTGATGGTGTTCATCGGATATACGCTAGGAAGACGTAGCGATTCAGCGCTCGGTTCATTCCTCCCTTGGAAGGAATGGGGCGATTGGTTGTCGCAACGTTGGCGTCCTTTTAAATGAACCCTGTGATACGTGTTCTCCAAAAATAGAGCTGTAGCTTCTTTGCGCCCAACGTTTTGGAGGATGCGTTCACAGGTTTTTTTGTGGAAATTGGTTAGAATGAAAAATAGATATAGGCAAGCGTAGGAGGCAGGGCATGAAAAGACGTCTGGCGAGGGAATTAGCGGTACAGAGTATGTACCATATGGAAATGAATGAAGTGGATGCGGCAGCAGCCGTGGACATGTTGCTTCAGGAAGCCGCTGAGGAAAACGAAGCGGAAGTTGTCGTTAAAAATGCAGCAGTGTTAAGAGCGTATGTCTTGGAGCATGTGCGGGGTACGTGGGAGCACAAGGAAGCCATTGATGGGCTGCTGGTGGATTATCTTAAAGGCTGGCAGATCAGCAGGCTTTCACGTGTAGATCGTCAAATTTTAAGGCTTGCGGCATATGAGATGATTTTCCGTGAGGATGTTCCAGCCAAGGTAGCTGTTAATGAAGCGATTGAGTTGTCGAAGCACTTTGGTACCGAGGAATCCGGTAAATTTGTTAATGGCGTACTGGGGCGAGTGATACAAGAACTGGAGCAATTGAAAGCACGTTTTTAAGTAGAGACTACTGAATCAGGTTGGAGAGTGGTTAAACATGTCAGCACCGATCATTGATGGTAAACAAATCTCTCAGGATATTCGCGCAAGCATTCAGCAAGAGGTCATTCGTTTGAAAGAGCACAGCTTTCAACCCGGACTGGCTGTTGTATTGGTAGGCGAAGATCCCGCTTCGCAAGTGTATGTTAAAAACAAGGAAAAGGCATGCCATGATCTCGGCTATTACTCCGAGGTTCACCGGTTGGCAGCAGATACTTCGCAGGAAGCATTACTGGAACTGGTAAACAAGCTGAACCATCAAAGTACCATCCATGGAATTTTGGTGCAACTGCCGTTGCCAAAGCATATTCATGAAAAAGCTGTCATTGACGCGATTGCAGTGGAGAAGGATGTGGATGGATTCCATCCGGTGAACGTAGGGAATTTGGTCATCGGTGACGATAGTCTATTGCCTTGTACTCCTGCTGGAGTCATTGAGTTAATTAAGCGTGCTGGAGTGGAGATAGCCGGTAAACATGCGGTAGTTATTGGTCGCAGTAATATCGTGGGCAAGCCAGTGTCTTTATTGTTGCAGCGTGAAAATGCTACGGTTACGATGTGCCACTCCCGTACAGCGAATATTGCGGACCTAAGTCGACAAGCAGATATCTTAGTCGTTGCGATCGGCAAAGCCAACTTTATTGATGCTTCGTTCGTGAAGCCCGGAGCGGTAGTGATAGATGTAGGGATGAACCGTCTGGAAAACGGAAAGCTGGCGGGGGACGTTGATTTTGAGAGCGTGAAGCAAGTGTCTGGTCCGATTACGCCTGTTCCCGGCGGAGTAGGGCCGATGACAATTACGATGCTGATGCAAAATACGCTCGTAGCGGCCAAGCGGTCGCACGGTTTGGCATAAGGACAGCTGCCTGTGGCTGAACAACGTATTTACTCTATAAAGGACCTGAATCGTTATATCCGGATGAAATTGGAGTCGGATCAGGTGCTGTCTGATGTATGGATACGCGGGGAAATTTCTAATTTTACGCATCATTCGAGTGGTCACATGTACTTTACGCTCAAGGATGAGGGGAGCCGGATACGTTCGATTATGTTTGCGACCCATAATAGACGGCTCCCTTTCGTACCAAAAGAAGGTACGCGTGTTATCGCCCGGGGAAACGTATCCGTGTATGAACGGGATGGACAATATCAATTTTATGCGATGCAAATGCAGCCTGACGGTATAGGCAGCCTTTATTTGGCTTATGAACAACTCAAACAAAAGCTTGATGCAGAAGGGCTGTTTGATACCGCTCGCAAACGGAATCTGCCCGCTCACCCGGCAACCATCGGTGTAATTACGTCACCGACCGGAGCGGCTGTGCGTGATATTATCACCACACTTCAACGCCGATACCCGCAGGCTGGAATCGTGTTGTATCCTGTTCTTGTGCAAGGAAAGGGTGCTGCCCCCTCGATCGTTAAGGCAATTGAAGCCATGAATCGTATGCAGGAGGTTCAGGTGATGATCGTCGGACGGGGCGGTGGCTCTTTAGAAGAACTGTGGGCATTTAATGAGGAAGCGGTTGCGCGTGCCATTTACGCATCGGTCATTCCTGTCATTTCGGCTGTTGGACACGAAACGGATTTTACCATTGCCGATTTTGTGGCTGACTTACGCGCAGCGACGCCGACCGCAGCAGCTGAGCTGGCTGTGCCTCACCAGGGAGAGCTTCGGGATCAGCTGCTCCAGCGGGAGCAACGGTTGCGCAACGCCCTTAGGCAGGGGCTGGAAGCCAGTCGTGAACGCTTGCTGAGGCTTCGGCGTTCGCCAGTGCTGCTGCATCCACGCCGCTACATGCTCCAGCATGCAGAGCGGATGGATATGCTGCATCAGCGTCTGATCCGCGCAGCAGCTAACCGTTCACGCTTAAACGCAGAGAAAAATGCTCGTATGCGTCAGGTACTAGAGCGGTTTAATCCGCGCGAACAAATTCGTTCGGCGCGCAAGCAGACGGATATGGCACAACGTCAGCTGGAGTCTGCGATGCGTGCGATCACAAAAACGGGACGGCAGCAGCTGCATACCGGAATTCGTCAGCTGGATGCGCTGAGTCCGCTCAAAGTCATGGCCCGAGGCTACAGCTTGGTATACGATGAGCAGGAGAAACGGCTGATCAAGTCGCTCAAAGATGTACAACCGGGAGATTCCATCAAGATAAAAGTGAGTGACGGGCAGTTAGACTGTCAAGTATGGGGAATGAAGGAGGACGCGAAGCACGGTGGCGAATGAAGCGGAATTGAATTTTGAAGCGGCCATGGCCGCTCTAGAAGAAATTGTCGGACAACTGGAGCATGGGGACGTTCCTCTGGAGCAAGCCATTGATTTGTTCCAGCGGGGGATGAAGCTGTCTCAGCTTTGCAGCCAAAAGCTGGAGCAGGTCGAACGTAAAATTGAAATGATCGTGGAAAAGGATGGAGATTTGCGCAAGAAGCCTTTTGGTGGGGGACTGGATGAAAACGGCGGTGAAGGACTTGAATAGACCGTCGTTCAAGGAATATTTGACCGGGACGACGGATGCGGTTTCGTCCGCACTGACCGAGCAATTCCCGGCCGATTGGGACATTCCCGATGTTCTTCGAGAATCCATGAATTATTCACTCACCGCAGGCGGAAAACGGCTGCGGCCTCTGCTTGTGATCGCTGCTGCTGAAGCATTCGGTGGAAGCAGGGAAGCTGCGCTGCCAGTGGCATGTGCGGTAGAAATGGTACATACGTACTCCCTCATTCATGACGACTTGCCAGCCATGGATGATGATGACTATCGGCGAGGTAAGCTGACGAATCATAAGGTATACGGCGAGGCGGTTGCCGTCCTTGCGGGTGATGCTTTGTTGACCCATGCCTTTTACAGTATTGTGCAAGCAGGACGGCGTCACGGTGTTTCGTCTGATTCGCTATTGTCCATAGTTGAGGATTTGTCCGAAATGAGTGGCGCGCGGGGCATGGTAGGCGGACAGGTCGCCGATATGTCAGGCGAGCAAGGAATGACGGGGATCGAGGAACTGGAATATATCCATCTTCATAAAACGGCTGATTTGATTATTTTCTCGCTCTTGGCAGGTGGACGGATTGGTGGGGCGGACAAGGGTCAATTAGAGGCGCTTCGACGCTTTGGACGAGATTTGGGGCTGGCTTTTCAGATACAGGACGATATACTGGACCTCATAGGCGATGAGAGTAAAATGGGTAAGAAAACGCAAAGTGATGTTGAACAAGAGAAGGTCACCTATCCGTATTTCATTGGTATGGACGCATCTTTGCAGCAGGTAGAGGAACTCACCGCATCTGCTAAAAGAGTGATAATAGAGAGTGGTATCCCCGATTCTTCTCGTTTGCTGGAGATAGCCGATTACCTGATGAAGCGTGATCATTAGTTGCGTTAGAGCTGTTTTGACTTGTCTGCGTTTAAGCACAGTCAAAAAGTGTGATATAATACTTGTTAACTTTACTCACAAACTTGAAGGAAAGCGGGGAGATATGCGTGCTGCTTCCACACATAAAGCAACCAGGCGATCTGAAATCACTGTCGGTTGAGGAGTTGGCTTCTCTAGCCGAGGAAATCAGGAGCTTTTTGATTGAGAAGCTGTCCGTGACTGGGGGGCATCTGGCATCGAATCTGGGAGTGGTTGAGCTCACGATCGCCCTGCATTATTGCTATAACAGTCCAAAGGACAAGATGATTTATGACGTTGGGCACCAAGCCTACGTGCACAAAATATTGACAGGGCGAATGGATCGTTTTGATACACTTCGTCAGCGTGATGGACTTTGTGGTTTTGTAAAAAGAAGCGAGAGCGAGCATGATGTTTGGGAAGCTGGACACAGCAGCACTTCCCTTTCGGCTGCAATGGGGATGGCCTTGGCACGAGATTTAAAGGGCGAGGACAATAAAGTTATTGCAATGATCGGGGACGGAGCATTGACTGGGGGCATGGCCTTCGAAGCATTAAACCATATTGGTCATGAACGTAAAAATTTAATGGTCATTCTGAATGATAATGAAATGTCCATCGCCCCGAATGTAGGGGCCATGCATAATTATTTGAGCAAAATTCGCTCGGACCGTCACTATTTGCGGGCAAAGGATGAGCTGGAAGTTTTGCTGAAAAAAATACCCGCTATAGGCGGTAAACTTGCCAAATCGGCTGGCCGTGTCAAGGACAGTCTTAAATATATGATGGTGCCTGGTGTACTGTTTGAAGAGCTGGGACTTACGTATCTCGGTCCAGTGGACGGACATGATTTGCCGAAGCTAATCGAAACCTTCCAGCAGGCTGATAATGTCACTGGCCCTGTATTGGTGCATGTCGTAACCACCAAGGGCAAGGGCTATAAACCTGCGGAAGCAGATTCACACAAATGGCATGGAATCAGTCCCTACAAAATTGAATCGGGTCAGGTACTCAAAGCTGTAGGTAATCCGATGTATACGGAAATTTTCGGTCGAACGTTGATTGAGCTGGCTGAGCAGGATGAGCGCATCGTTGCGGTCACACCCGCTATGCCTGGCGGATCAGGTTTGGTACCGTTTAGTAAAGAGTTTCCTAGCCGTATGATTGACGTCGGCATTGCTGAACAGCATGCAGCTACCATGTGTGCTGCGTTGGCAATGGAAGGGATGAAGCCGGTGTTTGCGGTGTACTCCACTTTTATGCAGCGTGCTTATGACCAGATTGTGCATGATATCTGTCGTCATAATGCGAACGTAATGTTCGCGATTGACCGTGCAGGTTTTGTTGGGGCTGACGGGGAAACTCATCATGGCGTGTTTGATGTGGCATTCTTACGTCATATCCCCAATCTTGTGCTTATGATGCCAAAGGATGAGAACGAGCTACGTCATATGATGAAAACAGCGCTCGACTATGAAGATGGTCCAATTGCTTATCGTTACCCACGTGTTAATGTGGTTGGCGTGCCGTTGGATAAAGAATTACAGGCTATTCCCATCGGCAGTTGGGAGCTCCTGCGTAAGGGTGAGGGCTTTGCTGTAATTGCATCAGGACCGATGCTCCAGGTGGCGACAGAGGCTGCGGAGGCGATGAAACGGGAAGGTTTGCAAGTGGGCGTCGTGAATGCTCGTTTCCTGAAACCTTTGGACGAGGATATGTTGCGTGAGCTGGCTCGTCAGCATACGAAGCTGATCGTATTGGAAGAAGCTTCTGAAGCAGGAAGCTTGGGTAGCGCTGTACTGGAATTTTACGCTAAAGCCGAAATACAAGAGGCACAGGTGCGCCTAATGGGGATTCCCGATCTGTTCGTGGAGCATGGCTCCATCAAAGAGCAGCGTGCTGAAGTAGGTCTCACCATTGAAGATGTATGCTTAAAGTTGCGTAAATGGGCTGCTGAGCCAGCATATGGCATGGGACAATCTGTATAGGGTAACTTGAAGTGAAGACCATGACGTTTATAAAAAGTATGACAAGAGCAGCCTGGCTGCCTAAAGGGAGATTAACATGTCTGTTCCGAAGGAACGCATTGATGTATTACTTGTAGAACAAGGCTTTTTTGAAAGCCGTGAAAAAGCTAAAGCTGCGATTATGGCTGGGCTAGTGCTGGCGGACAGCGAACGGATCGAGAAGGCGGGGATGAAGGTACCACGCGCCAGCGAGCTTAAAGTTAAGGGTTCGGTGCATCCGTATGTAAGCCGTGGAGGATTGAAGCTGGAGAAGGCCATCCGTCAATTTGAGCTGGATATGAAGGGCAGGACAATGCTGGATATTGGCTCGTCCACTGGAGGTTTTACGGATTGTGCGCTTCAGCATGGAGCTGAATACGTATACGCCATTGATGTGGGTTATAACCAGCTGGATTGGTCGCTTCGTAATGATGAACGAGTATGCGTAATGGAGAAAACGAATTTCAGATATATGACACCCGCGGATTTGAATGGTTCCGTGCCGAATTTTGCTAGTATTGACGTTTCCTTTATTTCATTACGTATTATTTTGCCCCCGTTGCTTGCCTTGTTGCATCAACCTGCTGATATTGTAGCTCTAATCAAGCCGCAATTCGAAGCTGGACGCGAAAAGGTCGGAAAATCCGGTGTGGTCCGTGATCCTGCTACGCATAAAGAAGTGTTGCAGACCATTCTGATGTTTGCACATGAGCTTGGACTTACGCTGCAAGGTTTGGCTTATTCACCTATTACAGGTGGAGAAGGCAATATTGAATTTTTAGCGCATTGGCGTTTGGATGGGTTTCCTGCTGCAGAATCGCAGCTGGAGAAGATGGATTTCAGACCACTGATTGAACGTACCGTTCAGGAAGCAGGTCAGACTTTTAATAATGGTCCATCGCGTAAGTAACATTCAGGGGTTCTCCATGAGTTCTGTGAACTTAAGGGAACCTCTTTTTGGTGTGAGGGATTGATTATAGAACTCACGTTCGCCTATAATGAGATGTACAAAGGAAAAGGGATTTTACATCTTGTCCTAGAATATGTCCATGAGGTGATCGGTCCATGGACACAAGATATGATACGGTTATCATCGCTGTGATCGGGGTGATATTAGGAATATGGGCTTTGTATAGCCTACGTGCCTGGTTGAAGGAGCCAGAGCCGCTTGTGCTAAAGACGATACCGATTAACGAGGACTTGGACGAAGGACCTGCCACACACCTACTCGAAGAAGCAGGATATGAAGTAGTGGGCGGGAAGATGAAAATACCGCTTGCTTTTAAAGTGAATGGACATACCGTGTATAGCCGTTTGTTTATAGACTACGTGGCTGTACGAAACGGTTCGACATATATGGTCAAAACGTCACGCCGCAAGAAACCAATGGAGTGGAGTGGTCCTGATTTAAGGGACAGGCTCATGCCGTATTTATTGCTCTATCCGGGTTGCGCGGGTGTATTGTACGTTGATACGGACGAGCGAAGTATTCGCCTTATTACATTAGTGGAAGACCTCGAAGAAGAGGAATATGAAGGTTAATCCATAGGAGGATTATATGAAGGGTCAACGACATATTAAAATTAGGGAAATTATTTCACAACATGAGATTGAGACGCAGGATGATCTGGTTGAAGCATTGCGTAAGGCTGGTTTTCAGGTCACGCAGGCGACCGTATCGCGTGATATCAAGGAGCTACTGCTCATCAAGGTCCCAATGGACGATGGCAGATATAAATATTCGATGCCTTCAGATCAGCGCTACAATCCAGCCCAGAAACTGAAACGTACGTTGGTTGATAACTTTTTGCATATTGACTACACAACCAATCTGATTGTGATGAAGTGTCTGCCGGGAACAGCCAACTCGATTGCTGCTTTATTGGACAATATTGAATGGTCCGAAATTATGGGTACGATTAGCGGAGATGACACCATTTTGATTATTTGCCGATCGGAAGAAAACAGCGAAGCTATCGTGAATCGTCTTATGGGCTACATTTCCTAATTATAATGGCTACGCATATTAGGCGTTTTAATTTGTACATCATAGAGGTGAAAGAACGATGCTGGTCACTTTGTCTATACGGAATTTGGCGGTCGTAGAGGCCGTCGATGTTCATTTTTATAAAGGGTTTCATGTGTTGAGCGGGGAAACAGGTGCTGGTAAATCCATTATTATCGATGCGCTTGGGCTAATTGCAGGCGGTAGGGGCTCTGCTGATTTAGTGCGTTACGGTTGTGATAAAGCAGAGATGGAAGCCTTGTTTGAACTGCCAGTAAAACACCCCGTTTGGAATACACTTGAGGAACAAGGGATTAAGGCTAATGCGGAGGAGCATTTGCTAATTCGTCGTGAACTTACGGTTCAGGGAAAAAGCTCTTCTCGAATTAACGGCCAGATGGTTAATTTAACGATGCTGCGTGAGGTAGGTGAGCAACTCGTCAATATACACGGGCAGCATGAGCATCAAAGCCTGCTACGTGCAGATCGCCATCTGGCGCTGCTGGATACGTTCGGTGATTCGGTGATCGGTCCGGTCAAAACGCTTTATCGGGAGCGTTACAATGCTTTTGTCAAAGCGGAAAAAGAAGTAAGAGAACTGCAAAGCTCCAGTCAAAAGGCTTATCAGCTTTTGGATATGTACCGATTTCAACTAGAAGAGATCGCTGCGGCGGAGTTGAAATTGGGAGAAGATGAATTATTGGCAGAGGAACGGGTCAAGCTATCCCATAGTGAGAAAATGATGGATGGGATATCAGGAGCATACGAACTCTTAAGCGGCAGAGGTGGACTGGATACGATCAATAACGTGTTGACCAGATTGAACGATGTCCAAAACTATGACAGCAAAAGCCTTCAGCCCATTGCAGAGCAGATTCAGTCTGCTTTTTACCAGTTGGAGGACGCAGCATTCCAATTACGTTCTTATCGTGAGGATATTGAATTTAATCCAGGCAAGCTGCATGAAGTGGAGCAACGTTTGAATCAAATTACCGGATTACAGCGAAAATATGGTGATAGTATAGAGCAGATTTTGGAATACTATAGCCGTATTGAGCAGGAAACCGATCTGCTGGAAAATAAAGATGAGCGGCTGGAGCAGCTCATTGCAAAACGGGACGAGTTGCTGTCCGATTTGCTTGAGATTTCGGAAGAGCTTACAGAAGCACGTGAAATTTGCGCTGAAGAGCTTGCAGAGCAAGTGGAGCAGGAGTTAAAAGACCTACAGATGGAAAGAACGTCACTCAAGGTGCGCATTGATCCAATTGAAGATCCACGCGGATATGAGTACAAAGGTCTGAAGGTAAGACCTACCAAGCAGGGCATTGATAATGCTGAATTTCTTATTTCCCCTAATCCAGGTGAGCCATTACGTCCACTTGGTAAGATCGCTTCAGGCGGTGAGCTATCACGTATCATGTTGGCGATGAAAAGTATTTTTGCGCGTCATGATCAAATTCCAGTACTCATTTTTGACGAGGTGGATACCGGGGTGAGTGGTCGTGCAGCTCAATCCATTGCCGAGAAGCTATATCGTTTATCTTCCGTTTGTCAGGTGTTCTCCATTACTCATTTGCCACAGGTGGCATGTATGGCAGATCATCAGTACCTTATTGAGAAAAATGTTCATGACGGACGGACCATGACTCAAATTGAGGGACTTACGGAGGACGGGCGTGTCAAAGAATTGGCACGGATGCTGGGCGGTGTGGAAATTACCGAAAAAACATTGCATCACGCACAGGAAATGCTGAATTTGGCGGAAGGAAAGAAAGCCTGAAAAGAGCGGCCGGCGTAATGTTTAACAGTTATAAAAGCCTGGGGGCAAGGTTACCTTATAGGTACGCAATTGGCGACCACCTTTACTCGTCAAGCGAAAGAAGCAAAGGGAGCGTGACAGCCATTGAATTTTTACTCCAGGATCAAATTGCTCGGTCTTTTGCTTGTTTTTCTTATGTGTTCTATCGGTAACGCTCAGCATGTGCAAGCAGCGCTGCCTCCACAAGCTTCTTTGGATTTGTTCGGTTCTAAAAGCGTGAGGACAACCCAAGAAAGTGTAATTCCCGATTTAAAAGTATACCCGGGAGGGCAGACGATTGGGGTTAAAGTAAAATCTTCAGGAGTGCTTGTCGTCGGTCACCATATCATTCAGGAAAGTAATGATCGTAAGGTATCACCTGGTGAAACAGCGGGGATTCGCCTAGGGGATCGGATTACACACATGAACGGCAAACCACTCAATAGCCTGGCAAGGGTTGCTGAAGTAGTAGACGAAGCAGGTAAGAATAAAAAGGCGCTCGACATTACGCTTTGTCGAGGTGAGCAGACCATTTCCACCAAGTTAACACCAGCATATGATCAGGATGATAAAGCATGGCGGCTTGGGTTGTATATTAGGGACTCGGCTGCAGGTGTAGGTACATTAACGTTTTACGCACCAGACCAAGGTGTATACGGGGCCTTGGGCCACGTAATTACCGATATGAATACCCAAACCCCTATTGTCGTGGGAAGCGGAGAGATTGTGCAGTCCAATGTGACATCAATTGCGAAAAGCCAAAGTGGGGAACCAGGAGAAAAACGCGCTCATTTTCTCAAAGATCATCGGGTATTAGGAAATATTGAACGAAATACGAATTTCGGAATCTTTGGGAAAATGTCAGATGAGCCGCAATATGGATTGTATTCGACTCCTATTCCGGTGGCTCTTGCGAATGAAGTAAAGGAAGGACCTGCAGAAATTTTGACTGTACTGGAAGGTCAACAAATTCAGCGGTTTCAGGCGGAAATTGTACACATTTCTCAGCAGGACAAACCGGCAACCAAAGGACTTGTGATTCGTATTGTAGATCCAAAGCTGTTGGATAAGACCGGGGGAATCGTGCAAGGAATGAGCGGTAGTCCGATCATCCAAAATGGTAAGCTTATCGGGGCTGTAACACATGTATTTGTGAATGATCCTAAATCAGGTTACGGTTGTTTTATCGAATGGATGCTGCGCGATGCAGGAATCATGCAGAATAACGTAAGCTTAAAATCATCTTCTAATCTTAAGGCGAGCTAGTGGCCTTAAGATTTTTTTGTCGAAAAGCAGGGGAATAGCTCATAATTGCAAGATAAAGAATCAATTATAATAGAAACTATAAAAAAAATAAATAAAAATAATTTTCGACAGAAGGAATTCATAATTCGATGTCGAAATCATATACTCCGACAAGAAATATTTATATACTGTAAACAGATATCACAATGGAATATCACTCAATGAGGAGGAAGTACATTGCAAAAAATTGAGGTATTGTTGGCTGATGACAACCGGGAATTTACGAATTTGCTTGCTGAATATATTTCCGATCAGGAGGATATGGAAGTTACAGGAATCGCCTATAACGGTGAAGAAGTGCTCCAACGCATCGCAGAATCCCGCAACATACCTGATGTACTTATTTTGGATATTATTATGCCTCATCTGGATGGTCTGGGTGTATTGGAGCGTTTGAGAGAAATGAACCTGACTCCACAGCCGAAAATCATTATGCTGACTGCATTCGGTCAAGAAAATATTACACAGAGGGCCGTTCAACTCGGGGCATCTTATTATATTTTGAAGCCGTTTGACATGGAAGTGCTTGCTAACCGTATACGCCAATTGGTAGGACCGCAATTAGTCAGCAATAGCCCGGTAACCGTTTCATCCATGCGGTCCAACGTTGTGCCTATGGGTAAGACGAAAAACCTGGATGCCAGCATCACGGCTATCATCCATGAGATTGGCGTACCAGCTCACATCAAGGGCTATCAATATCTACGCGAAGCCATTACGATGGTGTACAATAATATCGAAATATTGGGAGCCATCACCAAAACCCTATATCCCGCAATTGCCGAAAAGTTCAAAACGACGGCATCTCGCGTAGAACGCGCCATTCGCCATGCCATCGAGGTAGCATGGACCCGTGGAAATATCGACAGCATCTCCCACCTGTTCGGTTACACTATCAATATCAGCAAGTCCAAACCAACCAACTCAGAATTTATAGCGATGGTCGCAGACAAGCTGCGGATTGAGAATAAGGTGTCCTGAAAGTAGGCGTGGCGCGGGAAATTGGACGTAAGGGGAACTTAGGTTCGCGATAATTTATCGGCCGTTGCAGCGGAGGTTCCGATGAAGCTCTTCGCAATTGAGTTGAATTTTACGCTTTACACACATATCAATAGGTATTTTTGCTGAAACTAATACTAAAAAAATAAAAATTATTTGAATAACGCTTATCTCTTCGGAGGTGGGCGTTATTTTTTTGTAAGATGTCGCAAATTTGCAAATCCATCAAATTAGGGTAACTCACCGATAGAGGGCCCCTATACTTGGATTCATCGTATGAACGTTCAAAGAGCAATTAAGAGATGCAAGGTTGAATTATACCAAGCATTTAATGAATAAGGTTATGGAGAGACTACGAGCGAGGTAATTGCGGAGAGTTTATTTATAGTAGGAATATCATTAAGCAAAACCGTACTTCGAAATGATGCTAATCTATCTCCTTATGCGCATCAGAGTGTAAATCTGCCAATATTATTATATTATTGACTTTACTTCCCATTAAAATGTAAGGTATTAACATACACTATTACTAGGGAAGGTTGTTAGATGATGCGGGTAAAAATTTCAATAATTTTGTTAGTGATTGTTTGGTTTTTCACTACCGGCATTTCTGATCTACAAGCTAAACTGGATAGAGGAATAAAAAACACGGTTACATCTAATATGTTTGGTGCCAGTGGAGACGGGACTGATCAGACAAAAGCTATCCAGTCTGCACTTGACTACCTCGAGAGAGTGGGAGGCGGTAAGCTTATCCTTGGCAAAGGTACGTATCTCCTAAGTATCGCTAAGAGTATTCACAGTAAGGCATGTATTGTCATACCCGCCGGAGTGATTATAGAAGGCTCTGGTATGGGTGTCACCATCATCAAACGGATTAGTAGTGAACGGAAGCAAAACGGCGTATTGCTCGTTAATAAAGGCTACGACACAAAGGGTGGATATAAAGCAGCTGGCAATATCGTGTTACGAAATTTCACGATTACAGACGGTGATGTTACCTCCAAGCCGAGGACTTACGGGGACTTGATTGCGTTGGGACATGCGAATAATGTACTTATTGAGCGTGTCCAATCGTTAAATCATGATCAACATTTCGTAGACATTTGAGGTTCGAGAAATATAACCATGAGAGATTCTATCAGTAATAATCTTCAAGACACCTATGGGACGGCCACAATCCAAGTTGATCGAGCTAAAAACCTAGGGATATGGGGGTTGCTACTGGACGGAACTAATCCAAAAAATGTAACTATAGAGAATAACAAAATCAACTCAATGTCCGAACTGGTGTTACAACTTGGGCATGATCAATCTATTGCAGGAGATATACGTGTAGTAAAAAATGCAATTAATTGCTTGAATAAGGCTAGAGCACAAATAGCAATCGGTAAGGACGAAGATACATCAATATTGACTGCAAACATTAAAGACAATCAAATAAAACTCAATAATGCAAATAGTGTAGGGGTTAATCTAGTGGCCAATACAGCTAATAGGCTAGAAAATATCTCAATAGCTGGCAATACTATCACAGGTAAGATGCGGTCAGCGACTATTGTAGGCAATTCTGTCGCATCTGCGGGTTTTGAGGACATTTTGTATTCACATTACGTTGAGGTGTAACACATGAGTTTTCTACGCAGGTTGCTATAGAATTTTTTAATAAATCTTTATATTTTTATGTTAAACTTGTCTCTATATGGGTTACTGTGGCATGTCTGATTAGAAATATAATTAAAGCAAACTTTCAAATGAGGTGAATGGATGTCTTTCCGTATTGTTCGAAGTATTTAGTTTCCGGGCTGGAAAAAAACGCGTACCAGCTGTCAAGGGGGGAGTCTGCCTCATTGACTACAAAACTAAAATTTCGAATGATCTCGGTCTACTATTCTGTAGTTTATTATCTTATTTGAAGGTGGATAAAAATGAATTCAATTGAATATAAAGAGTTTTATGATAAGGTTGGAAAAATCAACGGATGGGATTTTAGTAATGTGAAATGTATTTCTGAAGGAGTAAAATGGGACTTCTATAATGAAGTGTCGAAGACGTGCGAGAAGTCGGACATATTGCTTGATATCGGCACGGGTGGCGGGGAAGCTATTTTGTCAATAGCGGCTTCTGCATTACATTTAGTCGGAATTGACCAATCTGCTGGAATGATTGATACGGCAAGAAAAAATTCTACTGAAGCAGACATAGCGAATGTTCGTTTTCTACAGATGGATGCTGAAAATCTGAATTTTCCCAAGGAATTCTTTAATGTAATCTCTTCTCGACATTCGTGTTTCTCTGCAAAAGAAATAGCTAAGGTGTTAGTTAAGGGTGGTATATTTTTAACACAGCAAGTGAGCGAAAATGACAAATTAAACATTAAAGAAGCGTTTGGAAGAGGGCAGGCATTGGGTACTAAGAAAGACTCGTTGAAAACTCAATGTATTACAGATCTCAATGTAGCGGGCTTTAACGATATTCAGTCATTTGAATTTAATGCAACCGAATACTATCAGACTCCTGCAGACTTAGTTTTTCTTTTGAAACACACTCCCATTATTCCTGACTTTGGACAAAAACAAATGGATTTTGAAATACTCCAACAATTCATTCTGGACAACCAAACTCCAAAAGGAATTAGGACAAATGCGGAACGATTTATGATTATAGCTAGGAAGTAAAACATAAAGAGATACCCGCTTTGAGGTATCTCTTTTTTACTTGCAATGCTTTAACGGATGAATTGGATGGACGAAAAATAATACTCTCACGCGGTTTATAAAATAAGCGTCAATCATTATATAACGATCACGAAGAGAAATTTTCCTTTTGTAAACAGTTCTGAAATTCTCTTTAATTTTGATATAAACAATGTGTCGATTCTTGTCGATATAATATCTATTATAAAGAGAACTAAGGAGCGAATATATGAAATTTAACATTCGAACAAAATTGTTATTGGGTTTCCTTGCGGTAATAATCCTGTTGGTTGTGATTAGTACAGTATCGATCTCGCGAATGAAAAAGTTAGGCGATACTTCAATGGAAATTGATAGCCATTGGATGCCAAGTGTGACCATCCTCGGAACACTAAATGGTGATATATCTGATGTAGAGCGGCTCTCATTAAACATTATTGTAGAACGTGACCCGGAGGAAATGGAGAAGGTTCAGGCCGAATATGATAAGGTTTTAAAGAAAGTTGAAGAAGACCGAAAAACATACGAAAAATTAATTGCTACTCCTAAGGAACGTGAAATGTATGAACAATTCTCCAAAACTTATACGGAGTATTTGACTAAGTTACCAGAAATGATTGCAGCAGGGAGAGCTAATGATTACACTCAATCAAGCATCCTTCACCAAGAATCCTACAAGTTATGGTATAGTTCAAACGATATGATCAGTCAGCTCATTAAGTTGAATGCAGATGGATCAAAACTGATTACGAAAGAAGCTGTTGACAACTTTATTTCAGGCAGACAATTAGTTATCGTTTTGAGTATTGCAGCCGTTATACTAGCATTGATCATGGCGATCATTATAGCCCAAATTATTTCTAAGCCCATTTTGCGCATCAGTCGTGCTGCTGAAAGCATTGCGTCCGGTGACCTTACTGGGGAAGCCATTGTCGTGAAAGGCAAGGATGAGATTAGTATTTTGGCCCATTCTTTTAATACGATGGTTGCAAATCTTCGTCAACTGATTCAGTCTGTAAGTAGTACGACCGAGCTGGTAACCACTTCCTCGGAGGAATTGACGGCCAGCGCAGAGCAAAATAGCCAAGCAACTGCGCAAATCACCGAAACAGTGCAAGAAGTTGCTACAGGGACAGGTGACCAGGTGGATATGGTGACCAAATCGTCCCAGGCTATTGAGGAAATGTCCATCGGTGTAGAACAAATTGCAATCCGTGCGCAAAATGTTTTTGCATCAGCTCAGGATGCGGCTCACAAATCAGCTGAAGGTAATCAGATGATCCAGCAGGCTGTTGTCCAAATGAATAGTGTGAATGACTCTATGAATAGCTTGGCTGATCTTATGGCTGGATTGGGAGAGCGTTCAGATGAAATCGGGAAGATTATTGATGTCATCACCAATATTTCAAGTCAGACCAATCTTCTTGCCCTGAACGCGGCCATTGAAGCAGCCCGCGCAGGAGATCACGGTAGCGGATTTGCTGTAGTTGCAGGTGAAGTGCGTAAGTTGGCTGAACAATCGGCTCATTCTGCTCAACAAATTACGGAGCTGGTGGGATTGATACAAAAGGATACCTCGCATGCTATTGAGGCGGTAGCGTCCAATGGGCGAGATGTCATGACAGGTCGGGAAGTCGTACAAAATGCGGGTGCATCCTTTGAGCTTATTCAGGAAACCGTTAATAAAGTGGCCAGTGAAATTGAAGAGGTCTCTGCTGGATCGGAGCAAATGTCTGCAAGTACCGATGAGATTGTTGGCTTTGTTAGACAAATTTCAGCGATTGCTGAAGAGGCTGCAGCTGGGACGCAGCACGTATCTGCCGCGACTCAAGAGCAATTGGCATCGATGGAGGAAATTGCTTCCTCTGCAAGAAACCTGTCCAAAATGGCAGAAGACCTACAAGGACAAATTGGTAAATTTAAAGTATAAATCGTATACCGGTTCTATATTTCAGGGGAAAAGCCGCTCTATTGTGAGCGGCTTTTTCTATTCATTTTTTAATAAATATATTTGCGATTAAAAGGTGGAGATATGCGGAGCCTGTAATTGGAAAGATATGATATAATGGTGGGAAATTCTTTTGGGTTGGAGTGATATCATGGACAATAAAATTGAACTTAAAGCAAGCGACCTGCGTCAGTTAGCGATAGACAAAATCATAGCTACACCATTTTTGAATGATTTTAAATATCTGAAAAGCAGAAAAGTTTTGAAAAAAGAAAACAAGGAATTTATATTTGAAATTTGTTTCGGCGCGACCCAATATAGTGCATTAAAAGTTTACATTACCGTGGAATCCAAAAGTATAAAAAAGAAGTATAGTACAGGGGCTTGTTTTCACAGTGAGTTGATCGCTCTAACCAAGAAATATACGGGCAACAGGGATTACCTTGTGTCCACAGAAGTAGAAAGAGAACGAGTGATCCAAGAGATTGTGGAAGATATCTACACTTTTGCGTTGCCCTTTTTCAAGCGATTTGAAGATGTAGAAACACTAGCAGAACAAGTACATAAGTCAGGCTTTTTACCGCATCGCAAACGCTTTGATAAGTTTAATCCGTTGACGAAAAGATTCATTGATTTTTATTATCAAGGGGAGTAATGTAGCCATCTGGGACATTTTTGTCCTCACCTTTGGAAAGTAGATAAGCATTATGAATAAGGAGAACGGTGTCCATGGAGTGGATATTACCGTTTTTCAAAAGAATCATGTACAATTTGTAAAAAGGATCAATATACTCCTCGGCATAACAAGATTTACCGAACGTGATCAATGTCTCGTTAAGAGGAGAGTCGGATGTTGCCCTGGAGGGTAGATTTTTACATGGGTATCAATCGAATGAACAACACAGAGGCTGTATACACGGATATATACAATCATATGTTATAGGCAAAAGTCATCGCATTGAACGGGCTAGTGGTATGGATGTAAAAGATTTTAAAGCAAAGAGGGGATGAGAGCATGTGGAATAGTCTGACTTGGGTGATCGTCGGCGTGTTGTTGGTGGCGTTGGGTTGGATTGTTATGGCATGGCGTGGACGTAGCGGCAATCAACAACAATCGGATGAACATCGGGGCAGTAATGTTGTTGAATTTCGCCCTCGTAAGCCCGCCCGACAATCCCGCACTGGCAATGAAATGAAGTCTAAAGTGTCTTCGGGTACACGCGCGAATACAAAAGCGGCAGATATTCAGGCCCAAGCTGGATTTGGACTGTCTGACTCCATTCAGAGCACGAGTAAACAAAAATGCTCCTTTTGTAAAAAAGAAGAAAAATTAACCTTTTATGCCGATGATAATGGTTCGCTGTATGGGGTATGTAAAGAGTGTAAGCATAAGGCGGAAAGACAGGATATGCTGCCACTTTAGTCTATACAGACTATGGAGAACCATCATCAAATAATTCTTATAATTAATAAAAACTCCCAACCGTATGTAAGTAAATTGGTTAGGAGTTTTTTTGTTAGTGTTTTACTACATTGTTAGCGAATTTGCCTGTCAATCAATTCCTCTAGCGCATCAGCTATATGATCTGGTCCATAGGATAGTTCTTCCCGGCTTAAGCTCAACCAGGCATGACGCTCATCCATATCAAAGGCATTTTCCAGCCAACCGGACAAGCCTCTGCCTCTACGATCTACTTCTACAAGCACATGGACACCCTCGGGTTCCAACTGCATAATCAGCTCTAGCTCCTCGATATCCCGTGCATACTCCGAGCCAGGCGTAAACTCAAACTCCTGCACGAATGGAACACCGCGTCCAAGCTTGGGGTGACGTTCACAGGTGGAGGAACGGAATCGGAAGCCTAACAGGTGAACCGCCTCAAACACCGTACTCATATAAGGATGTGGCTCGATTTTGAGTGAATCACGATCGGTCGGGTCCAAAGCCATGCCAATATCTAATGCTGTTTCCAGCCAGACGGGCTGTTTGGCGTGAGTAACAGGAGTTTCCAACGGCAATCTGAAGGAAAAAGGAATTTCAAGCTCCTGTCCTTGTTCTAGATGAAAGCCGTCAGATACCTTAATCCGTGCAATGCAGCAGGTGCTGATAGTTTTTTTATCATCGTGCTCCACGATATATTCAGTCTTGAGCTCGATGTCAATTTTGCCGATTTCCTGATCAATTTTGCCGCCTTTGATGCGCATGATCCCACTAAGTTCTTCCCCAGGCACATATACGGCTTGATCCACCAGCGTATCGACTTTAGCTGAACCGATTCCTGCGCTTGCTAAGATTTTGTTGAAAAAACTCATTATTCCGTCCCCCCAGATAATCTCATGGTCATGATATACAAACGAAAACTAAAAACTTGTACAGCTTAACCGGATATACGGGGCAATGGTTCGATTCGTTCCAAAAAAATGCAAGAAAAAAGTCACTGGTACTCACGTAGCATATTGCAGCTTGTCGATCTATCTGTCCACTAATCGCAGTTCACTTTATGAGGAGGTATAAAGCAATTTCGACAACGAGGCTCATAAGCCTCAGAGTCGCCGATCATCACAATAGGTCCCACAGTGGAAGGTTTACCATTTACCATACGTTGCGTAAATACTGCTTCCGAGCTACCGCATACAGCGCAAAAGGAAGTCAGCTTCTCGATGTCATCCGCCATGGCGAGCAGACCACCGACATAGCCGAACTCTTTGCCTCGATAATCCAGATTCAGCCCATCGGCAATTACATGCTTGCCGCAATAAGCTAGCTCTTGTACAAGCGACATAATATGACGACTGAAAAACTGGACTTCGTCAAAGGCAACCACGTCGGCATCTTTTGTTTCTTGCAAAATACGCTGAACGAGCTCATCTGTAAGTTTTCTTGGGATAGAGATAGCGGGCAGCCGATATCCGATCCGGCTTACTATTTCGTCCTCGGCATAGCGGTTATCTTCAGCGGGTTTGTAAGCTACCACTTTACGATGCCCGTATTGGATTAGTTTTTGACAGCGGCGAATCAATTCGCCGGATTTTTCACTGAACATGGGGCCTGTAATAATCGTAATTCGTCCTGTAGGCAAAGCGAATTCCCCTCTCTGTAACATGTACATAACACTGTAAATCTTCTTCTCCGAAAGAAAACGCCATTATAGATTACCATAACCAGCCGTATACAGACTAGAGAAAATATATTGATTTTCGACATGTTTTTGTATGTTCATTCCTAAAACGTAAATGTGGTCGTCATTGCTCTGCCGCCGCGGGCATGATATGGTGAAGCGTAGTGGAATGAAGGGAAGAGTGGAAGGCATGGACGAAAAAAACACGGATTATAGTGCAAAAAAAAGAGTATTACTGGAACAAGGACTGATTAGCCGGCAAGCTCTGGAGCTAATCATTGAGTTGGAGACAGAGCTTGATTTTCTGAGCAAGCAAAATGAATCGTTTCGCAAGGCGTTGCGAGCCAAATCAGCACAAAGTCCAAGAATGGCTACCAAATTACGAGATGCACTGTATGAATGATATGGAGAGATATCTAGATTAGGTAGATGATGATTTGCAGCCTATGCCTAAACGCTAAATTTTGTACAGTGAAATAAAGAGAGTACAATAAGCTATATATAATCAATGTTAATGGAGGAGAAACATGACTATACATTGTGATGTCGCTATTTTGGGTGGAGGAACCGGGGGGTATGTAGCAGCCATTCGTGCCGCCCAGCTAGGCAAAGAAGTGGTTATCATCGAAAAGGACAAGCTTGGCGGAACCTGTCTGCACCGTGGTTGCATTCCGAGTAAGGCCTTGCTACGCAGTGCGGAAGTATATGCCACGATTAAAGAAAGTGCACAATACGGTATCGAGACATCGGGAGCACAGCTTGTATTTCCCAAGGTTCAGGAACGTAAGGAAGCCGTTGTGGAACAGCTGCATCAGGGCGTTCAATTTTTGATGCGTAAAAATAAAATTACGGTACTGAGCGGTAAGGGGCGCGTGATTGGTCCGTCTATATTTTCTCCAAAAAGCGGGGCAGTTGCCGTGGAACTAGAAGATGGTGAGATGGAAACGATTGTTCCTGCACATCTCATTATTGCAACAGGATCACGCCCGCGTGTGCTGTCCGGACTAGAGCCAGATGGCGAATTTATTCTGAGCAGTGACGAAGCGTTAACTATGGAGGAGCTGCCAGCATCCCTGATTATCGTGGGCGGTGGTGTTATTGGCGTGGAGTGGGCTTCCATGCTAAATGATTTTGGCGTGGAGGTTACGGTGGTTGAAGCTGCGAATCGACTTATTCCCACTGAAGACGAAGACGTTTCGCGTGAAATGCAGCGCTTGTTAACCAAGCGTGGTGTCAAGGTGCTGACGGGGGCACAAGTGTTGGCTGAAACCTACGGCAAGGATGAGGAAGGCGTACAGATTGACGTGCAAAAAGGTGAAGAAACCGAAACCCTCAGTGTTTCCAAACTGCTCATTTCTGTAGGTCGTCAGGCGAATGTGGAAAATATCGGGCTGGAAAATACGGATATCCGCGTGGAGCGTGGCTTTATCTCGGTTAATGAGCATTTGCAGACAAATGAGCCACATATCTACGCCATCGGGGATTGCATCGGCGGCTTACAACTGGCCCATGCCGCGAGTCATGAAGGCTTGCAGGCAGTTCATCATTTGGCGGGCGAAGAGTTTCACAGCGTACCCAACTATATGATTCCGCGGTGTATTTACACACGTCCTGAAGCCGCAAGCGTCGGCTTGACGGAGCAGGAAGCCCGTGAACGTGGACACCAGGTGAAAACAGGGAAGTTCCCTTTCCAAGCTATCGGAAAATCGCTAGTATACGGTAGTCGAGACGGCTTCGTGAAAGTGGTGGCGGACCAGCAAACCAATGATATTCTTGGTGTACATATGATCGGTACGCATGTAACGGATCTGATCAGCGAGGCCGCTCTTGCGCAATTGCTGGATGCTACGCCGTGGGAAGTCGGACAGCTTATTCATCCGCATCCAACGTTGTCGGAGATTTTGGGAGAAGCGATGCTGGCAGTTGATGGACAAGCGATAGGCATATAAACGTTTCAAATAAATCGGTACTTTTCTTTTTGGGGCGAAAAGGATTATAATGGGGTTAGTCAGAGTTTAGTACCAGGTTTTAAGACAAGATGGTACTAGGTAATGGAAGTAGAATGTTTGACACTTAAGGAGGTGCCTCAATGAGTTCTAAAGGCGCTGTAGACGCTGGCTTCAGACATGAACAGCTGGGACTTACTCACGGACAAGTTATTGATATGTACAGATATATGTTGCTCGCAAGAAGATTTGACGAGCGCAACATGCTCCTGCAACGGGCAGGGAAAATTAATTTCCACGTTTCCGGCATTGGACAGGAGGCAGCACAAGTAGGTGCAGCTTTCGGCCTTGACCGGGAAAAGGACTATTTTCTTCCCTATTATCGGGATTATGGATTCGTGCTAGCGGTAGGAATGACGCCGCGCGAACTGATGCTGTCGGCATTTGCCAAGGCAGATGATCCCAATAGCGGTGGTCGCCAGATGCCAGGACATTTTGGTAGTAAACGGTTGCGTATTGTGACAGGCTCCAGCCCAGTAACGACACAGGTTCCGCATGCAGTAGGTGTAGCTTTGGCTGCCAAAATGCAGAAAAAGGATTTTGTATCGTTTGTTACGTTTGGGGAAGGCTCCAGCAATCAGGGAGATTTTCACGAAGGCTGTAACTTTGCTGGTGTACAGAAGCTGCCAGTCATCATTATGTGCGAGAACAATCAATATGCGATATCGGTTCCGATTCATAAACAGTTGGCAGGCAAGGTAAGCGACCGTGCTTTGGGATATGGATTTCCAGGGATTCGAGTCGATGGTAATGATGCATTGGCGGTATATGCGGCGGTGAAGGAAGCACGCGAACGTGCTGTCCGCGGTGAAGGTCCTACGCTGATCGAAGCCATGATGTACCGACTGTCTCCTCACTCCACCTCGGATAATGATCTGGCTTACCGGACCAAGGAGGAAGTGGATGAGAACTGGGCCAAGGATGGCGTAGCCCGTATGAAAAGCTACTTGATCGAATGCGGCATTTGGGATGAGGCCAAGGATGCGGATCTGTCGGCTGAGCTGCTGCTCGAAGTCAAGGAAGCGATTGAATATGCAGATAAAGCGCCTTTTCCAAAGCCCGAAGATACGCTGCTGCATGTGTATGCAGATAGCGATGGGGAGGGCCGATAACGATGGCGATTATGGAATATATTGATGCGATTCGTCTTGCCATGAAAGAAGAGATGGAGCAGGATGAAACGGTTTTTGTATTAGGTGAGGATGTCGGGGTGAAGGGCGGTGTCTTTACAACGACAAAGGGGCTTATGGACCAATTCGGTGAGCAACGTGTCATGGATACGCCATTGGCTGAGTCGGCTATTGCCGGGGTTGCGATTGGTGCGGCCATGTACGGAATGAAGCCGATTGCCGAAATGCAATATTCGGACTTTATGCTTCCGGCGACCAATCAGATTATTAGTGAGGCTGCTAAAATCCGCTACCGCTCTAACAACGATTGGAACTGTCCTGTGGTAATCCGCGCGCCAATCGGTGGTGGGATCTTTGGCGGTTTGTATCACTCTCAGTGTCCAGAATCGATCTTTTTTGGTACGCCGGGTTTGAAAATTGTTGCTCCATTTACCCCTTATGACGCAAAAGGATTGCTGAAAGCAGCCATTCGTGACCCTGATCCGGTGCTGTTTTTTGAAAATAAAAAATCCTACAAGCTGATCAAGGGTGAAGTGCCTGAGGATGATTATATCGTTCCGATTGGCAAGGCTAATCTATTACGTGAGGGTGACGATATTACGGTCATCGGTTATAGCCAGCCTTTGCATTTTGTCATGCAGGCTGCTGAGGAATTGGAGAAGGAAGAGGGCATTACCGCACATGTTGTGGATTTGCGCACACTCCAGCCTTTGGATCGCGAAGCCATTATTGAGGCTGCACGACATACAGGTAAGGTTTTAATCGTTCATGAGGACAACAAAACGGGCGGTATCGGTGCCGAAGTATCGGCTATTATTAATGAAGAGTGTCTGTTCGAACTGGATGCACCGATTGAGCGTCTGTGCGCTCCTGATGTGCCAGCCATGCCGATCAGTCCACCGATGGAGAAGTTTTATATGTTAAACAAGGATAAAGTGAAGGAAGCCATGCGTCGTCTCGCAATGTATTAATATAGAGCAGATTCGGGCGAAAGCATTCCAAAAGTGTAGTGGGGCAGCGATAAAACGCGCCCTTCTATGATGTTAAGGAGTTGAAAAAAATGTCAGACCAAACACAATGGAACGACGTGACTATGCCGCAATTGGCTGAATCGCTCGTATCAGCGACAATCGCCAAATGGCTGAAACAACCTGGTGACCCAGTAGAGCAATTCGAGCCAATTTGCGAGGTCATTACAGATAAAGTGAACGCAGAAATTCCCTCCACATTGGATGGGATTATGGGTGACCTGTTGGCAGAGGAAGGTCAGACGGTAGCGGTAGGCGAGTTGATTTGCCGTATCCAGACGAAGTCGGCTGCACCTACAGCATCAACAGGAGGGACACCTGCGGCATCAGCATCTCAAAGCAACGTGCAAGCACAATCCCAGCAGAGTGCTGGATCGGATCAGTCCATGCGCGGACGTTTTTCTCCAGCGGTCCAAACACTGGCTGCTGAGCACAATGTAGACTTAAGCAGAGTGCCAGGTACAGGCATGGGGGGAAGAATTACCCGCAAAGACGTGTTGAATTTTGTGCAGCAGGGCGGCTCTGCTCCAACTGGAGTGACTGGTCAGACGAGTGGAACCACGCAAGGACAAGGATCTCCTTTTACAGGACTCCAGCAGTCTGCCGTTCAGCATAGTGCACCAGTTCAAAATATGGACCCTGCGATTCCGGTGCGCAACAGCGGCATTCATTTAACGGAAGCTCCAAAAGTTCCTATGATCGAAGTTGAGGGTGGCAACAATAACAGATCCGAGTATTTTATTGATGTTACACCCATTCGCAGTGCAATTGCTCGCAATATGCGACAAAGCGTTTCCGAAATTCCACATGCATGGACGACGATTGAGGTGGATGTGACCAACCTGGTGATGCTCCGCAACAAGATCAAAAACGAATTTAAGCAAAAAGAAGGCATTAATATTACGTATCTAGCTTTCCTCATGAAAGCAGTCGTGAATGCAATCAAGGAATATCCGATTATGAATTCGGTCTGGGCAGTGGATAAAATTATCGTCAAAAGAGACATCAATATTTCGCTAGCCGTGGGTACAGAGGACTCCGTTCTTACCCCTGTTATTAAAAAAGCGGACCAGAAAAATATTGCTGGTTTAGCTCGTGAAATTGACGATTTGGCACGTAAAACCCGGGAAGGCACGCTCAAATTGGACGACATGCAAGGCGGAACGTTCACTGTAAACAACACAGGCTCCTTTGGTTCAATTTTATCTTATCCGGTGATTAATTATCCGCAGGCTGCAATTCTTACCTTTGAATCCATTGTCAAAAGACCAGTGGTTATTGATGATATGATTGCGGTGCGCTCAATGGCTAATCTGTGTCTGTCGCTGGATCATCGTATTTTAGATGGAGTGATTTGCGGACGATTCCTGCAACGGGTTAAAGAAAATCTAGAAGGCTACACCTTGGATACGAAGCTGTACTAATCATCCGAACAGTTAGGTAAATGGACGGAGAGGAAGTGACAGGCCGTGAATAGACGACCGCTTGATGTAACCTATACGAATAGGATGGAATATGCCCATGCTTGGGATGTCCAGAAGGAGATTGTGGGAAAGCTGGATGCGGGGGAGGCGAGAGAAACGCTTATGCTTCTCCAGCATCCACCAACCTACACCATTGGTTCCCAGAGGCATCCTGAGCATTTGCTCCTTACACCAGAGCAGCTGAAAGAGCAGGGAATCAGCGTCTTTCAGATTGATCGTGGGGGAGACATTACATATCATGGACCAGGGCAACTTGTCGGATATCCCCTACTTGTGCTTGGCAACCGAGAGGCGTTAAATCTGCACGGATACCTTCGAAGTCTGGAAGAAGTGATCATTCAGTTGCTGGCATCTTATGGGATTGAAGGGAGCCGTAAGCCTGAATATACGGGGGTATGGATCGGGAATCTTAAAATTGCGGCCATTGGTGTCAAATTTAACAAATGTAAGCACCGTCGAGGCTTCGTAACCAGCCATGGCTTTGCCTTTAACATCAAGTCAGGAATACAGCATGAGGGCTTTGAAGGCATTGTTCCGTGCGGAATTCAGGAATACGGTGTGACATCATTAGAGGACTGTACACAGCAGTCTTTTTCGGTGGAACAGATTGCGAAGGAAATTGTACCGTACTTTGAACAGCAATTTTCATTTGCTGCGCAATGGCAAACGCATTCCTTCCAATAAAGGTCAGGCGGGCAATTGTGTAATTAACACGGGAGCCCGCCTCTTTGCTTGTGCAGCAGCTCGTCTACACATAGCTTCAACGGATCTTGAAGTAGTTCAACCTTGAGCGGTATAGCTATTATAGTGGCATAATAAACGGCTCAATCACCATGAACAGTGTAGAACCAATCATAGCTGCGAGCATAACGTAGACGAAAAAACGAACCCATTTTTTGTTAGACATGTGTAACTCCTTTAGGATAGGTTTAAGTCATAGATAAGAACATCTATCCGTATTGTAGCGTAATCGGGAAAGAGAGGAAAGTTTAATGACAGTAAAAGTAGTAAAAGACCGAATCGTACAGGAATTTATGGAACTTGTACAGGTGGATAGCGAAACGAAAAATGAGCAGGAAATATCACGTGTTCTAAAAGAAAAGTTTAATGCACTCGGGCTGGAAGTAATGGAAGACGATTCTCGTGAAAGAACCGGACATGGTTCAGGCAATCTGATCGTCACCTGGAAAGCGGAAGGTGTGGAGCAAGCACCCAAATTGTTTTTTACCTGCCACATGGATACCGTTACTCCGGGTAAAGGCATTAAGCCACAGTTGGGTGAGGATGGCTGGATTCGTAGTGACGGTTCAACGATTCTGGGGTCTGACGACAAGGCGGGAATTGCTGCTTTGTTCGAGGCGATTCGTGTCGTGCGCGAACAGAATATTCCCCATGGTCAAATCCAGTTCGTGATTACGGCTGGTGAGGAATCTGGTTTGATGGGTGCACGGGCGATGAAGCCGGAAGTGCTAGATTCTGATTTCGGATATGCTTTGGATTCAAATGGTGAGGTCGGCTCTATTTGTATAGCTGCCCCAACGCAGGCACGTATTGAGATGAAGATAACTGGGAAGTCCGCTCATGCGGGGGTAAATCCCGAAGATGGCATTAGTGCCATTCAGGTCGCTTCCAAAGCAATTTCTAAAATGAAACTAGGACGGATTGATAAGGAAACGACCGCTAACATCGGCAGTTTCGAGGGCGGCGGCGCGACAAATGTGGTATGCGATTTTGTATTGATCCGTGCAGAGGCACGTAGTATTGTGCAAGAAAAGGTTAATCATCAAATCCAGCATATGCGTGAAGCGCTGGAAACCACCACACGTGAATTTGGTGCACAGGGAGAGTTCCGCAGTGAAGTCATCTATCCGGCATTCAGCTTTACGGAGCATGATGAAGTTGTACAGGTTGCTCAGCGTGCGATTCAAAGACTGGGACTGGCAACGCCAACCTTTCATTCCGGTGGTGGCTCAGATGCTAATGTATTCAACGGGCTTGGAATTCCAACGGTGAATTTGGCTGTGGGCTACCAGAACATCCATACAACAGAGGAAAAGATTAAGGCCGATGACCTGGTGAAGGTTGCTGAAGTTGTCGTAGCTCTGATTCAAGAAACCACAAAATAAATTTGTATTATACACTTGCAATATATTGAAAAAAGGTTCAGGTTAAAGACAGGAACAGTGTTCCTTCGTCTTTAGACCTGAACCTTTTTTGGAACAGCTAGCGAAGCGATGGTGGCTGTAGGGCCATGTTCCTTTTGCCATTGACGCAAGAGTGCTTGAATCTGCCAGGCTTTACCAACGATATGGAGGGTGCTTTCAGTACGGTAGCTTTTCATTTCTGCATCTCCTCAGGACAGGAAGTTTGTTATTCTACCACCAGCATATGTACAAAGTGGACAAGTTAGACTAACTTTGGTGATAATTAATAAAGAAAGATAGATATGAAGGAGGAAACTTACCGATGAACGAGCAAACGAACGGACAATTGAACAATCCAACAAACGATGCACATCGCAAGCCTTATTCCAATCCTGCGCTGGAGGAAAAGACCGTGTCCACACAGCCTATCTTTGAGGGAAAGGTCATTACATTACAGGTAGACACGGTAGAGCTTCCCGACGGCTCCACTGGCAAGCGTGAGATCGTAAAGCATCCAGGTGCGGTGGCTGTTTTGGCTCTACATGAAGGGAAAATGCTGGTCGTGGACCAGTACAGACAGGCGATGGGGCGCTGTGAAGTAGAAATTCCCGCAGGGAAGCTGGAGCGGGGCGAAGACCCGATGGAAGCAGCGGGACGTGAGCTGAGAGAAGAGACAGGTTATACTGCCAAGTCGCTGAAGCTACTGCACTCCTTTTATACCTCTCCTGGCTTTGCGGATGAAATCATTCATCTGTATGTGGCCGAAGAACTGGAGTTAGGTGAGATGGAACCGGATGAGGATGAATTTCTGGAGCTGTTTGAGGTGACGCTGGAAGAAGCACAGACGCTCATTCGTGAAGGACGGATTAGTGATGCCAAAACGATTTTGGCCGTCTATGCATGGCAACTCCGCCAACATACAGGGAGCTTCTAAGCGGATGGATGAAAATATAGTAGAACTTAACAACTACTTTGCAGACTTGCATATTCATATTGGCAGAACAGAGAAGGGAAATCCGGTCAAAATTAGTGGCAGCCGCGATCTGACCTTTGCAAACATAGCTAAGGAAGCCTCCGGTCGCAAAGGAATTGGGCTGATCGGTATCATTGACTGCCATGCACCTAATGTACAGGAGGATATTCGTACCTATTTACATACGGGTGAAATGAAGGAAATCAGCGGCGGAGGTATCGCATACCGGGATACGGTCATTCTCCTTGGCACGGAGCTGGAAATACGTGCTGAAGGTCGTCCTGAGGCGCACGTACTGGTCTATTTTCCAGATCTGGCGGCGATGGAGGATTTTACCCAATGGCTGGCCCGGCATATGAAAAATGTTAATCTCAGCTCACAACGAATCTATGCACCGCCACGCGAGTTGCAGCAGCAAATTTACGGACGTGGAGGCATTATGGTGCCTGCGCACGTCTTTACTCCTCATAAGGGCATATACGGCAGTTCAGCGGCTCGTATGGAGGAACTACTGGATATGGAGCTCATTAGTGGGGTGGAGCTGGGGCTGAGCGCAGATTCATCTATGGCCGGTTTGATTTCGGAACTGGATCGCTTCAGCTTTCTAACGAATTCAGATGCCCATTCACTTGGGAAAATCGGACGAGAATACAATAAATTATCACTGGCAAAGCCGTGTTTTGATGAATTCAGAATGGCTTTGGAGCGGCGGGAAGGACGACGGGTGCGTGCCAATTACGGATTAAATCCGAAACTGGGCAAATACCATCGTTCTTACTGTCAAAGCTGCGGTACGATTATTGACGAGCAACAGATGGCGGATGAACGTTGTCCTGACTGTGGTCATACCAAGCTTGTGCGAGGTGTGCTGGATCGAATATGGAGCATTGCCGACCGTGAGCAACCCATGATTCCGTCCCATCGTCCGCCGTACATTTACCAGATTCCACTGGAGTTTATTCCAGGTCTGGGCAAAGCCAAGCTGAACCAGCTATTGGCTGCATTTGGAACAGAAATGAATATTTTACATGAGGTTACACAGGAGGAGTTAGCAGCAGTCGTCGGAAAAGTGCTGGCAGAGCAAATTGTGCTTTCACGCGAGGGGCGACTGTCGCTTGTATCCGGTGGTGGTGGAACATACGGCAAAATAGCTAAGTCCTAGTAAAGTCTTGTCCCTCTAAAGGCATATCAGCGTCTGCTTGTTCATAACCATAAATTATCTATGCCGCTGGCTTGGCACATCATTCGTGATGTTTGATCTGCAGCGAAAGCTGCCCCATTTCTAGCCATCAGCCGTCGGATTACGGTTGTTTTTTGGACAAACAAGCAGATGAAAGGGGCAGGACGCCGATGCAATGGTTTCGTCATACGTTAAAGGATCAGACGCCGTATTATGTTTTCTTGGCTGTACTGTTTCTAGTGGGAGTTGTTTTTGGCGCACTCATGGTAAATGCACTCTCCCTGGAACAGTTACAGGATTTGTCCCGTTACCTGAAGGACTTTTTTGTGACGGTCAATCAAAACAAGCAGGGCTTTGCTGATTCGCAGGTGGCCTCGACCTTTTGGGACAGCGTATCACTACATCTTAAATGGGTGGGCCTCATCTGGGTATGCGGGCTTTCGGTCATCGGACTCCCAGGTATTCTTGTATTGAATTTTCTCAAGGGTGTGCTGATCGGATTTTCTGTAGGTTATATGGTAGGGCAATATTCGTGGAAAGGACTATTATTTTCATTGGTTTCCGTTGCTCCACATAACCTGCTCGTGATTCCGGTACTGCTCGTCTGTAGTGTGGCTGCGATGACTTTTTCCATTCATATGATCAAAACTAAAATACTTGCTACTCGGCCATCAGACGGGATGTTGCGTCCGTTGCTTTCTTACGCAGGATTGACTGCTGTGATGATGGTGCTGCTTATCGGCAGCGCATCCTTTGAAACCTGGGTCACCCCGGTTATGATGCAATGGGTCACTCCTATGCTGACGGCTTCCGTGACATCTTGATCTCATTTCAAAATGTTTGACTTTATTTGTATAGACCCCCTATAATAATAGGAGTGAAAAAAGTGCAGTAGGCAGTAGCTTTGCAGGGGGAGGGAGACACATGGAAGCACGGATCGAAAAAATTAAGCAGCAGCTGCAATCCCAGGGCTACAAACTAACGCCTCAGCGGGAAGCCACCGTCAGAGTTTTACTTGAGAACGAAGATGATCATCTGAGTGCGGAAGATGTATTTATGCTCGTCAAAGAGAAAGCTCCCGAAATCGGTCTGGCAACCGTATACCGTACCCTAGAACTGCTAAGTGAACTGCATGTCGTGGAGAAAATTAATTTTGGTGATGGCGTTGCGCGTTATGATTTGCGCGGCGATACAACCAAACATCACCATCACCATTTGATATGTGTGCAGTGTGGCAGTGTAGATGAAATACTGGAAGATTGGCTTGGACCATTGGAGGAGCGCTTGGAACGGGAATATAACTTTACCGTAGTGGACCATCGTTTGGACTTCCACGGTATTTGTTATCGTTGTAAGGCGAAGAACGATACAACTGCCCAGAAATCCTCGGGCAAAACCAAGAAAAACAAATCCCAGGATTAATAAGCTGACTACCCAAGCTCTCACCGACGAAGACGCGTTCGGGGGAGCTTTTTTGGTTCGGAATTTACTGTGTAGGACCAAGTGGTATAAAACGGAATAGCTTGTCATACCCTTCCATATAGAGCCCTACATAGGGACTATATTTTGGGAAGGCGGCTGATCCACATGGTACTATCATTACGGAGAGGACTACAATGGCTGCGTTTGCTGATATTGTTCGGGGTGTTGGCATGTATGTTCTTTTATAGCCTCAGGCTGTTTACAGATTGGATAACACCTGTAGATCATTACCGAATACCGGAAGGACATGCAGTTAAGGTATTTGGCGGACAAACAGTGAATGAAGGGTCCGAGCAACGAATCGGAGTGTTGGAACGTTTACGTTTCTTTTATTGGTATGGTGAGTAGTCTATGTAATCTTCACGATGAGATGATGATATAAAGGCCGCACACGAAGAAGCAGGCGCAACAACTTGAATCGCTGTATGCAGGACAAGGAGACTTTTGGAACTCATGAAAATGTATATTCAACCTTTCGTTCAATATATGGAAGAGGAAAAAGGTTTGTCGCGCAGCACATTGGAAGCGTATCAGCGGGACGTACAGCAGTTTGCCGAATTCGCAGAAAGCTGTGGCCTTGAGCAGCCGGACAATGTACAGCGGTCACATCTGGTGCTGTATTTGGGGCATCTGAAGGAACAGGGAAAAGCCGCGGCGACAATTTCACGTAGCGTCGCCTCGATACGCTCCTTTTTTCATTTTCTCATTCGGGAGGGAATCGCAATACATGACCCGTCCGTTCTGGTGGAACTGCCCAAGGCCACTAAAAAGAAGCCCTCGGTGTTAACACAGGTTGAAATAGAGCGTTTACTGGCAGCGCCGGATGTGAGTGCCCCGCAAGGGGGGCGAGATAAGGCCATGCTAGAGTTGTTGTATGCGACCGGCATCCGCGTATCAGAGCTGATTGCCCTGAATGTGTGTGATGTGCGCATAGATTTGCGCTTTGTGCACTGTGGCGGTGAGGCGGGCAAGGAGCGTGTTGTACCGATCAGTCGTGAGGCATCACAGTGGGCACAAGCCTACTTGGACGAGCAGCGTCCAGCGTTGCTGCGACCCGGGCAGGGTGAAGAGGCTCAGACAGAGCAGGAAGCCTTGTTCTTGAATGTATCGGGTCAGCGGCTCAGTAGACAGGGCTTCTGGAAAATAATTAAGAAGTACGCTCAGGAAGCAGGCATAAGCAAGGATATCACGCCCCATACGCTGCGACACTCCTTTGCGGTACATATGCTGGAGGGCGGAGCGGACTTACGCTCTGTACAGGAAATGCTGGGTCATGCTGATCTGTCAACGACGCAGGTATATGCGCAGACGGCAAGACGGAATATGAAGGAAGTATATGAAAAGCATCACCCGCACGGCGGCAACCGCACTTCTCATGAAAACAAAGATTGAACGTAACGATACTTTGGTTTCATAGAAAATGTGATAATGACTATAACTTTACGATTGTACAAGTCAGGAGAGATATTTATGTCAACAGCCAACCAAGCTACAATTCAGGAAGCAGCAGACTATATCCGTGCCAAGAGCGGAATAACTCCAGAGATTGGTCTTATTCTGGGATCGGGCCTCGGTATTTTGGCAGATTTGATTCAAGATGGAGTTAGTATTCCCTATCAGGATATTCCCCATTTTCCCGTATCAACGGTAGAAGGCCACGAGGGGGAGTTACTGTTAGGCACTATTGAAGGTCGCGCTGTCGTCATGATGAAGGGGCGTTTTCATATGTATGAGGGCTATGGCCCGCAACTGACGGCTTTTCCTGTTCGGGTAATGAAGCAGCTCGGGATTCAAAGCCTACTCGTGACAAATGCGGCAGGTGGTGTAAACACTTCCTACAAAGCGGGCGATCTGATGGTCATCTCGGATCATCTGAATCTGACCGGACAAAATCCGCTGATTGGACCGAACGATGCTGCTCTGGGTGTTCGCTTCCCAGACATGTCAGAGGCATACAGCCGCCGCTTGCGTGAAATTGCCAAACAAACAGCTACCCAACAAGGCTTCAGCCTGCAGGAAGGTATATATGCCGGATTGCTGGGACCCAACTATGAGACACCTGCTGAAATCGTTATGCTGCGTACACTGGGGGCAGATGCAGTAGGGATGTCGACCGTGTCTGAGGTTATCGTAGCTCGTCATGCGGGGATTGAGGTTTTGGGCTTCTCCTGTATTACCAATATGGCTGCAGGCATTCTGGACCAGCCTTTGTCTCATGGTGAAGTGATGGAGACGGCAGAGAAGGTACGTGAACAATTTCTGAAATTGGTACTGGCGATTATTCCACAAATGTAGATTAAGTATAATTTTCCATTCGAAACGGTGGTTACATTCAAAGAACCCCATATCCGAGCGCCTTTTGATGGCGTGGGATACGGGGTTCTTTTACATACCGTGGTTGAGCTGAGTAAGATTGCCTAGTGAGGAGGGCGTGTGCTCCATGCAGCTGTATTCGCTTTTTCTGCTACAGTTAGTCTATGTCGCTCTTGCACCTTGATCACAATGACCATGAATATAATCCAGTAGATGGATAATGAGTTCAGAAAACGGCTATCCGTTATATTGTTTAACACGATGAACAGGAAAAAGACGGCTGCCGTCAGCCAAGTATACATATCTGTTTTGCCAATTCTGAATTTAAATAAGGTAGTTACGACGAGTATAACCGTTGCCAGTAGTCCTATGAGACCCACATCGATCCACAGATCTCGAAAGCCGCTATGGCTGCTGGTCAGATCAAAGCGGATGCCGTTCGCATAAATGCTGGGCCGGGCTGCCCAGAAGGAGCCATAACCATGGCCGAACCAGTAGTGGCTCTGAATAGCACCATCAATTCCCTGCCAGATTTCCGTTCTTCCGGTTAAGGTTGTTGTTTTTCCGAATTCCGAGGCAATCGCATCTCCATAAGTAAAGGTAAGTGCCAAACCCAAAAGAACAAGTAGGCAGGAACAGCTAACAAAGAACCCCCGCAACGCGATGCTTCGAATTCTTTTGAATAGCAATATAAACAAAATAAATACGAACAGTGAAGATGTCAGCACCAATGAGGTGGTAGATTGGCATTCGATGAGTAATAAGGCATTGAGTAAGATGAAGCCAATATGTAAAGCTTTGCGTGTGCCCCTGAAAAAATAAATGACATGTGAAACAAAACTTAACAGAGAGAGGGTTCCAAGTGTATTTTTATGGCCGGAGATTCCCTTCCACAGTCCAGTATGTTCTACACCGCCATGAATGGCAAAGGAAGGAACGAGTACAACGGCGAGTAGATTGAGTACGCTCAGGATACTTAATGTAACGACTAAGAGGCGTATGCAGCCCTGTGTTGTATAATGGGTGACCAGATAGAGTCCAAAGGTAGAGAAGGCAATAAATTTGAGAACCATGAGCACGGAAGAGGTCTGCTCTTGTTCAGCCCATATGCAGGAGGCGGCGATGTACATCATGAGTAAAGTCAGCAACGGATTATCAGCTAGGGTTGCGATTAATGACTTGAGTGAAGGCAGAAGCATGGTGTAGCTGAACAACAAGATAAGCAGGGAAATCGTGATCACTCTGGGAGACAAACCCTGACAGGCAAAGGGAATCGAGAAAGCCAGTAAACCGGCTACTGTGAGTATGTGTTTCACGGTTTCACCGCCTAGATACGTTATGTATCTATAATATACAAAATGTATCCCCTTGTACAATCATAATAAAATACTTATTTTCATTTTTCACGATCCTAGAGCAAGCCTTATTGTGCATATACTCAGTCCATGCTAAGAAAATGAAGAATTCTTCGGGCATAGTCTGAAAGTATTTTCACGTTTTTAACAATGGGGGTGTTTGGATGGCCGATTTTACAGACCGATTGAAGTTGAATTTGAGTGGTACCGGCAAAGAGTTAACGCCTCAGCAGTTAAATGACAATTTTAAAGCCATTGAAAAAGAATTCATGGAACGAAGTGTAAACGTAAGCTGGTTTGGAGCTGCTGGTGATGGTATTCAGGACGACACGGCGGCTTTGCAAGAATTGATTAACAAGACCCCCGATTACTCCATTCTTCACATCCCCAGCGGCCGATACAAAATAACATCTACCCTTCAGATTGGGAAGCAGGGTATGCGCATTTTTGGTATTCATAAGGGCAGATACCGACAGGGTAAGGGAGTAACGTCGATTGAATATTATGGTACGGGTCCTTGTTTCCAAATTGGAGACGAAAGTCTGCCATCGTTTAGTGGCTTTCAAAATGTGCAGTTCCATGACTTATCGATCCGGTACGAAGGGGCCGACAGAGCTACCTTAAATAATCCGTTTTCGCAGTCAGTGAAGCGCGGGTATTATGGCAAAGGTACTACGGGCATTCAGGATTGGAAGGGCGGCGGCGTTGTCCTGGATAACGTGTTGATTGAGCATTTTGAAACGGCTTTTTGGGGCTATGAAAGTGATGTGAACTTATTTAAATGCACGGAGATAAATTACAATAAAATAGGGATTCACTTGCAGAACAGAAGTTCACAGTTTACAAGCATTGCGCTTTTTACGCTCGGAAACGATACGGCGCTGGACCTGAATAGTTCTAACGGGGCGAGATTTATGGCTAGCCAGCACATTAAGGATGGGAGCCCCAGTGATATTCCCATTCTAATAAATGATTTTATGAATGCAGAATTTATAGGCTGCTGGTTCGAGGGACTAAGTAGAGAACACAAGGTGACAGTACCTTCTTTTATTCAAATTGGTGCTACGAAAGAAACCAAAAATGTTGCCTTGCGCGACTCTATTTTGGCGATAGCAGACAAATACGATGACACCCAATCAGTGTGCAATTATTTTGTGGATGTGGTCATTGGCAAAAAAGTTTTGGTGGACGAGGTGGGCGGATATCCTCGTAATCTAAAACAGCTTATTTGTTTCTCTGGCAGTTCCTCCACACAGCAGGTGACACTTCGCTCACATTTGGATTTTAGCTATAGCAATCATCGTTATGACGAAAATAATGGGACAGGGCAAGCGTTGTTGCTCGTAGAGAAATATTCGAATAATGGTATTGAACATTTGAATGAAACCTTTGTCAAAGCCTACCTTGGTTTAAGGCAAAATATCCCTGCGGGTAGCTGGCAGAAAGTAAGGTTCAATCAAATCAATCATGATGAGTTGACCGAATTCGATGGTTCGAATAGTCGGTGGCGAGCCAAGCGAGCTGGGAAATACAGAATACAAGTCTACGTTTCGACCGATCCCCAAGTAGATGGTAACCGGACACGGCTGGCACTTCACCTGAATGATGAGCAGCTTGCCGGAAGTTCTGCCTATGCATATCTCGATGACAGGGTGATCGGCGGGCTGAACTATGGTGCATTGAGTGGAGCAATGGAACTTAGACTTGAAGCGAATTCTTTTATTGATATACGGGTGTTTAGTCAAAATGCAGTGGATATTTTACCGGGTGGAGGTATTACATACCTCACCGTTAGCCGGATTTGAACGATTTTTATAGATCCTGTTACAGACGATATATGTTGTGTCATTTATAGATTGGAAAATAGCACCATGCTGGCTCAGCTTGGTGCTATTTGATGTTTTTATTCATATGGAATATTTTTCTTTCAATCTGACGACAATGGTTAGCAGCACGCGAATAGACCGGAGAGATCAGTAAATGGGCTCCGGTGCTTTACGCCAATATGTTGAGGAGGGGACCGATTGTGAAGAAAAAAGTGGTGGCGTTCATCCTGGCTTGTCTGGTAGCCTTGACTGCCGTCCCTGTCGGCGGTTGGGCCGAAGAAAGCAGACCTGAAAGCAAAACCAAAGTAGGATCAGCAGCTGAGCTGGCTCCCGAGGCTCTTTCGGCGATCTTGATGGATGCAGATACAGGCACAGTCATCTATGAAAAAAATAGTCGTGAAAAGCTTCCTCCAGCAAGCATCACTAAGATTATGACGATGCTGCTAACAATGGAGGCCATTCATGATGGTAAGCTCAAGCTGACCGATAAAGTACGGGCCAGTGAGTATGCGTCTTCAATGGGAGGCTCGCAAATTTTCTTGGAGCCGGGAGAAGAAATGACGGTCGATGAGATGCTGAAGGGAATTGCGATGGCTTCGGGCAACGACGCCTCTGTAGCGATGGCGGAGAAAATTGCAGGGTCTGAACAGGCTTTTGTCGAGATGATGAATGCCAAGGTGCAGCAGCTCGGACTCAAAGATACGCATTTTGCCAATTGCAACGGTTTACCCGTAGAAAATCACTATTCCTCTGCGCATGATATTGCGGTTATGAGCCGGGAACTGTTGAAATATCCACAAATTACGAAATATACGGGAGCATATCAGGACTATTTGCGCAAATCCTCGGTCAAGCCCTTTTGGCTGGTGAATACGAATAAGCTTGTTCGCTTCTATACCGGAGCAGACGGTCTGAAAACGGGCTATACGTCAGAAGCAAAGTTCTGCCTTTCCGCTACGGCGAAGCGTGATGGCTTACGTGTCGTAGCTGTCGTACTCGGTGAGCCGAACACGAAGATACGCAACAATGAGGTTTCTTCCATGTTCGACTACGCATTTTCTCAATATACAATGAAATCCATATATAAGCCAGGTGAAAAGCTGGGCAGTGTAAAAGTTGAAAAAGGTGTATTACCAGAGCTGGAAATTCAGGCGGACCGTTCTTACAGTGTGCTGGTGAAAAAAGGCGGCAACAAACAAACACTGCGTCACGAGCTGCAACTGACTCCAAGCCTTAAAGCTCCTGTCCGGGTGGGGGACCCCGTTGGTAAGCTGGTCGTCTATCAGGATGGACAACGTCTTAAGGAGTTTAATATCACTTCGCCTGTGGCTATCGAAAAGGCCGGATGGTGGAAATTGTTTAAACGTACCATGTCGAACCTATTTTCTTTGTAGATTTTACGGGGTTTTCTTCTAGTTTTGTCGGAGGGCAGGAATCGTCTGCGGCTACGTAGAAATCCTTGTCCAAGACCGGGAGGAGAGTGAGCAAGCATGAACCTGCAAATTGAAATGGAGCATCACCGGGGGGTACTGATTGTAAGGCTGTCTGGTGAGCTTGATCACCATACGTCGGACATGGTCCGTATGCAAATGGATGAGGCGATTCAGCGTCGGCAATGCGAGCATATTGTGCTCAGCCTGAAGAATCTTCAGTTTATGGATAGCTCCGGCCTTGGCGTTATCTTGGGACGGTACAAACTGATCAAGCAAAAGGGCGGGAAAATGGCAGTCTGTGATGTCAATCCGCCAGTACACCGACTGCTGGATATGTCAGGGCTGTTCAAAATCATGCCCATATATGACAATGAGGGAAATGCGCTCACGGAACTGGAGGTAGTGTCATGAGAGAAGGCACGGGTAACAATTTCATGAGCTTGCAGTTTGCTGCCAAATCGGAGAATGAGGCATTTGCTCGTGTGGCTGTCGCGGCATTTATTTCCAGGCTTGATCCCACAATGGATGAGCTAAGTGATTTGAAAACCGTGGTGTCTGAAGCGGTGACAAACAGTATTATTCACGGTTATGACAGCGACCCGTCAGGTGTCGTAACGATCAAAGTCGGGATTGAAGCGGACGTGATTACGTTGGTTATTGAGGACGCAGGCCGAGGAATTGAGGATCTGGAACTTGCCAAGCAACCTCTATATACGTCCAAACCTGAATTGGAACGCTCCGGCATGGGCTTTACGATTATGGAAAATTTCATGGATGAGTTTGAAGCAGTCAGTGAGCCGGGCGGAGGCACGTCGGTCCGGATGAAGAAAAGGATTGAATCCAAGAAAGCTTTATATAATTAGGAGTTGATCCTATGGAAGCAGGAGGAAAAAAAACTTCGCACAGCTATTTGGAGGATGCGGAAGTCAAGCGGCTTATTGCACTGAGTCAATCCGGTGATAATGAGGCTCGTGAGACACTGGTCAATAGTAATATCCGGCTCGTCTGGTCTGTCGTGCAGCGCTTTATGAACCGGGGGTATGAACCTGACGATCTTTTTCAAATTGGTTGCATCGGCTTGTTAAAATCGGTGGATAAATTCGATCTCAGCTACGAAGTCAAATTTTCAACATATGCAGTACCGATGATTATCGGTGAGATTCAACGGTTCCTGCGTGATGACGGTACACTCAAAGTTAGCCGTTCCTTGAAGGAAACGGCTAATAAGGTCCGTAAAATGAAAGACGAGCTATCCAAACGGCTCAACCGTCTGCCTACAGTCAAGGAAGTTGCTGATGAGCTGGGAGTGACACCGGAGGATGTTGTTTTTGCGCAGGAGGCCAATAAGCCGCCTACCTCCATTCACGAAACGGTGTTCGAAAATGACGGTGATCCGATTACACTTATGGATCAGATTGCTGACGAATCACAGGAAAGGTGGTTCGACAAGCTAGCACTCAATGAAGCCATTGGCGGACTATCTGAGCGGGAGCGGTTGATTGTGTACCTGCGCTATTACCGGGATCAGACTCAATCAGAGGTTGCAAGTCGGCTTGGTATTTCTCAGGTACAGGTATCACGGCTGGAAAAAAAGATTTTACAACTGATCCGCGATCAGATTGCCCAATAAAAACAGTCAGGATCTTAGTGAAATCCTTATGCTTACGTATTTATAAAGGGTATTCCAAAGCCATTTTAATGGCCAGGGGTACTCTTTTTTGCGTGGGATAAAAGACAATACACAGAATAGGTTTCCTTGCTTCGTTCCATACTAATCGATAATTACGAGGATAAGGAGGGGATCGGATGACTCATAGTCCGGCTCCTACAGTAGCTCCTATTGTCTACTTGCGGCTCCGCAGCCGTGTCCGCATGATACAAGGGCAGGATTTACATTTGGGTGATGTAGCCCATCTGCTGACTAATCCTGAATGGGAAAAAGATCTGCTTGAGCTTGTTCTCAAGCGCCCGCAGCACCAGGACGGTAATCTGATACTGATAGACATGCTGCAGATCATAGCGAAAATTAGAGATCATATTCCGGGGGTCGTAGTTGAATCTCTCGGGAAGCCACATGTACTTGTGGAACTCGTGGAGAAACCCCGTAAGCCGTCCAAAATACTGTTTGTTTTGGTATGGGTGCTTCTGTTTTTTGGCTCTGCGCTGACAATTATGAATTTTCATGCCGACGTTAGCATGATGGAGGTACAGGTTCGGATTGTGGAGATGATTACGGGACATAAAGATGAACATCCGTACCTGTTTCAAATTGCTTACTCGATCGGCATCGGCTTTGGCATGATCGTTTTTTTTAATCACTTGTTCAAGAAAAATTGGAACGAGGAGCCGACGCCGCTGGAGGTGGAAATGTATCTGTACCAGGAAAATGTGGATCAGTATGTTGTGGCAGAGGAGTATGAAAAGATGGCCCGTTTGCACACAAAGGATAAGAAACCATGATGTTTGTACAGGCTGCACTTCAGATTATTTTAGGTATTGCTGGGGGCCTTGCGGTGGGTAGCGGTGTAATTGCTTTTTTTATTGTGCTGGATATCATGCCGCGATTAGCACAACTCACCCGTACGTATAAAAAATCACGTGCATACGAAAAGGCAATGATTATAGGTTCAGTGCTGGGGACTGTGGTCGATTTTTGGAACATCTGCTTGCCACTACCGGGCATATTTACATGGATACCTGGGTTATTTTGCGGAGTGTTTATTGGTTTGCTCGCCGCGGCTTTAACGGAGGTATTGAATCTCCTGCCTATACTCGCCAAGCGACTCCACATGACCGTGTATATGTTCGGCCTATTAATGGCAATGGTGCTTGGCAAGGTGACGGGTTCCTTATTTGACTGGTTTGTATACAACCGTTAACAACGAAAGCGAAGGGGGCAAGGAATATGGATCACAGAGCGGATCAAGAGCAACATCAAGAAGACGGGGGAATCGGAAAGGAATATCATACTGACGGAGAAGAGTTGAGTCCATGGAAGGAAAAGCAGGCGCAGGAATCTGCACGTTTTAAACACAAAAAAGAGAGTGAGCGGTCTGATAACGTAGAGGAGTCCGTTCGCTACTGGCAGGCCGAAGATGATATATCGCCGAGGATGAAGGATAATAAGAATACACTTGAAACAGTATTAGGTTTGGGGGAGACCTTTGATGTTGTATTCAGGGAAATGACACTGGGTGGGCGTCATACCGGATATCTGTTCCTAAATACCTTTGCGAAGGATCAGATCATGCTTGAAGTGCTAAAGCGTCTCACCTATCTGACGCCGGATAATCTCTCTTCGGATGGACTACAAGCGTATTTCGAAAACTTTATTCCACATATTCAGGTGGAGAAGACAGATAAGATGTCAGTCGTCATTAACAAGGTACTGACGGGGATGAGTGCCTTTTTCATGGAAGGTGAACGTTTTTCCCTTATTCTGGATACCCGTAATTATCCGGTGCGTAGTCCGGAGGAACCCTCTTTGGAACGGGTTGTGCGCGGTGCCCGCGACGGGTTTACTGAAACAATGCTTACAAATGTAGGTCTGGTGCGCCGGCGTTTGCGGGACCCAGGACTTAAATTTGAGGCTATGCAGGTCGGTCGTCGAACTCGAACAGACGTTTGTTTGGGTTACATTGACGATATTGTGGATAAGGTGATGGTGGATACTGTACGAGACAAAATTAAAAATGTTAATTTGGATGGTATTCCGCTGGCCGATAAGCAATTAGAGGAGACGATTATCAATAAAGGTTGGAATCCATATCCATTAGTACGATATTCAGAGCGACCAGATGTTGTGGCTTCGCATATTATGGAAGGAAGGCTCGTAATTTTCGTTGATACCTCACCCAGCGTAATGATTTTGCCTACCACTTTTTTTGACCTGTGCCAGCATGCAGAAGAGAATCGGCAAACCGCTTTTATGGGTAGCTATTTACGCTGGGTACGTTTTATAGGCATATTCGCCTCGATGTTTCTGCTTCCGATGTGGTTGCTAATGGTTATCAATCCCGAATTAAAACCGGCGTTTCTCGATTTTATCGGCCCTCAAAAGGAAGCGCATTTTCCGCTGATTGCCCAGTTTATCATTGTGGAACTAGGGGTCGATCTTATGCGAATGGCAGCTGTGCATACTCCGACACCATTGGCTTCCGCCATGGGGTTGATTGCAGCCATTCTGGTTGGTGATATAGCGGTTAAGACGGGGCTGTTCGTAAATGAAGTCGTATTGTACATGGCTGTTGCTGCCATAGGGATGTTCGCGACACCAAGCTATGAGCTGGGGCTCGCGAATAGACTGATTCGACTATTCCTGCTGATTGCTGTTGCTATTTTTCACGTACCAGGCTTTGTCGTGGGCACGACACTGATCATTTTGATGCTGACGCTGCATCGGTCATATAATTCTTCGTATTTGTGGCCGTTCATTCCTTTTAATGCCAAAGCGTTAGCTTCCATCTTGTTCCGTATGCCTGTACTAGATGCACCTAACCGCCCGTCATCTAACAAAACGAGGGACAATACGCGTATGCCCCATACGGATGCCGACACAGATTCGAACTCAGGCAATGGACAGGAGCATTAATATAAATGATCTGCATAAAAATCCATTGTTCTTGATGTTTTTTTTGCTATACTGGTGTAAACATTCGATGGAATATGACTAGCTTGTTCCAGAAAGAGAGGCGCCAGAACATGTATTTGCATGGAAGCAGTAAAATTAACAGCAATGGACATTTGGAGATTGGCGGATGTGATACCACGCTTTTGAAAGAGCGTTTTGGCACGCCGCTATATATTGTAGACGAACAGTTAGTCCGCCGGCGCTGCCGGGAATTTATAGAAGCATTCCGTGAGACCGGTTTAAAGTTTCAAGTGGCTTATGCAAGCAAAGCATTTTGTGTTATGGCAATGTGCGCTTTAGCTGCTGAAGAAGGGATGTCGCTCGACGTTGTTTCCAGCGGAGAGCTGTTCACAGCGCTGCAAGCAGGGTTCCCGGCAGAACGAATCCATTTTCATGGCAATAACAAGACGCCGGAAGAAATTGAAATGGCGTTAGAGGCGCAAATTGGCTGCTTTGTCGTTGATAGCAAGATGGAATTGCATTTGTTACAGGCTCTCGCCTCTGAAAAAGGACAACAGGTCAATATTTTACTGCGGGTTACGCCGGGGGTTGAGGCGCATACGCATGAATATATGGCCACAGGTCAAGAAGATTCAAAATTTGGTTTTGACATTGCGAATGGCACAGCCCGTCAAGCGGTGGAACAGGCTATCAAGCTGGATCATCTTAATCTGCTGGGAGTACATTCTCATATCGGCTCGCAAATCTTCGAAGTCAATGGCTTCCAAATGGCTGCCGAGCGGGTCGCAGTTTTTTGCAGGGAGATTAAGGAACAGCTTCAGTATTCCTTCAAGGTGATTAATCTCGGTGGGGGATTTGGTATCCGTTACACAGAGGAGGACACACCGCTGAAACTATCCACCTATGTACAGGCTATCGGCGAAGCGGTGAAAACTCATTTTTCAGGGCTTTACGATGAACTTCCAGAAATTTGGATTGAGCCGGGACGCAGTATTGTAGGTGATTCAGGTACAACCTTGTATACGGTAGGAAGCATCAAGGATATTCCGCAGGTTCGTAAATACGTTTCTGTAGACGGCGGAATGACAGATAATCCACGTCCTGCACTGTATCAGGCTAAGTATGAAGCAATGCTGGCTAATCGAGCGCAAGATGCGAACGAAGAGACAGTGTCCATTGCAGGCAAATGCTGTGAAAGCGGCGATATGCTTATTTGGGATGTAGAACTGCCTCGCCCGAATAGCGGAGACTTGCTCGCTGTTGCCTCAACCGGAGCTTATAATTACTCCATGGCGAGCAATTATAACCGGATACGCCGACCAGCAGTTGTATTTGTCAACAACGGTGAGGCCGAGCTGGTAGTGCGTCGGGAAACCTACGAGGATATCGTTCGCAATGATGTTTTGCCACAGCGCTTGGTTCGTGATCAAGCCAGTTCAGTGATTCAGCCCAATGCAAAGATTACGGTTTCGTCCTGATTGTGGAATTCTAAAATCAAGCAGGCCATTGCGTCGGTAATAATAGACCGGGGACAATGGCCCCTTTTTTTGGACAAGGCTTTGCTAAGCGCGCCAATTCATAGTAAACTGGAACTTGATGTTATTTAGTTCTCAAAACAGGTTGAAAA
>RCUE01000014.1_pt1 | contig 175908 bp, 174 predicted proteins | sample 2166111 | NCBI WGS metagenome assembly RCUE01 (sample SAMN09930795, study PRJNA488358) | compost metagenome | feature: garden; material: soil; isolation source: compost soil in phenylacetonitrile-enriched culture | place: Germany: Experimental Botanical Garden Goettingen | collected 2016-01-27 | reverse complement strand
CTGGGGTTACCAATAAAGCAATTTCAGCTTGGGAGAGCGGACTTTCTGAACCACGAATGGGTGCTATAGAAAAGATAGCTCGTCATCTCCATATCAAAAAAAGCAACATCATTGAAGACGATGGCATTGAGCACATAAGCTCTGATCCAGTGTAGATCAAAGTAGACGGTAATAAAATCGAAGTGAGAGCATCCGTTCAATTCACTGTAGGTTATATCAAACAACAAAAAAAGGAACTGTGCAACAGCTCCACAGTTCCGCAAACAACTTTAGAAGAATATAAAACGTTACCATTATCGTCGACTTCGTCGGCTGATTTTACTTGAGCCGCTGCGTGTTTTAGGCTTACTATACGATTTGCGCGGCGAATCAAATATGCTGGAACCGCCGCTGCTGCCTCGGTCACGTGAAATCGAGCCTCTGCTCGGTGAACTGCTGGAGCCTCTATCGAATAGACTCCCGCTTGATCCAACGCTGGAATCCGAATTTTTCCCTCTACGGGTAACTGAGCCTTTTCGCTCCACCGTTATCGGCGGGATCGCTTTTTTCTCCTGTGCTGTTGGAGCACGATATTGCCCTTGTGAAGGTCGGTATACATCTCTGCTCGAATAACCTCGATAGGAGCCAGACCCCCGCAACGAATCGAACAGAGCATCCAGCACAGTTGCAGTTAAGTATCCTTTTAGAAAGCTGGAACTGTAATTTTGCTCGACATACTTTTTACTATCAATTTCAATGAGTGTGTCTTCCTTCTTAGCTGGATCCTGCTGCAAATGGTACCACTCATCGCTATATACCAGAAACATCCGCTCATTGCTCTGCGGTGACATTTGTTCCGGTGTACGCTGTTCTTTCAATTCCTCCGCTACTTCCGGGACTGTCTTGCCAGCTGCCCGGTATACATACGAGGTTGAATTTCCGCTACCACTAACCGATTCCAGCGGATACGTATCCTTTACACTTGGCGAGCCGCAGCCGCTTAACACGGATACGAACAAGCTCAGCGCCACAAAGACCTTTAATGCATACTGCCAGGTGCGTTTGCTCATGTGTAACCCTCTCCTAGCTTGCCCGAATAACCTTGACGTCTCCGGTAATCACTTCTTCTCCTTCATAAAGCATAAAGCGACCGTCCTGCCACTCTACCCGCAACAAATGGTAATTATCAGACTGGTACTGCCAAACATGCTGCTCTCCACCCTGTCGGAAAGGAGCACGGCCCATGACGGTAACTTGCCCAGAATATTGCTCCTCCAAATGATACGTTGTATCATCCAGCTCTAAAATGGTCGGCACTTCCTCAGGGTTGTCAAGTCTACCGTCGATGGCCTGATATAGTCCGAATTGCAGTGTTTCCCGTTCCTCTATATGAAGATAACTGATTTGATTACCATCCTGAAGCGTCAAAACAACGGCATTCCGGGCACGATTATGTACACGACCTACCACTTCATAGGTGACAAGCGAAACTTCACAGATATCACCTGGATTTAAGTGAAGCATGCTTTTCTCTGCTTTTGGCGGCTCCGGCTTAGCAAATAGATTTGAAATTCGTTTCCAAACACCCATGGTTATATTCCTGCCTTTCTTAGCCTAGAAGCATGCTGTAATGATCAAGGCGCCAACCAGATGCAGCGCTCCTGAAAACAGGCCGAAACCAATTTTACCTTCCTGTGTACCTTTATCCAGATCAAACTGGGCCCAGTACCGCAACAGCAGACGTACAATAACTTCCAAAACAAGCAGGATGACAAAAGCGATCACAGAATACACAAGCGCTTCGAGCAAATTATTAGCTGTAGCGATAGAGCCTGACAAAATATAGCCTTGTGCAACCAGCTTCATAATCATTCGTACCGTTACGGCCATATTTCCAGCTTTCACTTCGGCAAAATCCTTATACTTCGTGAATAAAGAGTCGACATACATTAATGCGAAGATCAAAATAGCTCCCGCACCAGTCCATACAAGCATTGCTTTCATCGTTTCTAAAAAATGCATTTCATACCATCCTCCACATCTTCTTGACCTTCATATAATGTTTTACGCCTGCGGGCAGGGAAAAGCGAAGGAGAAAACGTTTCTCCTTCGCTTCCTGAGCAATCAAACTTGGCGGCACTGCTTAAATGTTCTTATTTATTTTCGTATTGCTTCAACAAAGCGGCAAGCTCATCGTCCACGGCGCTTTTCTTATCCAGCTCTTTGAACTCCTCATCCAACGATTTTTCCTTAGAAGACATTTCGTTGCTCGCTTCGGCACGTGCTTCTGCTTGCAGCATTTTTTCCTCCATACGCTTCAATCCGGCAGTTGCCGTATCAGAGCTAAAACCGTTCATAGCTTTGTTAATTTCAGTTTGCGCTTTAGCTGCGTTATAACGGGCAACCAGTGTCTCGCGCTTGTTTTTCATTTCTGTCAGCTGTCTGCGCATTTCATCCAGCTTGCCACGCAGGTTATCGGCTGCAGCTTTGTTCTGTTCGTAACCAGCTTTGAACTCGTTCATTTTTTGTTCAGCAGATTTCTTTTCTTCCAGCGCGCGACGGGCCAGATCTACATTTTGTGCTTTTGCAGCGGTATGTGCCTGTTCTTCGCGTTTCTTTACCAAAGCAGCCTGTTCTTCGTATTGCTGTTTGAATCTCTTTTCAATAGCAATTTGAGCGGCTACCGCTTTCTCTGCATCTTCCAGGTCCTCTTGCATATCACGAATGTATTGGTCCGTCATTTTAACTGGATCTTCTGCCTTGTCAATAATGGCGTTAATGTTGGACATCGTAAGATCTCTTAATCGTTTGAAAATAGACATGTGAAGTTCCTCCTAGAGTTGAATGCTTAAATTTTAAGCTCTGTACACATGTTTACGCAAGCTTTGCAAAGAGGGTTTCAAAAATTATCTAAAAGCCGCGCAAGTAAGGCTCTGGGATGTCGGCCTGTACTTTTAGCTCCCGCGATGCATGCAACGCCCAATAGGGATCACGCAGCATGGCGCGGCCTATTGCTACCAGATCAGCTTCTTTTTGCTGAACAACCCGACGGGCGTCCTCATAATCATCCAGTAATCCAACAGCAATTACAGGTACATTCAGCTTTTCACGGACGGTATGAGCTAAATCCACCTGATAGCCAGCACGCGCAGACGGCCCTCCGCCAGAACCAATTGGACCCTCGCCACCAGAAGAGATATGGAAAATGTCCACACCTGCATCACGATATCGTTCCCCTACACCTGTTATGTATTCCACATTATATCCATCCTCGACGTATTCTTTGGCAGATATCCGCATAAGCACAGGCATATCAGCAGGAAGAACCTCTTTAACAGCATGTATGACCTCAACACCGAACAGTGACAGATCCTGGCCATATTCATCTTCTCTCGTATTTGTTAAAGGCGAATGAAATTGATGGATCAGATAGCCGTGAGCGCCATGTATCTCAACCGTATCAAAACCGGCTTCCACCGCGCGGCGCGCGCCTTCTTTGTATGCCTGAACCAGTTCCCTGACTTCTGCTGTCTTTAAGGCGTGCGGCTTTTTAAGGCGTTCGCTAAAAGGAATCGAAGAAGGACCCACAGGTTGCTCAGCATCTTCGGCCTTGCGTCCAGCGTGGCCTAGTTGAATGCCAATTTTGGCACCATACTTGTGAACTTCCTCTACAATCTTACGATATGCAGGAATATGTTCGTCACTCCAAATACCTAAATCACGATCCGTAATACGTCCATCAGGATGAACCGCTGTCATTTCCACAATAATAAGACCAGCACCTCCTACTGCTCGGCTCACATAATGGACATGATGCCAATCCGTCGGATTTCCATCCTCGGCCTCCACACTGAATTGGCACATCGGGGGCATAACAATCCGATTTTTTAAAGAAAGCCCCTTTAATTGATAAGGAGTAAACAAGTCGGTCACTTTTATCCATCCTTCCCTCAATTCCAAGTATGTATCATTATGAATAGCATCCCCATTATACACCAGCTGTCATGGTATACCGAATCCTTTGTAAGGCTAAAACTTGCGAAAATGCTTCAGTTTTCGGTCATGTTTAAGAGAATATGTACGTTTACTTCGTCATCTTCACGGATACCCGCTTCATGATGTACTTCTCTTCAGCCGTGTAGGGCTTCACTCAGTCACCAGCATAATTTTAATAGGACAGGTACATAATAGCTGAGAGCACCACTAGGTACCACTGCACGGAAAGGGGGAATACAAATGCGGTACAGGGGAGTGTTGCCATGTTTAGCACTGTTACTAGCATTTTCAAGTTTTCCCGTTCACGCGGACACGCCTCCCATCATCGGAACGCCCCATCCCAAGGAAGCTGCTGTCGCTACTTCGGTATATCAAAGTAAAGATCGAGCTACTCCAACATTAGCGATGCTACGAAAAAAGCATGCGGACATTTTTAAAATGTGCGGCCCGCACACCCGCCAAATTGCCTTAACCTTTGATGATGTGCCCGATTCAAGGTATACGCCACAGGTTTTGGACGTATTACACGCAAACGGTATCAAAGCTACCTTTTTTATCGTCGGTCACCGTGCGGAAAAGCATCCGGGGATCATACGCCGCATCATCCGTGAGGGTCATGCTATAGGAAACCATTCCTATACTCATCCGGATTTCAGGAAGGCCACACCAGAACGTTTTCGCCACCAGATTACAAAAACAGAACGCATTTTAGAAGCCAGCATAGGTTTTCGGCCCAGATTGATACGACCACCCTATGGTGAAATCACGGAGCCTCAAATCCAGTGGGCACGTCGTCATGGGTACATGATCGTCAATTGGAATGTGGACTCTCTAGACTGGAAGGGATTAAGCAAAACACAAATTCAGCGCAACGTGATCCCGGCTACCGGACCTGGCTCCATTATTTTAATGCATGCAGGTGGAGGTCAAAGTTCCAACTTGCAAGGCACTGTCCAAGCTTTGCCGGGTCTAATCCACTCTCTAAAAGCTAAGGGCTACAAATTTGTCACTGTCCCCCGGCTACTTCACACATCGGAACGAAAATAACAGTATGTCTAAGCTTCAAATATACCAACAACGTAAAAAGGCTGCCTTAACGAGCAGAATACTTCTGCTTGTAAGACAGCCTTTTTTAGCGATAAACAACCGAGCCTAATAAAAAGTCGTCCCAGTTATATGTTGTATGATAGATCAAGTTTACATAACTTATATTATGTTTAATCAAATCATACATAAGCACAATGCTATTTATCAATGACGTACAGTTTCACATTCTGGAAGCCAAAGTCGTTCACGAATGATTTATTGCCAGGGATAAAGATATCAATCCGCTTTCCAGTAATAGCACTGCCCTGATCACGGGCAACGGCTACAAAAGAATGGTCTGGCAATCCGGGATGGGAATAACCTGTAACTAGCACCTTTGTTCCCATAGGAATGACTTTCGGGTCTACCGCAATTGTACCTAGCTTAAGCGGATTGCCGTAATAATCGACCGCACCCCATTTGCCATTTTCATCAGCTGCGGCAGAATATGCTGTAGCTTTAACATCAACTACTTTACTGTAATTGAATGTTTTGCCCCATGCTTCAATTGTTGGCTTCTCATTCGCTGGTGCTTTCTCTGTAAGAAGCTGTGGCTTCGAATCCGAAGCCGCCTTTACACTTTTTTCGTCTGGCACTTTAATTTGCAGACCTGCATATATGTTGTTGGACGCAATATCCGGGTTAGCCTTCGTCAACTCATCTACTGATACCCCATAACGTTGAGCAAGCAAAAAGAAGGTATCGCCTTCTTTGGCAGTGTGAAGCGAAGCAGCATCTGCTACTCCAGCTGTCTGTGCCAGCCCTGCAATAGCTGCAGCAAGCACCGCAAATTTCATAGTTTTTCCAATATGTTTTAAATGTTTCAAAGATATGTACCTCCTCTGTTATGCCTGCGAAGTTAGCTGTCGGATTCGGACTCAGGAGAAGCCCTATGCTTGTGCAATTCACCCCTAGGCATATTCCATATCGTCTTATGACGTATCGGAAAGACTGCCGTTGTTACGTCCCCCGCACTTCCCATAGTTTGGGCCCAGCATTCAGCGTTTGTCATAACCGCATGCTGTCCCGGTAAGTTTTGGCTTACTGCATAATATCACAATTTTGTAACCTTATCCGCATGAAAATGTTGGGAACCCTGAACATCATACTACACTCGTTACAATTTTGTCATCAAGAAATCGATATTTGTTACGAAAGTATGGGGAAATGGTGACAAAAAAAGAAAAAGCCCTCCGTCAAACGGAGGGCTTTTTTATAGCTCATATCAGCACTTTCTTACAATACTTTGGCAAGAAAATCACGAGTGCGATCATGGCTTGGAGTGCCAAATACCTGGTCTGGTGCACCCTGCTCCACAATTTGACCGTTATCCATAAAGATAATTCGATCGCCTACCTCGCGGGCAAAGCCCATTTCATGCGTTACAATTACCATTGTCATACCGCCTTCGGCGAGCTTCTTCATTACATCCAGAACCTCTCCAACCATTTCAGGGTCCAATGCAGAAGTCGGCTCATCGAACAGCATTACGTGCGGCTGCATGGCCAAAGCACGCGCAATCGCAATACGTTGCTTCTGACCACCGGATAGCTGGTTCGGATAGGTATTCTTCTTATCCTCGAGCCCCACGGTACGCAGGAGTTCTAATGCAATTTTTTCCGCTTCCTTACCTGACTGTTTTCTAACCTGCGTCGGTGCAAGCGTCAGGTTCTGCAACACTGTTTTGTGTGGGAACAGATTAAAATGCTGGAACACCATCCCCATTTTTTCCCGGGTTACATTAATATTATGACCACGAGCTGTAATCGGCTCGCCCTCAAATAAAATCTCCCCATCCGTCGGCTGTTCTAACAGATTCATACAACGCAAAAACGTACTCTTCCCCGAACCGCTGGGACCGATGATAACGACAACTTCTCCTTTGGCGATATCTATATCAATGCCTTTTAAAATCTCATTCTTGCCGAACGATTTACGCAATTGTTTAACGGTGATCACTGGCTCTCAACTTCCTTTCCCATAAACCAAGCAGCTTAGACAAGCTGAATGTCATTACAAAATAAATAGCGGCTGTGATTATGAACGGACTTAATCCTTCGTAGGTAATATTCTTAATGACCTGGGCTTGATACATAATATCCACCATACCAATAGTCGAAATAATGGAGGATTCTTTAATAATTGTAATAAACTCATTACCGATAGCAGGCAAAATAGATTTAAACGCTTGCGGCAAAATGACGTGACGCATAGCTTTGCCTCGTCCCATACCCAATGAGCGTGCAGCCTCCATCTGTCCACGGTCTACTGCCTGGATACCTGCACGGAAAATTTCAGCCAGATATGCCGAGCTATTCAGAGACAATGTGATTATACCGGACTGGAGTGGAGTAAAATTGACACCCAGCGTCAAAGCAATCCCGTAGTGAATGATCATGAGCTGCACCAGCATAGGTGTGCCACGCAGGATCTCCACATATGTGGTACCTAACCACTCAATGATGCGTATACCACTCATCCGCAACAAGGATACGATCAGACCAATGATAAATCCAAACAGTACTCCGAGTGCAGACAGCAACAGAGTGTAACCAATACCCGTAGCGTAAAGACTGCGGTATTTCCAAAAAATATCTACGATGTTATTAGAAGAAACCTGTCGATCTGCCGAGAGTGCACTCGCTTCTGTAGAAAACTTTTCAATCGACCCGTCCGCTTTCAGGCGAGCCAACGTTTTATTTACAGAGGCAAGCAATTCTGCGTTCCCCTTGCGTATACCTACAGCAGTTTCTGCTCCGGCATCCTCAGGTATCGCTTTGGCAAGTGTTACGGTCCCATCTAACGTGTACCCTTTAGCAACCGTATCTTCGATCACAACAGCGTTGATACGCTGGGTCCGCAGCTGGAGTACCAGATCGGATATTTTGTCCAGTGAGGTTACAGAGGCATTGGGTACTTTTTGAGCAATTTCTTCCTGAATACTCCCCTTTTGCGCGCCAATCTTCTCGCCTTTCAAAGCAGCCATCGTAGGATATTTGTCTTTATCCTCTGGGCGTACCATAATGACTTGCTTGGAGCGATAATATACATCTGAAAAATCAATGCTTTTTCTACGCTCATCCGTCGGTGTCATACCGGACAGTACCAAGTCTACGCGACCACTTTGCAGAGCAGGCAGCAAAGAGTCAAAACTCATGTCCTCAGGGACCATCTCCGCACCCAAATCTTTGGCGATTTCCTTCGCGATTTCCACATCGAAGCCAACAATAGTATCCTTACCGTTAATAACTTTATGAAACTCATACGGCGGAAAGTCGGCACTCATGCCCACTACAAGTTTTTTCTGTGGCTTTGCTTCCGTTCCGTATGCATTGAGCATGGGAAGACCCGTCAACAGCAAGATAACCGCCGTCAAAACCAGGGCGGTAAAACGATATGCCTTTTTCAATCTTTTTTTCTCTCCTTAAATTCTTTATAATAAATAAGATTGTGTCATTATAAATGAATATGCATGATTATGCAATGAATGTTATAGTACAATTTTAGTATATCTATCGCAGTACCTACATTACAGCATATATAAAGGAGTTTTTAGCATGAATTTCAAACAGACCATTCAACACACCATTGAACAGCATGCCCAGCGGTTTAAGGACATTTCGTTATATATTGGCGCAAACCCTGAACTTGGAAACGAGGAATTCTTGGCCTCTGCCCGTTTAAAAGATGAACTTGCTTTTCACGGATTTGAAGTTCAGGCACCCGTATTGGGTATAGAAACAGCCTTTATTGCTACTTACAAAGCAACCAAGCCTGGACCAATCATTGCTTTTCTGGCAGAATACGACGCTCTGAAAGGGCTAGGACACGCCTGTGGGCACCATTTGATATGTATGATGAGTACAGGCGCTGCCGTCGGTCTCAAATCAATTATCGACGAGACTGGTGGAGAAGTACGTGTATACGGCACACCTGCCGAAGAAACACGCGGTGCAAAGGTTCCGATGGCGGCGGCCGGGTTGTTTGATGATTGCGATATAGCTATGATGACACATCCCTTTGACCGCTACGAAAAATCAGGCAAATCGCTAGCGATTGATGCTGTGCAGTTCGAATTTTTTGGTCAATCCGCTCACGCTGCGGCCAGTCCGCACGAAGGGATTAATGCTTTGGACGCTGTGATTCAAACGTTTAACGGGATTAACGCATTTCGGCAACAGGTGAAAAGTACGGTACGTATCCATGGCATCATTAATCAGGGTGGGCAGGCTGCCAATATTATTCCTGATTACGCCTCAGCCCAATTTTACGTGAGAGCCGCGACACGCCAAGAGCTGAACCCGCTTACCCGCCGTGTTGTTCAAATTGCTGAAGGAGCTGCTTTACAAGCTGGGTGTCGTTTGGAAACTTCCAATTATGAGACTTCTTACGATGAAATGGTGACTAATCGTGTACTCTCCGACACCTTTACCGCAAATTTGGTGCAGGCTGGCATTGCGCAAGAAGATATTACGGAGGGTGAAGATCATGGCTCTATGGATATCGGAAATGTATCACTTCATTGCCCTGCGATCCACCCGTACATTCAAGTTATTGACGAGAAGCATGCCTTGCATACACCAGAATTCCGCGATTTAGCAATGCAGGACCGCGCAATGGAAGGAATGCTCTTGGCCGCGAGAACCTTGGCATGGACGGCTTGCGATGTAATCACAAATTCTGAGCTGCTGGCACAGATTAAAAAAGAATTCGCTCTACTGAATAGCAAAAGCTAAAATCGGAAATGCCGTCTTCTTTTAGAAAGGAGTGCCATTATGAATAGTATGACTAGCTTTTGGACGTTGTTTATTGTGGTTGGTCTCATCATTCTTTGGTTTATATTCCGTGCTATACACAGGAACCGTGAAAACAGAAGCACGCGCCGCCGGAATGCATTTTTCCTTAGCTCTCCGGCTCCTTCGTCACTCACGCAAGAGCGTCATCGAGAGATTACGGAGCTGAAGGAGCTGCTGGAGCGATCCATTCCAGCCTCCTATGCTCATAACGTAAAGCAACGTGTCATGGACGCCCATCCTAGCCTGACGGAGCAAGAATATAATTGGCGCTGGCATGAGCTAAAACGATACTTCATGCTATGCGCCATTATGAATCGGGTGCCTATGTTCAGCAGTGATGTGGATGAACTATGGCACGAAATGTTAATGTTTACGCGTGAATACCAGCAATTCTCCGAAGCTTTTTTTGGTCGTATGCTTCACCATGCACCCCATTCGGGCGGCTCTCAGCCGATGCCAGAGGAGCGGGCGTGGTTTGACTGGTTGTATGTGGAATGCTTTGGTTGGAATCGTTATAGTGCCAGTTTGTGGGGAACTTTTTTTAATCATCCGCTACCGAACGATGAGCTTTCACACTATTACAAACTGACAGCTTCGATGCAGCCAATAGGTGACCGATGGAATTCCCATGAAAATGTAGACATTTCACAGCAAGCACAACAAGCGGTTCAAAAGATAATCCAACACCTCCGTGAGCGGGTAAATAAAGCTGTAAATGATCCAGAGGGCAAGCAGCTACCCAAGGTCAACTATTTGCAGGTTGACTATCTGCTATTGGCTGTTGTGTGGTATTCATGGTATCAACCTGAACAATTTGCCATACACATGCACCCGGATGCTACAGGTAATGCCGTATTAGCTAGCTCATCCGGCTGTAGCTCGGCAAGCGGCTGCTCGAACTGGGATACACACCACTCGCACCATCATTCCTCCCATGACAGTTCTCATCATGGAGGCTCTTCTCACCATGATTCAGGCGATTCTGGTAGCCATTCTTCGTGTAGCAGCGGCTCTTCATGTGGAAGCAGCTGTGGTGGCGGGGGCGACTGATCATAGCAAAAAAGGGAATTCCTCAGCCAAACACTGGCTAAAGGGATTCCCTTTTTCATTAATATGAATATGGTGTTCCTACTCCGTTCAGTCCGTCTTTGTGAGCAAATGGTAAATATCCATATACGCTTCGGCTGAAACATCCCAACTATATTCTCCTGCGAAAGCCGTCTGTGTAAGCTTCGACCAATGCTCAGATTGGCGATAAAAATGAACAGCACGACGAATGGTGTTCAGCATATCATGTGCATTGTAGTTCGTGAAGCTAAATCCATTTCCTTCCCCTGTAGACTCATTGTAAGCCTGCACGGTATCGTTAAGGCCCCCAGTTTCTCGCACAATAGGGATACTTCCATAACGAAGCGCTAGCAGTTGGCTGATCCCGCAAGGCTCAAACCTTGATGGCATAAGATACATATCGCTTGCCGCATATATTTTTCGTGACAGAGGTTCGCTAAAAGCAAGCTGCGCCGACATTTTCAGTGGATAGCGTCCCGCTGCCTCACGGAACCAATGCTCAAAAGCCGGATCCCCTGTTCCCAAAACGACAAACTGGATATCATCATAATACAAGATTTCATCAAGCACTCTCGTTACCAGATCTAGCCCCTTCATATCTACAAGTCGGGTTACCATGGCAATCATAGGTACGTCCGGCCGTACCGGCAGACCCAGCTCCTTTTGCAGACCAATTTTGTTTTCCTTTTTCTTTGTCAGACTCGTTCGGTACTTCGTATAAATACGATTGTCCGTAGCAGGATTATAGCTTTTGGTGTCAATTCCGTTCACAATCCCTGTTAAGCGACCCTGATCTCCCAATTTACGAAGCAGACCCTCAAGCCCATATCCGTAAAATTCCGTTTGAATCTCCTCTGCATAGGTCGGACTCACGGTCGTGACATGATCCGAGTACGTAAGCCCACCTTTCATAAAATTCAGTCTGCCATGATACTCCACACCCTCGGAGGTGAAATAGCTCCCATCCAGGTTGAGCAGCTCAGTTAAGACCTCATACGGAAAATCCCCCTGATACAGCAGATTATGTATGGTAAACACCGTGCGAATATCGCTGTAGAAGGGCAAATGTCGATAATCGGCATTCAGAAGCAGCGGAACCATTGCTGTATGCCAATCATGACAATGCAAAATATCCGGCCGAAAGTTCAGTTCAGGCAGCATTTCTAAAATCGCTCGGTTAAAAAAGGAAAAGCGTTCGCCATCATCCATATAACCGTAAATACCGTCACGACCGAAGTAATACTCATTGTCTATAAAATAAACCTTGATTCCGTCTAATGTCAGTTCCTCTATTCCACAATATTGATTACGCCAGCCTACGGCTACTTGCTTTACCGCTACCGGACGTAGAGACTTTTTATAAGTATCGGGAATCCCCGCATATTTAGGCAAAATGATTCGGACGTCGCACCCCGCCTGACGAAGTGCCTTCGGCAGTGCGCCAATGACATCAGCCAACCCGCCTGTTTTAATAAATGGATGTGCTTCTGCTGCCGCAAACAAAATGTTCATATGTGCTTCCTCCTTATGTGGTCAATCTGCTTTTTTAGACCTACGTGGTGGTGTCTTCTTGAGTATAACGATGCTTAGGGGTGGAATAGTCACCTCCAAGCTGTGAAGCTGTCCGTGGTAAGGGATTTTGGAAGTACGTATCGCTCCGGAGTTTACCTGACCACTTCCCCCAAAGTCCTTATGATCGCTGTTCAGCAATTCCATATAGCTTCCTGCCTTTTGCAACCCTATTCGATAATTTTCTCTTTGCACAGGCTGAAAATTAATAAGGACAACCAGTGTATCCCCCGTTTTTTTGCCTTTACGTAAATACGTAATTACACTCTGCCCTCGGTCTTCAGCTTCAATCCATTGATAGCCGTCCCACGAATGGTCCAATTCCCATAATGCTTTCTCCTGAAGATATAAATGATTCAGTGCTTTCGAATATGTGTGCAAAGACCGATGACTGTCATAGTCCAGCAAAAACCAGTCAAGCTGATCCTCATCCTTCCATTCAATAAACTGGCCAAATTCCCCTCCCATGAATAAGAGCTTTTTACCTGGTGAGGTCATTTGGTAGCCAAGGAGTGCCCGTAGTCCGGCAAATTTTTGTTCATAGGTGCCCGGCATTTTATCAAGCAGCGACTTCTTACCATGAACAACCTCATCATGCGACAATGGCAGTGTAAAATTTTCGCTGTATGCATAGGCTATGGGAAATGTCAGCAAATTATGGCGTTCGGGTCGTTGATCAAACTCCGATTCCATATAATCAAGTGTATCGTTCATCCAACCCATATTCCATTTGTAATTAAAACCGAGCCCTCCATCGCTTACTGGGGAGGTCACCATCGGCCAAGCGCTGGACTCCTCTGCCATCATGAGTGCATATGGATAATAGCGGAATACCGTCTCATTCAGCTGTTGAAGGAAGGCGATAGCCTCCTCATTTTCAATCCCTCCCTTGGAATTGAGACAATATTGTCCTTCCTGCTTTTCAAAATCCAGCCGTAACATGCTCGTCACCGCATCCACACGCAGACCATCAATATGGTACACATCCATCCAGAACAATGCGTTGGAAATCAGAAAAGAACGTACTTCTGGCTTGCTATAATCGAACGTTAGGGTTCCCCAGCCGGGCTTTTCAGCAATTAGCGGGTCCGCGTATTCGAACAGTGGCGATCCGTCAAACCGTCTCAATCCATGAGCATCCTTGGCAAAATGAGCCGGAACCCAATCCATAATCACTCCAATTCCCGCCTGATGGCAACGATCCACTAAATACATAAAATCATGTGGTTCACCATAACGGCTTGTGAGTGCAAAATATCCTGTTAATTGGTAGCCCCAGGAAAGATCATACGGATGCTCACTCAGCGGCATCAGCTCAATATGTGTATACCCCATATCAGTTACATAAGGCACAAGAAGCTCAGCCATTTCCCTGTATGTATAAAACGTACCATCTGCTTTTTGCTTCCAAGTGCCTAGATGAAGCTCGTATATATGTAGAGGTTTACCATAAGGTGCTCTACGTTTACGGCGCCAAGCTGCATCGTTCCAAACATAACCATCCAATGAAGATACCACTGAAGCCGTAGCCGGTCTCACTTCAGCACGTACGGCGTAAGGATCTGCTTTCAGAAATCGTTCACCATTTGGACCTGTAATGTCGTATTTGTAAAATGTTCCTTGGGATATCCTCGGAAAAAAACGACTCCAAAAACCGGATTTGGGAACCCTATATAAGGAATCCTGTTCCCCATTCCAGTTGTTGCGATCTGTAGCAAGCCCGACATGGAGAGCATGAGGAGCCCAGACCGTAAAACGGACGCCCTGTTCTCCGTTCTCCACAGTAAGGTGGGAACCCAAAGATCGGTAGCTGTGATAAAGCGTTCCTTCATGAAACAAATAAATATCTTCCGATGAAATAGCCTGTTGCGGAAGAGTTTGGTCTGTCATCACGTCACCACCCTTATATGTTTGTAAGTAAAAATGTATGAATCGGTAATGCATTCGCTTTTGGCTCAAAGCTGACTTGAGTTATTACCCCATTCTAGCCACAATGAACAGAAAAATGACTAGGAAAAAAATAAACCTTAGTTTTTGGGGAATCTTATATACCTAATGGTTTCAAGAGTACCCCATACCGTTTATGTATGTACTACACTGACAACTAAACCGGGAGGGAAACGAAATGTTTAATAAAGAATGCATTGCCATGCTGCTGGCAGGCGGAGAGGGACGCCGTCTTGCTCCCCTTACTTCAACGATTGCAAAACCCGCCGTACCTTTTGGCGGTCATTACCGAATCATCGATTTTCCTCTCAGTAACTGCGTAAATTCAGACATTGATACTGTAGGTGTACTGACGCAATATGAGGCAGAATCCTTGCACGAACATATCGGGGATGGAACACCATGGGGTCTTACAAAAACAGATGACAAAGGAATTACCCTGCTTCCATCTTACAACACAGGTAACGCTGAATACTTAGGAACGGCAGATGCTATTCATAAGAATATTGAATATATTGACAGCCAAAATCCGGAGCATGTGCTTATTTTATCCGGTGATCATATCTACTATATGAATTATCGCGAAATGCTGAACCACCATAAGGAAAAAGGAGCTGCGGCTACCATTTCTGTCATGGAGGTACCTTGGGATGAAGCACACCGTTTTGGTGTTATGAGTGCCGATGAAGATCTGCGTGTCACAGAATTTGCAGAGAAACCGGATAAACCGGAAAGTAATTTAGCCTCTATGGGGATTTACCTTTTCAAATGGGATTACTTAAGAAATTATCTACTGGAAGACGCACAGGATCCTCAATCCAGTCATGATTTTGGCAAAGATATCATACCTAAAATGCTGGCAGACCAAGAATCACTATACGTTTATGAATTCCAGGGCTATTGGAAAGACGTAGGTACAGTTAAAAGCCTATGGGACTCCCACATGGACTTGCTGCAAGAAAATTGCGCGATTGACCTTCAGCGTCAAGACTGGCCAATGTATACACGTGAACGCCGCACAAGGCTGAGCGCGCAAAAGGTGCCTGGTCGTAAAATGCAGTCATTGGACAGCCTCCTGCATGATTCCTGCCAAGTCGAAGGCCAAATTGAGCGCTCCGTAGTGTTTAGCGGCGTCGAGGTGGGAAAAGGCTCTTCCATCAAGGAAAGTATCGTTATGCCTGACACACGTATTGGGCGCAACGTGCATATTGAGCACGCAATTATCGGTGAAGGTGCTGTGATTCGTGACGGTGCTGTTATTAAAGGTAATCCGAGCGAAATTGTGGTTATCGGACCCAATGAAACAGTATTTGGCAAAATGGCAGTACGGCCACAAACTACACGTATGCTAAAAGAAGCCTATGAGCGTAACACACGCTTGCGTGCAGAAGGCTTTACTTCATAACTCTCCCCTAAATTTCAAACAGCCAGCCCTCCATTATGGTGAGGACTGGCTGTTTTTATGGTTACATCTTACATTTAACTTTAAATCTGCCCTTCCGAGAGTTGTGGTGGTTCCACCGATGGCTCTGCTTGCAGAGCAGGCAATGAAACCGTAATGGTGGTTCCAGCTCCCAATTCACTTCTAATGAGCATCTGCCCGTGATGACGCTCAACAAACTGTTGCGAGATTGCCAATCCCAGTCCAGTCCCCCCATTTTGGTGGTCTACCTGGAAAAAGCGATCTCTTACTCTGGCAAGATTTTCTTCACTAATCCCAATTCCTGTATCCTGTACCGATATCTCGATATTACCCTTAACACGTTGAAGAGACAGATAAATAATCGAGCTCTCGTGCGAAAATTTGATGGCATTATCTACAATGTTCAAAAACACCTGTTTCAGACGGTTACCGTCTCCATGAACAAGATATGCCGTTTCCTCGGAATCCAGTTGTAGCTTAATCTGCTTCATTTCTGCCTTGGCCCATACATTCAGCATAATTTCCTGCAAAAGCTCTCGAAGATCAACTGTTCCCATCACAAGCTTCATGGCATTTTGTTCTAGTTTGGAAAAATCGAGAATTTCCTCCACCAAGCCAATCAGCCGGTCCGTTTCCTTAGAAATAATCTGCATTCCGATCTTGGTCTCTTCCGGGTCATATCCGCCAGAATTTAACGTTTCACTCCAGCCCTTAATGGAAGTAAGCGGAGTACGCAGCTCATGAGAAATGGAAGAAATAAAATCATCCTTGATTTGATTGGTTCTGACAATTTCCTGTGCCATGTAGTTCAACGTCGATGCCAGTTCACCCAGTTCATAGCGATAATCGCCTTTGATACGTGCATCAAATCGACCCTGCGCCATCTGAGCAGATACATCGCGAATATTGTTAATCGGTCTCACAATGGAATTGGCAAGCCCTGTACTCACTACAAATACAATAATCAATACAGCTGCCATGATTCCCACCGAAAATAATGTAATGATGAATAACTTGTCATTTACTAATTCCAACGAAGTCGTATACCGGATTATATACACCTGATCCCCGACAATATTGTCCAGTTTTTGAGATACCGCCATTACCTGTTGCCCCGTACTCGGTTGTTTACCGATCCATTTGCCTGTATCTCCAGCTAAAGCTTGTGTCACATCACTGGTTTGCACACTTAGATCCGCAGCAAAATTTGTCGAGTTATCAATTACATTTCCCTGTTCATCTAGCAATTGCAATTCAGTGTTGGGCAGTGAAAATGTATCCAACAAATACGATTGTAATGATTGTTCCGGCTCCTTGAATTTGGATGCAAATTCACTTACCGATTGGATACGGTTCTCGATCTTTTTATAAATAGTGTCATAATAATATGACCGGAGTGCAAACATAAAAATGACTTCTACTAACAGAAGCGCCAAAAACACTACGAAAAAATAGTGAAGCACAATCTGTCGGCGAATCCCCTTTTTGATCATTGAGACTGACCTTTCCATTTGTATCCATGTCCCCATACGGTTTGTAAGAAAGCCGGCTCGGATGGATTGTTTTCAATTTTCTGCCGCAGACGTCTGATGTTCACATCTACAATTTTCGGATCGCCCATATATTCCTTGCCCCATACGTGGTCAAGCAGAACATCCCGGCTGAGCGGCGTATTTTCCTTTTCGAGAAAAAACTGAATCAGGGAAAACTCTGTCGGTGTCAGCTCGATCAGCTGCCCGTTTTTCTTAAATTGCTTAGCTATCAAATCCAGCGTGAACGGACCGGACTGGAAGGACACCTTGGCTGCTGTTTCACGATGTACATTCACCCGACGCAATAACGATTGAATACGTGCAATCAGCTCTGTCGGGCTGAAAGGCTTGCTCACATGGTCATCAGCCCCTACAGACAAGGCATACACCTTATCCTGTTCCTGTACCTTGGCTGTCAGAAAGATAATGCCAATACGCTCATTCGTTTCCCGAATTCTCCGACAAACCTCAAAACCATCCATTCCAGGCACCATCACGTCAAGCAACGCGATATCAATGTCCCGCACCGTGTTCAAAATATTCAGAGCCTCATGCCCCTCTGACGCCTCCAGCACCTCAAAACCGTTACGTTTCAAGTTAATAACGATAAAGCTACGGATCGATTCCTCGTCTTCCATGATTAAAACTTTACTCACTCTACTCTACCTGCCTTTCCCCCAGCTTGTTTTTAATGGTTTTACGCGGTTCCAGCTCACTGGATCGCTTAATGCCAATGACCTGCGCATTCGTTCGCCACAGTTGGCTATACCCTTCGTTGTTTCGCTCCCATTGTGACAACGAGAAAAATTTAATTTCCGCTATCGTTTTGTCTGTATCATCCAAAATAAAGCGCAAATAGCTGTCCTTCTTCGAAACTTTCGGATCAATCGTCACCTTGCCATGCAGCTCTTTCGGTAATCTGAAGTAGACCTGTTCATTAGAATCACGATACTGCTGCTGCTTAAAAACCGTTCCTTTCGCCCCGTCCCACTGATAGAACGACACAAAATATGGAACCTCATCCAGCGGCTTGTTACTCCAACCTTTAGGCTTCTCCAAATTACCAAATTCCAGAATACCGTCACCATCCACATCACCACTGGCGATGGTCGCATCCTTGAAGGTGACATCCATAAGATTAAGCTTCCTAAGCTTGCCGTGATCCATCACAATAACATTGGAAACGGTAGTGGTCTGAGCAATTTTGGTGTCTATAATAATCCCCTGCCTACCCTCGGCTACCTTGCCAGCAACGACATTATAGACATCTAAGACCTGACTGTCCAAATCCAACGATCCGATTTCCTTAAAGGTCCCCCCACTAAATTGGAATGTTTTAACTGTAAAGAATTCATTACGTCGCAGCGTGATAATCGTCAAATCATTCAATTTATCCCCGTTTAAGTCCATCTTGTTATGCTTAAAATCATCTACGACGAAGTCCGTATAACCTGTAGCATATATTTTCTCCAGAGTTCCTCCGGTATAGGAATACACGATGAGTCCCTTCTGGTCCCCGCCATCGCCACTATCTCCGCTGGAAAAACCCGCTACAATATCGAGTGTTCCATCATTCGTTAAATCCACGAGCTTAAATGACTCCAGCACAGTGCCTTCCCCATCAAACGTCAGCTTCTTTACCCACGTTCCCCCCTGATCTTCAAACAAGGCACCATGTATTTTTACGCTCTCATCAGGCGTTTCATAAAAGAGCACTGCTTCGTCTGTGCCATCATTGTTCAAATCACCCGTTCGAATTGGCGTCGGGTCATCTGGATCATTCGGCCTTAAAGGCTGTACCGCCCCTAGTTGCGTATTCACTGCACCATTCAGTTCCTGCTTCTCGTCAGACATCGTCGGTGTCTCCATCAGCGAAATGGGATCGCTAATAACATTACAGCCGCTTAAAAATCCAGCAAGGAGCAGCAAGGAACAGCAGCCAGTCACCATTCTCAACAGCATTATTTTCACTTCTCTTGCCGTCCCCTTCACAATTTGTTCTTTTCCGCTTGTGTCAATCGTCTCCCCTGAATATCAAACACCAATTCACCATCATTCAACCCCCATATACGGGAAGCAAAGCGTTCAGCCATTTCCAACGGCAGTACAGTCATGATCGTCACCCGCTCGTCAGAACACAGCTTGCGAAAAGTCTCCAATACATGCGCTGCCGAAGCTGGATCAAGTCCATTTACAGGCTCATCCGCTAAAATAACTTTAGCTCCGTGCACGAGAGCACGCGCAGTCGCTACCCGCTGCCGCTCGCCACCGCTGAGCTTGTCGCATTTATCATGCGCCTTATCCAGCAGACCCAGATCCTCCAGAACGTCCATCGCTCCCATATAATCGTCGGAACGCACCATGCCAGTCACCATTCTCCACCAGGGTGTTTGACCCGATCTGCCAATGAGCACATTTTTAAGAGCGGTCCGATTCATATTAAGATGCGGATTTTGCTCCAGGTATGCCCACTCTCGCTTTATTTTCATCTTGCCCGTCCACCCGGATCTCAGTACATCATTGCCACCAACAATCAAACTGCCTTCTTCCCAAGGCTCTTGTAAAGCAAGACAGCGAAGAAGTGTCGTTTTACCGCTTCCGCTTGGTCCCACTATAGCAATGAATTCACCCTGATGAATTTCAGCATCAATCCCTCGAAGCAACGGGGTACGTTCAGGCCCCACTTGCTTGGTCAGCTTCCGAATTTTAATCATCTATGATTCCCCTTTGTCCGCCATCAATACATGTTTATATTTTATAGTAATTGTGAAACAAATACCATGCAAACCGCAGTTTTATACCGCTGGTGCTCTTTTTCGGGAAAACAGACCTAACAATCCGAAAACAATATAACTACCTCCAAGGACTAGAAACATACTGCCTTGAGTTCCAATGTCCAGCAACCCTCCGCTAATATTAGGTCCGATCACACTTCCCAGATTAAAATGAAAGGATGCCAGCACATTTGCAGCCGCCAAAAATGATTTGGGCAACAGGTCAGCTGCATAGGCCAAACCAAGTGAGAAAAAGGAGCCTACCAATCCACCTGCGATGGTCAGCAATACCAATGTGAACATAAAATGATTGCCACTCCATGGTAGTAACATAAAGGTCAACCCTCCTGCTATACCTACGCTCATTAGCACCTTTTTACGTCCCCAACGGTCACTTAATATACCTAAAGGCAGTTGCAGCACTAAGCCTCCCAAACTGACGAAAGGCAGCAAGGCAGCAATTTCATCGGTATGGAAGCCAATACGCAGGCCATAGACTGGAAAATTACTGTTCAGGCTCGCTTCCATATAACCGTATAGAAATGCAGGCAACAGAGCGTACCATGCCCAGCTATAGCTGCGCCGGAATCTTTGTGCGGGACGCGCCTCAGTCTCCTGCTTCTCGGGTCTTGAGTCAGGCAGCTTGATTAACACTAACAGCAACACAAGCAAGCACAACAAAGCCAACGCAGCAAATGGAACCAGCATTCCATAATCAAGCAGCCACAATCCCAATGGGCCTAATGCAAAACCGAGACCATAAGACATACCATAAAAGGAAATGTTGCGGCCTCGATTCTCTGCTGGAGTTACCAGCAATATCCACAACTGCGCAGAATAATGCAACGCACTGTCACCAATACCTACTAGCAGGCGCAGTACGAACCAAACCCGAATATCAGGGATTAGCGGGAACAGCAGCAGCGTGATCAGCACAAGCACAAGACCACCAGCCATCAGCTTTTTAAATCCCAGCCACCCCAAAGTCCGTTCAGCCACCAGTGTCATTGCGAATGAACCAATATACAGTGCAGCCGCGTTCATTCCGTTTAGCGAAGACGAAACCCCCATTTGTTCCAAAGAGATCGACAGAATGGGCAATAGTAAACCCTGACATAATCCAGCAACAATAATAACTGCAATTAAGATAAAATAATGAACACGTAACGACGACGACATCCCAGCTCCTCCTGCTCGAACAAATAAATTATTAACATCATAAAATGAATGTTTAGAAATGATTTGCATTTGATACCATAATCAATAATAAATCTTATCACGATGTGTACCATGACTTTCTAAAAATCGATATATTACATATTAAGATGTTTTTAGCGTGTTAATTTTAGTGTATTAAAGAGAGAAATAAAAAAATCGCCATCTGAGATGACGATTTTACGGATAGAGCTAGTCTGGTATGTATCCGACTCCTCGGTTAAGAGCCTCGTATGTTCAATCCGACCAAGTTCACGTCACAACGCACTATTTCATATTATAGTGGACAATGCCTGGCAGAACAAGCCATAATAAATGAGTGGGCAATTTCAAAATGCTCATGTTTTGCTTATGGACGGGCTTTATTTACGTTCACCGCTCTGGGCTAGAAGACAGAATAGGAGGCATTTGGTTCCATGAGTTATCAAATTAAAATAGACACTTCCCCAATTTATGAATTGCTCGGCAGCTTTATGGCCTATGTAACTAAAAAGTGGGTCCAAGATATGGACTTGGGCCATGAATGGATCGACAAGGTGGATGCACGATTACAACAGGAAGTTCGTACTGAGCTAGCTACAGCTCAGGATTGCCCTTTTAGCGATTATGACGCACTCTATGCCTGGGCGTTGCTTCGACCAGAAACAGATGAAATATCCGACTATATTTCTTACTTGGATCACGGACCGGATAAAGATATGTTTGAGCTGCTTGTTCCGCATATTCCTTTTTTAACCTTTGAAGAATCTTTACGCATTCGTAAGGTATATGCACCGCTCCTCAGATTGTGGGATCGTGATTATTTTCGGGCCTTGGAAGGCGAACTGCGTGTATTGGCAGAAGAAGATGCTGCGGAAAAGCGCATGCTGTTAAGTAAAATGGAACCGGAAGCACTTGTTGAATATGCGACAGCTGGACTAGTCGTGCCACATATGGAAGACCTCGATACAGTAGTGCTGTTTCCGGTCGTTCATAATCGCCCAATTAATTCATACTGCTTTTACACTCGTACACTGCTGATCCAGTATCCGGTAGATATTCCCGAAGAGAGTGAGGAAGAACCGCCCACGCTTCTACTACGACTCACTCGTGCAGTCAATGATCCACAACGGCTGCGCATTTTGCGTTATGTAGCTCAAGGTCCTAAGTCTCTTGAAGACATGCGTCATGATTTGAGCCGATTGGAAGATACACTAATGTCTGATATGATGATTTTGCGTGTGGCTGGTTTGCTCCGCATACACATTGGACGCTATCACAAGGAAAAATTCAGCATCCGTCCCGACGGTGCGGCTGATTTGCAGGTATTTTTGGAATCCTATATTGGATTGTAATTTGAATCGCAACTTTAGTTATAAACTGAACACCGTTAAAGCTTTGGCTTGGAAGGAGTATGCATCATGTCGTATCCGAAACAGCACATTTTATTTGATCTTGATGACACTTTGGTCCACTGCAACAAGTATTTCGACCTTATTCTCAACCACTTTTTCGATTTGCTTCAGGAATGGTTTGCAGCTCATAACCTAACGAGAAATACAATCCGTGAAAAACAAATTGAAATTGATGTGGCTGGGGTTCATCAGGTGGGTTTTGCCAGCGAGCATTTTCCACAATCCCTAATAGATACGTACCAGTTTTTCTCTGAACAATTCGGACGCCGTACGGATTCTCGGGAAGAGCAGGAGCTTCGCTCGCTTGGCCGAAGTGTGTACGAGCAGGAAATTGAACCGTATCCAGGTATGGCCGAAACATTAAATTCACTCCAAAAAGCAGGGCATTCCCTTCACCTTTATACGGGCGGTGAGCAGGTCATTCAAGAAAGAAAGATTGAGCAAATGAAGCTGGCTACTTACTTTGATGACCGTATCTATATTCGCCAGCATAAAAATGTCGAAGCACTGGAAGAAATCATCCAAATAAATCGGCTGGACCGAGGCATCACCTGGATGATTGGGAATTCTTTACGCACCGACGTATCTCCAGCCCTTGCGGCAGGTATTCACGCTGTGTATCTTAAGCAGCCTAAAGAATGGATTTACAATATGGTTGAATTGCAAAAAAACGTGAACTCTGTAATGTATACAATACAAAAGCTAACAGAAGTGCCACGGGTGATCCACGAAAGCATACAATTACATCAACAAAAAAGGACCCTCGGATAGGGTCCTTTTTTCGTGTTTAAAAAGTCATTCAACCTTCACATTCTACTATGATAGACGACCCTATTTCAGGATTCCTCACGAACGCTAAGTTGTCCTGTTCCTGGTACATCCAGAACAATCCGCGCTTTGACGGTCGATCCATCTTTACGTTTAAAAGACAACAATTGCGTCTGCCCCTTCGCGAGCAGGGACTTGAGCATCGTTTCGGTAATCTGCTTGCCAGCATATTCCTTCCAAATGACAAAGCCACAGCCTTGCTTAAAATGGCTACATCCATACCCTTTACGACCTTCTATAATGCTTCCACCGCAATTGGAGCACGGGCAGCTGCCTAACGCCTGCCTTTGGCTCACTGAAGCATCTGACTGTCCATCAGATGAGCTCCGCACTGCTTTTGTAGCTGAACTGCGTCTTGTTGGTGGTGCTGCTTGCTTTAGCGCAGCACTTCCTGCACTACTACCGCCTCCTGATGGTGTGCGGTCCATTCCTTTGGCGGTGGCACGTCCACTCGCGCCTACACTGCGGGCGTTCCCCTTGCCTCCCGAGCGATTACTCCTTGCCTCCTCGCCAAAGGCATTTGCGGGAGCAGGTGGCTGCTGCCTTACCTTATCAATGATGGACAACGTGAATCTTTTAACGTTATCCATAAACTTCTCCTGAGCTGCCTCACCCTTGGAAATTTGATGAAGACGGCGTTCCCATTGACCTGTCATTTCCGGTGAGGCTAATAGATCTACCCCGGCATGACGGATCAGGTCAATAGCCATCTTTCCCTTATCTGTAATAAGAATCTTTTTGCCCTTCATTTCAATGTAGCCGACCTTCTTCAATCGTTCAATTGTGGCAGCTCGTGTCGCAGGCGTACCTAAGCCAGCGTCCTTCATAACCTCGCGTAATTCCTCATTCTCCATCTGCTTGCCGGCGCTTTCCATCGCTTTAAGCAATGTGCCCTCCGTGTAGCTTTTAGGGGGCTGAGTCGCCTTTTCTTTCATCTCGGCGCGAACACAATCCACGGGACGCCCCGCATCAATCTCAAACTTCTTGTCCGTCCACTCGTCCGTTTCCTCTTCATCTTCTTTTTTCGGTGATTTGCTCTTTTTACCTTTATCCTGATCAACCTTACTTAAAACTACTTTCCACCCCAAGGAAAGAAGCTCTTTAATATTTGTTTTAAACAGATGCTTGTCCACCTGTGTCATTACGGTATGCATTTTGTATTCAGCAGGCGGAAAAAAATGCGACAAAAACCTGCGAATAACCAGGTCATATACATTTTGCTCTTCTTTGCTTAGTGTTCCTGGCCTTTTTAATGTCGGCAAAATAGCATGGTGATCCTCAACACGAGATGGATTGCAGACCGATTTATTCTGTTTATGAACCAAATTGGGGTTGGCTTGTTGGACCAGATCAGCATAAGGACCTGTGCCCAGCATCCGTAGTGCCTTGTGCATGCCGTCTATATTTTGCTCTGTCACATAGTTAGAATTGGTACGCGGATAGGAAATGACCTTGTGGCGCTCATAAAGCGCTTGTGCCACATCCAGTGTTTTTTTGGCCGAATAACCGTACTTGGCATTCGCCTCTCGTTGAAGCAGCGTTAAATCGTACAATTTAAAAGGATACTCTTTTGTCTGCTTGGTGTCATATTTGGTGATTTTACCTATTTTTCCGCGAACAGCCGCAGCGATTTCCTCAGCTTCCTCTGGCTTCGTCAGCCTATCCCCCTGCCACGCACCTTTGTACTTGATCTGATCTTGCTTAAATTCTGCCCACACGTCATAGAAGGTTTGAGACTGAAATGCCTCAATTTCTTTTTCCCGGTCATGAATCAGTGCCAGCACGGGAGTCTGCACCCGTCCTACCGACAGCAGTGTGTTATGTCGTGTTGTGAACGCTCTGGAAGCGTTCATGCCGATCAGCCAGTCCGCTTCACTTCGTGCCCGCGCAGCTTGAGTCAGAAATTCAAACTCCGAAGCATCTCGCAATCGTTCAAAGCCTGTCGCAATACTTTCCGCTGTCAAGTCTGAAATCCACAGTCGCTTAACTGGCTGACGCAACTTTAATTGCTGTTGGATCAACGCAAAAATATATTGCCCTTCCCGTCCAGCATCACAAGCATTTACGATGGCATCGCAGCGTTTGGCCAGTTCACCAATCATTTTCAGCTGATCTTTTGTTTTCGGATTCGGTACAATTTTGAACTGCTCAGGGATAATAGGAAGATCCTTAATATTCCATCGCTTGTACTTAGCATCGTATGCATCCGGCTCAGCCAAACCCAGTAAATGCCCGATCGCCCAGGTTACAATGTATTTCTCCCCTTCCAAATAGGTACGGTTATTTTTAGCACGAGGCTCCATAACAGCGGCAATCGTCCGCCCCATATCTGGTTTCTCAGCAATAATCAACGTCTTCATACATTCCATTCCTTCCTGACGGCCTTCTGTTTCTCCTCCATGAATCATAGATATACATGGAACGCAAATGAAAACACAGCTATCCCGGCCTCATGCAAAAGGAGCTTTCTCCCAGCGAAAGCTCCTTTGTAAATTCATTTAGTCTAGCGCTTCAACAATATACGTCTATTATACCATAGATCTCATGGTTCTCTCAGGTCATGATTTTACTCTAAGTTGAAACTACACCATTAATAAACGCGGGTCATGTTTATGTTAATTAATATTACATATATTTAAGTTTTCAGCTAATTATTTTGTAAAATAAAAGTATTTTTCTTTAAAAAGGCTACACACACCCTCCTTATTTATGTTATGATCACTATAGATAACAGTCGCATGATTAAAAATTCAATTTAAAGTCATTTTATATAACACTAAGTTTACAACCCTTTGTACACCTTCCTAGAAAATTGGATTCAACAACTAGCGACAATGCTTGAAACACAAATAAAGCCCCATCCTAAGATGGAGCCTTTACTTGATTCGTAACATTAAATTTATAATTACACCAAAACAGTAGTACCCATGAGGTATTTATCAACTTCACGTGCTGCTTCTCGACCTTCATTAATAGCCCACACAACCAGACTTTGTCCGCGGCGCATATCACCCGCAGCAAACACCTTATCCACATTCGTCACATATTTCCCATAACGTGCCTTAACGTTGGAGCGACGGTCCGTTTCCAAACCGATTTCCTTCACAATCGTTTGCTCAGGCCCATCAAACCCAATTGCAATCAGCGCAATTTGTGCTGGGAATACACGTTCCGTACCTGGAATCGGTTGATAGATTTTACGTCCAGTTTCATCAACAATACGTTGGATTTGAATGGTGTGCAGTTCTTTCAGATTGCCATTCTCATCACCTACAAATTTGGTTGTCATGATGGAGAACTCACGCGGGTCTTCCCCGAACAACGCTTTCGCTTCTTCCTGTGCATAATCGAGAGAGTACACATTCGGAAACTGCGGCCAAGGATTGGCAATCGGATCACGTTCCAGTGGAGCTTTGGTGTGTGTGCCAAATTGAGTGACACTCCGGCAACCATGCCGCAAAGAAGTAGCTACACAGTCCGAACCTGTATCACCACCACCGATAACAATAACGTCCTTACCTTTGGAAGACAAATAGTTGCCATCTTCAAGGTTAGAATCCAGATAACTTTTGATGGTGCCATTCAAATAATCCATAGCATAATGGACGCCATTCAAATCACTGCCTTCAATATCGAATTCTCTCGGCTTTGTAGATCCACCGCATAGCACAACCGCATCATAGTCGGCAACCAACTGTTCAGTAGGGATATCCTTGCCAATTTCCGTATTCGTGATGAATTGAATACCTTCAGCCTCCAGCAAGTCTACACGACGCTGTACAACCTTCTTATCCAGCTTCATGGATGGGATTCCGTACATCAGCAACCCACCTACACGATCTGCACGCTCATATACAGTCACGCTGTGCCCTGCTTTGTTAAGCTGTGCTGCCGCAGCCAATCCCGCAGGACCCGAGCCAACAATCGCCACTCGTTTGCCTGTACGTTTTTCCGGCGGGTTAGGAACAACCCAGCCTTCCTCAAAACCTTTTTCGATAATCGCTTCCTCAATTGTCTTAATGGTAACAGACTGCCCGATAAGGCCAACAGTACATGAGCCTTCACATGGCGCAGGACAAACACGGCCCGTAAATTCGGGGAAATTATTCGTTTTGTGCAGCCGGTCTAACGCTTTCTTCCACAAACCACGATATACGAGATTGTTCCATTCCGGAATAAGATTATGAACCGGGCAGCCTAAAGTTGCTCCCATGAGATCCATCCCCGTATGACAATAAGGAGTTCCGCAGTCCATACAACGCGCCCCTTGGGTACGCAGCTCTTCTTCAGACATATGCTTATGGAATTCTTCCCAATCCTTTATACGCTCTGCCGGGTCCCGGTCTGTAGGAAGCTGTCGTGTGTATTCCATAAATCCAGTTGGTGTAGACATGTTACGTTCCCCCATCTCTTCGCTTATGAACCCCGATCATCCATTCAGAATTTAAGTCAAATTCGAATTTGTCTATTTGTATTATGAAAGGGTCTGTTCTCATTGAATTTGATTTATTGTATCACAATACAGCGTAAAAGTGATGAAAACTTATGCAACTTTCTGCATCAACAGCCAAAAGGATTTTTTATATGGTTTATTAATTTTTCAAATGAGTGGGGTCGGATACAGTCTATTCTTATTCGGTTCTCTCGTAAACAACAAAACGATACTCATAGGGATTTTTGTCATCCTTGATACCTGGGGTCTCACTAACTATATTCCAGCCGTTCCAATCCAGCTCAGGGAAGGTTGTATCGCCTTCAAAAACCTCCTCAATCCGAGTCACAATCAGCCGATCAGCATGTGGCCAAAACAGTGAATAAATCTCTGCTCCTCCGATGACCATTAACTCTTCCTGCTTTGCTAATTGGAGTCCTTCTTCCATTGAATGAATTACTTCCGCACCTTCCGTCTGATAGCGCAGATCTCGGGTCAAGACAACGTTACGCCGGTTTGGCAGGCTTTTTCCTCCAAAGGATTCCCACGTTTTGCGTCCCATGAGTACCGTTTTATTAATCGTCTGCTCTTTGAAAAAGGCCATGTCTCTAGGGAGGCGCCAGGGAAGTTTGTTATCTCGGCCGATCACACCATTTTGTGCCATAGCCCATATCATTGAAATGCCCATTTTCCCACCTCCTCTAATCAAATGGCGACAGGCGCCTTAATCCCTGGATGATATTCGTAATTTTCAAAAGCAAAATCGTCGTAGGTATAATCAAAAATCGAATCCGGCTTGCGCAGAATTTTCAACTGAGGCAACGGATAAGGATCACGTTCCAACTGTGTATGCACTTGTTGCATATGATTTGAATAAATATGCACATCGCCGCCTGACCAAATAAATTCGCCGGGCTCCAAACCGCACTGCTGTGCAACCATATGCGTTAGTAATGCATAACTTGCGATATTAAACGGCAACCCTAAAAAGGTATCCACAGAACGCATCGTTAGCATACAGGAAAGCTTCCCTCCAGCTACATAGAACTGAAATACAAAGTGACATGGCGGCAACTTCATCGATTCGATTTCAGCCACATTCCAAGCACTGACAATGTGTCGACGTGAATCCGGATTTTTTTTAATAGCTTCAATGACATTCGCAATTTGGTCAATATGTTGTCCGTCTGTTGTTTCCCACGAGCGCCATTGCGACCCATATACAGGCCCCAGATTCCCCTGCTCGTCTGCCCACTCATCCCAAATGGTAACTCCGTTCTCCTTGAGATAAGAAATGTTGGTATCTCCCCGCAAAAACCATAACAGCTCATGAATAACGGATTTCAAATGTACTCTTTTGGTGGTCACCAAGGGGAAGCCCTTGGCCAGGTCAAAACGGAGTTGCCTTCCGAAAACAGATAGTGTACCTGTTCCTGTACGATCCTCTTTTTTTACTCCATTCTCTAAAATATCCTCCAGCAGTTCCAAATAGTTACGCACGTTATTCCTCTCCTTTGAGCATGAATAAAAACCTGGCATCGCCAGATTCTAAACTTTAAAATTCTTTTCTGCACCCATATCTATAGTTAGTTTATCATGTACGGTACTTCGTTGACCATGTACTGTGTGAATTTTCATGGTAGTCCTGAAAATCCTAAAGTTTGAAAAAAAAGAGACAAAGAGCGCAGATATAGCGCTCCTTGCCTCTCTTTGTCATGTATGAAAACGAAAACGAGATAATGAAAAATGGTATTAGCGACGTGGTGCCAATGCGTGGATCGGATGCCCCAGCACGACTTCCGCTGCTTCCATAACGATCTCGCCCAGTGTAGGGTGAGCATGAATAGTCAAGGAGATATCTTCGAGTGTAGCACCCATTTCAATCGCCAGACCCAGCTCAGCAATAAGGTTGGAAGCTTCCAGACCTACGATTTGCGTACCCAGTACCAAACCTGTGTCAGCGTCAGCAACGATTTTCACAAAACCTTCAGCAGCGTTCAGGGAAACCGCACGACCGTTTGCTCCATAAGAGAACTTGCCAACTTTGACATTGTAGCCTTTTTCTTTGGCTTGTGACTCTGTGTAGCCTACGCTGGAGCATTCTGGATCCGTGAAAACGACAGCCGGCATACACTTGTAATCTACTACAGACGGCTCGCCTGCAATTGCTTCAGCAGCTACTTTACCTTCGTAAGAAGCTTTGTGCGCCAGAGCAAGACCAGCTACGATATCGCCGATTGCAAAGATGTGAGGAATGCTAGTACGTCCTTGGTGATCAACTTTCACCATTCCGCGCTCATCCAGTTCTAGGCCGATCAGATCCAGACCCAGTTCACCGTCTGTGTTTGGACGACGTCCAACAGTTACAAGCAGATAATCAGCAGTTACTTCTTTGCTTTCGCCGTTAACGGAGAATTTCACTGTTACGTCTTTATCTGTTTGCTCTGCACTTTCCGCTTTAGCACCAGTGAAGATTTCGATGCCCGTTTTCTTCATGCTTTTCGCAACGATCGAAGTCATATCTTTGTCGAAACCAGGAAGCACTGTATCCATACCTTCAATAATCGTTACTTTGGAACCGAATTTGGAGTACATTTGTCCGAGCTCTGCACCAATGTATCCACCACCGATTACGATCAGGCTTTTCGGAATTTCAGGCAGGTTCAATGCTTCTGTAGAAGACAGAATGCGTCCACCAAAAGGAAATGGTTTCAGTTCGATTGGACGGGAACCTGTTGCGATAATTGCATTTTTAAAACGGTAACGTGGTGATTCATGTTCGTTGAATACACGCGCTTCGTTTTCGTTGATGAACATGCACTCACCATTGAAAACTTCAACTTTGTTGCCTTTGAGCAAGCCACTTACGCCGCCTGTCATTTTCTTAACAACGCCGTTTTTGAATTCTTGTGTTTTAGCGAAGTCTACTTTTACATTTTCAGCCGAAATACCGAAAGACTCGCCATGTTTAGCTGCTTCGTATTGATGAGCTGCAGAGATCAAAGCTTTGGATGGAATACATCCACGGTTCAGACAGACACCGCCCAGCTCAGATTTGTCAACGATCAATACGCTTTGTCCTAATTGTGCGGCACGGATGGCAGCTACATAGCCGCCAGGACCCGCACCGATAACCAATGTGTCAATATCCAGAGAAGCGTCTCCTACTACCATTGATTACACCTCCATAACAAGCAACTCAGGGTTAGCGAGCAGCTGTTTGATATAGTTCATGAAGTTTTGAGCAGTTGCACCGTCAATAATACGGTGGTCAAAGCTCAGAGAAAGAGCCATTACTGGAGCGGCAACAATTTCACCGTTTTTCACGACTGCTTTTTCACTGATGCGGCCAGTACCCAAAATCGCAACTTCAGGGAAGTTAATGATTGGAGTAAAGAACATACCGCCTGCGGAACCGATGTTAGTGATGGAGATTGTGCTTCCTCTCATCTCATTTGCTGCCAATTTTCCATCACGACCGCGCACAGCCAGATCACGAATGGAATCAGCAATCATCCAGATACTCTTACGATCAGCATCTTTGATAACAGGAACGATCAAACCGTTGTCTGTATCTGTAGCGATACCGATGTTGTAGTATTTTTTGTAGACAATTTCGTTTGCTTCTTCGTCGATTGAGGCATTCAGAGCCGGGAATTGACGGGAAGCAGCAACCAAAGCTTTTACGATGAATGGCAGGTAAGTTACTTTTGTGCCTTTCTTCTCTGCAATTGGTTTGATACGAGTACGGAAAGCTACCAGCTCAGTTACATCCACTTCGTCCATAATTGTAACGTGTGGAGCCGTGTAAGCCGACTTAACCATAGCATTGGAAATTGCTTTACGGATACCTTTAAATGGTACGCGTTCTTCCTCAGCACGCGGGTCTGCAGCTGGTGCGGATGGTGCTGCAGCTTTCGCTTCTTTTTTAGCTGGCTCTTGCGCTTTTGCAGCTTCTTTCGCTACTGGTGCAGCCGCTTGGCCTCCACCATTTTTGAAAGCTTCTACATCTTCTTTAGTGATTTTACCGTTTTTGCCGGAGCCACTCACTTGAGCGATGTTAACACCTTGCTCACGTGCAAATTTGCGAACGCTAGGTGTAGCCAGTACGTCTTTGTTCGAAGCAGCAGGTGTTGCACTTGGTTGCGTGTTCGCTCCACCTTTGGCAGCATCCTCTTCTTGTTTAACAGCAGCTGGTGCTTCTTCTTGCTCAGGAAGTTCACCTTCAGCAGCGATGACAGCCACAACTTGACCTACGTTAAAGATGTCTCCGTCTTTGGCAAATACTTCTTGAACCGTACCATTAACCGGACATGGAACTTCAACTACAGCCTTGTCGTTTTGTACTTCCATGATAATATCATCATCAGTTACTTTGTCGCCGGGCTTGATGTGCATCTTGATGATTTCGCCTTCGTGAAGACCTTCACCCAGCTCTGGGAATTTATATTCAAATCTAGCTGCACCTGCAGCTCCGCCTTGTGCAGCAGCACTTGGCTCAGGGCTAGCAGCTGGCGCTTCTGGTGCATCTTCTTGTTCAGGAAGTTCACCTTCTGCGTCGATGACAGCCACAACTTGACCTACGTTGAAGACGTCTCCGTCTTTGGCAAATACTTCTTGAACCGTACCATTAACCGGACATGGAACTTCAACTACAGCCTTGTCGTTTTGTACTTCCATGATAATATCATCATCAGTTACTTTGTCGCCGGGCTTGATGTGCATCTTGATGATTTCGCCTTCGTGAAGACCTTCACCCAGCTCCGGGAATTTATATTCAAATTTTGCCACGTTTAAAACCTCCCAAATTTACGGTGTGCTTTAATTAAAATTCCAATACTTTATTAACCGCATCAATGATACGTGTTGGCGTTGGCAACCAAGTATCTTCAATTTGAGCAAAAGGATAAACGGTATCCGGACCTGCTACACGCAGAACGGGTGCTTCCAGATGCAGGATTGCTTTTTCGTTAATTTGTGCAATAACTTCAGCAGCTACACCGGAGCTCTTTTGCGCTTCTTGAACAACGATGGCACGATTGGTTTTTTGAATAGAAGCAACAACGGTATCAATGTCAATCGGGCTAATGGTACGCAAATCAATGATTTCCACTTTGATACCTTTTGTTTTTTCCAGCTCATCCGCAGCTTTAACCGAAGTGTGTACCATCATACCGTAAGTAATGATCGTCACATCGGAACCTTCGCGAACTACATTAGCCTTGCCCAGTTCAACTGTGTAATCATTCTCAGGAACTTCAGCGCGGAATGCATGATACAAGTTCAAATGCTCCATGAAAAACACAGGATCGTTGTCGCGAATAGACGCAATCATGAGACCTTTTGCATCATAAGGGTTGGATGGAACAACAACCTTGATACCAGGTGTTTGAGCCAGCAGGCCCTCCAAGGAATCTGTATGCAGCTCGGCTGCCTTAACACCGCCACCAAAAGGTGTACGGAATACGATTGGAGAATTGTAACGTCCACCGGAACGGTAACGCATACGGGATGCTTGAATTGCCATTTGATCAAGCGCTTCAAAGATAAAGCCTACGAACTGGATTTCAGCTACAGGGCGGAAGCCTTGAATACCCAAACCGACAGCAAGACCCCCGATTGCGGATTCCGCCAGCGGAGTATCGAATACACGTTCTTCGCCAAATTCTTTTTGCAGACCTTCTGTAGCGCGGAATACGCCACCTACATGACCTACGTCTTCACCGAAAAGCAGGACGTTAGGGTCGCGTTTCAACTCTACGCGCAGTGCGTCACGAATCGCTTCTTTCATGTTCATTTGTGCCATTTGCTTCATTTCCTCCTTAAACATTGACAGATCAATTTCAGTTCAGGTCAATCGAAAAGCAGACCGGATCGGGTTACGGCCCGGTCTCTTTCAAGTTCAATTATTTAAAATCAGCTTTTTGTTCTTCCAAGTGCTTAGGCGTTGTTTCGAACATGCTATCGATCAGGCCAGGAATTGTCATTTTCTCTGTTTTCTCGGCTTTTTTGATCTCTTCGTTCACTTTTGCCTTAGCTTCTTCTTTTACGCGAGCTGTATCTTCTTCAGTCCAAAGGCCTTTTTTCTCAAGGTATTTCGCAAAGCGGGCAATTGGATCTTTCGCATTCCATTCGCCTTCTTCTTCTTTAGAACGATATTTTGTTGCATCATCAGAAAGGGAATGCGGACGGAAACGGTACGTTACGGCTTCAATCAAAGTAGCACCTTCACCATTACGTCCACGCTCTGCAGCTTCTTGAACGGCTTTAATAACTGCAAGCACGTCCATGCCGTCAATTTTCACGCCTTTAATACCAGCAGCTACTGCTTTATGAGCGATCGAAAGAGCAGCCGTTTGTTTTGAGAATGGAGTCGTGATCGCGTAACCATTGTTTTGCACAAAGAAAATAACTGGCAACTTGTATACACCAGCATAGTTCAGGCCTTCGTAGAAATCACCTTCGGAAGAACCGCCGTCACCTGTATATGTAATGGCGACTTGTTTTTGTTTTTTCAGCTTGTAACCCATAGCAATACCCATAGCATGCAAAATTTGCGCGCCAATGATGATTTGCGGCATCAGTACATTAACACCGTCCGGCACTTGGCCGCCGTGTTGATGACCACGGGAATACAAGAAAGCTTGGTATAATGGCAGGCCATGCCAAACGATTTGCGGAATATCGCGGTAGCCTGGAGCAATAAAGTCTTCTTTTTGGAGCGCATATTCGCTACCAACCATGGTTGCTTCTTGTCCGGATACCGGAGCATAGAAACCGAGACGCCCTTGACGGCCTAAGTTAACGGCACGGTCATCCCAAGTACGTGTAAATACCATTCGATACATAATTTCTTTCAATTGATCATCTGTAAGTTTAGGCAACATATCTTTATTGATAATTTCACCATCCGGAGAAAGTACGGACAGCGCCTCAACTTCCTCTGTGTAAACTTCATAAGGAACCTTGCTCATTTTCTTCACCTCAACAAAAAAATTTGAATATCAAGTTCCGCTGTTATAGGATTATTATACACCTGTTATATCGCTCGCGTCAAAGATTTAGTTATTTTTTTTGAGTTTGTCACATTTTTGTGTGTGTAACAGGGTATATTTTTTACTGTAACAGCTTAGTACATGATTGAAATTTTAAACATCTATTGCAATCAGGGTAATCTTAACTTATTGTGATCCCGAATGCAAAATAATACCCAAGAAAGGTGACGAAAAATGACGGATTCTCGGTATTTAAAACGAACTATCCTTAAAGACGAAGTAGATAGCCGCTTACTTGGCGAAACCCGAATTCTTCGGATTTATTTACCGCCCGGCTATAATGAAATATTGAGCTACCCGGTCGTCTACTGTCAGGATGGAGAGGAATTCTTCAACTTTGGACGCATTGCAACACACGCCAACCGTCTCATACTGGATGAAGGCGTGGAACCCTTCATTATTGTAGGCGTGGAAGTGAACACCAAAATCAGAACTCAGGAGTACGCTCCCTTCGGCAATCGTTTTGAGGCATACACTGCCTGTTTTGCAGAAGAGATTATTCCCTATGTGGAACAAAAGTATCCTATAAGAAAAGATGCAGCTTCCCGCATTCTGGCTGGGGATTCACTGGGAGGCAGTGTGTCTTTGCATTTGGCGCTATTGTATCCTGAGCTGTTTAATCGCATTATTAGCCTCTCAGGTGCCTACTATGAAGCTTCGCAAGAAATTATTGCCCGTGAGAAAGAACTGTCGCATCTAAATGTATGGATGACAGTTGGCCTTCAGGAAGATGCTTTTGAGAGTGATACCGGCATTTACAACTTTGTAGAGCTGAACCGTCAATGCGCAGATTTACTGCGCGAGCGGAACGCCGAAGTTTCTTACCGTGAAAAGGATGGCAAACATTTATGGGGCTTTTGGCAAAACGAGTTGCCTGACGCGCTAATGTATTTTCTGGATCGTGCCTGAGTAAAAAACATCCCAGACAATGATGAGGAATGAGGAATGAGCATTGACCTAGGAGGTCATAAGGCTCCTTCCTCTTTTTTTATAGTCTGGTTGCGCTTTCAAAAATATATAACGAAAAACGGCAATGATTGCCGTCATCTGTCGTTCACATTATAGCTTTTCTTCTACGATCTTGTCCAGCAAGGCGTCGCAACCTGCGTCCATTAATCGATAGGTCTCTTCAAAATTCCCTGTAAAATATGGGTCGGGTACTTCTCTTAATTTTTCTTGAGGGAGCAAATCCATAAATTTTAGAATATCTGCCTCCGCTCCACCTGCAATCTTTCGAATGTTTCGTTCATTAGAGTCATCCATGCACACAATATAATCAAACGCGTCAAAATCACGGCCCGTTATTTGCCGCGCCTGTATGCCTTGTTCGCTGATTCCATGCAGTTTAAGTTGCTTTAGTGTTCCCTCATGCGGAGGATTTCCGATGTGCCAGTCGCCTGTCCCGGCCGAGTCCACCCCGATTTCTGCACCCAATCCCCGTTCCTGCGCTTTATGTCTCAGTATTGCCTCCCCCATCGGAGAGCGGCAAATATTGCCCAAACACACAAACAAAACGTTAATCATTTCGTTCTCCTTCCTATTACACGTTACACTTCCTTTTTTCTGTTTCATTGTAGCCATGTCCTCCAAAATTGTGCAAGCCATATTTAACGCGGTATACTTAAAAACGATGGTATATATAGGATCGTATCAGAAAGAAAGGATGTTGATTATGACAAAAAAACGAGCGATTGTATTTTCAGGTGGTCGTCTTAATGAAGAAGATTTACATCAAATACAGCCCGATGATTTTATTATAGGTGCAGATAAAGGTGCTCTTTTCCTGATCGAGCACGGTATTACACCACATATCTCTGTAGGAGATTTTGATTCAATCACACCAGAGGAAAAAGAAAAGGTAGAATCAGCAAGCCAACGTATGATTGCGTGCGATCCAGTACTTAAAGACTTAACAGATACTGAGCTTGCTTTAGAAATCGCTAGGGACGAACAGGCAGATCAAGTACTGATGCTTGGTGTGACTGGCACCCGGATGGACCACACATTGGCTAATGTTCAAATATTGGTACGTGCAATGCAGCATCATATTAGCTGCGCTATTATGGACGCACATAATTATATTGAGCTCACCGGATCAACGCTTGAAATCCAACCTATGGGCTATACATATACCTCCCTGCTTCCTATGACCGCCGAAGTAACTGGCATACAACTAGAAGGATTTATGTATCCGTTACATAATGCCACCCTCAAAATGGGACAATCACGTGCTGTCAGTAATAAGCTAACGGCTTCAAAAGGTACGATTTCCATCAAAAGCGGTCTACTACTCGTTATTCAAAGCAAGGATTAATTATGACATTGTTGTAACCATTATATAAATTGTTTTTCACTCAAAACCCTTGATGAACAAGGGTTTTTCCGTTTATAGAGATCAATGAATCGATATATTTTTTACAAATTGTAATTTTTAATCGTTTTTTAATAATCGCTGTGTAAGTCTTGTCCCTCAAGCATTTGAGCGTTCTTTTCCAACTATTAGGCGGCTTCAAAACTGTTATACTCAACGCTGTCAGTTAGTTAGCAACTCAGCAAAATATTGCACAAATCAATTTTTGGAGGTACTTACAACATGAATATGCAGAAAATCATAAAAAAGGTAATTATAGCAGGGGTCGCAGCCACGATCGGCTTTGGCACTTTTGCAATTGAGGGAACAAATACGGCACAAGCCGCCACTACGACTTCGGTAGGCCAAAAAGTAATTAACTACGGTGAAAAATATATGGGAACTCCTTATAAGTTTGGAGCTTCCACAAGCACTACACGTAATTTTGACTGTTCTTCTTTCATGAAGCACATATTCAAGAAATACGGAGTAAATTTGCCGCGTACTTCTGTTCAACAGTCTAAAGTCGGACATGCCGTATCCAAGGCCAATTTGAAAAAAGGTGACTTAGTGTTCTTTTCAAGCGGTAGCCGTGCCACAGGACGCAATATTACTCACGTAGCAGTCTATATGGGCGGCGGTAAAATCTTACACACCTACGGCGAACCTGGCGTGACCATCTCTGATTTGAACTCCGGCAACTGGAAAAGAACGTACATTAAAGCACGTCGCGTGCTGTAATGTAAAACTCATTTAAATTGGTAAGCCGGGACGAAAAGTCTCGGCTTTTTTTTATTTAAACTTTATGCTATTTTGCTTCAGTTGGCGTTCTGAGTGAATAGCCAATGCCTCGTTCCGTTCGAATCATTTTAAACTTTTGCCCTCTATCTACTTTAACCCTTAAATGCCTGATGTACACATCTACTACGTTCGTATCAGCGATATAATCATGTTTCCAAACATCCTTTAATATTTGCTGCCTGCTACAAACTTGGTTAAGATGTATCGCCAGATGTAGCAAAAGATCGAATTCTTTCGGAGTTAATTCCAGCTTTCGCTCCCCTCTGCTCACCATTCTGCTTGCAGTGTCTATATGTAAATCTCCTGCCTCGATTGCTCTTTTCACATCACGTTCAACACCAAAAATTCGTAATAAATTAGCTACTCTAGCCTGAAGAACTCTAGGATAAAAGGGCACTACCATTACATCATGTGCTCCTTGTTCAAAGCAGTAAACCATAAGTGCTTCCTCATCTGATGAAATCATTACAAGCAGTGGAACATGAGGATAGTTCTGCTGCAAAATGCGAATCAAGCCTTGAGTGTCCGCCTGTTCATCTTTAATGTTCAGGAGTAGCAAACTCACAGGATTTTGAGCTATATAAGGGCTTACATCCGACGTATTACGAACATGAACCACCTGATAACCTGCCTGCTCCAATGGATGAACGAATACAGCGGGCGCTTCATTTTCATCCACAAGTACAATTAACGGGCTCATCTTTTCACCCACCTGGTTTGGACATCGCATTACATATTGGATACGAACAAGTTTGTTATAAGCCATTAAAACATATTTGTGTTAGTGTAACAAAAAAGCAGAAAATCATTCTCAAAGAATGGTTTTCTGCTTTATGCTTTACGGTTTATGGTTTTCAGCCCAAATAGCGATGATATAGACTTCTTGCTTTTGCCACGTCCTTTGTCCCATGGATCAGCGCTCTGCCATCTGCAAAAACAACTAAGCGATGCTCGCCCACACTAAAGGAAACCAGATACGAATTCCACTCTACGTTCCCCTCACCCAATGCTGTAAATCTATTTGCAATCTCTGCGAGATTCAGATGTGTCCGGTTGGCAGGTCTTATTTGAACGGTATCCCTACCGCACAAAACATCTGTTTTCTGCCGATAAGAGGCTGATAAATAGGGATACGTCGGTTGGCTACCGCAAGAAGGACAATTCGCTTTTTTAAGACGATCCACTGCTATTGCTACATACTCATTTTTCCACAAATCAAACGAAAGCAACTTTCCTCTCAAGTTCTCGGGATATCCACCAAGAAGCTTGAAAGCTTCCGTAGTCTGGTTAGCGGTGACCATTTGTACTGCCTGCGGAATAATCCCGGCCGTATCACAGGTCTCCCCTCCAAGCGGTACAGTTCCCATCAGACAGTGTAGACAAGGTGTCTGACCCGGTAAAATAGTGTAAGTTACACCGTAGCTACCCACACATCCTCCATAAATCCAAGGAATGCGATGCTTGAGTGCCATGTCGTTCATAAGAAGCCGGGTATCGAAATTATCGGTTGCATCCATCATGAGATCTACCCCCTGGATCAACTCTTCCAGCTCTTCCACCCCAACATCCAGTACATGTGCATGTATAACCGTTTCCGAATTAATATCCTTTAATCTTCGCTGAGCAGCTACTACTTTGGGATATCTTTGCGCAGCATCACTTTCCTGAAAAAGCTGCTGGCGCTGCAAATTGCTCCATTCCACATAATCCCGGTCTACGAGGCTCACTGTACCTACACCCCCGCGAACGAGCGTTTCCGCAATACCTGTACCTAACGCTCCGGCACCTATGATTAGTACGTGGGAAGAAGCAAGCCGACGTTGTCCTGTCGGTCCAAAGGGCGCGAATCTTTCCTGTCTGGAATAACGGTCACTTGAATGTGTTCCTCCTGCACCGGATTTGTCAGTTACCTTCATGCCTGAACCATACCTTCTATCGGACTGCTTGCTGAAGCGTAACGTTTTACAGGAATCATCCCCGCCTCAAAACCATATCTTCCAGCACGAACAGCCAGTTTCATGGCCTCGGCCATTTTTACCGGGTCCTTCGCTCCTGATACGGCTGTATTCAACAAAACAGCATCTGCCCCTAACTGCATCGCCATTGCCACGTCACCGGGTGAGCGAATACCCGCATCGACAATAACCGGAACCTCCGCCTGTTCAATAATTAGACCTAATGAAAACGGATTAAGCAAACCATGTCCTGTACCAATCGGTGAAGCTCCAGGCATAACGGCATGTACTCCAAGCTCTTGTAGCCTCTTTGCTAGAATCACATCGTCCGATATGTAGGGCAGCACGATAAAGCCTTCTTCTAACAGCTTTTCGCTAGCTTTCAACGTTTCAAATGGGTCCGGCAGCAGTGTCTTGCTATCCCCAATGACCTCCACCTTAATCATATCGCACAGGCCGGAGGCTTTTGCCAATTGGGCAATACGAATCGCCTCCTCTGCTGTTGTAGCCCCTGCTGTGTTGGGAAGAAGTGTATACCGGCTCAAATCCAGCATATCGAGAAAATGCTGCTTATCCCGTTCCTCCAAGTTCAATCTCCGTACAGCAAACGTCAATATTTCCGTCTCAGCAGCCTCTACGGCTTGGGATTGGATATCCAGATCAGAGAATTTTCCTGTTCCCAACAACAGCCTTGAGGTAAAAGATGCTTTTCCAATGGTTAACATGATCAACCGCCTCCTACAAAATGTACGATTTCTAGGCAATCTCCATCCTTAAGTACCGTTTCATGATGATCTTCACGGGTCAATATATGCCGATTCAGCTCTACCACTACGGTTTTCACCTTTAAATCAAGTTCATGCAGCAATTGATCCACACGAGTGATTCGATTGGAAATGGTCATACTCTGTCCGTTAATGGTCAGCTTCATAAGCTTTCCTCCTTGAGAAGTTCAGAAGAAAATTTACTTATTCCAAGTCCAGCTGCACCTGCCCCTTTAAGCATAGCTGCCATCGCTCGCCCAGTCGCATCACTAAGCAGGACACCGTTGCGATAATGCCCGACTGCAGCATAGACGCCCTCTACTCCAGGAACAGGCCCAATGAAAGGACGCTCCGCAGCTGCCTGCGGACGCAAGCCTGCCCATGCACGTACAAAAGAAGCTTCCTGTACACGCGGTAACCAGGCAGATGCACGTGCTAACAACCCCTTTAAGCCTCCTACGGTCACCTCTTTGTCATATTGATGCGGAAGACTCGTGGCACCAATCCAAAGCTCGTTATTCTGTTTAGGCACGAGGTAAATATCGTCAGCATAAATGGTATAATCCAACGGATGATCCTTCAAGGAGACTGCTACCGCTTCGCCCTTGACCGGGTATAGTGGATAATCAAACCCAATTTGTTCTAGCAATTTCAAGCTGTCCAAGCCTGCGGCAATCACGACCTGATCACAGGAAAAAAATCCGCTATCCGTTCGCACACCGCAAACTCGACCATCCTGTATGACCAGTTCCTCAGCTTGAGTTCCAGACCATATTGTTGCTCCCAGCACCGCAGCTGCCCCTGCATAAGCACGGCAAAGCTGGACAGGAGACACTTGTGTCTCCTTTGATCGGTAGATAGCCCCAATTACTTGATCTGCCAAGCCCGGAATCCGTCGGGCCAACTCCTTGGCATCCCACCAAATGGGACGATCATCCTTCCGCATATTCGCAGCATTCCAGCGTTTTTGGCCCTCTGCTTCCGAACGAAATGGGGTCACAAATCCTCCTGTACGAAAGTCCACTGAAATACCCGATAAACGTTCCAAATCACAGACAAGGTCAGGGAATGCATCTCGACTTTTACGGGCAAATCGTGCCAGCTCAAGGTCTGCAAACTCTTCACTTTCCGCTGCCAGCATTCCCACCGCTGCTCCTGATGCTCCCTCACCAGGGATCCATCGTTCCAGCATGATCGTACTACGTCCCTCCTTAGCCACATGATAAGCAATGGAACTGCCGATCACACCTCCGCCTATGACCAAGCATTCAGCGTGTCCTATCGCTTTTTCCTCTGTATGTGTCTTTGACATATGTTCCGTGTCTCCTCTCCAGTAAGCATTCTGCTTTCCCTTCATCTCGTTTTCTTGCTACAGGTCGTGAACTACAAGATCTACCATTCGCCTATATTCCATCGCTGCTGCAACGGGTGACTTTGCTTCCCATATACCAGACATCACCGCAATTCCGCTTGCTCCAGCATGATAAAGCTCTGGAACATGATGGGGTTGTATGCCTCCCAGCGCTATCACCGGAATGTCCGACAATCTGCAAATGCGTTCAAGCTGTGCTATACCCCGCGGTACAAGACCGGCTTTACAATGGGTCTCATATACATGACCAAATAGTACATAGTCTGCTCCAGCCTGCTCGGCGGTCTGCACCTCCTCCAAGGAATGTACAGACACTCCACAGCGTGTACCCTCTGAAAGTAGACTTTTCGCATCCACCACAGATAACCCATTAGCTGGAAGCTGGACAGCTCCTGCCGAGGTAAGTAAAGCTACGTCCACGCGGTCATTTACTACAATTTGCCGCAAAGGAACTTCCTGCTTGATCATGCTACGAGTCAAAGAAAGCAAAGCAGAGGCACCCTTCTGTTTCGAACGTGCGTGTACATAATGAATATAAGGACAAATAGCGGCAGCCACTTGGGGTACATTCACACAGGAGACACTTTCCATCGTAATTACGTGTAATTCGATCTCATTTTCACCTCACTTGGACTAAAGAATATGAACTTGTGTTATCAAAAAAATCGTATTAGCTGAATCTATATTGTTGTAGCTCCATATTGGGTAATATCATACGGAGCCAGCCACATATACCAGCAATAATGAAAGGAGATTATATGTAAATCCGTCTACGGAAACTCGAACAAATGAAGATGAACGAAACGCAAAAAGCCACTTCCCAAAGGAAGTGGCTTGACAAACGTTCAAAATCAAACGGACTATTATATCCGTAAACGTATATCGTTCCCTGCGCAAACAAAAGTAAAGAGCTACTACCTTATTTGTACAGTACTCACTTCCCTACGCTGGCATAACCCAGATCAGGTACAAAGGGTCCGAAATCCATTTATTTCGTCTCAGCCGCATGGGCGGCTCCCCTAGTGTGACTATTTTATTGTATCAGCTAAAGATAGCTTAGCATATTTTCCTAATTCTGCAAACCCCACCTTGTGTGAAATCTGTCAGAACTGGATTTTAGTTAACTTTACTAGACCACTCTTCTACATTCCACGTTTTGGTTACCCAATCCTCGTAAAAGTCCGGTTCGTGGGATACAAGCAATACGGTCCCTTTGTATTCCTTCAAAGCGCGTTTGAGTTCATCCTTTGCTTTGACATCCAAGTGGTTGGTAGGCTCATCAAACAGTACCCAGTTGCTCTCACGCATTAACAGTTTACAAAGGCGGACTTTAGCCTGTTCTCCACCACTAAGCGCAGACAAAGGCCGCGTGATATGCTCATTCTTCAAACCACAGCGCGCCAAATGCGCTCGTACTTCATGCTGATTCAAATGTGGAAATTCATTCCATACATCGTCAATCGGTGTAATTTTCTCTGCCTTTACTTCCTGCTCAAAATAAGCGGGCTGCAAAAAATCTCCTTGATAGGTTTTTCCGCTGATCGGAGGTATTTTCCCCAGAATGGTTTTGAGTAACGTAGACTTACCAACACCATTGCAGCCAACAATTGCGATCTTTTCACCACGTTCGATCGTCATGGACATTTTAGGCAAAAGGGCATGAGTATAGCCAATTTCAAAGTCAATACCCTCAAAAACTGTTTTCCCGCTTGCACGGGCTTCTTTGAACTGAAAGGTTGGCTTTGCGGCTTCTTCAGGCTTATCAATACGTTCGATTCGATCAAGCTGCTTTTCACGGCTTTTTGCACGACCTGATGTAGATGCGCGCGCTTTATTGCGCTGAATAAAATCTTCCTGTTTCTTAATATATTCCTGCTGCTTCTCATATGCATCAATATGCTGGGCTTTGTTCAGATCCGCCATTTCAAGAAACTTTTCATAGTTAGCTGAATAACGGGTCATCTTAGCAAATTCAAGATGATAGATTACATTAACGACTTGGTTCATAAATTCAGTATCATGTGAAATTAGGATAAAAGCATAGGGATAATCCTTCAAATATCGCGTAAGCCACTCAATATGCTCCACATCCAAATAGTTGGTAGGCTCATCCAGCAGCAATACATTTGGCTTTTCCAACAGCAACTTCGCAAGCAGCACCTTTGTCCGTTGCCCACCACTAAGGGCTGCTACATCCCGATCCAGTCCGATAGCAGAGAGACCTAATCCATTCGCCATTTCTTCAACCTTCACATCAATGAGGTAAAAATCCCCCATATCCAGTTGCTCCTGAATTTCACCCATCTGTTCCAGCAACACTTCCAACTCATCAGGAGAAGCATCCCCCATTTTGTCAGTAATCTGCATCATTTCCTTTTCCAATTCCAACAAAGGAAGAAAAGCATCCTTCAATACATCACGTACCGTTTTGCCCGGTGTCAGCTTGGTATGCTGATCCAGATAGCCGTAACGCACACGTGGAGTCCATTCCACTTTACCCTCATCCTTAAGCAATTTTCCAGTGAGAATGTTCATGAGTGTCGATTTACCAACACCGTTAGCTCCTACCAAACCTACACGTTCCCCCGCAAGCAATCGAAAGGAAACATTTTTAAATAATGCGCGGTCCCCAAAGTTGTGGGATACATTTTCTACAGTCAATAAACTCATAAGCTGTTTTTGGCTCCTTATTGTCATCGGCATTGCCGACTGTTCTTATTTCATATGCATTTCGTTTCTCTCAAAGCTTTATTGTAGCACATTCTGCAACCATATCGGAATATTGAAAACAGTGAATTTTAAGGTTTTTTGGTATGGATCTGCCTAAAAAAAGAAAAACCACCCATGAGGGTGATTATTATAAGCCATTATAACATTTGTACTCAAAGTAACCCGCAGCTGCTGCAGATTTTTCATCCGTGAAACGTTCACTCGCTTTAAAGGGAGCTGGACATGAATCTCTATAAAAATACTTTATTCCAGTATCTGGTTCTATGCCACCGATAATGTCTTGCTTTCTAACGACTCTCCCACCACCAAATCCATAGTTATTGTAATACCTGTCTCCAACCGGAATGCCTTGGATAAACGCGATCAGCCCCACATCATCTACCGTGTTGTACCACTCCTCTTGCGGAATGATCGGTAGCGTGAACGAATAAGTTATGCCGTTACGCGCTGCTTTTTCGTTATGGACATTAATAATTCGCGCCAAGTCCTCTTGAACGCTGCGAACAATGGTGGAACGACGTATTTGCTCAAAAGTTTCTGAATTATTCAGCAAAGATATAGCGGTCTGATCCTGAAGTTCCTTTTGAAAGCCCTCTATCCACCTGTGATTCCGAGCATCGTATGCGTGCACATAATTATCCAAGGTGAACCCCACACTGTTGCCTACTAAATCAACATAGGCATATGGCTTTTTTTCGCTCCATTTGTGGCCAATAGCAGCTTGTCCATGCTCGTCTGTATAGGCTTCTGAGGTGAACGCATAATAACCGTCATAATCCAGAATTACAATAGCCGGTATGTAATCCAATAATGCACGTTGTGCTACTATATCCCCATCAATGCCTACATTAAGAAAAAGGGTGTGCAGGAACGTGATCAGCGCTGCTTCTTTATCTACCCGAAAAAACTTATCCGATCCGTATCCGGCCTCGCGTTCCTGACGTTCATTCTGTGAGAGCACAACCCCTGCATCCTGAACTGCGGTACGGAGAGCCGACGTATATTTCATTTCTAGCTGCTGCACTTCACGCTGATTCTGCACCCGTAAGTCACTAACTACACCAAAGGGCAAAAACAAAAGTATAAATATGACCGCAAAATCAGTAATCCTCATTCAGAACCATGCCCCCGTAAGAAGCTGTAACTGCTGGCTTGCCGCTATCTGCCCCACCAAGAAGCCATGATTTGTACAAGTCCGCAGGAGTCCGATTCGTATTATGTACCCGGACCGTAAAATAATCCCCGGCCATCAAGGTATATCGACGCGTCTGATCTGATTTTGGCTGCTGATTGTCAGGAAACAGTACAGGAAAAATTTGCGAATTATAGTACCCATCATATACAGCTTCATAATTGCCCAGAAAACTGTCTGGCTTCGCGGCATCTGCATAGTCCGGTACATACTTTTTGTGCATATGCTCCAAGTCAACTTCGTACGTATTGCCTGTCAATTCCAGATCACGCATAAAATCGTTATACATCGTCGGTGTAATGTAACCTTTGGTTCTTACCATATCAACAAAACGTACAGTTGAATGATATGTATTTAACCCGGATATATCATCCTGCCGTTCAGCAGCTTGAGCTGCGGGTACGATGTACAAAAGCAATACAGCGAGCAGCGCCCCCAACAGCTTCGATATTGTTTGAACCACTTCAGTCTTCCCCCAATTTCTCAAAACGTACAGATGTTATGTCCCCATTCCCATTACGCTGGGGGTACATGGAATATAATGAGGAAGCATCCAGGGTCGATACATCAGGCTCAAACGGTTCAGAAAATACATCATACTCTGTCCCGTCGACTTGAATCGAAATCCCCTCCTGTAAGTTCATGCGAATTGCCTGTATGACCTGAGTTCCTTTAATCCGCTCCGGCAACCCCACCCCAGCAGTACGGGCTATTCGCCCTTCAGAATGCTCCTCTTGCTGTGATCTTAATTCCAGTGCACCATCCAGCTGGCTGGACAAGTCTGCTGCCGTTACACATGCGGTTATGAACAGAATAACTGACACACCAAGCCGCAGCATACTTGAAGCGTGATCAGACATACTCTCATCCCCTTTATGATTATTATCTCTGCTGTAGTGCTTAGGACTGGGTAAACAACAACCCACGTACCACGTTCGATTTGTCTTTGACGATTTCAGCTTTAAATTTACCACTCGGATTTACGTATTCATTCTCTTTCTCATTAAGTGTATTCGTGATTTTACCTGTCTTATCACTGCCACCATTCACGGCGCCATACTGTTCACTGTCTGGGCTAATGTTCAGAGCATTACCGTACCACTGGCCTGCCATATTTTTGCCGGTTTTAATCTGAATGCCGAATTGGTCCTTCCCCTGAAACTTCCGCAGCGCATTGGTCACCTGGGAACCGCTAATCGTTGTGCCGTCATATACCGTAAAAGAGGCTTGAGACAATTCGGTCTGAATATCAGCAAAATTATTTTGTGCCGTTTTAGTCGCCTCCTGGGCTGAAATAAATAGTATAACTACAATCGTAATTAGAGCGATGGTCAAAAATATCCCAGCGGCTACCTTTAAAGCTGTTGATGCGTTATTCATTATTTTTCTCCCCTAGCTTGTTATTTTGTATTAGTCATAGGTTAACTTTCTTACTGAATTTTTTGTATTTGTTCATAATAGTTATCCATTTGAACAAAGCTCATGCCGATCAACGGAATCACCAAATATAAAAAGATAAGACCATACATCGGGGCAAAACCAATCATCCTTCCCCAGATAGCCTTACTGTCTATTATTTTTTCATACTCCTGTTTTCTTTGTTCGAAATAGTAGGACATATGGGATTCCAAATCATCAAAGGCCTCTCGAATCGTAATTTTACCTAAAGACAAATGAAGCTTATCCACGAGACGTTGAAATTCCGGCAAAGGCGCTTCTTCTTTTAGCAAGTCGAGAGCTGCCTCTGGCCCATGTTCATAATGAAGCAAACATTTTTGCAGAGGTCTTTTGAATATAACTGAAAATCTGTTCAGCCACTCCAATATTTCCTCGACAGACATTCGTTCCATAACCCGTAAAATGGAAATAACCGTTTGAAACTGATACACCTCATGCTTCATGTCCAAATAACGCATTTTCCGTTGCAAATATAATAAAAGCATGGGCATTTGGTAGGCTACATACCCAGCAACTATACTAATCAGTACTTCCCACCATTTGATATATTCTTCATTCCAATCTTTCAGCTTTTGGAGAATTCGTTGAGTATTTCTGGATAGCTGCTCTGGAGTAGCTGTGCCATTAGCATAGTGTTCTAAAGCAGCGTACGCTCGCTCGTATGTGCTATCCGCTTTCATGTTCAACGTTTGCATAATTTTGCGGTCAATCTCACTCTGCTTCAAAGCTTCCTTTTCCTCTATCGGACTTAAACGTCCAAACATTTGACCCGATTGTACTGGTGCGTGAAGGATATACGTTTTTTCAGCTTCATGTAAAATAAATATGGTGCTGATACTAAGCACTAATCCTAAGATAAAAAGAGCAATTCTACGTATGTAGAGCCACTCAAGCTTTACCTCCGCACCACTTTCCTTTAATAGTCGGGTTATCTGGGAATAAGATGTCATATGCTGCCGGGGAATTAAAGAATCCACCATATTACGAATGATGGGCAGACGATATAACTTCTGCTCCCACACCCTCCGCCCTTTACCCGCACGATATCCTGTCTCGTCCGACTGTTGCAGTTTCTGTAACAGAAAGTAGGATAGGATGATAACAATGTAAACGGTCAATTTTGTGATATAACCCAATTTCCCCTGATAAAACTCATCCATGGATGGAAAGCTGGATCTCGCCCATCTCTCGATTGGGGTAGTAAAGAAAACGGGAGCCAGTGCGATCACGTTTAAACTTTTTAGTAGGTAGTCCAGTTTATTTCTCCGCAGTAACTCCAACTGGATTTCACGTGCAAGACTGCTTAGCCCCTTTAAATAAATGGAACCACCATCCTCAACCCGATCACCAAACTCCATTACCATATACGAAATACCAGCAAAGGCTTTTAAAAACCGATTTGGAGCTGATTCATAATATCTTTCGAGTGCCTCGTGCGGATCAGCATCTGTCAGCGCCTCATGGATGAGCCGTGCATGCCTTCCAGCCTCTGCTCCTGCTAAATCGGCCGCTTCAGATATGGATTCTTCTACCATACCGTGCTGATGATAGTGATGACGTACATTGGCGAACAATTCGATCATTTGAGAAAGTAGCCTTTTTTCCATTTGGCTAGTGGCCACATCTATAACAAGACTGTTGATTACCACTCCACATAAAAAGGCCAATATAGCAAACTCTATCCCTGGTTTCATCATCAACAGCACAACGCCGCTGCAAACAAAAATACCCCAGATGAACAGTATCATCTTCATGGTCTGCAGACGAAGCTTATACTCATCGTATGCATGCTGACCAGCTAGTCGCTTACGTACACTTGTGATGTATCCAGATGTGATAGGGACCCTCATACACAGCGTATACAATTTATGCATTAAAGTCTGAAGTTCCCGTTGAAGTACCGCTTTTCCCTTTCGTGCTTCCTGTACAGAATGAATTCTACCTCTGCGAACTGCATAGCTCTTATGCTTATGCAACCCATACAAAACTGTATATAGAACTGCAAATCCCCCACCTGATATAAGCAAAACCCACAATAAAATTTCTTTAAGACTCATAGTCTTCCTCCCAATAACGGGTCAAAAAACTGCGGAAATCTGTAGCATCCTTAGCATTCATTTGCTCACACATTTCTTCTACGCTTTTAGCTGTTAAGGGCTTCATTGGTATATAACTTCCATTTCGATATTCCATAACATGGCGATAGCTATAGCTCGATGAAGCATTGGGACCTACATCCGTATGCTCTGGATTACGCGGTACACATTCTGTGATCCGTTCGATATAACGCCGCCCTTGCGCATCACGCTTGAGATGCACATCAAAATTAATGACATGCACTACCTGTTCTTCAGCAATGCCTTCATGCTGAAATACTCCAGTTTTGAGCAGTGAATTACGAAGCGAAAATACAAGATCACGAAATGTTTTAGCATGGTGAGTAAAAATAGTGAACAGACTAGCAACCTGCGACATTTGAATCATCCAAGCAGCTACTTCATCACTCGCTACTTCACCTAGAATATTGACGGTTCCATCTGTTTTTTTCTGCAAGTCAAGACCTTGTTGTCCTGAAATATGATCTGTTTCTCGAAAGGTAAGAATATTACGGCGACTGTAGATGTTGCGTAGATGCAGCTCAAAGGCCATTTCCTGAACGCGAAGCGTATACGAAGCGTAAATATGCTTGACCATCGCCATTAACAATGTTGTTTTTCCTGAACCCTGCGCACCTGTAATTGCAGTAATCCGACTGCCTTTCATTAGATAAGATAATAGCTGGATTGGAAAATCAGCGTTTTGTCCCCTAATTAACTGTTCCAGCGAAGCGCTTTGAATATCAAACTTACGAACAAAGAAAGCCCATGATTCAGAGAAAGGCGGGCGCACTACTACTACCCGTGATCCATCCTTCATTTCGTTGACCTTATAACCATTCGCTTCAGAAAGCTGTCCTGGATAATTGTATTTGTAAATATTTTGACATACCCTTTTAAGCTCACGTTCCGATCCGAAGGAAAGGAATGAAAGGTGGATAGTTTTACCTTTATAGAAAATCCACACACTCTCATATCCATTTGTAGTAGGCGCAGAGGTTTGTTCAAATACAAATCTATCTGAAGACCAATGTGGTGATGAAGGAATCCCACCTTCCGGCACACCACTGACACCCCCGCTTACACCATCGATCTTCTGGTCACGAATATCATCAATGACAGAAAAGCCTTTATAATTTTGATAAATCCGCTGCACAATAATATCCACTTTCTCCATAAAGGAAAGGGGACGGTATTCACAGTCATAGATATAGCGGATATCCTCTGTCGTTACGAAATAGCTTCCATCCTCTTCACCTTGCTGTGAATACCTCATTTCGGCTAAGTCATAAGTATCCAGTAAACGTGATAGTGCATCCGCGCCAAACTTCTGCTGATATTGGTAAAAAATAATTTCGAATTGATCCTGTGTGTCAAACAACTCAGGTCTGGAGAATGGCATAACAGTATCGGCGATTTTCTCGTTCAAACCGTAACCGTTTATCAGAAGCTCACTCATCAGATTTTTAACAAAACGTTTATCTCCACTGCTGCCATTGGCACAGTCCTTTAATGCCCTGCGTAGTTCCGCCCTTTGATGGATACGCCGTCTATATTCCTCTTCATGCAATCCGGCATCCGCCATCTGGCTATGACTTAGTTCATGAAGTGCATTTTTGATATACTCTATTAATGTTTCGAATGTGGCATCTTCATTCTTTTTTTCTACTCGAAGGGTTGAATGTCGCGAGTGAAAATTCCCTCGATATTTAACAATAATCAGTACGATGCACATCAATACTATACAGGTAAGAATCAATCCGTTGATCATTTGAGCGGACAGCATTTAAGCGCCCCTCTCCAAAGCCTTGAGCCGAAGATCGGACTCTGCCGCCTCCAGAATAGCTTTGCTGATATGACGTATACTCTGCGCCCATCCTACAGTCATAAAAAGCTTGCGAGGCTGCCCTTTTCCACTTCGTACCTCACGCTGCACATGGCCGATCACATCCCTGCGGTTCCATGCGTCCATAAATCCGGTGTTATAAGGGACTGTATACAGAGCACCTTTGTAGCCATATCTCCTGCGAATATTCGCTTCATTCACTTGAGAATGCACATCATATTTTCCAAGTACTATTAATAAGGGTAACGATGAGTAGGTAGATAACGGAGACACGGATTCAAAATAAGCGTCTAACTCTCGCATATTCTGAGTGAGTGAAAGAACAGCCAGTTTGGCTCGTGCACATGCTTCATGCTGTACAGCCCCCCATCCTGCTCCACTTCCTGCATCAATTAGCGTTAAATCATAATATTTGTTCGCTGTATCTATTACTGCCCGTACAAGCCCTGGAGACAGTAACGGCGGTGCAGCTCCAAAGCTGGAGGTTCCCTCAAGTACATCCAAAGTATGTTCGAGTACAGGTGTCGTATAATTACGAATATTTTCTTTAGACAGTGTCCCTCGCAGAACTAAACGTGCGGCAGCATCCCAGCCCCCTTCCTGAAGCTGTAGGGTTGGATCATCCATACCATACTCTTGTATAGGTAATCCTGATTCAATACCAGTATGTCTACGACCCAAATGAGTCAATAATAGTCTTCCTCTATATAGATTGCCTATGGTAATTGCTATTGCTGCCGCCAAAGAGCTACTTCCACTAGCCCCCTTAATGGGGCTCCAAAACAAAATGGTACTCATGCTCTACTCCTTTCCGCACGCTTTAGCGCACGACGAATCACCTTTAATTCCCAACTCATCCATTCCCCAATACAACGGCATAGTTCTTTCTTATACATTCTGGATAGCGGTTTTAGTATTAGCTGTTTTTTATGCTCATTTTCCAGTTTCAGAGCAAGCAACCCCTCATCCCATGGCAGTATATATGGCTCTTGCTGCCAAGATGCCGGGAAATGATTCATGTATTCCCACAGATACGGCTCCTCCAGACCACAATCCACGGCCTGTAAAAATAGCTTGTGAAATACAAGATCTTTGGGGAATTCAGGTTGACTGAATAAATGCTGAAGCCAATTCTGTCCGTTATGCATTAGCATGCGGCTATAATCACTGACCCAAACTCGCAGTTCTGCCCTTTTCCAAACAGAAATTGGACAAAAATCAAGTAACTCTACATCTAAAATAACAATGTCATAAACCTGCTCTGCCTTCTGATCAGCCGTCATACCTATATGCAGGTCTTCCCATGCTGTAAATCCAATTGCTACATCAAAACCACTAAACTGCGTAATGGGAAGTGGTTTGTCAAGCATCCCTATGCTATACCGATACCGTCCCCGCAGCGTAGCATCTACAAGCAGTACCCGTTGGCCGGAAGCTGCTAATATGCTGCTGATGTATAACAAGGTATCGCTTTTGTCACAAAGCCCGGCAAATATCCATGTTTTCATACTTCCGTTCCTTTTCTCTCATTTATTTGGCATACGGATCAGAGCTGCCGCCCTGCGTTAGAATCTTCGTTTGTTCTTTGTGATCCTGTTCCTCACTCCCTGTATCATTAATTCCGCTTGCTGCATCTTCAATAGCTGTGCCCGCATGCTGAGCTGCAACCTCCTCACTTAGAACTCTTTCCACAGGTGTTGAAATCACATTGTTTGATGAACAAATCGCATTTTCTAGAGAATCTCGTAGCTGCTTGGACAGTTTTTGTTCAGCAACACGGACTAAATTCGGATCACTATTCATTAACGCTAACACCTGCGCATTAGGCGGATAGGTCGGGATTGCCTTGGGCTGAAATTGGGGATCTACATATGTCAGAGCATAGATGGATGCTTTATGCAGATAGGCATCTACAATAGCACTCGAAAGCGATAGTATTTCCTGCTCATTCATAGTAACCCATACGATTGGGCCCTCCAGCCGGGAAATCTTCTTTTTGGATAATAGAATGTAATCCTGACCTGTTGGAAATTGAATGCGGATATCTACTTCGTCCCCTGACTTCAGGCTGCTGGGCAGTACCACTACTTTTAACTCACGGTTGCGTAGATCCTTAGGTGTCGGTTCATTAGCAGTAATCATAGCCGATGTAAGCACAGATCCTTTTTTTAGTTCTATCTTGGCTGTGGTGCCGGAAACTTCATTTTTATTTGCCAATAAATTTGACGGGGCTTGAGAACCAGGAACCTTAATTCCCTTCAAATCATTAGATGTAATCTGCTCGCCTGGTGAAATGTCACGAACAACCGCCCAGCCTGTTTTCGCGGTCCGTTGTTCTTGTTCATACAGTTTCCATTTCTGCTCTGCCTCCACCTCTGCCTGTTTCCTGATCTCACTCATTTGATGGGTATTCAGTATAAGGTAGCTCACAAAGATCATGCCTACAATTCCCGCGCCAATACAACCTGCGGATAGTTTTTGTTTGCTACTTTTTCTTAGCTTGGACACACAGCTTCTCCCCTACCTCTTTTGATATATACATGTCTATTTATTTAGTGCTGCCGTTTAAGGAATCCGAAACGTTTTTTCCGGGTGTCTGTAATGACTCCACGAAAAAGCTCATCCAATACCTGATCCATTTCATCATCCTGTTCGAAGGGGTCTGAGTGGAACGGCAGCGCAAATACTTTATCGTGTTCTAGCTCCTTTCGTAACCTGCGGACAGCCTCCGAGGATGCCAATGGCAAGCAGTAATTCCATTTATGTTGCGGATGACGCTGAAGAGATCGGGCTAAGCCCGTTATATCCTGAACTCTCCATTCGGCTCCTGAGCCAACAACTAGCGGGTAATCAGCTCTCAGAAATTCTTCCAGTCGTTCATTGTCCTGCCCATTCCCCAAGTCCAGTACGATAAATCTGTAGGAGCCGCCCAGCAAAGAAATGACATCCGCACGAGATGTTTGCCGCCAATAATGGACTCCATCGACTTCAAAACGCCGACTTGAACTCGCTTGTCCAACAGGTATGCCTTCCACGACTTCTTGCAGCCGGGCAAATGCCTTAGCTGTACTATGTAGCTCAACCAAGGCTACAGAGTGGGTCCTTCGAGCCAAGTAGTGGCTCACCGCAATTGCTGTGTGCGTAGCACCGGAGCCGGAAGACACGCCCAGCACAGCCACTACCCTTGTTCCAGCATAATCCATTGAAGCATTACTCATAGATTTTCCTGGTTGAGCAGACTGAAAATCAGCACTGCGCCTCAGTTCTTCAATGACCTCCTCAGCAGACTGAAATCGTTCCTCAGGATGATGCCGCAGCAGCTTTCGAATTATCGGAATCAAATGTCGAGGCAATTCCCCACGAATATACCCTTCAACTCCTGCTGTCCACTCGCTATATTTACCACCTGTACATAGATACAATAGTAACGCCCCCAGACTGTACAGGTCCGAGCGAGCATCCGTCTGTCCTGTTCCATATTGCTCTGGGGCAGCGAAGCCTACTGTGCCCAGCTTTATCGTATCCTGATCCAGCTCGGACTTATAACTCCTCGCTATCCCAAAATCGATCAGCTTAAATTCCATTTCCGGTGTCAGCATAATATTCGCCGGCTTGAGGTCCCGATAAATGACTGGTAATTGACGGGTATGCAAATAATCAAGTACATCCAATACCTGCAGAGCGAGTGGAATGATTTGTTCCTGTGGTATATAGCCTTGGTATCCCCTCATGTATGCTTCCAGCGTAATTCCTTCGATGTAGTCCATAACCAGATATACCGCACCAGATGGAGGATACTCAAAAAAATCAACAATTCTCGGTAAACGTGGATGGCTTAGCGAAATTAACATTTCGGCTTCCGTCCGTACAATCTTCATTATTTTTGGATCGGCAATCGACTCCTTCACTGCCCAATGCTTGCCCGGCAGCTTTAAATCTTCGGCCATGAACACGCGGCTCATGCCTCCTAAACCTAACGTGCGAATTATTCGGTAACGCTCACCGACAATTGACCCGAACTCTAATCGTGATGGTTGATTCATCATTCTCTTACCTCCCTTCTAAAAGCAGACAACGCAAAAAAGGGAAAGCCACCGCAAAATGAAGTCTTCATGCTGACATGAAAACAATTTTCGCGGGATGCTTTCCCTTGATTTAACACAATTATTTTTTTAAAGGAACAATTTGGCTTTATTATATAGCACACCTGTATCTATTGTAAAGAATTATTTTCCATACTTGATCATATACAGGGTAATCTCGTCTCGGTTATGGAAAAGCTGCTTAGCTCGCTGAATCTGCATGCCGGACTCCTCAAATGAAGCAATCACATCATGAATGAGCGCCAAGGGCTTTTTATGCATTAGCTTGACTGTTACGATAGCCGTACCACCACTCCGCAAACTATATAGTAAATCAGTAACGAGCCTTGCCATCTGTTTTGGGCTCCAGCTCATATCACAAACCAGCAGATCGAACGAATTTTCTTTAAATTTGACTTCACTTGCATTTTTACGCAAAAACGTCAGATTGGCGTACTTCATCAGCGATGGCTCCATCTTGGCCGGATCAACCGCTGTAACTTTCAGTCCACGCTCCAGCAAAAAGGAAGTCCATCCACCCGGTGCTGCGCCAATATCTAGTCCCTGATGGAAAGCGCTAAAATCAATACCGAACGTTGCTTCTGCTTCCAGTAGCTTGAATTTGGCACGAGAGATCTGTCCGTCTTCCTTCTGAAAACGAACTGCACCTCCACTCCAATCCGATAGGTTGTCCTGAGGATGTGATACGCCTGCGTACCACGTATCCGTATCTGCAAAAACGGACACAATAACATCGGCGCCTTGTACCACCAACTCCATAGGTAGTTCACTTAATTGTTCACTCAAAGCCAGCCTGAGTGCACCTGCGCTTTCAGTCCAACTGCTATTAGTTCCTTTGCGTACTTGCAAAGAAACTCGTTGATCTATCAGTTCCCTGCGGTTACGGATAAATGCAACCAGACGCTCTTGCACTTGAACCAGATCCGTTCCTTCCTCCTGAAAATGAACAGGAAACAAGTGGCGAAGAAACATTGGTGGCTGGCCTGTAATCGTCCTCACTGTTTCAATTTCTCCCGCGGGTAGTGTTGCTAAAAAAATTTCACCAGGTAGAAGCATTGTACTTTTTACAGACCCAAATAATCTTCTAAGCTCCTCTTGAGCATAGGGTGCAAAACCATGGTTGGCCGTACAAACAAATCTTGATGATGACAAAGTAGATTCACTTTGTTCATCTGTACTCATATATAGTTCCTCCAAAATAACATTACCCTCCAGCGCACACCCGAATCCAGGGACGTTCTCCATCCCAATCCAGCTCAACCGAAACTTCATATGTGTGCATAATCAATTCTTTCGTTAAAACTTCTTTTTTCGGTCCAGCTGCTGCAACCTTACCATCACGAATCAATGCAACATGTGTAAATAGGGGGACAATCTCCTCAATGTGATGAGTCACATAGACCACTGATAAGTCCCGCTTGCGGAGCCGATCAATCTCGACCAGCATTTTTTCCCGCTCAAATAGATCCAACCCAGCACAAGGCTCGTCCATAATTAGCAGACGGGGTTCCGCCATCAGTGAGCGGGCCAACATCACCTTTTTACGTTCTCCTTGAGATAACGTCCCCAGCGGATGATGAATCAAGTCACCTAAATTCATACCCTCCAGCAAAGATATGGCCTTTTCTTTTGCCTCTGTTGGAATTTCCTGATAAAAGCGCAAAAAAGCATACGCACCTGTAGCGACTACTTCCCAAACTGGATCTTTTAGCGCCAGCTTTTCCAATAAGGTCTGACTGATATATCCGATCTGCTTGCGGACCTCCCGCACATCACATTGACCATACATTTGCCCAAGCACTTCAACCGTACCACGACTTGGAAACATATACCCTGTCATCATTTCCAACAATGTTGTTTTACCGGAACCATTGCGACCCAGAATAGCCCAATGTTCACCTTCTCGTATATCCAGGCTTACATCGTCCAATATCCGTCTTTCTTCCCGCTGCAACGTAATGCTCTTCATGGATATCATTCCATCACGCTCCTTATTTTGCTCAGCAAGTGTTCTACAGATTCCATTTTGTAGATGATTTCAGGATTATTGTTTTCACCATTATATATAAGAAGCGCGGGAACGCTGGATATCCGGTACTCCTGTACCAGTTCAGGAATATAGTTAATGTTGCTCTGCACCACTGCTCCTTCGGGGAGCAAATGCTCTGCTACCTCCAGCATCTTACGGGCAGCCGCGCATGTTCCGCACATGGGAGTGTACACAAACAAAGCCAGCTTGCATCCCTCCCATATGGCACGGCGCGCGTCTTTTTGTCCGATCTCTTTCATTGTTCAGACCCTTTTCTGATCTCTCGCATACGCTCCTCGGGTATGGGCCCATTATGCACGGTGACTCCCTCTGGCTTATTCGCATAGAGCAGCTCATACATGGCTCGCCGCCCCTCTGGACTGGAGGAATGCAAGTAAATTTCACGCGGATATAACCGTTTCCCTGCGATAGCAGCAGCCACATCTTTTCCCGTGGGTTGACCTGAACCCAAATCATAATCTAGCGATAGTATCGTAATAGGATATTCATGAAGCAGCAGCAGACACTCTTCCGCATCTCTTGCCAGCTTAAAGCCCGGAGGACAAGGCCGATAATCGTCCATAAACAAATACATCAACTTCTCCTCCTTTTCCCATATATGCAAGCTCACATGCCTCAAAGATAGTTATTATCAATCAGATTGATTTACTCCCAGCTTAGAATCATTTGAATATCCTCCTGATGTGTTCCATCAGGTCCCGTCTCACTCTCCAAAACGATAGGAATGCCTCTTACAGCCTCCTGATCTGTCATCCAGCGCATGCCCTCAGTACCAATGTAACCTTGCCCCACACGAGCGTGTCTGTCTTTTTTAGAGCCATACGGGTATTTAGAATCGTTCAAGTGAACTCCGCATAGAGCTGACCAATAGCCGAGACGGTTTCCTTTATCAATCAAAGCCTCGTCCATTCCACCGTTCCACAATCCTGCTGCATACGCATGACAAGTGTCCAAGCAAAAGCCGATACTGTCAGGATACCGGCACAACTGACGGATTTGCACCATTTCCTCAAGCGTGGTTCCCATAGGTCCATGATCCCCCGCCTGATTTTCAATCAATATTTTAGCATTTCCCTGCCAGCCTTCCAGCACATCATTAAAACAGTTAATGATGTTACGATAGCCCTCTAGAGGGTCTAACGAATGCATGTGACCAAAATGAACGACAATCCCTTTTGACCCACAGGCTTCAGCAATATCCAGATCATTGCGTAATGAAGCAATCGTCAGCTCATAAAGTTCCTGACCACGCTCAGACCCATGAGCCGGATTAACGGGATATGGCGAATGAGCAATGGATTGAAGCTGGTGCTCTACACAGTAAGCGTTGCAAGCAGCAGCATCAGTAGCACTCCATTCCTTCAGTCTCAGACTACGAGGATTTTTCGGGAAATATTGAAATGAACGCCCCTCCTGCTCTCGCGCACGCATAGCGGCTTTGAAAAAGCCACCACGCGTACTCACATGGGAGCCGATGAGCAATTTAGGCATCATGCTGCTGTACCGGGCAATAAAATGCTTTTTTCCCCGCCAGTTCAACCCTTACAATTTTTCCGCCACTTGGAGATTCTTCTCCTTCGCGGTCATATACTCGACACTGATGATCAAATCCACCTGTTAGCGTGTCTCCCTCCATTAGAGGCATTTCCATGTACCCGCCTTCCGCAGTAGCTTCACGTAGTACGGATTGAGTGGCATGGTATAGCTTTTCCACTTTTTCTGGCGACTGCACAATGTTTTGTACTTTGGAACCCGGTGTAAATCCGGCGATATAAGCAATTTCGTCCGAATAACAATTGCCAATACCTGAAAAAATCTGCTGATTCACCAGTGTTGTTTTTAAAATCCCCCGGCGTCCCTTCAGCCGTGCTGTAAACTTTTCCAACGTCATGCGGCGGTCTAACGGGTCAGGTCCCAGGTCTGACAAAGCCTCCTCTGTTTCTTTAGCCGTCAGCAAGTGCAGATAACCTAAGCGCAGTCCGATAAAATAAAGCTTTACTCCACTAAAATCTAATTCGATCTGAACTGTACGATCTGGACGCTGCTCCTCCGTTCCCAGAAATAACAGCCCTCCCAACATCAGATGAAGTACGAGCCGTCCGCCCGTGTTTAAATGAAAAATCAAATGCTTGCCTCGACGCTCTAAATATACAACGGTCGTTCCGAGCAATTGCTTCTCAAACGTTTCCACTTCAGTATTAATGGACTTTTCACGGCTAACCGTCACTCCAGTAATCGGAATGTCCAAAATTTGTTTGGATAATAAGATTCTGTAGTTTTCCATTTCAGGAAGTTCCGGCATATCAACATCTTTCCTTTCGTAGCTACATAGCTTTTAATTCTCGCAAGTTTTGTAAGACATATACTTTCTATTATTTCAGCTCTTCTTTCATCCAGTCCTGCAATTCAGCGAGATTTTCAAACATCAGGTCAGGTTTTACTCCAACGGTACGCACATGCTCGTCCATATTAGCGCGGGTCGTCACGCCCGACAGGATCAGAGCTGTTTTACAACCTGCTGCTGCACCTGCCGCAATATCTGTAAGCATATTATCGCCCACAACCAGAGCTTCATCCGCCCTAATGTTTAAGCGGTTCAGTGCATAATTCATCAATACGCTTGAAGGCTTACCGATGACAATAGGCTTTACCTGTGAAGCCGCTTCAATTGCTGCTCCAATCGTACCTGCTCCTGGCGTTAGCCCATCATGTGAAGGCAATTGGAGATCCGGGTTTGTCAAAATAAAAGTGGCTCCTTCCCGAATCCAACGCATGGCAGCGGCCAGCGCATCATATGTAAATTGACGATCTATCCCCTGCACCACATAATCAGGATGGTTCTCAACAAGCTGCAAACCGGCTCCTGTGAGTGCATCACGTAATCCTGTTTCACCAATACAATATACACGAGCTCCAGGAGTTTGCTGTGCTACATATTGTGCAGCTGCTAACGCCGAAGTATATACTTCATGGCTGGCCGCTTTAATTCCCATACCAACCAAATGCTCAGCCACCGATTCGGGTGTGCGTGAAGCATTGTTTGTAACATAAGCATAAGGTATCTGGTCTGTACGCAATCGGGATATGAACAGATCCGCACCCTTGATCATCCGATTTCCATGATAAAGGGTTCCATCCAGATCAATTAGTAACGATTTTATCGCAATCCCCTCCCCCACTTCAATTTCATACATCATAACATTGAAAATAATAATTCACCCCATGAATGGTGTTCTCCTTTTTATTTAACCACCTGAATGACTCAGGTCATTAAATAATCGGGCATTTCCACTCATCTCATCTATCTTAAGTCAAAAATGCTCATGAAGTCCATGAATTGCTGGTAAACCATCCAAAATAGCGTCAACCCTCGCTAAAAGCCGTCGCTTCCCCATAGCATAAGATCATTTCTTCGTCGAATTCCATCGAAGATGCTACGTCTTCAAAGAAAATTTCCTGTATTTCCTGGGCATACTCAAGCAACTAAATTCTTTAAATTCGATATATAGAAACTCAAATATGACATGCCTCCATATGTGGTAGAACAATTTCATTCATCCTCATACTGATACGTCTCACCTCTTGTCGCATCCTGCGCTTTCCCGGAAAATAATTTCTAGTGAAAAAGAAAAGCACCGGAGCAAGCCCCGGCACCTAAGCACATACCTTTCTCTCCAATCGTTTATTGACCGATATCAGGTACCGGTAACAACACATGCTGCTCCGCAAGCAATGAATTGGGGAATAGGCTTCGCGCTTCCTCCAGCAAAGGCTGAAGCTGCTCTTGATCTTTATACCTAGAACTAAAATGCGTCATAATTAACTGCCCCGCGCCTGCGGCTTTGGCAGCTTCCGCTGCCTGAAGCGCCGTACTATGATGATACTCGTACGCCGTATCCGCCAGATCATGCAGAAATGTGGCTTCATGAACGACGACAGTTGCATCTCGTGCCAGCACTACTGTATTCGGACAGGGTCTCGTGTCACCTAAAATAGTGACGATCCGCCCTTTTTTAGGTGAACCCAATACATCCTGAGGATTCAGAATAACTCCACCCTCTACTTCCACACTTTCTCCACGCTTTAATTTACCGTACACTGGGCCAGGCTTGATCCCGTATCGCTCCAACAGTTCTTGGTTGAGCTTACCGGGCTTATCCATCTCTACAATTCGGTAGCCATAACTGTCGATCCGATGATCCAGCAAAGCGGATTCCACCCGAAATTGACCATCATCGAACAGGACCCCGCCCGTATGCTCCACAATATGTAGTTGGTAATTGATACGAGATTGGCTGATCCCTAAAGATAGCTCAATATATTGTTGAAGCCCAGGCGGTCCATATACAGTCAGAGGTGCCGTACCCCCCTGATATGCCCTACTCGACAAAAGGCCCGGCAGACCAAAAAGATGATCCCCATGCAAATGAGTGATAAATATTTTTTCAAGTCTGCTCAGCTTGAGCGGCGAACGCAATACTTCCTGTTGAGTGCCTTCACCGCAGTCAAACAACCACATGCTTCTTCGTTCCTCCAGTAAACGAAGAGCAATGGATGTTACATTTCGCTGAATTGTAGGTACCCCTGCATTTGTACCGAGAAAATATAATTCCATGACATTTACCTTCTTCCTGCTGACCAGCAAATACCCTCCGAAGCTCGGAGGGTATTTGCTATCCCATCTGATAAAGGTGTTAAACCTTTTCGACGTTAAAATACTGCGCCTGAGGGTGGCTGAACACCATGGCTGATACTGAAGCCTCCGGTTCCATCATAAACCCTTCTGTTAGCTCAACGCCAATGTCCTCAGGTTTTAACAATTGGAACAACGGTCCCTGATCCTCCAGATCCGGACATGCCGGATAACCAAAGGATACCCGTATACCTTGATATCTAGCGCCGTGCCGCTGTTTCATCGTCATATCGGCTGGGTCCGGGAAGCCCCAGCTATCCCTGATAATATGGTGAAGCCGTTCTGCTAGCCCTTCTGCCACTTCGAGCGCTACCGCTTGAAGTGCGTGTGAGCGCAGATAATCTCCTTTTTCTTTCCACTGGGTAGATAGCTTTTGTATACCATGACCAGCGGTAACAACCATGAAACCTACATAGTCCATAACCCCTGATTCCACAGATTTCAAAAAATCAGCCAGACATAGATAAGGCTCTACCTGCTGACGTGGAAACGTAAATGTGTGCAGTACCTTGCTTACATCCGACGGATCATAGATTAGAATTTGGTTTCCTTGGGACTGAGCCGGGAAGAACCGATACATAGCACTCGCCTGAATAATTCCGTCTGTAACAGCTTCAAACATAATGCTGTCCACGGTTTCCTTCAACTGAATCGCTTTCGAGTCCCTCGAAGCTAGCAGTTGCTCTACATTCCCTTTTAAGCCAAGATGATGTCCCATCAGCATCTGCATATTCACATAAGGCAGAATATAGTTCAGTGGATAGTTACGCAGTACATGGCGATCCGTATCCGGTGGGATATAGACGGGCAAATCCTGAGCAATGTTAGAGCGTACAGCCCGAGTTAACTTAGGGAGCGGCTTGGCCTCCACGACCGTTGCCGCTTCTGCCTCCTGCTCAGCCTTCATGTCCTCGGCCATTTTTTTACGGGACTCAGGGTCCATAAGCTTATTGGCAATATCCAGACCATCCATAGCATCTTTCGCGTAGGCTACCAGTCCATCATATTCAGGACGAATACGATTTTTAGTAAACTTACGCGTTAAGGCAGCTCCACCAACCATTATTGGAATATCAATGTTCGCATTTTTCAAATCCTGCGCGGTTAGCACCATTTGTTGTGCCGATTTAACAAGCAGACCGGACAGGCCGATCATGTCAGCCTTTTCTTCACGATAAGCCTCAATGATGCGTTCTGGTGGTACTTTTATACCCAGATTTACAATATGGTAACCATTATTGGATAGAATAATCTCCACCAGATTTTTACCTATATCATGCACATCACCTTTGACCGTAGCCAACAAAATCTTACCTTTTACCGAGGATTCATTCTTCTCCATGAACGGCTCTAAATAAGCCACGGATGCTTTCATTACTTCAGCGCTTTGCAGAACCTCCGCAACAATCAGCTCGTTGTTGTTAAACAGACGTCCTACTTCTTCCATCCCTTTCATTAGCGGTCCGTTAATAATCTCCAGAGAAGAATATTTGGCGAGAGCTTGCTCCAGATCCGGGATCAGTCCCTCCTTACTTCCCTCCACTACATAGGAAGCCAGCCGTTCTTCGAGCGAAAGGTTTGATATCTTCTCTTTTTTCTCCACTTTCTTGTTACGAAAAGCTGCTACAAATGCAGATAAAGTATCGTCATTTGTATTATAGATCAGATCTTCCGCCAATTTCCGTTCATGCTCGGGGATAGATGCATAGCGTTCAAGCTTCTCTGTATTTACAATTGCATAATCCAGTCCCGCTTTGGTGCATTCATACAAATAAACAGAATTGAGCACTTCACGACCCGCTTCCGGTAAACCAAAGGATACGTTACTGATGCCCAATATGGTATGAACCCCAGGAAGGGCTTCTTTAATGATACGTATGCCCTCAATCGTTTCCTTAGCCGAACCGATATATTGTTCATCCCCTGTTCCTACTGGGAATACGAGCGTATCAAAAATGATATCCTCCGCTGCCAGACCGTAACGGTTCACCAACAGATCATAAGAACGTTTAGCTACCTCAAGCTTATCCTCACGCGCAATTGCCTGTCCACGTTCATCAATCGTTCCGACAACAACAGCAGCGCCGTATTTATGAATAATAGGAGCCATTTTCTCAAATTTCTCTTCACCATCCTCCAAATTAATGGAGTTAATAATTGCCTTACCTTGCGAATATTGAAGTGCTTTATCGATAACTTTAATATCCGTGGTATCAATCACCAATGGTACTTTCACCTTGTTTACAACCAGTTTCAAGAACGCTTCCATATCAATCATTTCATCCCGGTCCGGATCTTGCACACAAATATCAATGACATGTGCTCCGCTTTTTACCTGAGCGCGGGCAATTTCAGACGCCTCTTCATATTTGCCTTCTACGATCAAACGCTTGAATTTCCGGGAACCCAGAACATTTGTTCGCTCACCAACCATATACGGACGATTATCCTGTTCAATATATACTGGTTCAATGCCTGATACGGCAGGAGGATGATGACCTACGAGCTGGCGAGGCTCAAACTGCGCCATACTTTCACTCATTACTCTTATATGCTCTGGTGTAGTACCGCAACAGCCTCCTGCAATATTCAACCAGCCTTTTTCAGCGAAAGCAGCCATTTTGCGAGCTAATGAATCCGGCGATTCATGGTATTGACCATTTTCATCGGGCAAGCCCGCATTTGGATAACAACTAATAGCTGCAGAGGACATTTCAGACAAAGAACGAATATGATCACGCATAAACTCTGGACCTGTAGCACAATTCAGTCCAATCGAGATTGGGTTTAAATGTTCGAGTGATATGCAGAAGGATTCGATATTTTGTCCGGCCAACGTTGTTCCCATCGGTTCAATCGTGCCAGAAATCATTAACGGAAGCTCAATCCCTGTCTGCTCAAAAGCCTGACGAATTCCAATGCTGCCTGCCTTAACGTTAAGCGTATCCTGTGAGGTCTCCAACAGAAGAACATCCACCCCGCCTTCAATAAGCGCCAAAGCCTGCTCCTGATAGCTTTCAATCAGCTCTACAAATGTAACACCGCCTGTGACAGACAAGGTTTTCGTGGTTGGACCCATAGCTCCTACAACAAAACGAGGCTTGTCCGCAGTGCTGTATTTATCCACCGCGTTACGTGCCAGTTTGGCCGCCACCAGATTAATTTCACGGGCACGTTCTGGTATATCGTAATCCGCCAAAACGACGGATGTTGCTCCAAATGTATTCGTTTCAATTAGGTCTGCCCCAGCCTTCAAGTAGGCTTCATGAATCCCTTGAATGACATCCGGTCTCGTTAAGACCAGCATTTCATTACAGCCCTCCAGCTCTTCCCCACCAAAATCATCGGGGGAAAGGTCTTCCTGTTGAATCATGGTGCCCATGGCCCCATCAAGAAGGAGTATTCTTCGTTGTAATGCATCCTGCAAGCTAACTTTATCCAAATTTCTTCACCCCCGCAAAACGTTAAATCCTAGTTTAGCAGAAACCGTATCATTTAGATAGATTGAAGTAAAAACATACGTTTTATGCAGGCTATTCTTCTTCATAAACGACTTAGCTGATCTATTTTTGTAGTATGCATCGTTATAGACGAACGTCTTTAAACTGTATCGTTTAGCTATAGTCGTTCCCATATAAATGTTACAGCCTGTATTGTACAACTGGTTAAGACATGGTATTCTTTATACAACATTAATCCAAGTGGAAAAGAGGGATTTATATATGGCAGAAATTTTTATACGCAATACGAATGAGCGAATTAGTGGTGAAGAACAAGTACGTGAATTTTTGGAGAGCCACCAGGTATTGTATGAACACTGGGATGCTTCCAAGCTGCCAGGGGAGCTGCAAGAAAACTTTACTCTGACAGATGATCAAAAAGCCGCTGTTCTTAAAACATTTGAACCTGAAATCAAGGATTTAGCCGCACGTCGTGGATATAAAATATGGGACGTCATCACTTTATCTGAAGCAACGCCGAATCTGGAGGAGCTGCTGGCCAAGTTCGAGCAAATTCACACCCATACCGAGGATGAGATCCGTGCCATTGTTGCTGGTAAAGGCATTTTCATCATTAAAGGCTCTGAAGAGATCGGCTATTTTAATGTAGAGCTTTCACCAGGTGACGTTATTTCCGTACCTGAAAATACACCTCACTTCTTCACTTTAATGGAAAATCAAAAGATCGTCGCAGTCCGCTTGTTCATCGAAGAAAATGGCTGGATTGCCGAACCGTTCGAAGATCCAACATTCACTACAGCATAATTAAGATCTATGGTGTCAATAAGAAAACTCCCTCCGCTCTGTAGCATATCGAGCGAAGGGAGTTTTCTTGATACTTGTTTTAGAAAACTGTAGATTTCTCACTTTAAAGATTGAATAATTCCATGCAACTCAGACAAATGCTTGATTTGGAACTTCGGCTTGATTTCTGTAGTATTGGTTTTAGCGTTCCGATTCACCCACACCGAATGGACACCAGCTGCCAAAGCCCCTTGAATATCAGTCGTCAGCTTATCTCCTACCATTAAAGCTTGTCCAGGTTCAATTCCTAGAAGGCCCAAAGCATGCTGGAATATAGAAGGATCAGGCTTGCCCCGACCAAAAGAACCTGAAATAACAACATGATCAAAAAAAGGAGCCAATTGAGGAACTCCATCCAGCTTCTCCTGTTGTAGATCAGGGGAACCATTTGTCAGCAATAACAACTTGTATTGCCCCTTCAATTGTTCCAGAATCTCAAACGTTTCTTCATATACATGTGGACGTGCACGTCTTTCCGAAGCAAATTGGGCAGCTAGCTTTTCCGCCAACTCCTCATTATCTATCCCCAGTTGCTGAAGCCCTCTGCGCCATGATTCCTTACGATAAGCAGGAGCCAACTGTTCCAATTGGCGGAATTCAGGTTGCTCACCTGCTGTAAAATTCGCCCACAATCCTTCAAACGGATTAATGCCGATCATTTGAGTAAAACTAAAAGTTTCATAGGATTCATACAAAGCGCGTGCTTCTTTACGTACGGCTTCCTCCAAAGCTTTTGGATCAACACCTGCTTCACGGGAGCCTGTTTGACACGCTGCATCAAATGCCTCTTCTACACTACGTTCATCCCACAAAAGGGTATCATCAAGATCAAACATTACCGCCTGAATCGTCATCTGAATTATCCACTCTCTTTCCACAGTATATGTACGCCTATTTGCTTGATTAAGCATTTGAATCGTTATGTGTGCCCATATTAAGCAAGCGGCCGCAGCATGTTATATGAAATAACATCATACGGCCTTTGTTACAGAGTACAGGCTAAATCAGTTATTTCTTGTCAACCTGTATCTGATTGGATAGCGCAAACTTCTCAAGTCGCTCTGCAATGGCATCCGTGTCATAGCGACCTAATGATTTTGTGAAAATAAAATTACCACCCTTACCTTTTCTTTCAACGGTTACGTAACCCTTTTCAATCTTGATGGCTTTCATGTCCCCAGCGGTCATTGGACGTTCCCTACCACCTTTCAGCATATAGAGAGTATCCTTTCCCACTTTCAGATAAGGACGACGGATAAAAAAGATAACAGCCAGCATCAAGTACAGGCCGAATACAAGCCAATCCATCCCTTGCATACCGGTCTTAGTCAAAAAGTAACTCATAAGCATGTACAATACAGAAAGACCAGCCAGCATAATTGGCACAGTAATGTTACGTCCACGGAAAATATCCATTGCAGAACCTGCGCCGCTAATGGTTTGAATACCTTGCTTTTTGCGCGATTTATTTAAATGCGCTGTGTTTTTGCGTACTTTTCTTTCAAATGATCGGGCCATCTCTCAATTCCTTCCCAGATATATTACATTAAAACAATTGCCTCAAAGCTGATCTATATAGATACCATGAGAGGTACCTAAAACAAAAGGCAAATTGCAGGCTTGGGCGCTTTAACAACATTAATGCTTCAGCCCGTCATTTCCCTTCGATGTATCATCGTCCACAAATTCAATCGTTTCTAGCTGCTGCCGAAAATTACGGCGAATGTTACCTAAATAAATTTCCCGAAGGTTGGCACGTTCTGTGGTTTCCTCTTCTGTTAATCCCTCGGATTTTGCTTTGCGCGCTAATTCATTAATGCGCTGTACCAAGCTGTCTATATCCAAATTGTGTCCCCTCCATAAAAGCAAAGATATAATACACTTTGACATGTAGAAAAGAGCTTGTCAAGGCTCCCGCATTACGCTCCCTGACAAGCTCTAATAGTCTATAGATCATAAGTCAGGAAGCTTGAGTACCTGACCTGCCTGCACTCCCCGATCCTCTAAACCGTTAATCCGCACAATTCCTTCTATATATACCCGTGTATCCATTCGTTCCGGTTTATGATTCGCGGCAATCTGCCACAACGTATCCCCAGGTTGTACTGTCAGTTTAGTCACTTCTTCCTTGGAAGCTGAAGGAGCCGCGAAAACCGTAAGTACACCTGCTCCTGCAATCCAAGCAACAATCATTATAATAAGAAGCTTAAGTAAAAGAGTATGGGTAATAATCTGCATATAACGCGCCCTACCCTCTTTTCGGGTCTCCTGTAAATTTTCTATATTCATTGGAAAAATACTTTGATAGGTGCTATATTTCATCATGGTTGTGTCCTCCAAACGTTTGTTCTTATGTTTTCACAATATAACACGAACGTTTGTTTTGTTCAATAGAAAAGAGAACAAAAGTTCGCAATTATTTTTAGGGATTATTTAGAACTTATGTTTGTACGAACGGAGGTTCTATGCTATAATTTTCCCAAACGTTACTAAATGGGGTTGATACGGTATGTCTAAGATTTCGAGCCGCCAGCAGGCCATTCTTGAATTTATCCGCAATGAAGTGCGTCTAAAGGGATACCCCCCTTCTGTACGCGAAATAGGCGAGGCTGTCGGATTGGCCTCCAGTTCTACGGTTCACGGTCATTTGGATCGTTTAGAGAAAAAAGGACTCATTCGCCGCGATCCTACAAAACCACGGGCTATTGAGTTACTCGGTCAAGACGAATCGGATAACAGCAACTTGATTAATTACTCCATTAGTCGTGTCCCCGTCGTCGGCAAAGTAACCGCTGGTCTTCCTATTACGGCGACAGAAAATATTGAAGATTACTTTCCTCTTCCCCAACACTTTGTTGGTGAGGATAAAATATTCATGTTATCTGTTGTAGGCGAAAGCATGATTGAGGCCGGGATTGCTAACGGAGACTATGTAATCGTACGTCAGCAGCAGACCGCTGATAATGGCGATATTGTTGTAGCTATGACAGATGAAGACGAAGCTACAGTTAAAACCTTCTACAAAGAAAAAGATCATATCCGGCTTCAACCTGAAAATCCAGCCTTTGAACCGCTTCGTCTGACACACGTCAGTATTTTGGGCAAAGTTGTAGGACTCTTCCGGGACTTCCACTGATTTCTCGTTCTTCCTTCCCCGTTATTCTATCCCCTAATACAAAACCGGCTGCCTAGGGCAAGCCGGTTTTGTATTGTTATTATGCTTACTATGTATCTCACAACTATTCTTTCCTTTTTGCAACCTATTCCTATTGTATCTACTATAAAATCAGCCTCATCATCTCAAATAATCCCCCACTGATCTTGAACAGCTATACTGTTATGGGCAAAACTAATAGATCTTTCTTTCTTTTAGCTAAATATGGTATATTAATTACTCATAGCTCTGTAGGAGGAATTAAATGAAAAAAATAATAATTTCAGCGTTTGTTATGATATTTATCGTCGTAAGCTGTGCAGTTCCAACAATGGATCATTTGTATGCAGAAGAGAAATCACACATAACAACCTACGATCGTATTCAGTACATACAAATACTCATCCATTTCAGGTATTTAGAAAAGCAACTTGAAGCTGTAATTTCCGAAAGAAATAATTACCCAGAGGCCAGCCAAGAATATAAACAGCTCTCAGAACAACTGAATCATATTCTTGCCCAAGAGGCGTACTACGAAAAAAAACTTAACACCCTTAATAGTAAATAATTTTCATACAAACTGCATATTATCTTTATTCTACACATTAGACTCATGCCGACCTGCCTGTAACATCTCCTGCAACGTAAAGTTGAAAAGGCGAAGACAGGTTCGCATGAGTTTTTTTGTTAACTTTTAGGGATATAGGTACTAGCTTCTTTTTGCTTCTAATAGATTTATGCTGATACATTACTATCACAATTGACATATGTATATAGCAGAACTAAGCAAAGGAGATATGCAGATGATCAGAAATAGAGTTAAAACGTATAAGCATCGCATCGGGAAAAACAGATATCTGGTCGTTAAAGTCTTTCAAGCCGCAGCTGCTAAAACAGGAAGCGGAAATGCACTCGCAACTAACGCATTAAATATCAAAATTTCCAAGCGTAAGCATAAACATCATTAAGATTTAACCGTACCTTCATTTCTTTGAAGGGAGGTGATATTATGAGCAGAAGACACAGCAACCGTGAATTGAGAAGAAGAAGATTAAACATCCGTTCCAACCAAAGAGCCACTGCGCGTGCAAGAGGTAACGCACTGGCTGTCAATCTGTTTAGCGTGAATGATGGACAACGCAGACGTTAATAATTATTTTCAAGCAAAAAGCAGGAAGAATTCTTCCTGCTTTTTTTTGTGTTAAATCAAACACCAAACTACCAATCCCGCCAGTTATAGCTTCTTCAAACTTGTATCAGCTTTGGTCCTGCTTGCCCGCTTTTCTTTATAAATTTTATAAACAAGGCTCGAACAGCTGGACCCATAACCAATAATTGTAATGGATAGGCCACAACAAAGTTCTTTATAAAAATTTCTAAATATGCTTCAAATAATGAATGATCGCTAATAGCATGGCTAAGAATTGAAGTTAATAAACCGTAGAAAGACATAGAACAGGCCATTCCGAACACTATACATGTTGAAATCGTGATAACTAAAAATATTTTTTTGGATTTATCAAAAGGTAGACTTAAAGCAACTTTTTTTGCTATAGGACCCACGATATATAGATCTAATACGAGCGCTATAATAAATCCAATTAGAAATTCAACAGCAATGGTAATCAAGCTAATTTTTCCAATCAATCCGTTAATCAAAAGATTATAGAAGGTCATAATAATGACCATTCCAAAACACATAATAACCCCAAAGTAAAAGCTTTCCTTTTTAGTTGTTGGCATTAAATTCAACCTTTCATTTTTGATGTGATTATTTTAGCTGCAACAAAATTTTCATGTAAGTGAACTTTTTATGAACATATCATTCTGAAATTAATTAAAAATAAGAATATCCGACATATACAGATAAAATCCAACAAACAAAGACAAGTAAAGCAATATTCTTCACAACCAATGAACTATGTACAAACCCATTACACATGTATAACATTAAATACAAATACTAGAAAGGTGGTAACATTTTAATGAACAAAGTATCTTTGCTAGCATCAGCACTTCTTATCTCATCTGCAGCTTTCGCAGCACCTTCTTTTGCAGATCAGGTCACAACTGACACTTATAGCTCATTACAAGACTCTAATAGAAGTATAGAGTCAGTTACACCTTTTGCTAATGTTGAATATGTTGTTACTGTAAATACAGCCAAACTTAAAGATGCTGGAACTGATTCTAATATCTCTATTACTTTGTATGGTTCAAATGGAGATTATGCTACCGCTACACTCAATGGAAGTTTTGAACAAGGAGATTCGGATACAACAAGAATTAGCACCAGCAACCTTGGTGACATCAGAAAAATTACGATCAGAACTGATGGATCTGGACATAAACCAGGTTGGAAAATCGCTAATATAAAAATTACTGGAAACGGGAAAACTTTTTCATTTGCAGGCCCTAACCGTTGGCTTGGCGATGGCGGTTCTCCAGATTTCGAAACACTTTTCCCTTCTTAAGAACATCACTTTCAACAATTACAATTTCTCTAAAAGACTCTGTCAATATTTGATGGAGTCTTTTTTTATTTTGAAAAATCCCCACTACCTTAGCTGGTCGGGTGGGGATTTCGCTTATTTAGAATATTCACTTACACTACACATTAGGAATTTTCTAATATTTGATTATAGCTGATCCTGCTTTAGCCCACTCTTTGGATTCTAATTGAATCCATCCATATACTGGTGAGTCAGAGTTGATTTTTTGTTTTATCAGTGATAGGTTTTCATAGTTGCTGGAACTGTAAAGCGTCCCTGTTTTTGGCGCAACTTTTACTGTCAGTATATTTTTTATATTTGGTTCTTCATCAGTACTAGTCCAGACTAATCGATTATAATAATTAGCGTTAAACGGGTTTTCTAAACCACTAATCGAAAATTTCACTCTTTTCCCGACAATAACTACATCTGTATATGCTGTGTCATCTTTAAAAATTACTAATTGAGATGAAACCAATTCTTGATTAAAAGAGTTTGTATAGGTGTCATGGGTAACACTTGCTACTGGCTCGTATCTTAAATTGGTTCTGTGCAATACCATTAAGTTAACTGGTAAAACAGTTTAATGAAACAGACAATATATTTGGATTTTTTTTGCTACATACATTTTTACAGTCATATTGAGCTAACGTTCTCCATTAGCTCAATACATTCTTTGGAAAGTGTCGATATTGTTTGCAAGTCTTTACATTCGGGACACTTCTTAAGGTTGCGTTCCGTGTCAATTGAGTCCATTAAATTGCCTGAGCATTTGGATGAAATCATGAAGCTTTGTATCTTTCCAGTCCAAAATTCGTTCAAAAAAAACGGACTCCTTTTCCTTTAGCGCATCAATTAATTGTTGTTGTCCATGCTCGGTAAGAGATAATACAATTCCCCGTCCATCACTTTGGGAGGCCTCTCTGTTCAAATACCCCAAAGACTGGAGCTGTTTGACAAGACGACTTACTGAACTTCGATCCATCGCAGTTGATTCTGCTAAAGTGGCGGCATTAGTTGGTCCATAAGAATACAGCCAACGAACAATGTGGAAGGCCGCAGGTTGTAAGGAGGAGTCAAATTTCGCAGCAGCTCTGACATTCAAGGCGTGTGAAGCACTGATAAGTGCGTTAAGCTGCTCGCCCAACTCAATCTCCAATTTTTCCCTTGGTCCATTTTTGACTTCATTATATTTCATCCTCAATCACCTTTCTCTCGATCAAAAACCCATAATAAATCGAATTTGATTGACATATATCAACCAAATTATTATAGTGGACATATGTCAATCAAAGGCGCTAAATCGCCGGATTGGAACTCCAATAAAATTGTAACACATGAAGGAGAAATGACGATGCCTAAAAATGCTACTATTGTCATAACAGGTGCCACCAGTGGTCTTGGACAGCTAGTCGCAATTGAATTGGGAAGACGCGGCTGTTTTGACCTTGTTTTGACTGCCAGGAGTAAGGAACGTGCTGAAGCTACAAGAAAACAGATTGAGGTGTTTAGCCGATCAGCGAAGGTTGACTTTTTTTATGGAAATTTATCAGTACTAAAGGATGTTAAACGGATCGGGTGTGAAATAGCCTCCGCATACCCTAAAATTGATGTGCTGTTAAATAATGCGGGTATCCATGCTTTTGAGCAACGTATCACTTCCGAGGGGTTTCCTGAAATGATTGCCATAAATTATTTATCGCCATGGCTGTTAACACATACACTAAAACCGTGTCTGCAGAACGTAGACAAGGCTAGAGTTGTCAATGTTGCCTCCGAAGCTTCACGCCGTCATGGAGTTTTGAAGCTCCCCGAAGATTTAACGGATACAACTGCTTTTACCGCTCGTGGCTCATCGCCCATTTATGGAAAAACCAAATTATTGAATATTATGTTCACTGCTGAACTGGCAAGACGATGGTCGGATACAGGAATCAGTGTAAATGCACTAAATCCAGGATTCAATGTTACCGGATTGGGACGAGAACTTTGGTTTGCCCCTCTATTAGAACGATTGTTGAAGTTTCTTCGTCTTGGAGATCCGCGAAGAGGAGCAGATATCATCACCCGATTGATTGTAGAGCCGGAATATCATAAAAAAACAGGTGGATACTTTAACGTCGGAACCGGGAAACCTATTGATCCGGTCTCACCTGGAGAAGATCCCAAGATGCAGCAAAAACTGTGGAAGGCCACAGAGGATTTGCTGGAACAGAAGGGATTCCTTTCATAAGAACTGATTGATGAAGGAATAAGACGGCAATATAACGTTGATAGCCCACACGTTATCGGTGACTCTGATAAGTTCGTAAATTGGTCAGCGTTCGCATTGGGCCGGGTTGGTGACTCCCCTTACTCAGCATAATATCGAACGGGAACAAATAACCTTTTGTCTGTCGATCTGGTTCGATCTTTGGTCTCCCTACTGCTAGCCAGTTTTTTAGCCATTGTCATACACCAAGTATTCATTTCCTTTCTAACACAATCAAAAAAGAAGAAAAAGTTTCCTGGCCTTCTTCCTTACAAGAGTTATCTTTTTTAGTACATAAAAAATAAGCCTCAGTTTAATCTGAGGCTCAGAGTTCCATATAGTATCTATTTACACTTCAGGCGACGTAACACGATCCTTTGGGTCACGACTCAAGCTCACTGTAATTGCGATATGCCTTGTGTCACTCTTGTCATTTCATACAAAATATTATATTCCTCTATAGTAATTTATTTTTTGTCGTCTATTCTCCCGTATGCTTCTGCAGTTTCATCACCAGTAATAACTACGTAGAAATCCCCCCCACTAGGTACGTCGACATAATCAGTAAATGATCTCCCACTCATAAAAGTATCAAAACTATATGTACCTATTGGGCCATACCTAGATGTGCCGTCAACAGAGTACATAAACATTATTGTAGCTTTACCTGGACCAGTATAACCACCACGTAATCTAACTTTTCCACCATTTGTATGAATAATGTCACTTTGGGCGAAGGTTTCGTTTTTCCACTTAGTTGTGGTTACGTAGCTGGAAGCTGAAACGCTTGTAGCAAACATTAAAAAAGCAGCAATCATGACTAGGAACATCGGTTTGAACTTTTTCATTGAGTATCCCCTCTCAGAATATTGGTATGATTACATAATAAATCTACTATTCTAAGTGTGTCGAAGTAAGGGGAAAATTGTTGTAGATAAAAAACTCTCCGGCTGCTTACGAAAGAAATAGAGACCGTTAATCAACGATTGGAGTTACTCTCAATAGAGAAATTATTGTTGTTGGCTATACCATTTCCGAAGTTGATTAATATTTGTTTGGTGATACCGGCTATGATCAGATATGTGCCAGATTCCAATAAATTAATCACAAAATTATAATCCGCTAAGAGATCCTTAAGTGAAATATCCCTACTTTGCGGAATATTATTATGTTTATCAACCATAGGACCATACTTTTCCTCAAGATATTCAGGAATATCTTCTCCTTTAATTCTGTAAACCCATTTCAAGTCCACATATGACAAATGCCTAATCAACTGGGAAGTGCTGTTATACTTATGATCTGGCCCTTTATAATCTAACTCGCTTTGCTTCATATCTTGAACGATGGATTTTAATCGGTTGTAATTACCCTCCACCATTGAATAAAGATGCCCACCTGCGGTGTCATAGATTCAGACCCTCTTAGATCAAAAATCATTAAAAAACCTCATTTCATGGGAAGATATAATTTGTCATAACTTTGTGCCATCAAAATATTTATATGTATACTTTAAAACTGAACACTCAGTGACTCATTCGGGGCATAGTGTAATAATTTCTTTAACTAAAAAGCTCTACCAACCATAAGGTTAGCAGAGCCTTTGCATTTAAGAACCTCCAACCTGTACAAGGATCTGAATATGTTGCGTCAGGACGGGAAAAAACAAAAAGCTACTTGCAACGATTAACAGTGTCATTTTTTTCAACATTGTCTAACCACACCTTTTCTGATAGTTTAAAATACTCTTCTCTGGCCTCTGGAGACGCGTATGCTTGGAAATGTGCAAAGAGACCCGTACAGTTTATAAAGTATGTTTCATTGTTTAGTATATGTGCTTTTACCATTGCACATAATAATTGTTTAAAACCATCATTGTACTTCCCCCTGTTTAAATAATAGTAGGCCATTTCGTAACAAAACCATGCAATATAGTCAGGTACCACTTGTTGGGTGTACATATCAGTAGATAGCGGAAGTTGGGTAAAGGCATCAATGTCTATCTTAAATCGTGATAGTACATCATCTACATTCAAATTATATCGGTTAGCCGCTATCATAACGTTCAACAACTTTGAGAGTTTTTCATCCTCCACAGTATGTGCTGTTTCAGCTATGTATTCAACATAATCTGCAAGCACACTTGTATCTCCAGATAGGAGTTTATTAACGTAAATATTGCATCGTGCCCAGTCTTGATACATTTCTACCCAATATAGGGTATCATCATCAGTCTCCCTAACCCACTCCAAGTCTGCATAGGCATATGTATATTGTAGAGCTTGTTGATAATCGCCTTGGGCATCACAGACACTTGCACACAAAAGGTCAGCATAGGTAATATATACAAACATGGGGCGACTTAAACTATTTTTAGACTCGTCATCCTTTAGTTTCTTCTGTTGATGTTTCAAAGTGTATTGGATTTCCGCTTTAGCTCTCAATTTTCTCGCTATTTCATCAACCTTATCCCATTTACGCAAAGACCTGTACACATTAGCTAAGTCCTTCAATGCATCAAGTTGTTCTATTTCATCGAGGCGCTCGACATAAGGCTCGAAAAGTATGGCTGCCCTAAGATTGCGGCTTTGATCATCATCAATCTGAATCGTGAAAATACGATATTGACAGATGGCCAAGCGTTCAGAATGTTGATATTTTTCCACTTCTGCTACACTTTCATAGAGCAATAGTGCAGCATCATATCGTCCCTGCGCTAACAATTCTTCTGCAATGTCAAATAGCTTGGGTGAGTAGAGTAGATTGTCCATGATAGCTCCCACCACTCGACGGATCGCATCCAACTTGTCCAACTCTGCACAGCGATACAAAAATGGTTCGATTCGCCTCATATTAGGGGGAATGTCGATAATATAGTTTTCTACATATAAGTCATAAAAATAGCCTTCTGGTAAGCCCATAGCCTCAGTGATTCTATCAATTTGGTTAACAGACATAGAACTATTTCCTGTTACAATGCCACTTACTATCCCCCTATTAATGCCTGCGATATGCCCGAATTGCGTTAGGTTCAGACCCTCTTGTTTTAGGTATCTATCTAATTCCGCCCGAATCGTAGGTGTATGCTTCATGTCATATCCACCCTTCACATAAAAATTCCAAAATTTTTATATTATTGTTATCTATTTTTCTCTAAAATTGACCATATGTCAATATATTATGCGAATAATGTGAGATTTCATTTTTAACATAAAATGAAATAAAAAACTTCAGTAAGTAAGGTTTATGCTGATCACTGACAGTAGAACCCAATAAGCGTAACCACCTATTATGGCAGGGTTTCCCAAGTAGGCTGTAAAAACTTAGTTAACCAAAAGGAAGAGAATACTATGGTTACTGCCAAATAACCTATGCGCCATTGGGTTCAACTTTTACCATCTTAAAAAAAAGTGAAGTGTGTTACATTATAATTTTTCACAAAATTAAATCCAAAATGCTTTAGTAATTATAACCAAGAGGATAAAAAGCACCAAAATTGCCGCTGTAGAAGTCCACACACCGTAGCCACCTTCACATGCACCCATGGTTTTAACCTCCTTTAATTGTTGTACTTCTAATATATGTATAGATACGTTTTGTGACAGGGCATACAGACAAACAAAACAAAGGCTCAACCAGCTAAACCGGCTGAGCCTAATCACCTTTTTGTAAAAGCATTACAAGCTTGTGCCACTAGAGTATCATCGGTCCAACAGGATCACTTGCTTATCTCTCTGTCAATAAGGAATATGGGATATACACCTTGAAAACGCTATATTTAACATTTCCTGGTTATAAACTAAATACTTACTGTTTTGGTCTATCACCCAGTTGGCAAAACCTAATGCTCTGGTGTAACTACCATAATCGTAGGGATTAACTTTAAACTCAAGAATGTCCAGCATAATCTGGTTCTCTTCATCTGATAATTCCAAGCCCAACTTACTAAACTGTCTTTGACGAATTCTCCGAGCAGTAGCATCTTGTATAGCTTTGTGCTGATTGGACACTTGTCCATTATGTTGACGATAATATAATACGTTTATGGGGAGGTTCGCCATTTGTACTTGGAAAGCTAGTCGGTTCCACAATTCGTAGTCTTCGGCATGGGGATAATTACTATCATATTGAATGCCAAGCCGACGGATCATGCTATTGCGCATTATTACAGCCGGATGGCAGATACAACAGTGAAATAGCAACCATGTTTTTATTTCGTCATGACTGGCCGGATTTACCTTTATTGATCCTCCACTAGATGAAGTAAAAGCAGCACCGCATACATCAATCAATGGATTTTGATCCATAAATGCGATTTGAATAGCTAGTCGATCTGGCGTAGAAATATCATCGCTATCCATACGAACGATATATTCACCATTGGCCCTTTTTAATCCTTCGTTTAAAGAAGCGATCAACCCTCGATTGGTATTATGGAAGATTTTTATCACTCTAGGGTCTGATATTTGTGAAATAAGAAAGGTAGATCCATCTGTCGAACCATCATCAATAACAATTAATTCAAAATCCGAATAAGTTTGAGCTAAAATACTGTGTATTGCTTCCAAGACAAAAGCCGCATTATTGTAAACTGGCAGTATGACCGAAGCTCGTGGCACAATATTCCCTCCCTTTCATATTTTAAAAATAGAAGCAATAATAAAATCACAAAGCAGCTCCCCTATTTTTGATAGCTGTTCCTTCTATATTCTTATGTTCTAAGATATGTTCTGAAATATATTTCGAAGCGGCTTCCCGGTAATATAATATGCCCTTTTGAAAATTTAGAAGCTCTCCACTCCTAGAAAGCCAATCTTCTTATCAAAAAGACACCTCCGTATAATTAATTAACAAAAAAAGATTCGCTAGTGCCATCAAAGATTGAATGGTTTGAATATTCCTGCTTCAAAGTCGACTTAATTACTTCTAAGATAACATTGACAAAATAAGTAATAAATTTGTACAATTAGGAAAAATATATTACTTAGATTCCATTCTTCATCGGTAATAAACCTATTATAATATCAGTAATATTTTCTTAAAGATGGGTATAACAACTCTTTTTTGCCTCTCCTTTTTGCAAATGTGCCTGTAATTAATTTAACGTAACGATATTTGTCAGATATCACGGCTGCATATACTACTGTATATCAATATCTAAGTGGAAAACGGACTGTGAGATTAAGCCGAAGATCATATCTGCATCTTAAAAAGGGAGATTGAATGATGGAACGAAATGTAACATCCGTAGAACACTACACTCCAATTTTGATTGTCGGTACGGGTATCTCGGGGCTTGCTGTCGCTTATTATTTATCGAAAAACAATATCAAGTATACCATCACAACAAAAAAGAGTGCGCCCAAACAAAGCAACTCCTTTCTTGCAGCCGCAAATACACGTGTTCCATCGGAGAATGATATTAACAATATTATTAATCTTACGATTAATAAATGTGGAGCAGATCGATCGGTTATTGAAACGCTATATAGAAACTCCAACATGGTTATAAATTTTTTCGAGGAATTAGGAATCTCTTATGAGAAAACATCCTTTGGTATCATGCCTGAATGTTTGATTAAATCACAGGGAGGAAAAAAATTAATTAATTGTTTGTTACAACATATTGAACAACCGCTGTGTAATAAAATTTTGATTGATTTGGAAAAGTCTGATGATGGAATTATCGCATTATTTTATGACATTCAATTAGATCAATTTATCAGGATATATACTAATTATTTGGTATTAGCTACAGGAGGATATGCGGGACAATTTAATTACAATGATAATTCACCGGGTTCGACTGGAGAAACGCTTATCCTAGCTAAAAAAATAGGCGCAAGATTAAAGGGAATGTCTACTGTAATGTCTCATCCTTGGTCAATATATAATGGAAGACAAATTTTATTGGGCGGAGTTGTATCTTTAAGTCAAGGGAAAATAGTAGATGAGGAAGGAATTCAACTATTAAAAGATGAGTATATTTGTGATGCTATTGCTCGAGATGATTACCACGAAATGATTGACGAGATTTTACATTTTGAACTAGATTGCATCAAGCAAAAAAAGGATATGTACTTGGATATGAGCCATGCTGATGAAACTATATTGAATGAAAGATTTAAAAAATATGGATTTAGCACTAAGGTGGTTAAAAATAAAAGAATCAAAATCACACCAACAATGCACTATTCTTCAGGAGGAATCGAAATCAATGCTAATGCTGAAGTTATAAACTTGAATCGTGTTTTTGCTACTGGAGAAGCTCAATTTAATGGTGATCTAGGTATGGGAAGAATCCCTGGACAAGCATTTGCAGCGGGTATCGTTTTCGGTAAATTAATTGCTGACAAAATAGCTAATGAAGGTGTCTTCAATACTCAATGCCCGATTACATTTAAAGATCCACCTGAACCTATGCAGCTCTACTCAAAAGAAAATAATGACTTTCCAATTGAAGAGTTTCAGAAAAAGTTGTCAACTCTAATGGTGGATCTGATCGCTCCTGATTCATCTGTGGTTTCTCTATCACTCCATAAAAGAGAAATCCAAGAAAGTCAAAACATAATATTGAGTAGCGTAAGAGGATCAGGAAAACGATATGAGGATATTTTAACATTATTTTTTGGATATTTTGTTGCGTTAGAAATTATAGAAGATCTTGAAGAAAAGGCATTCGGTATAGGCTAATAAACCCTTCAATGAGACGTTCCCCTTTCCGACGAAACCCAATAAGCGCAAAACTATTATGGCAGAAATTCAGCAAGCACCCACCAAAAGAACAGCGAATGCTGTGGCTATTGCCAAATAGCTTATGCGCTTACTGGAATCAACCTTGTACAATCCATGAGTGAAGTGATATTATCCAACAGTTCTTTTCACAAATTAAACCCAAAGTGATTTAGTGATGATAACTAAGAGAATAAAGAGCACTAAAATCGCCGCTGTAGAAGTCCATACACCGCCGCCGCCATTACCTTCATATGCACCCATGCCTTTTAACCTCCTTTATCTGTCGTCACTTTAATATATGTAAGAATACATTCTGTGATAGGGCGTGCTGGTAATTAAAAAACACCACAGAAACATTTTCCCCTTTATTTTGAATATATCCACTCTTATTCCCGTTTTCATTAACATTGGATACTACCTCTCCGTTAGAGCAGGAACCATTGATAAAAATACCATTGCCGCATGAAAGTAGATCATAGCGCTTCTGAGTTATTAAAGCTAATCAAGAAAATGCTCAAATAAAACAAGCTCTACTAACCTTAATCGGTCGGCAGAGCTTGTTATCTAATCTGATTTCGGGCAGATTACCAAAGAAATAAGGGTATTGAACTTGTTGATGGGGCACTATACAATTTTCTTCACAAAATTAAACCCAACACGATTTAAGGATGATAACCAAAAGGATATAGAGCACCAAAATTGCCGCTGTAGAAGTCCACACACCTGCACATCCACTCATAGCTTTAGCCCTCCTTTAATTGTTTTCACCTTAATATATGTATAGCTACGACTCCGTGACCGGGCATTCAGTTAAATAGAAAATACACCCAACCAGGCGAATCCAGTGAAAATGCAGTTGTAGACTAAGCATCGGCGTTAAAGTAACTGGCAGGTTAGTGGTGGAGTTGTAAATTGACTCATGTTACATCGCGTGTTAGTATGATTTTAGCCAATAACTGAATAAAAACGTTTTCTAGGGTTCCGCAATCGCAAGATTGGTCTGGTCCAAGAGAAAACGCACAGCCAAGTGGCTGTGACACGGAGGGATAAAAGCCTGGGAGATAACCGCATTGCGGTTTATTTCCGGGCTTTTATCTTTTTCTTTTTTGCCCAATTTTTAATAAGAAGTTTAAGGAGGAGCGTGTTATGAACAAAACGTGGTTTTCAGTCATTGTGGCGGCTATATTCGAGGTTGCTTGGGTCAGTGGGTTAAAGCATGCGGATAGTTTTTGGGAATGGAGTGGTACAGTAATCGCAATTTACATCAGCTTTTATTTGATGATCAAGGCGTCTCGTTCATTAGCGGTTGGAACTGTATACGCTGTATTTGTCGGGCTAGGGACAGCTGGAACTGTAGTAGCTGAAATTTTATTATTTGGCGCAGACATAAGTGTTTCGAAAGTAGCTTTAATCGGGCTGCTGCTTATTGGAGTGATTGGACTAAAAATGCTTAGTAAGAAGAAAGAGGAGGTAAGTGGACTATGAATTGGGTGTATTTGATCTTAGCGGGCATTTTTGAAATGATCGGGGTTTTGCTTATAAACAGGTTCAATCAAACCCGCAGTTGGAAATCGCTGACTCTTTTGATTACTGGTTTTGGCCTAAGTTTTATATTTTTATCGTTGGCAATGCAAACACTCCCGATGGGTACGCTGTATGGACTGGAATTAGCGCTTCTGGAGGCGCTATCCTCGGCATGATCCTTTATAGTGAGCCCCGCGGTTTAATGCGCATTTTGTGTATAGGGTTGGTCCTTAGCTCTGCTGTGGGGTTGAAACTAGCTAGTTAAAAATATATATTGATGCAGCTCTAAAGTTCGTTTCCTGAGCAAGCTAACGATGAATGTTAATTTTAATAAAGCTACGGCAGTCTAGGATTATATTTCCTCTTCCAAGGCTGCCGTTGAAATAAAATTCTACAAGAGTTTAGAACTGAAATTGCAGAAACCAACCTCAGTGTCATCTTCAAAACGCAATTGATCAAAATTATGAAGTCGACAAAATATATTAGGTAAATCTCTAATATTAAGAGTCAACATTTTGGCTTGTATATACTTTTGATAAAGTTCTTCTTGTGTGCATATAGGACTTGTGAACAAGCTAGAACCCCCTTGCTACTATATTTGCTTATGGTATCCTCTACTTTTCCATTAATTTATTGAATATCTCTCTATCTTTGGAAGTAAAGTCGGAAATCCGTTTCTTTTGCTCGTACGTGTTGGTACTTGAATCCAATTTAATGAAGCCATTTTCACCAACCACGTATACGATATTTTCTTCTATTTTATATGACAGAACGTTATCAATCACTGTATTTGGGGCTTCAATTTGATGAGTGTATAGTATTGGAGGCTCACCCGCTCCTCCCCCCCTGTAAATCTGAAAAGTCCCATCTCCAAAAAACTCTAGCGTATCTTTTCCATAAGGGTACTTCCTCATTGTGTCATCTCCAGAATTTGCCAAAAAAATTATAGTAGTAGTTATAACTAGTAGAAAGATCAAGATGTAGATGTGTCTGCGTTTCATCTGCACTTCACACCTCACTTCCAAGCTTTTTTTGTATCAGTTACTGTAACATAAGATGTATACTCATTGAGTGTTCCCCATGATTCCATTAAATTTGTTAGATTGGCCGCAGCCCAACCGAGTTTGTTGTCCCCAGTAAACATTTGTTTAAAATTATATTCAAAATTATATTTATCATAATATATTGTAGTAATTTCCCATTGTCCTTTTACATATGTTCCATCTATTTTGTACTTCATTTTGTGAAAAGCGTTATACAAATCTCTGTCACTTTCAATTGCAATAGACCCATCACTTGAAAAACTTTTAACTTTTTTGTCGTTAGCTTTTTGTACTGCTTTATCAATTACATACATATTATGTTCTTTGGATTTTTTAATTTGCTGCGCCTCATACGACCACTCGTTAAAGTGTAAATGTCCTGGTTTGTAATCAAGTGAATGTTGAAGTAAATTGGCTGTGATGTCTCCGTACTTCTTTCGAGCTATAGGAACAGCTACTAATGTAAATGCTTTACGATCAGGATAATGTATTACAGTATCTGTCGAATCTTTTACCTTCTCTACGCCTCGTACCCAAGTCTTTTCTAGTTCTACCATAGGATTTTCAAACGGAAAAGTAATATTTCCTGCATACACTAACATATTCTTACTATATGCACCTTCCAGTACTTTTTGCGAGACATCAGACTGATCCTTTTCTCTTGTTTCCTTAGGTTCTACCTGAGGACTGTACTGAATTTTTCCCAATTGATCTTCTTTTTGTTTTAAAACAAGTTCAAACTCAAGAATCTCTTTGCTAGTATCAATCTGTTCTTGATACTTATCTACATAAGCGTGTGTAAACGTAATATCTCGGATTGTGTTTTCATTTCTAACGATTTGGATATTACATTTGCGATAGTAATCCTCACTATCAGGTTTATATTCTGTGGTTGCCCATGTATACAGCATGTTGGAATTATCCGCATTGTCTACAACTGAAGGAAGCGAATGAAGCGGAATTTTACTTTGAATATGTAGTGAATGAGCCAAGTTTGGAGACTTAGCTGAAAGTTTTATGGAACTATTATTCTTATAAGTAAAGCCAATGATCTCACCATTTACAAACTCGATTGGTTCACCACCGGATTTGCGTTCTATTCTTAATGAAATGCTCATTGAAATAATCTCCTCTGTTAATTCAATCTAGTTTTGTAGGAAAAATTTGTTAAAAAACTAATTTCCAAATATTAATATATACGAAAAATATTAAATAGTAAACATATTTTCAACGTGCTAAAGGACGTAAAAAAAGCCCCGGTTACCTATGGCCTTTTATGTACTGCAGAATAATATCCTCCAACTTAACCCAGCTAAAATCATCTTCACCGTGTGGCAGCCGTACGTGAATTGTAGGAATTTATTAGCGCTTGCTTGATTAGCTGCACTTTCTGATCATCCAATTCTGGCTTGCCGCGCCGTTAACTGTCGTTCATGAGTTTTAGATACACTTCCTTATGTTCCTGTATGATGCGGCTGCTTTCCCCTAATCCATTACCTTCGAGTCTTATTGACATGACATGTATGCAGCCTCCTGATGTGTTATGGACGAATTATATTCTGAGTACAGAAAAATAAACTTCAGATCATTGGAGGTTTAATACCGTATAATGGCTATTTCCAAACGAGAAATGTAATGATCTTTTGGCACCATCCCAGCCCTCTATGATTACAATATAGAGCGTATCCGTCTTCGCTCAGCAGAATAATGTAGAGTATTGGTGGTAGCGTTCGATATCAGGTAACAAAGCATTCAACTTCTTTGTTACCCGGCGTTTCTGTATACTATACAGATCAAAACAATGAACACAAAAGCGGACACAACTATTATGCAACAATTACGGAATAGACGTTGCCAAAGTTACACTAAACTTTTGCAGAAGTTTACGATGGCGCACGTGAAGCCATGGAAAGATTATGGGGGCGATATTCCTGAGCCAGTAGGATAAATCAAGAACAGCAGTAAATTTAATGTGTGTATTCCTAAAAGCCTACGTCGTCCATTGCCAAAAGGGGCTACCGAAAATTCTCCCTTGAACTAGCATTGCCTTTACAAATTGAGCAAATGAGGGATTTACAATAAAGTTCGTCCCCCCTCCCTATTACCCCAGTCTAAACAAACGCATCGCAGTTCGTGCCAACCTTCAAACGGCAAGTCATTCACCGCATTGGTGCCAAGATGCCAAAGGCTAAGAACAGCTGCGAGTTCCCAAAAAACAGTTATCAATAAAGCGTACAATCACAGCACGTTGATACATTTAAACTAATTAGGAAATTATCCAAGTAGGAGGAAATAACCATGGCATTTGAAGGTTATGGAGAAGACAAGCGAGAACATTGGTTTGACTGGCCATTCCCCTTGTCGGTATCAATACTGTATGTGGATGCGGATGTAGATGAAACAGAAACGAAATGGTACCTCATTATCGAACAAGAAAAACATTTGATCCGAATTAGGGATGAAAAGCAAATTGAACTGCTTCATCACTGCATGTATGGAATCTTGTTAAATGACGAGAAGATCAACTGGATTATTGATAAAAATGGCGGTAGATTTACCTATCACGATAGTGTGCAAGATTTTATCAATTTCCAGAAAGAATACCTTGATACACTATAAGTGGCGTGAACAGTTAAAAGCTCTACCGACCAATTAAGGTTAGCAGAGCTTTTAAATTTATTTAGAATATTCACTTACTTCAAATGTTAGGATACGATCATACAGCATGTAGTCCTTACGGCTACTGAACGGGCCTTTATTATTATCGTGCTTATTAATGGCGTACGAAGCCGATCCAGAACCAGCCTGTTTGCCTTCGTACCAGGAGATAAAGTCATTTACCTCTTTCATGCTTAGATCGAATTCTTTCTCTAGACCAGTTGTCATGGTGACTACCAGAATTGCGCGGTTTCCTGTTGGTTGCTCAGGATCAGTTTGACCGCCTCCACCTTGGGGAGCTGCTGAAGCTTCATTGGAGTATTCTGAATCCACACCATTTACTTTAGCACTCACAACAAAGTAGTATTTTGTTCCGTTGGTCAGATCTGGAATGATGAAGTTTCCATAGGCATCTTTTGTTGCTGTTGCGGTTTCAGTATATTTGCCGGATTCTGTTCCGTATTTTACTGTATAGCTTTCTGCATTCTCGATTTGATCCCATTTTAAAGTAACTTTACTGTCGCCTGCAGAAGCATCTAAATTGAATGGAGCATTGATAGGTAATAATTCTCCGTCTTCTGCTATATCTATAGCATCAACTTCAAATTCCTTACCTGCTTGATTATTTGTCAATTTAACAATATGCTTACCTTTGTCTAAATTTAGTTTTTCAAACAAAATAACTCGATGTTTTACTGGTGAGCCATACGCTGAATAATTCATTATTTTCACACCGTCAATGTTCACTTCAATGTTATTAGATTGTAAAGTCCAGACTGGAGCTAGAACTCTAAGCTTTTCGCCAGTGAAAGCAAATGAAATTGTCGCGCCTTTGTCTTTACTATAATAATATCCCTCTTTATATGCTTGGTCTGGCTCATCGGATGGTACGAAAGCAAACACTCCATTTTCTCTCAAGATTGTCTTATAAGTATCATCAAATCTCTTCCAACCTACTTCTGGTTCTGTAAGCCTGTCCCCAACAGACGCAGCATAAATATTTGAATTTAATAGACTGACCGTTACAAGTAAAAAAGCCCCGAATAATACTCCTATTTTTTTGATAAATCGTATTTTCACTATTATTTCCCCCTAGTAATTTAATGAACAGATACTAAGGTAATATATTCCTCAAAACATGTCTAAACATAAACTTGCTGATTTATAAATATAATCTAAATATTTGCATATTTATTTTTTATTGGGTATGAAACAGGTCTTACACCAGTTCCCCAGCTGAATCCTTTACCTCTACTCTAAATTCAAACTAGTCCAAAAAAAAAAAAAAGCGCTGCCGACCAATTAAGGTTAGCAGAGCTATCTATTATATATCGCAAATAAGACTGCCATTTATCAATTCTCATAACAACTAAATTTTATGGTACTTAGTAACTATGTACACAGATATACAGATTATATATAATTATTTTTGTAGTTAAATTATAGAAAGAAGGGATTTAATTTGAAAAAATTAATGAGTTTTGGTATCGCCGCATCATTGCTTCTGTCACTAAGCCCTGCTGCTTTTGCGCAGGATTCAATTTCAGCAAATCAAACTGATAATGGTTTCATTAAAGTGGTTGAAAATACTGAGAATCAGGACGGGCATGTTATTACTCCTTTTGATGTTCAATTGATTAATCCGATACATCACACTGGAAAAGGAGCATTTGAGAAAACCTTCACCATGATCCCTGAGAATGGGGAAGACGCCAATGTGTTCGTTAAAAATAATGGAAGTTCAACAATTTATGTAGAGATTAAGAAATTAGGTTCTAGCACCTCTATAGACACTTCAGTTTCACCTGGTAGTCAAAAGACCTTGCAAATTTATTCTCAAAGTAAAAATTCATATAGTGTATACATTTACACCCAGGACGGTTCCCAAATGGACCTCAATATAAGCGCAAGACAATTCTAATTAATGTACAGAAATTACTAAGTGGCTTCATATACATCCGACTCACATAAAAAAGAAAAGGACTCTATCGGCTAAATTGAACTGTGACCCGTAAGATGGACACCCGAGCGCTATCAGATAATCAACCTTACGATCCGACAATATAGCCTAAAGCGCATGACACGCTACCTGTGCAAACTGTCTCACATCAGTGCAAGCGGCTATTATCGCTGACTTCATGCCGAGGAGAGACGCCAGTTGCAAGCTCGCGCAGATGAACATGACTTAGCGCTCATCAAGATGCATTTTGATGCCCTACATGGCAAAGCAGGAGCATTGGTAATTAAAATGAGGCTTGAACGGGAAAATGGTGTTATTATGAACCACTAAAAGATCCGACGGATCATGCGAACGTACAAACTTGTCGCCACGATTCGGCAAGCTAATCCATACCGTAAAATGGCCAAGGCGACTCAGGAACACCAGACATGCCCCAACCTGCTAAAACGTCAGCTTGACCAAGGGGAACCAGAAAAAGTATTGCTCACAGATATCACCTATTTGCACTATGGTCACGGGCAGTGTGCCTACTTGTCTTGTGTGAAGGATGGGGCAACCAAGCAGATACTTGCTCACTATCTGTCATCTTCTCTGGAGCTCGTCTTGATGAAGCGGACGCTGCAGTTGTTAATTGAACGGTTCGATGGGAATGTTCGTCCTGAGGCCATCTTGCACTCTGACCAAGACATGCACTATACCCACCCCAAAATTCGCCTTCTGGTCCGTAAAGCAGGCTTCAGGCAGTCTATGTATCGGAAGGGAAATTGTTGGGACAATGCCTCTATGGAAACATTCTTCGGTCATATGAAGGGTGATCTGGAATACAAATCGTGCGCAACCATTCAAGAATTACGGGCATGCATCGATAACTACATTGCTTACTACAACTCAGGCCGCTACCAATGGGCGTTAAAAAAGATGATTCCTGACGAATTCAGAAGCCATCTATTGGCTGCCTAAGCGGGCTTTATTCAAAGTGTCCTCAATTGGGGTCACAGTGGTTACATACCAGCAGAGTCCTTTTTTACATCTACGCTAAATTCAAATTGATCAACGAAAAAAGCTCTCCCACCAACTAAGGGGATTAATTCACTTACTTGCTTGAACAGTTAACCTTTCTCATCAAATGGCCAGAAGGACAAGTTGTATTCCTAGGGAATTTAGAGGTTTCCAGGCTGTGAATCAGCCACTCCCCATGTTTCTCCGTCAACTTTATAATCGCTGCCTCTCCACTGAAGTATGTAGTCTCCAGAACGCAAACCCTCGCTGAAACCTTGGTCAGTAGATTTCCAAGCCACTGTGTCGTGAGGAGCGATTACTAAGCCTTTAATATATATTTTGTTTGAACCGCTGTGAGTTAAACTTACCTTTACTGGATGATCAGAGTGATTCTTCATACAAAGTTTAACATGACCCCATCCTTTAGGAACACTAAAGGCTTCTTTTACAGTTGCGCTTCCGCCCGATCTTTGAGAAATTATGTTGTTTCCACTAGTTTTACTGGGTGAAGCTGAAGCTGCACCTATCGTAGTTGCTATAGATAAAGATAAAATCAAGAACAGAAATATTCTTTTCTTCATCATTTTCCCCTCCTATTTTTTGATATAGTCTACCTTTAAGGGACACCGTCTACAATCTGGTAGGTTCTTTCACTTCTACTCTAAATTCAAACTACTTACGAGAGAAGTAAGATCCGTTAATCTTGATCGACTCTGGTGTAATCTTCTCCATTACGCCACCGTAATCCACAATATCTATCAAATCCCCACCCAACGGCTGTACTACATATACTCTTACTGTCTTAATGCAGCTTGTAAATAGTTCTATATCCGACTTTAACATTTTATATGTATGGTTCATGCTGATCACCTCAGATAGTTATTCTGCCGTATGTGTGGTAATTCCTGCACTAAAGAAAGCCCTACCAACCATAAGTTTGGCAGAGCTTTAGCTTTTAAAATCCTCCAATGGTAACGTTAGGCTGAATACTATGGTGGTGGTTAAAGGCTTGGTCCGGCATAGTAACAATAAACAAAAAGCTAGCCGCGATGACTAAAAGTACCATTTTTTTGAACATTGTTTTCCCACACCCTTTCAATAAAATTGAAATACTCAGCTTTAGTTTCAGGAACTGCATGGGCTTGAAAACGAACAAACAACCCCATACAGTTTATAAAGTAAGTTTCATTATTTATTATATGTGACTTTACCATTGCATTCATCAAATATTTAAAGCCATCAATGTACTTCCCTCGGTATAAATAATAAAAACCTAACTCGTAACCAAACCACGCGATATAATCCGGTATCACTTGTCGGGTATACATATCATCTGATGATGGTTGTTGCGAAAAAGTCCCAATAAGAATTTCAAATCGTTTAAGTATATCGTCTACATCTATGCTATATTGGTTTGCGGCAATTAAAACATTAAGCAGTTTTGATATCTTTTCATTTTCGTTAGTGTCTGATGTCGCTACAATATATTCAACATAATCATGCAGCACATTTATATCTCCATATAAAAGCTTATATACGTAAGTATTACCTTCTGCCCACTGACTGAACAAGTTCATCCAGTACTTAGTATCCTCGTCGTCCTCTTTAACCCAGTCTAAATCCGCATAGGTGTATGTATATTGTAAAGCTTGCTGATAATCGCCTCGGGCTTCACAAACACTGGCACACAACAGGTCAGCATAAGCAATGTATCCAAATAACGGTCCTCTTGTTTTCTTTTCTGGCGTTCCAACTTTGTGTTTCTCGTTATGGACAAACGAATATTGGATTTCAGCTTTAGCTCTCATTTGCCTTGCCATTTCGTCTACCTTGTCCCATTTACGCAAAGACCTGTACACGTTAGCTAAATCCTTCAATGCATCAAGCTGATCTATTTCATCTAGGCGTTCGACAAAAGCCTCAAAAACGGCTGCTACCCTAACATTTCGGCTTTGATCGTCTCCGATTTGAATGGTGAATATACGGTATTGGCAGACTGCCAAACGTTCAGAATGTTGATATCTCTCCGCTTCAGCCACACCTGCATAGAGCAGTAGTGCAGCCTCATGTCGTCCCTGCGCCAACAATCTTTCTGCAATTTCAAATAGCTTGGGTGAATACAGCAGATTATCCATGATGGCTCCCACCACTCGACGGATTGCATCCAACTTGTCCAACTCCGCACAGCGAAACAAAAACGGCTCGATTCGTCTCATATTGGGAGGATGGTCGATGATGAAGTTTTCTATAAACAGATCGTAAAACTCCCCTTCTGGTAAACCCATAGCCTCAGTGATTAAGTCAAGCTGGTTAACAGACATTGACTTATTACCTGTCACAATAGCACTTATTGTTCCCCTATTCATGCCTGCAAGTTGTCCAAATTGCGCTAAGCTCAAACCCTTTTGTTCTAGATAGGAAATATGCATTTTCGAATATTAATTTTTTTTCCATTTTGTTAATACAAAAGTACATTTTATTCCTTTTTATGTGCTTTGATTGGTCATTAGTACAAATTATACCATTCGAAAGGACGGTTTTTGATGAAGTTTAAAAACACATTAATCATTCTTACAGGTCTATTGGCTCTTACGGCAGTAGCTCCGCTGGCTGCTTCCGCCACACCATATATGGGGGTTGAATTACCAAAGGGGCGTGGAGGTATAGTTATCCAGTCAACTGGTCAAGAAGTACATGAGGTTCTTGGCGGGACAAGTCCGACGATGGAGTTTACTGTCAAAAAAGGTTATGGACATGTAAAGATTAAAGTGAAGAATACAGGAAGCAACACAATTTCGTGGAGCTTGCAGGGTAACGGGAGAGAATACCTTAATAAAACTGTTGGCAAAGGTGATACATTAACGTGGACTAGTCTTAATTCATACTCTAACGGGATGCCATCAGGGGAATACATAATTCAATTCCGAGCTGGCGGTAACAAAGTTGAAGGCGAAGCTTGGGGTACTACTGGCCAGTACCCATCAGACATTAACTAACTAACCTCAAGCAGGGGAGTATCTTGGAGTTATATCCGAGACACTTTATGAATACAATGTTGCCATACTTAGTGTCTAGCAAAAGCCCAGCTACACGATTATCCTTTGGACTTAATTTCCCCCAACTGAATGCCTCCCTCTAATACAAAAAAAATACCCCACCAGCACAGCTAGCAGGGTCAGTGCACGTTTTTTGGAGTTGTACTGAGTGAAGTGAAAAAAGTGTGTGTGGTCCTTCAGCCTTTTCTTCACATAATTAAATCCAAAGTGATTTAGTGATGATAACCAACAAGATAAAGAGCACTAATATTGCTCCTGTAGAAGTCCACATACCACCAACTGGAGCTGGAGTTGTGTTGTCACATCCACTCATAGCTTTAACCTCCTTTACTTGTTGTACACCTTAATATATGTATCAATTCGTATAGTGACAGGGTATGCAGGTAAACAAAACAAAGGCTCACACCAGATAAACCGGCAGAGCCTAAAAACTTTTATAAAAGGGTTAATGTTAAGATAACTACCAACAAAATAAAAAGTGCCAGGATAACAGTTATCGACATCCAAACTGTCCTGTCAGTATTCCCGCCACCTCTTTCAGCTCCACTCACACATAACGCCTCCCTTGTTTACTCCACAGGTTATGTGAGACATTGTTTAGGGAATGGACTTCTAGGTAAACAAAAAAAACCACCAGCGTATGCCAGCAGGGTATCACCGATGCTTTCGGATTGCACAACGGTGCTTTCGTATGTGCTGTTACGATTATAGTACGGTTGGACTATTTTGTAAATAATTATTCCAACTTTCCCCAAAGAAGGTCAAATGATGTAGAATTATCAAGTGCGAATTACCTATGACATTTCTACTATGTGGGGGAGATGATCAATGGATATATCTGAAAGAGAATATCTTGCTGAGAGACTTGATGATCAGATTAATTGGTATGATAAAAAGAGTATAGAGTGTCAAAAATACTACAAACGGTGGAAAAGAGCGGAGATAGTTGCCGCTGCTCTGATTCCTGTTTTAACAAGCTTTTCCTCCGGATTAAGATGGATCGCCATTGTTATCGGCGCTCTAGGGGCATGTATAGCATTATTCGAAAGCATACTTAGTCTACACAAATACCATGAAAATTGGATTGAATACAGGGGAATTTGCGAAACTCTGAGGCAAGAAAAGTATATGTATCTTACGAGAACAGGAATTTACAAGATCGCAGACGGGGCATTTAATTTGCTAGTAGAGCGTGTGGAAAGTGTTATTTCAAAAGAAAATGTCAATTGGGCTAATTTGCATGCAAATGAACAAAAAAAAGAAGAGCCATCAGCAGCAAGCGCCTGCTTCAAACGGCTCGTAAGTTTTCTGGAAGATATCAGGTTTACATGGATACTTTTCGCCGTTGATTCCAGTAATAACCCAATCTCCGGGCGAGGCTTTTAATGGACCTTCAAGCGTCTGAATAATTAACTCTTCATGAGTTTGGTAGGCTTCTACCACAACGGGCTTTTTTCTGAATTTATTCATACAATCTCACCTCTGCATTATATTATCATATGGAAAAGGAGCTTCATTTATATGGCATTATACAATATTTTCATCAGCCACGCTTGGAAATATACTGAACATTATGAGGATTATCAAGACCTAATTTTAAAAAAGATAGAAAATTTAAAGGGTTCTACATATTAGATATGACTAATATGTAGAACCCTTTCTTCTTTTACTAAAGCACCCGTTAGTACAATAAGTTCAATAAAAAAGACCATCAAAAATGATGGCCCTACTTCACAAACTATTACACAGTCATTAAAAAAACTAAGACATTAAAGCTAATAAAATCCTTCAACTTTAATTTTATTGTTCCATAACATTTCTAACAAATAATTGCTTGTTTTTATGAGCAATTGTACTTACTATCGCAAGTAATAGCCCCGAAATAACGAATACAATTCTAATTCCTAACAAATCTGCTAATACTCCCATAACAAGAGAGCCAACGCCAAAAATCCCAGTTCCGATAGCACCTAACGAGGTATAAACAGTTGATAACTGTTCTTTTGACACACTAGTTTGTATAACCGTTTGTTGAGGAATTTTTTTAATTTGTCCAAAAAGCCCTACACAGAGCGATAAAAGTAAGGAAATCATTGGAATGCTGTTTATGCTAAATAATATTGTGAATAAGAAACTTGCAAATGAACCGACAAAAATAAAGGTTCCTATTTTCTTTTCAACAAAAGAAGAAAATTTAATACAATAAGCACTTCCTAAAATCAGACCTAAAAAGTTAGCTCCATTGATAAATCCCCACCATTTTTCATCAACGTTCAAAGCCTCGTTGACAAACACATATAAAATAGCAGCTATCCAAACCGTTGCAGCAATTGTTTCCAAAAATTCTATCCAAGCAATCCTTCTTAATACTGGAGTGTTAGATAAAGTTTTCCAACCTTCTTTAATTTTTTCTAGTTTCCCTTTTTGCTCGGTTGTTTTATGGTTTACACTTTCTAAAAGGCAAAGTAATATGCTTGCAATTACAAATAAACATCCAACTAACCAAATAAGTTGTTGAGAACTCATAATAATTAGCAATGAACTTCCTACGAACCACATACCTGCTTGTATGGTCTGCGTAATTGTTTCTGCAATTCCATTAGCTTGAATTAGACATTCAGGTTTAACATAGTATGGAGTTAATGTCTGTCTTATTGGATTTGCACATCCGTCAAAAAAAGCAATCAATCCTATTATTAAAAAGATAAAATAATAATTAGCTGCTGTTAAACCAATTAACATAAACCCTAGAATAAAGAGTAAAATCGTCTTTACAATTTGTGACCCAGCAAGTAACCATTTAAGATTTAATTTCTCAACCAAAAGAGGAGTCAGCAGACTGGATATAAACATAGAAGAAGCAATCGTAAATGGAACAAACGATGCTGCAATTGCAGAACCTGTTAATACAAAAATTGTACTTATAACACCGACTATATATAATACATCGCCTATATTAGCGAGTGATTGACCCAAAAGTAATAAAGAAAAATTTTTATTCAATTTCATTATATATCCCCTATTATTTCATTCGAATTTGGCTTAATAGGGGTATATTAGATTGGACTATTCATTAAAATTTGACTCCTATCATATATGGGACAAATCTGGGGATATAGATTTATCACAAATTTTGTATCATCGATTAATATTTAAATGAATTATAGCATATTTTTTCACTCCCATAGTAATTATATTCATACACCATTTTTTCCTTACGATTCTTTTATTTATATTCAGTAAATTCTCCATAAAATATAAAAATCCTACTTCCGCTAAACTGCCCCGTTAGTTGAATAAGAAGTTATGAGGGAGAATAAAACGGAAGTCCTTATTGTTATATAAGATTGCTTTTGAAACATCAGCTTCACTTGCTACACTGTTAAAGTTTATTTTCTCATTGGCTCTTATGAGCCTTTTAATGGCTTCTTCTACCTTTTGAGAAGTAGTAGCCTTACGATTAGTATGAATGGCTTTCAAGTGGGCAGAACGGTCATATTCGGCATTGCCTTCGTGGTTGTTTTAATATGAAGCTCATATTTTTGCTTATCTAACTCCGAAAAACCAACAACTAATTCTTTACATGGGGTTTGATTATCACCACAAGTGAGGCATGGGGGAGCTTCCATATGGGAGCAATTACCGTTCAAACGAGCGTGGCACGTTCCATAGGGGTTATCCATCGCATTTAGTTTATGGTCTTGCCATAAAGCATCCAAAATATCTGTTGGTATATCTTCTCCTTCCTTAATTTCTTGAATTTCACCATTTAAATCGAAACTGAATACTCCTTGCTTCACAGCGGATTCAAAGGCTTCTCTTTTGGTTTCATCTAATAGTTTAGCGTATCGCATTGTCATTTCTGGAGAAGCATGAGCTAAAAGCTCTTGAACAGTTAGAATATCTGCACCACTATTTATCATTTTCACTCCATAAGTATGTCGAAACTGAAGCATCGCGAAATGAAAAAGATTGCCGTTTTCGTCAGTGATATTCACTTTTTTTGCTAATATATTTAGTGCGCTATTAACCTAATTTTGCCCATATGGTTGTCCTTTTCGTTTTCCACGATATCGCACAAAAATATAATCCTTTGGATTATTATCTTGATTACTATATTTTTTTGATTTATCGATTAGAACGGCAAGGATTCCTGCTAACTCTTCATCAATTGGAATACGATGTTCTTTCACATAGGTTTTTCTTATATCTGTTACTATAGAGTATTGCCCGTTTAGTTGAACTAAGCAGTCAAAGGTTAGTTCTAATGCATCGGATATTCTAAGCCCTGTTTTAAATGCCGCCCAAACTATCGGAACAATATCTTTATGTAATTCATCTAGGTGAGAAAAAAGCTGCTCTAAGACAAAATCCGGAATGGAATAGATTGGTCAACGGATTTCTCTCTCGGTTTAGGCTTATCTTCAGGAAAAATCAACAATCTTACATGTTTTTCAGGAGCTATTTCATACTCATATCGTTGAATATCTTCAAGAAATTTTTGTATAGTACCTAATGCTATTGATATATATGCTTCAGGATGTGCATTCTTTTGTTTCAGTTGAATTTGAATATTCATGTAGAAATTCGATGTATTTTTCTATGTGCTTTCGCTTTAAAGCTTTTAAATCTTTCCATTTTGGTTCTAGTGTAAATACAAATGTAAAAAAAGATGGTAAAAACGTTATATAATTTAATGCCGTACCCCATGCGAATTTATTTTTACTAAGTAATCGTTGCTTAAAATACTTTTTGACTTGCTCACGAATGGTAGTAGGTATCTTTGAGAAATCAATATAATATTGGCATTAGTTTAGTCTATTTAATAATAAAGTAGTTCAGTGGATCAACGAGGCCCAAGCTGATGGGCAATTGACTTGGAAAAACTATTCTGTTCTCGAACATGACCCAGCAATCGACCCTAATACTACAGTCGGGAAGAAAAAACTTCAAGAAATATTAGACAATCAGATTAAACCAGCATCAAAGATCATCATCCTTGCTGGTATGTACGCCGCCCATAGTGACTGGATTATTCACGAAACTAACACCTCTGTTTTACAAAAAAAGTACATCGTTGGCGTGAAACCTAAATGTCCTAGCTACGGCTGTATGCTCCGCTTTGCTTAATCCGGACTTGTTGGACTCATAATCCATAACCGGCGGCAGATCGAGAGCCGAGATGCCTCCGGCTGAATTAATGGCGCTCACAAAGTTTGCAGCTTCCTTTCGGGCATCCTCTGGCGTTTTCGCAGAATCGTCTACATAGTGATAGGCCCCGACCAGGACTCCGACAGCTCGTGCAGCCTGTGCATTACCGATGAATGTTTTGTCGCGGTATAACTTACCCTGACTGGCCTTAATAAAGGCAAAGGAAATGCCACTTGCCTTGACCGCCTTCCAATCAATCTTTCCTTGATAACGGGATACGTCTATTCCTTGGGCATTACCTTTTTTCCTTGCTTGCATCTTCCCTATCCCCTTCCTGACTTCCGCTTTTACTTTTTAGAACCTCAACCGCTTGTCGGATCACTGGTGGTATTGGCGCTCCAAGCCTGCCCCCGTTTTCCAGAATCGAAAGCAGCTCATTTGCCATATAAAAATAGGCGACCGCATCCCGGAATAGGTGCGAATCGCCTAAGACTCCATCAATTAGATGGGATACTGCTACCATTGCAAAAATAAATACCTTTCGAGCGATACCGATAAGACCAATCTTGCTTTTTAAACCGGGTCCGGTTCCCTTCTTGCCTTCTGCGCCAGCGGCAAATAATCCGGTCACATAATCAATAATGACCAGAGCAAGTAACACCCCCAATACTCCCGACCACCCACCGTAAAAATACGTCACAGCGCTGCTTCCTAAAGCAGTACTGAACTTAAAAACCTCCCACTTATCCACCTTGCTTCCCCCGTCTCTCCGTTCAGGAAACTTTTCCTGAGCTATCATCGTCTACTTTCTGTTCCTTTTCTTCCTGGGCCTGTATCTCTGCTAATGCATTTCCTACTGCTATATCCAACCCCTCAAGTATTTCTTTACGTTTATGTGGCTGTGAAGCAATTACAGCAGAAATGATCTCAGTTAAATCCTCAACAGGTCTGGTTAGATCCAGTTGTATGTCCAATGTGGATTTTATCTTTGCCATGGGTTTCGTCACCCCCTCAAGACGCAAAATAAGCCCCTGATTTATCAGAGGCTTTCATACTTATATCTTAAATTGGTTTTATTACTATAACGGTGCGGATTTTAAACAGAAATATTGCTCAGCAAAAATAAGGTTGTAGAGTGACTATACATCTTTAAGCTAACAGGAAGTAAAGTTCCAATTATGGTAATATGGAGGATGACCAAATCTTCTGTTTGAGTTAGGAGCGAGTTACCTATGGATCTACTCATAATTATTTTAGTGATCGGTTTTATAACCATAGTAAGTTATCTCAGGGCAATTCATATTTCTCTTCAACGAATTATAGAATATAAAGGTAAAGAAAATGACTAGCTATTTTCAAATATGCCCAGTTTCAATATTTTGTAATATATTGGCGTATAGCTACATTATAACTATTCGACTGTCTTAACTTAGGAGGTTCTAAAGAATGCCTTATCCAATGGTCCATTTTGCTATAGCTTTAGAACTTTGCTCGCGTACTCCATCTTCTAGTTTCTTAATTGGGAGTATTGCTCCAGATGCTGTCCATGTAAGGGGAGATGTGACAAGAAGCGAAAAGGGTATTACACATTTTGTTTGTGAAGATAGATTCCCTAATAGTGAGGTACTTAAGGAAAGATGCCAGTATTATTTAAACCTTAATGTTGAGACTAACTGGACAGATTACATACTAGGGTATTTTGCCCATATCTATGCGGACATAAGATGGACGGAAACAGTCTATTCGAATTTTGAACGTGAGTATCAAGGAGAAAAAGATGAAATAAGAAAAATCTATAATATGGAAGCAAACCAAGTAGAATTTAATTTAATCAAAAGAGAAGAATGGGCAGAAGATGTTCTCAACAAGCTCTATGTAGGAAATGCCTATAGTATTGAACCATTGTTAACACAAATTGAAGTAAATCAGTACCGAGATATAAAACTACAATGGCTACGTAATAAGAACAATGAACCCCAGATAACCCCAATTTATTTAAAGGTAGATGTGGTTAAGAGTTTTGTTACAAAGACATCGCATGAACTTAACGACTTATATAAAGAATGGGGAATCGAGTCTCTATAAGTAAGACTTGTTTAAGCTATCGTGACACAGCAGTTTAATATCACACATCGTTGAGCAGGCACATAAGTCTGCTCTTTGGGTATTAGACACTAATTTGATTATTTTTAAAATGGAGTTGTTTATCATTTTAAAGCATTATAAGATGGTTTCAGACATCGATGTACTTTAAAAAGAAAGAGAAGAAAATATGAAGGCTGAAATTGAAAAAATACCGTCTTGTAGAATTGCATACATGAGACAGATTGGTCCGTATGGAATTGCAAATTCACAACTAATGGAGAAATTTAAATACTGGGTTGAATCGAATAAATTATTTAATAATAAGTCTATTATCCTCGGCATTGCCCAAGATAATCCTGCATTTGTGAAGCCGGAAAATTGTCGCTACGATGCATGTTTGGTTATTCCTGATGGTTACTGTGTTAATACTGATGAAGTAAGTCTAAGCAATATTAGTGGAGGAAGATACGCTGTTTTTAAGATAAATCATACAGCAGAAGCTGTTCAAAAGGCTTGGGGCGAAATATTTCTAGAGTTGAAAAACCAAAAGTTCAGATTAGATGAAACCAAACCTATCTTGGAGCGCTATACAATTGAACTTATTAATAATCATCGTTGCGAAATTTGCGTTCCGATTCAATAAACGTGTTAAGATACCTATTATTAAAGGTAGTCTAATACTAATCCCTCTCATAAAAGTAAAAGCCCTCTGTTTAAGAGGGCTTTTTGTCACGGTGACGGTTTTTTCAATGCGCTCAATAAGTTTTTGATCGTCGCCTGCCGCACCTATTCTTCTATCGATGTCAGTCAATGACTTTTCAGATTTTGTAATATCATTATTAAGTATTTCGATCAATTCCTCCACAGTCCCAGAGTGCTTTACAATTAGTTCCTTGGACCAATTGGTATGTGGGTTATTCTTCAAAGCCGTTGCTTGTGACTGCTCTTCAACAACCACATATGAAGAAGGGGTTCCTGTTGTAATTTCAATAGTTTTCCCCTTCACCGCTAGGTTCGTCCCCAAAGATTCTGAAATCGGGCGCAAAGGTACATACGCTGTACCATCGACGGCAATAGCGTTTTCAAACAATGTTGTTCCATTTACGCTCACATTTTATTCCCCTAAAACCATCTTTCCAACTAGTGGAAATTTCTTGGTGATGGATCAAATGTAGCGTTCACAATTACATCATCGTACATATCACCTCTTAGTGAAGCAACATCGTTTCTCAACTCTCTGATTGTTTCCCCGAGATTTTCAATAAAATCTTCAACTCCGAGCTTAAGCCCACTTACAGTAGCTTCAGTAAAATTAACCTCATTTTGAAAATAAACCATATTATCCGTAGATTTAATATATCCCCCACCCATATTATCTACATGAAATGAATTCAAGTCCCCAAAAATACGCCTACCCTCTTTTGCTGTACAGAATAAGGCACCTGTAATAATACCGCCCTCTATCTCATTACCAATTAACTTACTGGCTCTAATAATCATCTTGGGCCCGTATCGCTGCTAATGCATTTCCTATCCTATATCCAAACCTTTAAGTATTTCTTTCCGGCGTGCTGGTTGCGAAGCAATGATAGCAGAAGATAGTTGAATAACAGTAATCAATCTAAGGAGCATGTCGACCTACGCGAGGCTTCATCCTAAATGAAGCTAACGCAGGTTGTAGTTAAATTACTATTGTGATAAACTGGATGTAATTTAATGATGGGAGTTGAACGGATACATGTAGAACTTTCTTGCTTCGAGATCACGAAAAGAACGGACTCAGCGATTGGCTAGGTCGTTTTATTTCGTCTCTGCAAGAAAGGTCTGCGTTTCGTTTGCGCTCCCTCTCCGGACAGTCATATGGCCCCCTTGTAATGGGGTCTTATTTTCTCGTATGGATTAGAGCCGCAAGAAAGCACCTTTCTTGCGGCTCTTTTTTATTTCCAAACGAAAGGATGATTGCCATGCCCGCCATTCAGGTAACCAATCTTACTTTTGCCTATCCAGGCAATTATGACCCTATATTCGAAAATGTTCATTTTCAAATTGATACAGACTGGAAGTTGGGCTTTACAGGACGAAACGGTCGGGGTAAAACGACGTTCTTAAACCTGCTGCAGGGGAAGTACGAATACAGCGGTACGATATCCACACCAGTCGCCTTTGATTATTTTCCGTTTCCCGTCGAACATCCGGAGTATTTGACTTTAGATGTCGTCGAAGAGATCGTGCCAAGCTATGAGAACTGGAAGCTGATGCGTGAACTGAACCTGCTTAAGGTTTCAGAAGACGTGTTGTACCGACCATTCGAATCGCTGTCCCAAGGAGAACAGACGAAGGTATTGCTGGCTATGCTATTCATCCAAGACAATCGATTTCTGCTCATCGACGAGCCGACCAATCATCTCGATTTGCACGCACGCAAGCTTGTCGCCGATTATCTGAATACGAAGCGTGGTTTTATTCTTGTTTCACACGACCGTGCTTTTCTCGACCGCTGCGTGGATCATATTCTGTCGATCAACAAAACGAATATTGAAATCCAAAAAGGCAACTTCTCCAGCTGGTGGACGAACAAAACTCGCCAGGATACATTCGAAATAGCACAAAACGAAAAGCTGTACAAAGACATACAGCGTTTATCAGCTTCCGCTAAACGTACTAGTAGCTGGTCTTTCGAGACCGAAAAATCGAAAAACGGCACACGAAATTCCGGTTCCAAACTTGACAAGGGGTACGTCGGACATAAGGCAGCCAAAATGATGAAACGCTCAAAATCCATCGAACAGCGGCAACACACTGCTTTAGAGGAAAAATCGAAACTGCTCCGAAATATCGAACAGTCAGAAAGCCTTGCGATCTCTCAGCTCGTGTATCCCAAATCGGAACTGGCTATGCTGGATCACGTCACGATTTACTACGGGGAAAGAGCGGTTTGCAAGAACATTTGTCTGACGATCGAACCAGGAGATCGGATTGCAATTTCAGGTCCAAATGGTTCAGGTAAGTCTAGCTTGCTTCACCTGCTCAACGCTGAGGAGCTGTACTATACAGGTACGTTTCAACGAGATCCGCAGCTTCGCGTTTCCTATGTATCCCAGAATACTTCTCATTTGCGAGGTACGCTTTCCGATTATGCAGCAGAGCACAGAATTGATGAAAGCTTATTCAAAGCCGTGTTGCGTAAGCTAGATTTCGCCCGCATCCAGTTTGAGAAGGATATATCAGCATTTAGCGGCGGGCAGAAGAAGAAAGTTCTGATCGCGAGAAGCCTATGTGAGGAGGCTCATCTGCATATTTGGGACGAACCGCTCAACTTTGTCGACGTGATTTCCCGGATGCAAATTGAGGATCTGCTGCTTGAATACACGCCCACCATTGTATTCGTAGAGCATGATCAGGAATTTCATGACCGGGTCGCCACGAAAACGATTGAACTCGGTGGGGATTAGAATTTTACAAAAGTGACTTGAATTAAGACGTGATTTCAATGGCAGAAACCTTGGCACAACAACTTTTATGAAAAGAGAAAAAATAGAACTAAAGGCACATGATAGTTCAAATCGAACATCGGCAGTCTAGGATTTTATTTTTTCGTCCATGGCTGCCGATGTTTTTATTGAAGACAGTTTAATAGTTATTTCAATAAGACTAAGAAGCTTATATTATTTTACAGCGGGTTTTGCTTCTTCTACTCTACTCACTCTCACTGTCCATTATGGGAAATTCCGCTTCAAATGCTATTGCAAAACAGACAACAGGATCAATAAAATTTGATCAAGAAATTATAAGCCAACTTGTTTTAGCTGTTTGTGACTTTTACCAGCAACCAAGATTACAATGTCGCCAAAGTAATATAAGTTTGGTAATCCCCCAATTGAAAGAAAAAATATTGAGTGAGTTGAATTTGTATTTGCTCAAGAGTGTAGAAAACTTATATACAGATATGGAGAAAGATTTATTCGTATCTATTTATGCGAACGTAATCTATGAGGCTGGTTATTTATGGGCTTCCGGAAAAGTAAAATTAAACAAAGAAGAAAATAGCTAAGAAAATTTCGTTATTCGTATTAGGTGGGCAGAACTCTCTTTAATGCTGCTTTTGCTCACTTTCTTAATATTGCTCATCCTCCTCCCAACAGATAAGAAACAATAAAAAAACACAAGCAATTACGCTTGTGTTTTGATGCAGCCTATATCAGATCACTCTCAAAGAGACAAGACCCTGAAACTGTACCACGTAAGGCTTCAAGCTCATCCAGAGCTTTCTTTAAATCACCGTCCATCGCTCATATCCTATTTTCATTAAGCACATTCCCCTCTGTACAATTCATGATTACTTTAGAATAATCCGCAAAAACGTTGCGCTTGCCATGCAGGTCCAGTCGCGAAACAGCCCCGGCAATTTCCGTAACTCACCGTGTGGAAAACGACACCCCCATTGAAAAGGATGCCTCAACACTATGAATAAAGTAACAAATTTCAGGATAAAAAATCATAGTTCCTAATGTCAGAAGAAGCCAAAGTATTAGACTGACCTTAGAAATTGAAACAGCGACAACTAAGACGAGGAAATAGGGTCCTTGATTGTCGCTATTTCATTGAACTAACGTATCCCGTTAGTTCAATGGATTAATATACAACTAAAATCCAAACTCTGTTACTCTTTCAAGCCACTCACGCATAAGTGACTCAAATAATAGAGCCTGTTCAATCTGAAGATTATGCCCTGCTCGATCTAAAACGGCGAAGGTTGCTCTAGGATAATTTTCTAAAATTCTAAAAGCATCTATGTAACCAACGACTGCATCTTGTCGCCCAAGGGTAAATACTGTTGGTTTATCAAAAACTAATTTATCTATATTGGTAGAAAATCCATAGTTTCTTTGAATCTTGCTAAGAAAATCGTAGTCAGCGATCTTACAACCTGCCACTATCTCTTCAGAATACCTTTTCCAATTATATTCATTGAGAACGACTTGATTTGCGCTAAAATCACTTATTTGCTCTTCACTTAAGGTGCCCATAAACTCACGATCACAATGAACAACAAAATGCTCGGGCAGTATTCTTCTTTTGTGTTCAGGAATAATTAATGGACAAATCAGAGCAGCTCCACCAATACGATCTTTATGTCTATTAATTATTCCCCTTGTAATATATCCACCGTACGATTCGCCTGCTATGAGATAATCTTGGTTTGGGACAAGAGTTTCAATAAAATTTATAACTGCTTCTAGCATATCATCTGAATTACATATTTGATCGTAGTCCTTTGTTTGTCCCATTCCAGGCAGGTCAAGATAGATACGACGCCTATCGGGATTATCTTCAAATATCGGTTCCATGCACCCACTCATTAACCGATGGTCTGGTGTAAAACCATGGATCATTATAATCGGTTTGCCTTTACCAATTTCCTCGTAATATATATTGGCATTCTTGACTTTACAATATGGCATACAGACTCCTCCAAAATTGAGTTATTATTATAATATTCTTACACTAAAGAAGAATCTACATGTTTTATCAAGCAAACCAGATCTCCTTTCCGTTTCGTTTTGATTATATACGCATATATAATATATGTAAAGAACACTTGTTCCCTATTCTTGTTTTCGGAGTTAAACTAACCTGCCCGTTACTTCAATGAAAAAAAGCAGCCCCTCATGAACTGCCCTACTGCTAGTCACTTCAACAATAGGATGAGTTCATTCAAGGGCTACCCCATTTACCAAGTAATCCAACCGCTCGTTCGTTTGTAACTGTGTAGGATCTCGTATTCCTCACTACGCATCAGTCGTTTCATTTTTGTCCTATACAGCCGATAATCATCTTTTCTTGCTACTTTACATTCTTTGTTGTAATGAACACTCTTGATTCCTTTACGGAAATCCTTAAGCTTCTCTTTTCTTGGATCTTTGGGCTTATTATTGATCTCCAGACTTTGCTGTTTCTCATCTTCCCAGAATTGAATCTCTTCCCGTGTAAACATCTTCATCCCCGTTGTGCCGGGTTAGATTTTGGCATTTGAAGCCATGACCTTAGACACAACTAATAGAAGAAGATCTTCGGATTGAACATTAAATCACCTCTGAATTTATTCGCCCTTATTTTAACATATTTATAACTATCCTTCCCGTTTTACGCCTTCAATCAGTGTTTAGACAATCATTTTACATATTTGAAATTTGCAACTTTCCCCTCTAAACCTTCCTCATCCTGGTCCCTTCCTCTTCCACTATGAGCTCCTTCTAAAGGAAGTCTTTATGCATAGGTATACTCCGGTCCCAATCGTTCGATAACTCGATCTAACTGTCTGGTTAGATAAGGCGAAACGTCACCAATGCCAGACACTGCTTCTAACAAGGGAAAGGATTGCCCACCCCACGGGCCTTGTGGATCAAAGACTTGTCTACCGATTCGCAAGCCTTCTGTTTCCCTGAAGATGTTCAATCGTTCCAATCCTTCAATAAGCAGCTTGACCGGCAGCGTTTTGTTCCTACGTCGGGACCATTCTACCAAGAAGGACATGCCACGTAATATATCATATTCAAAAAACCTCGGAAAACAAGGCTTCAGCCATTCCATATCGATGACGCTTCTATTTTGTTTAGAACATACAAGACGATGCTCAATTAAATAACGTGCGCCTTCATCTAAGAAAACGACTTCCTGTTCAGTAAATTCACGGTCTGTATGCCATAAGATAGCTTCAAGCGGAGGAAGTGTCGAAACAATAGAGCTCTTTTTAGAATGAATATAAGCTTCAGGATCGCAGTTCAGTCCGCCATCAGGTAACTGATGCTTTAAGAGCCATTCGCGAATCCAAGGCAGTTCCTTGTCCAAATCACAGCCATACGCCATTAGAATCATATAGTATACGGCAAGTTCACAATGGCAGCAATCCATCTTCATCTTATCACTTTCACTTGTTGGATGGTCATCGGGGAATATGATGAAGGTGGGCCAAACCTGAGTTTCGAGTAAATATTTTGCTCCAGTAATAGCAGACTCGGGAATTAGTTTCACCTCACCCATTTCATAAAGAGCAGCCATATGCCACCAAGCTCCATCCCATTTTCGACGGCTGCACTCGCCGTGAGTCATCCCCAAATGCGGAGTAGATTCAAGGAACTGTATAGATTCTTCGATTGCTAAACGAATATTTTGATTTGCTTCCATCTGGGTATCTCCTTTTTGATTACCTCTACTTCACACTTCAGTTAAGCAACGCCTCACCTCGTATACCCTTCCACTCTTAAAAAATTCGATATGTTATTAAACTATCCTGCCCGTTAGCTTAATGAAGCATCGTCAGAATATTACTTTATTTTTCAGTTTAGAACTTTATTTTCTTCTGACACCTATAATAAAGACCGCAAAGGCTTAAGCCCTTTGCTTCTGGCATTCTAAGTCCAATTTCTCCTTCTTGGTTTCGCCCCCGACCATAGTCGATCATCACAAAATCCAATGTTCGGTTGACAGACTTTTTGCTAAATTTTCTTTGACCTTGCGTCTTTTGTCAGCGAATGTTGTGGCTGATATACCATGAATACCTTTTTTATACTCTGCTCATATACTGTTGAGCTTTTAGATACAAAAGCTTTGCAGCAAGCCTTTCATGCACATCTCTAATGTTAGAGATTGCAAAACGGATATTGTTTGTAATGAGGAAATAGAACTTGTAATGAGCTGTTACTCTTTAGAGCTATCCACATCCAGAATGCCACCCAAGGGTGAGCCATCATCCAATCAGCTTATGGTCATGAGCGGCCACGCTCCACGGAATCGCTTATACTCTTCTGTTCTTTTAGGCTGTAATAGCTGAGCTCATGTTCAGGTTGCACACACTTTGACCTTTTATTGTCGTGATAACCGTAGACCTTCAACAGACTTCTTGAGCCTGGCTATCTCGTTATCCTTTTGTTGCATAAGGGTTTCAACGGCGATTAAATCATCGTTCTAGCCCTTAGCCACCTGTTGAAATCTCTATACCCCCTTTCTATATCTAGCTGCTGTGGTGGGTCTGGATCAATCCTTCCACTATTGAATGGTTGTTGCTCCACATCTCATTTATATGTTTTTCCACACTCATCCGCCGTCTCGGCTCCATCCACTCTTTGCAGCATCAAATGGCATTTTACAGTCATATACAATTAAAAATCCCTTTCCGCATTACTGTAAGTACACTGTCCGAATGCGTACACGCCTCTTCTTTCATCCGTAGGAGTATTTTTAAAATCGAAATCAACATTTTCAGTGAGGAAGAAACCTCTACATCTGGCATCATTACGACGATGCTTCGACAGACATTGTATAAGGCTGTTTTCTCTTTCTTTACTCCCTATGAGCTAAAATATGATATATCCTTACTGCCCTCAACAATGAATATGTTCTGCATAAACTATCAAAAAGGAGATGAGAACATGACTAGATTGTTAGATGCTCGAACATCTCAAAACGCAAGTTACGGTAATACGATCTCAATTCCCTTGCCAGCCAATACTGCTGGTGCCATCGCGGAGCTTGGTTTAGATGTAACGGAATGCCCTTTACTCTGTGAGTGTCTCCGAAACAAACCCAAACGCTGTACAAGTCGTCACCATCAATGCTTCTGATTACAATATCCCTCTACCACCATCAAATGAATTGGTATATACCTTATATATATTTTGCACAGCAGATGCTACCCGAATAGGAATAGAAAGTTTTAATGCTGTTGCCTACTCGGATTAAAATTCACCGTAACACGGAGAACAAAGCCCTCTTATTTTTGTTTCATCTGCTCTTGGAGACAATAATTTCTATCTGTCGTTCATTTTTTGGTATAATTTACTTAAAGGGGGTGATCAAATGGGAATTATGCTTATTCTTATTGCTATTATTTTTTTCGCGCTTGGTATTTTAAGTAAACGGAAACCCACTTGGGGATGGCGTGCAAACGAAGCCTGGAAAATCAAAGGTGACTCAGAACCAAGCGACGCTTACATTGATGACATGAAATTTAGGGGCTCTGTATCTATTCTCTTTGGGTTCTTCTTCTTAGCATGTGGACTTTTGGTTATCTTCCTGTAAGCGCACTTCCTTAAACTTCAAAGCTCGACCAGCGAATGTAGTAGCAGTTCCATAACTAGCTTCATAGATTTCATACTTTTCTTTTTTTGTTTCTAAACACTTCTTCGCGCCCTGCTGGCGTTTGTATTCTTCCCAGTCTACTTTATGAAACCAAAAGTATTTTCCGTAGCTATCCCTATAGGTCTCTATACAGAATTGAAGAAGTTCCTTCATTGATTTGTATGTATCTGCTCATGGCATGGATCGAACATGCACAAGGCATTTATCTTTACACCGTGTCCGCTTCTAACTATTTAAAACCTAATTCAATAATTTTTTGTGGGGAAATTGTGGGGAGTACTGCGTAGTCCAAGAAAATGAAGCATTATCCTCAAACAAAAAAATCCCTCAACGCTTAGAGCGCCAAGGGATTCCACATTTTAGTAAAGCGTCAGATATTGATCACGTTCCCATTGATGTACTTGGGTTCTGTACATATCCCATTCAATTTCCTTAAGCTCATAGAAGTAAGCCAGAGCATGATCACCCAGTGCGTCAGAGATCACCTCGCTCCGAATAAGCTCAGACAGAGCTTCTTTCAGGTCTGCAGGCAGACTTGGAATACCTTCTTCAATTCGCTCTTCCTCGGACATCACGTAGATGTTGCGATCGATTGGGGCTGGCAAAGCCATCTGACGTTTGATACCATCCAAACCTGCTCTCAGCATTACAGCCAAGGCTAGATAAGGATTCGCTGCCGGGTCAGGGTTCCGAACTTCGACGCGAGTGCTCAGGCCACGAGATGCGGGGATCCGAATCATCGGACTGCGATTGCTTGCAGACCAAGCAACATAACAAGGCGCTTCATAACCTGGTACGAGACGTTTGTAGGAATTTACTGTTGGATTCGTGATCGCTGCCATTGCACGTGCATGTTTCAGAATACCAGCCATATAGTGGCGGGCCGTCTGGCTTAATCCGAGTTCGTCCGTTTCATCATAAAATACGTTTTCATTGTCCTTAAACAACGATTGATTGCAGTGCATACCGGAGCCATTTACACCAAACAAAGGTTTTGGCATAAAGGTAGCATGCAAACCATGCTGACGAGCAATCGTCTTAACAACGAGCTTGAACGTTTGAATCTGGTCCGCAGCTTTAATCGCGTCTGCATATTTAAAGTCAATCTCATGCTGACCAGGTGCAACTTCATGATGGGATGCTTCAATTTCGAAGCCCATCTCTTCAAGCTTAAGTACAATTTCACGACGGCAGTTTTCACCCAGATCCATCGGAGCCAGGTCAAAATACCCGCCTTGGTCATTCAGTTCTGTAGTTGGCTCGCCTTTTTCATCCGTTTTGAACAAGAAGAATTCAGGCTCCGGTCCGACATTCATCGAAGTGTATCCCAGCTCTTCGGCTTCCTTAAGTACACGTTTCAAGATGCCCCGCGGGTCACCTGCAAACGGGACTCCATCCGGCTTGTAAATATCGCAGATCAAACGAGCTACACGATCCGAGGTTACCCAAGGGAATACAACCCAAGTGTCCAAATCCGGATATAAATACATATCAGATTCTTCAATACGCACATAACCTTCTATGGAAGATCCGTCAAACATCATTTTATTATCCAATGCTTTTTCCAGTTGACTAACCGGAATTTCAACGTTCTTAATAGTGCCCAGCAAATCTGTAAATTGCAAACGAATAAAACGAACATTTTCTTCTTTCGCAATCCGAAGGATATCTTCTCTGCTATAACTCACTCTAACCTCTCCCTTTCTGTAACGACTATATACGAATCCGTTGTTCTATAAATTACTTAAATGATGAGACCTGGTTTTAATGTAAGGCGACCTTATACCAAGAGTTAAGTCAAGCATTATCTCTTATTAAAGAACCGTGATAATTCGCCTTGGATCAGGGATACCTGTCCTGGTCTTTTGCCTGCAACAAGTTGTTGTTTCAGCAAGCGGTGAAGCTGAGTATCAGACATTTCACGGCGTTTGACTTCCGTATCTGCAGTAATAACCGTAGCTTCCTCCGATTCCTTGGTAACCGGATTCATGACTTGTTTAATTCCCGCAATGTTAACACCTTTCTCGATCAACGCCTTAATTTCAAGCAGACGCTCTACGTCATTAAAAGAAAAAAGACGTTGGTTTCCAGATGTACGGGCAGGAACTATCAAGTTGTGCTGTTCATAATAACGAATCTGACGTGCTGACAAGTCCGTTAGCTTCATGACAATACCTATTGGAAATAAGGCCATATTTCTGCGAATTTCGTCGCCCATTTGTCATCAACCTTCCAGTGATCTATTATACACCTTATTGTACATTTAGCTGATGCAAAGTGTCAATGACATGTTAGAAAAACTCACAATAATTTACGTTCTTTCATCGTTTGCAGAGCCATAAGTACTCCATATTTGACATGAGAGTAGGTTAAGCCCCCTTGCATGTAACCAATATAAGGCTCTCGAATCGGAGCATCTGCGGATAATTCCAAACTTCCACCTTGTATGAATGTACCTGCTGCCATAATAACCGGATGCTCATAACCCGGCATATCCCACGGCTCTGGCACCACATGGCTATCCACGGCGGCTGCGCGCTGAATGCCCTGTACAAAAGCAATTAGATGTTCTGCTCCGCTAAAAGAAATGGCCTGAATCAAATCCGTACGCTCTTCATGCCAGGCCGGTTTGGTCTCAAAACCCATTTCCTCAAAGACTGCAGCTGCGAATATACTTCCTTTAACCGCTTGCCCCACCAATGTAGGAGCAAGGAATAGTCCCTGGTATATGCCTCGTGTAGTACCTAGCATCGCTCCTACTTCTCCCCCGATACCGGGTGCTGTTAATCGGTAGGATGCCAGCTCTACATATTGATGTTTGCCGCAGATATATCCACCCGTTTCTGCAATGCCACCACCGGGATTTTTAATCAACGAACCTGCCATCAAATCAACACCGACCTGAGTAGGTTCCAGCTTCTCAGTAAATTCCCCGTAGCAATTGTCTACAAAGACAATAACGTCAGGCTTTATCTTTTTCACTCGTGCCGTCATTTCTTCAATATCTGCCACACTAAAGGAAGCTCTCCAATCATAGCCGCGTGAGCGCTGGATACCAATCACTTTGGTATTGTCATGGATTGCGGACTCCACCGCTTTCCAGTCCACTTTACCTTCTGCTGTCAGCGCTGTCTCTCCATAAGTAACACCAAAGTCCTGCAATGATCCTGTTCCGTCGCCGGGCTTACCAATCACTTTGTGTAAGGTATCATATGGTCGCCCTGTAATGTATAACAACTCATCCCCTGGTCGCAGCACACCAAATAAAGCCGTGGCGATGGTATGCGTTCCCGAGGCAAAATGCGGACGCACCAACGCTGCCTCCGCACCGAACACATCTGCATAGACTTCTTCCAGCACTTCACGCCCCCGGTCATTGTAAGCATATCCCGTTGAACCTGCAAAATGAAAATCGCTCACTTGCTTGCGCTGGAAGGCCTGAATGACCTTCCACTGATTTGCATCTACAATATGATCTATGTGCTGTATACGTTCTTGTATTTTATGTTCTACCGTTTCCTGAATTTGCTGAATTTCCGGACTAAAAACTACCATTTACCTTCTTGACCCTCTCTCTTCCGCAGCCTTAGGCTAATCATGTTATATTGTTGTTCAATTTTGAACGATAAGCATTATCATCTTATTGACCCAAAAACGTCATTAGATGTTAACTTTCTGTGAACTCACTGAGAGCATGACCATACTTTTCGTATTCGCCTCTTTGAATTTCTACCTCATAAATGACATCATTGCCATCATACTCTGTCAGCAGTACATCTCCAATTCGATAAAGCACAGATGTTAAATCCCCACGTTCCGCAGGAATACGGAATCTCAGTGTGTCACCGCTCAGATGCTCCTGAACCAGTTCGCGAATGCGTAGCAAATCCGCTTCATCAAATGCACTGATTTTCAAATAGCCTTCCCCGGAAGGAAGCATTTCCAATTGTTCAGGGGTGCAAGCATCTTTTTTGTTAAACAATACAATCTGAGGCTTGTCCGCAGCCCCAAGCTGTTGCAGAATTGACTCTACAACTTTCATTTGTTCGTCACGCATGTCTGAAGAGGCGTCAACGACATGTAAAATGAGATGGGCCTCATTGGCCTCTTCCAAAGTGGCCCGGAAAGAGGCTACCAAATCATGAGGCAGATTTTGAATAAATCCTACTGTATCTGTGAGAATAACTTCTTTGCCACTCGGCAATTCCATTGTTCTGGAGGTAGGATCGAGCGTTGCAAACAGTTGGTTCTCAATATATACATCGGCAGCTGTCAGTTGCTTCAACAGTGTTGATTTCCCGGCATTCGTATAGCCAACAAGTGCCACCTGAACGATGCCAGCCTTTTGTCTGCGCTCCCTGTGTAAATACCGATGACGCGTCACTTCCTCAAGTTGGCGTTTCAGATCACTAATTCGGTCACGAATGTGACGACGGTCCGTCTCGAGCTTGCTTTCACCAGGACCACGTGTTCCGATTCCGCCACCGAGCCGTGAAAGGTTTTTACCGTGTCCAGACAGTCGAGGCAGTAAGTATGACAACTGCGCCAGTTCAACCTGGATAATACCTTCCCGTGTTTTTGCACGCTGAGCAAATATGTCCAGAATTAACTGTGTTCGGTCAATTATTTTGAGATCCAGGCTCTCTTCCAGATTTCGTACTTGAGCTCCCGAGAGCTCCTGATCAAAAATAGCTGTATTCGCTCCCAATTCTTCAGCAACTGCACGCAATTCCTCTACTTTTCCTTTACCAATAAACCATTTTGAGTCCTTGGCTTCCTTATTCTGTGTCAGGACGCTCAGTACCTCAACTCCCGCTGTCTCAGCCAGTTTCACCAGCTCATCCAACGAGTATTCCGTATTAATGCCAGATCGTTTGACTTCATCCGTAATCAGACTGACCAGCACCGCCTTGTCCTGCATTTCGGTTTGTGTATCATGAGTGGAGTTCGCCATATTGTTTGCTCCTTTATTTTCATGTCAACTCTCGAACAGAGACCGACCTGATGTTCAGGCCGGCCCCCGCTCGATGTCATACAATTCGATATGATTCAGATTCCTATTATCGCCTATCTTTTGTCCATTTTCAAATCCTCTGGTCGCAACGTCATCAACTCCTGCTTACCGGGTTGCCCGCTCCTGTACTGATTAAGCAGCCTGACAGCTTGGTGTCGAATCGCTTTTTCAATCACATTACGAACATAACGTGCATTACTAAATGCATGGAGACTGTCATTTCGCTCATTTAGCAAATGCTCCTTCATTTTGAGTATAGACTGAGGCATGAGAATATAATCCCTTTCCTTAGCCATCATCTCCGAAATTTGAATGAGCTGATCCACAGTGTAGTCAGGAAAATCCAACTGGATTGGAAAACGAGAAGGAAGACCAGGATTTGTCCGTAAAAAAAAGTCCATTTCTCCCGAATACCCTGCGAGGATCAAAATAAATTGATTTTTTTGGTCTTCCATGGCCTTTACCAGGGTATCAATCGCTTCTTTTCCAAAATCCTTTTCCCCTCCGCGTGCCAAACTGTAAGCCTCGTCAATGAACAACACGCCGCCAAGAGATTTCTTTACCAGATCTCGCGTTTTTTGTGCCGTGTGGCCAATATACTCACCGACCAGATCAGCCCTCTCCACCTCAATCAGATGACCTTTGCTCAGTACCCCCATTTTTTGCAGCATTTTAGCGATAATGCGGGCTACTGTCGTTTTCCCCGTACCTGGATTTCCTTTGAAAATCATGTGATATACGTGTGCATTACTCAATAATCCCGCATCCGTGCGCATATGAGCGATTTGCAAAAAGGCATATACCTCAAATACAAGGTCTTTGATGTTATCCAAGCCGACGAGATGATCGAGTTCTTTCTGAATTTCCTGATAAAGACTGAGATACTGCGGTAGCGCCTGTGACTTGGTTGAAGCCACTGCTTCCGTCTCGTCCACAGTCACCGAAGCTATCGGCTCCGGGCTACGCAGCACGACATTAATTTGTCTGGAAGGTCTCTCCTCCGACCGCTTGCCCGCGGCGATTCCCCGTCCGTTCATGCATCCATCACCTCAACATTTCTTCAGGCACAGCTTACCCTATTAATGTATTCGGTCTGGCATGTCCTTATTAGCATAAAAGCAACGGGAACGTGCACAAAGCCTTTTCTTTAATTCAGGCAACCCAAGTTTGAGCGCTGATCCACCACCGTTGCAGCGTCCATTTAGCGTATGCCAATACTTCTCTTGATTGATGAATTGGCATATTCAGCACTTTGGATTCCGTCAGAGCCATCTGAGGATGATCAAATTTCAAGAATTGAGCAATCTCCATCGCCCGAGGGCCATGATAGCTATGTGTGATGATCACGGTAGAGGTCCATCCATATTCCTTCATAATGCGCTGGCTATAGAGCAGATTTTCGTAAGTACTGGTCGCATGGTTTTCCAACACAATATGCTGTACAGGGACCCCTCTATCTACCAAATAGCGTTGCATGCCCTCAGCCTCCGTATACGGAAAATCGGGTTTATCCAGTCCACCACTTACAATTAGATGCTGTACCGTCCCGTTGCGGTATAAGCGCAAGGCTTCTTCCAGCCTTTCCTTCAATCCAGGACTGGGCTCAGCCCCCCACATAGAAGCACCTAATACGATACCAATTTGCACTTGCTGGAGCGGAGTGGTAGAGGCGGCCGTATTCATGTTCCACACTCGGATTCCTGCCCATACCAATCCGATCAAAATGAAAATTATCAAAGAAAGTACAAGACGCTTGGTTACCATAGATATTTTCTTAAGGCGACTCTGCCTGCTTTTCAACTCAGGGCGTTGGGGCCCGATGTCTTTAATCCACTGCAAAACTTTCACCGTTCTCTCTTGAAATCACCGTTGTGAAACCATTCTGATCGGTGTTTCAGCGACATTTTAAAATAAGGGAACACGTGGGCATCTATCTGATGTAACACATCAGCCGCTGTACGGTTAGCCAATTCTGCCTCTTGCGTTGAGATATGCCCCCGTTGTAATGCCTCCTCCAATTCATCCTCATCCACCAGGAAGATTTCACCGTTTTTAAGCACCACAACATCCAAATACAGATCGTCAAACCAAGGGACTCCTTGATCAGTCACACCCTGATTTCGGCAGGTATCAATATACCATTCAACGATTTGCTCCCGATTGTCAAACATAGCAGTCACCACATAGTGCTCACCTTTTGGATAATATTGCAGCCAGGAATATCCTTTATCGGCTATGCAAAACGTATGACCACCGTAACTCTTCCATAACGGCTCCTTGAGACTCAAAATGGTATACAGGGTCATATATCCTGTAAACGCGTCACTTTCTACATACCGGCAAGCAAACTTGCGATTGGTGATTCTGCGCCAGTTGGCCCGGTCTCCGAATTTGCGCTTCATAAATGATGTTCCTCTCCAACATTGGTAAAACCAGCTTACCATATTTAAACTGTACACTCAAAAAGAACCCCTGTATTACAGCAAAAAAGGTATTTTCAGACTGTCAAAACAGTCCGAAAATACCTTTGATTTGAAGCCAATATCATCTTACATAAAACATATTTGCTAATCCCGGTTGTGACGTCCACGATTGGAGTTTGAATGACCGTTGGATTTGCTTTCCTGACTTCCATCCATAATAGCACCTGTGGTAGATGCATCTGTATTTTCTGGATTGGTCATAGTATTTTCATCAGTTATACCTGAATCCGGCGTAGTCGTCTGACCATTCCCCGTATTTGTATCGTTTCCGTTCCCAAAATTGTCGTTACTGTTGCCTGTGCCTCCAGTACCATTTCCATTGTTACCTCCAGGAGACGTTGGAACTTGGTCAGAACCAGTACCGTTATCAGTACCTCCAGGAGTCGTATTCCCCTGGTCTGTGCCGTCCTGACCATCTATATTCTCGCCATTATCCGGTACAGTTCCATCCTGATTAGGATCATTTCCTAGCTGCGGATCTATCGGAGTAGTCTCTGTCGGAATTTCTACACTAATCGTATTCGAAGCTGCGGATTCTTTACCATCCGCTCCATAAGCTACGACATAGTATTGATACGTTTTTCCAGCTACAGGAGACGTATCTTCGCCACTCGTGCCTCTCATCGCCTCCATAATCGTCCTGAAGCTTCCTTCGGAAGACTCTTTACGATAAACACGGTATTGTACATTGTCTCCCTCTGCCGCATTCCAAGACAACGATACAATTTGGGTATCCTGACTATAAGACCCGTTCAGTCCGCTAGGAGCGGTGGCCTGAACCGGCTCTTCTGGCTTCTCTTCAACCGGTGGTTCATATCCCTTCGGCTCGCTAAATTGCGTAACTGGATGCCCCTTGAGAGCTTCACCCATGACCCTTCCGAAAAAGGCAGCCGACTGTCCACTGTAGTTTCTCAACATATGCTTACTGTCCGGCTTGTCATACCCCATCCATACCGCTCCGGTATATTCCGGCGTATAACCGACAAACCAAATGTCCCGGTTACCACTGTTGCCGCTGATACCACTTTGGGTCGTACCCGTTTTACCAGCTACAGGCCAGTCAATACGTGCTTTGCGACCTGTACCGCTATTGACCACATTTTGCATCATTTTTGTCATTTCATAAGCCGTTTTCTCACTCATAACAGATTTGGATTCCTCATTATGAGTATAAACCACTTGATCATCACTATTGTTAATTTGCTTAATGGAGTAAGCTTTTTGGAATTGTCCCTTATTGGCAAAAGCGCTATAGGCCTGCGCCATTTCGAGGGTATTTGTTCCTTTGCTTAATCCCCCTAATGCGATAGCAAGCGAGTGATCATTTTTGTCCATCGGTATGCCTACGCTCTCGGCGAATTGAACCCCTTTTTCCACACCGATTTGGTTCAACAACCATACAGGTGGTATATTTTCAGACTTCGTAATGGCATCGATCATGCTGATGGTCGAAGAGTAACCATGCAAGTTTTTCGGACTGTATCCGTTAAAGCTCTGCCGTTCGTTACTCAAAGGAGTATCTATCGTAAATTTACCGGATTCAAGAGCTGGCGCATAGGCTACAATCGGCTTAAAGGCCGATCCTGGCTGTCTGCGGCTCTGTGTCGCACGATTGAAGGTTCCCTTTTTATAATCCCGTCCGGGTGCCATCGCGGCAATACCACCTGTTTGGTTGTTAATAATGACCATAGAGGCTTGAACAGGCTGATCGTCTGGACTCTTTTCGAACATATCATCATCTGCCATCGCTTGGTCCAGCGCATTTTGAGCCTGAGCATCCATTGTCGTATGAATTTTATAACCACCAATAATCAGATCATTGCCGCTGACTCCTGGCAAGGCATCCTCTGCCTCATCCATGACATATTCCATAAAATTTTGATACTTTTGCACTTTTTCCGGTTGTTTGTAATCGTAATTTATAGCCTTGGCTTCTTCCATTTCCTGCTTGCCAATCATTCCCTGCTCAAACATCAGCTGGAGAACCACTGCACGCCGGGCCTTTGAGTTTTCCGGGTTACTGATCGGGTTATACTTGGAAGGCCCTTTTGGAATAGCTGCCAGTGTAGCAATCTGCCACAATTTTAGTTCTTTTAAGTTCGATTGCCCAAAATAGCCTTCCGAGGCTGCTTTAATACCGGAATACGAGCGTCCAAACCAAATCCGATTCAGGTATAGCGTAATAATTTCATCTTTAGTCAAATTCCGCTCTAGCGCCATTGCGATGGATACCTCTGTCGCTTTACGGAAAAAGGTTTTGTCACGTGTCAAAAACAAGTTTTTGGCCAGCTGCTGAGTTAGCGTACTGCCGCCCTCCACTGCCGAACGGGCCACGATATCCTTAACGGCTGCCCGACCGATAGACCAAATATCAACTCCTTGATGCTCCATAAAACGCTTATCCTCGGTTGCAATAAAAGCTTTTTTGAGCAAGTCTGGTATTTCTTCACTTTTGACAGGATCACTTTTTTGCACAGACAACTCACCCATGAGCACACCGTTGCGGTCATAAACCTTTGATGTCTCATTCACTGTAATTTTGTCCTTGTTCGCATCGTAAATTTTTTCGCCATTTACCATGACAAATAAATAGCCACCAAGTGCGCAAAATATAGCTACCGCCGCGGTAATAAACAGCGTCCATCCAATTCGCTTACCTGTAATTTTCTTTTTCTTGCCCTTCGGCTTCTCTTTAGATGTGTTTCTATTGCGATTGCCGGATCTGGACAATGAATCGTTTGGCATTCCCCTGACTCCCTTTCGCGAATAATCATATGGTACCTAACATAAGCTTAAAGCTTGCTGTCGGCAGCTTGAAAGTAAACGGAATGAAAAGAACAACCCTGATCAGGTTGCTCCCGGTCACATTCCTATACAGTTAGACGAGACGGACGCCTGAAAAGTTTCATGAACCCGGACGACCGTCAAGCCGTAATCAGTTATCGCTAGCGCTATCCTGCTGCTGTACAAGCGATACATTGCGTTGCGGTGTAAAGGTGGAGATGGCATGCTTGTAAATCAGCTGCTGCTTTCCATCCGAGTCGATCACAATCGTAAAATTGTCAAATGCTTTAATCGTCCCTCGCACCTGAAATCCATTGATGAGGTATACCGTTACAGGTATAGAATCCTTGCGCAATTGATTCAGAAACGTATCTTGGATATTAATGGACTTGTTCATTTTAGCCGTACCCCCAATAATCATTTGGATTGTTTTGAAGTATATTCAAGGTCTGTCCGGAACTTTCCTGCTATAATTTCGTGTATTTGGGCTGCATGAGCAGAAAAATTTCCGAAATCAGTGACATCTACCCACTGGATATCCTTCATATGGCGAAACCACGAGAGCTGTCGCTTCGCAAAATGACGCGTATCCCGTTTTAGCCAAGTCACCGCCTCTTCCAAAGACACCTCTCCCCGCAGGTAGGAGGATATCTCTTTATAGCCTAGACCTTGCATGGAGATGGCATCGCTTCGCACTCCCCGTTCCATTAAGGAGGTTACCTCAGCCACAAGCCCTTGATCGAGCATCCCGTCAATTCGGTCTTCAATACGTTTATATAGCATTTGCCTATCCATTGTCAAACCTACGATGCAGAGTTGGTAGGGAGATTCCTTTTTTTGACTGGCAAGTTGAGAGCTAAGTGTCGTTCCGCTAACATGGTAAATTTCCAGTGCCCGAACGACACGACGACGATCATTAGGATGCAAACGAAGTGCACTTTCGGGATCAACCGCCTGTAGTCGCGCATGAAGCGCGTCAGCTCCAAACTGTTCGGCATAGTCCAGCTGCTCCTGACGAAAAGCTTCGTCAGCCCCTACCTCGGAAAACTGGTATTCATAGCAGACTGATTCTACATATAAACCTGTTCCGCCTACGATAAACGGTAGCTTTCCTCTAGATTGAATATCAGGTATGAGACGACGACAGTCCTCCTGAAATTGGGCTACTGAATATGGGTATTCAGGCTCATGAATATCAATTAAATGGTGCTTGATTCCTTCCATTTCCTGTTCGGAAATTTTGGCAGTTCCAACGTCCATATGACGGTATACCTGCATGGAATCCCCGGAAATAATTTCCGCGTCAAATTGTCGAGCCATCTCAATGCTTAGTTTCGTCTTGCCAACCGCAGTCGGGCCAACAAGAACGAGTAGTTTAGGCTTAGGTGCCACTGTCAATATCGATCACTCCGTACACTGTTTTCGTTGTGCCCCGCTGCTCTACACGGAAGCCGAGGCGGGCAAATTCCCCGCTACCCCGTTTTTCTTTTAATACAATTGTTTTTCGTGCAATCCGTTTCGCATGAACAATACTTTCCTCACTCAACGCGTCTGGATTTGCCAACCCTCTCAATGGACCAATTGCGCTGGAATCGAGCAACGGATCACGAAACATAGGGTCAAAATAAATAATATCTATACTGCGATCCGGCAAACTACGCAAATAGTCCAAATGATAACCAAAACGAACGTCAATGTTGGAAAAGGCTTTATCTACTTCAGCGTTGCCGGAACGGTAATGCCTCATTCCATCCTTGATTAAAGCGTAGACGGGGAAAGAACTCTCCACAGCCGTGACTTGTCCAGAGCTTCCCGTTCCAATTGAAAATAGAAGAGAATCCGTACCAAGTCCTGCAGTGCAATCCAGCACGGTATCACCCGGGACGATCCGGGCAGCCGTCAACATCGGGTCAGGTTCACCCTTTAATACCCGTTTGGCGCGAATGAAGCCCATACTGGGGTGAAAAGCCATCGGTGGTTGTTCTGGGCTAATCAGCCTTACTCCGCCCTGCACCAGAACCAACGCTTGACGGACTCTGTGAGCCGCAATTAGCTTAGCTACCGATATGCCACGACGAGGGGCATACAGCGCCCCTAACTCGGCTGCAAGCAACTTCGCTCGCTCCACAACCTCAGCCGAGGGGGAATCCCCTGTCGTGACGAGTAATTCGACTTGCTTTTCCCGTAGGCTCGACTGCTCTTCTTCACGGTTTTCCCGATCCTGCAACATATATATACTCCCTTACATTACTCTTTTAAACAGCTTCTCTAAATCATATGTGGAAAAGGAAACCACAATAGGTCGCCCATGAGGGCAAGTATAAGGTTGTTTGCACGCTGCCAAACGCTCTAGCAGCACAATAGCCTGCCGATCAGTCAGCTTCTGGTTTGCTTTAATCGAAGCCCGGCAGGAGCACATGATTGAGGCTGCTTCCCGCAGCTTAGCAAGATCAATGGCTCTTTCCTCCAGCACCCATCCGGCCATTTCCTCAATGACATCCGCTTCTTCCCCTTGGGGAAGCCAGTACGGGTAAGAGCTGACACGGAAGGTTTGACCGCCAAAATGCTCCAGATACACCCCTGCCTGTTCAAACCAGTGCAGCCTTGTTTTCAACTTTTCCGTTTCGGAAGGCGTAAAATCCAGTGTAATTGGCAGTAGCAGCTCCTGCGATACTGACTCGGGATTGCCGAATTTTTCATAATAAAATTCATAATTGACTCGTTCATGTGCGGCATGTTGATCAATTAAATACAAGCCCTGGTCGTTCTGCGCAATCAGATATGTCCCATGGTGCTGACCGATTAAATTCAGTTCAGGAAAAGTAGGCAGCTCTGGAACTTCTCCCGACACTGCTGCCAATTGCTCCGCATCCAGACGTTGCTGGCGCGGCTTCTGATCCGCGAAATGACGGGAATCCGTAGCTTGTCCTGCAATCGGCGGCATAGAAGATGGGTAAGCAGCAGAAGCAGCTGTTTCCTGTATCCCTCCGCTGTATAAGGTAGTTGTGCCTATTGCGGCATTATCTCCTTCGGACGACTGTACGGTCGCCCCATCAGGAAGCGGCACTTCCCCTTTAACTTCACTCCCGTTGTTTTCTTCCACAAAATCTGCATCCAGTTCATCATCATTAATACTTTTACCTGAAAGATTGTTTGCCCGTCCAATGGCTGAGAGACTATCCCTGCTCGGACGTTGCTCACGCTCCTGGCTACCCCTGTTATTCTCTTCGTTCCTGTTCAAGTAATTGGATTGGCGCGATTCCTGGCTCTCCGGCGAAGTCACGGAAGGTGGCAGTGCTCCCCCCCGGTCTTTGCCGGAAGGAGCATCCCCTTCCGCACCATTTCCCTTCGAGAAGTGAAACTGCTCCTGCACAAACGAGCCACTGTCCTTGCCACCGATCTCGCGCTTGACTGCCTTCGGAATCAGCACTTGCTGCCCCAAAACAGCTTTTACCGAATCTTCAACCAGCTGAAACAGTTCAGCTTCTTTACTGAACCTCACCTCCAGCTTGGCTGGATGGACATTAACATCCACCAAAGAAGGATGCATGTCCAGTTGGATCACAGCCAGCGGATAACGATTAATCGGCAACAAAGTATGATACGCCTTGAGCAGTGCCTGATTGAGCCCATAGCTCCGCACAAATCGTCCATTCACTACTGTCGAGATTGCATTTCGATTCGATCTGGTCCACTCTGGGCGACTGACATAGCCGCTAATTCGGTAATCAAGGCTCTCTCCTTCCACCATCAACATTGATTTCGCCGCAGAAGTTCCGTAAATAGCAGCAATCACTTGGAGCAAATCACCATTGCCCAGCGTTTGCAACAATGTATTACCATTATGCCGCAATGTAAAGGCCACTTCTGGGTGCGAAAGCGCCATTCGGTACAATACATCCGAAATGTGTCCCAATTCCGTCTGGATCGTTTTCATATATTTTAGCCGCGCAGGTGTATTATAAAACAAATCGCGTACGGTAAAATCCGTCCCCTGCCTACCAGCAGCATCCTCGTGAAGCATCAGTTTACCGCCCTCAATCACCAATTTACGGGCACGGCCGTCATCTCCTGCTGCTGTGAGTAGCTCTACTTTTGAGACAGCCGCTATACTTGGCAATGCCTCTCCCCGGAAGCCGAGACTTGTGATCTGGAACAAGTCTCGGCCATGTCCGATTTTGCTTGTCGCATGTCGATAAAATGCCGTTTCCACGTCCTCAGGCTCTATCCCACTGCCATTATCCGTCACCCGAATACTTTGCAGGCCGCCCTCTTCTACCCATACGTCCACTCGTGTACCGCCCGCATCAATCGCATTTTCCACCAGCTCCTTCACGACGGAGGCTGGACGTTCCACGACCTCACCGGCAGCAATCTGGTTCGCAATATGTTCATCCAGTACCCGAATTTTAGACATCCTTTTAACCTCCTCCTGACTTCAAAGTGTGATGAAAAATAAGCAAAATAATAATGTCTAATATTCTTAATTACAGACCATTGGCCTTGTTCTTTAATTCATTTAACAGTTGCATCGCCTGTAAGGGTGTCATATTCATGACATCAGCATTTTTCACCTTCCGCAAAATTTGGCGCACGATCGGATTAGCTTCTACCGTCTCTGAGTGTGGCTTGGAGGGAGCAAGGTCCTGCTCTCCGAAAATGGACAGCTGTACCACGTCAGAAGCTGCATGCTCCAACTCACCTGAATCTTCCACAATCTGTAGAGTATCTTCTTTTACCAGGGTAGCTTGCTGTGATCCAGACTGGACTTGTGGTGCAGTTTCTCCGTTTGCTCGCAATGTCTGGTCCGCATATTTTGCGGACATTGGAGAAATCTCTTCTGTCCCTGGCACTGTACGAAGATCAGTCCCTTCCTTCGTTCCTCTTGCTGTCTCGGTGCCTGCCGTTACTTGAGCTGCCGCCTGTTCAAAACCATACAGTAGACCATTTGCTCGCTCAATAATGTTATTAGGCAAACCTGCAAGTCGGGCACAATAAATACCATAGCTACTACTAGCCGCACCCGGTATGAGCTTGCGTAGGAAATTCACCTTATCGCCGCTTTCCTGCACGGCCATGGAATAATTTCGCAGCGAAGACAGACCTTGCTCCAAATGGGCCAGCTCATGGAAGTGCGTAGATACCAGCGCCTTACAGCCAATCGTATCATGCACAAATTCGATGACCGCTTGTGCAATTGCCATCCCTTCGCTGGTGGACGTTCCTCGTCCCAGTTCATCAATTATAATCAGACTTCGTGGAGTTGCCTTGTCCGTCATGACTTGAATATCTGCCATTTCGACCATAAACGTACTCTGTCCACCAATGAGATCATCCGCTGCGCCAATCCGTGTGAAAATGCGATCCAGCAGCGGCACTTTAGCACGTGCAGCCGGGACAAAGCAGCCAATTTGAGCCATAATCGCAATGAGTGCAACCTGACGCATATACGTACTTTTCCCAGCCATATTCGGACCGGTGATGAGTAGAATATGCGCATCGGCTTCTTCCAACACTGTGTTGTTGGCGATAAAGCCGCCATCTTTCATGACGGCCTCCACAACGGGGTGCCGTCCCTGTTCCACTACAAAATCATATCCTGTTGTCAGCTCAGGCTTCACGAATCCACGTTCCGCGCTAACCGTGGCCAGCGACTGATACACGTCAATTTCAGCAACTTGCTCTGCCAGCTTTTGCAGGCGAGGAATTTCAGCGTTCAGTTTACTGCGAAGCTCAGAGAAAAGCGTGTACTCCAGATCCACCATTTTATCCTCAGCTTCCAGAATTAGCGATTCCTTTTCCTTCAATTCTGGTGTGATATACCGCTCAGCATTCGCCAACGTCTGTTTGCGTTCATATCGACCTTCCGGTAATGAAGCCAAATTGGATTTGGTCACCTCAATGTAGTAACCAAATACTTTGTTGTATCCGATTTTGAGTGACCGAATGCCGGTTGCTACTCGTTCTTTGGCCTCCAGCTCAGCAATCCAACGCTTACCGTTCACACTCGCCTCACGCAGTTCGTCTAGACGCTGATGGTAGCCTTCCTTTATAAGCCCTCCATCTCTTACGGAAATCGGGGGTTCATCAGCCACTGCTTCCTCAATCAGCGTACACAGGTCTGCACAGCTGTCCAATGTTTGTGCAATTCGTCTCAGCGTATTCGACGGAGATTCAGCGCACAGCTCGCGTAAAGACGGAATTTGGGCCAGAGACAGCTTGAGGGCGATCAAATCTCGTGCATTAGCACTACCAAAAGCGATCCGTCCTACCAAACGCTCTAGGTCGTAAATCTCTTTAAGCTGAGCACGTACATCCTCGCGGAAAATAAACTGGTGGTATAGCTTGTCTACCGCTTCTAACCGTTCCTCAATTAAATTGCTACTCAACAGCGGCTTGTCGATCCAACGACGCAACAAACGTGCGCCCATGGATGTCTCTGTGCGATCCAGCAACCACAGCAACGAGCCTTTCTTGGAGCGTTCACGCACCGTTTCCACCAGTTCCAGATTCCGGCGGGTAAATGGATCCAGAATCATAAAATGATTAGGCTCATAGACCGAGATTTGGGTCAGTTGACCTAACGATCTTTTTTGCGTTTCATTTAAATAGGAAATCAGGCGCGATACGCACCGTCTGCGTTCCTCCGTAAGCCTTGCCCACGTGGCTTCACCAAATTGATCCCGTACCAGATCATCCTTGGATTTGTCCCAAGCCGTATACACAACCCGCCTTCCAACAGGAGACATACGGGAGGTCACAAAATCAAGCAAATGACCATCTCCCAACATTTCGGACGGCTCATAAATGTTAATTTCATCTAATAGCCATTCTTTCGAATCAGGTACGGAAGTCACATAGAGTTCACCTGTCGACAAGTCGCATGCCGCCAGCGCCAGCATCCCGTCCGTCTCTGTGACACATACCATGTAGTTGTTGGATTTATCACCCAGCACCTTGCCTTCCATTACTGTACCCGGGGTCACAACGCGGACAATATCCCGCCGCACCATCCCCTTCGTAGCTGAGGCTTCCTCCATTTGCTCACAGATGGCCACTTTATAACCTTTCTCAATGAGGCGCTGTATGTAATTTTCCGCTGAATGATAAGGCACGCCGCACATCGGAATTTTTTCCGTGGCGCCACCCTCACGACCCGTAAGTGCAATTTCCAGCTCCTTGGATGCAAGAATTGCATCATCGAAAAACATCTCGTAAAAATCTCCCAGACGGAAAAACAAAAATGCATCTTTAGCCTGCTCTTTTATGGATAAATACTGCTCAATCATCGGTGTATATTTAGACATACCGTTTACTAACCCCCACACTTTGTTCCGTTTAAACTTATAATTATCTCTCATTATATCAAAAATGACAGTCGATAACATGAAACCATTCCTGGTGTCGACACTTGATTTTACGTAAGCTTCCAAAAGGGGCGCAAATCCCGTGATTCATCCCACTGCTTCCCCTTGCGGAGGCTGTCCAGCAATGGCGCTACATAAGCTTCATATTGCGAGTATATTTCCAGTGAAACCATATCCAAAATAAGAGGTTCCATATACTCCTTAAGCACAAATTGATTTCCTTCATAAAAGGCTCTGTGAGCCTCCTCTTCACCCAGCGGCCTACGTTGCAAACGCGGATATTGAGTAGCAATGAGAAACGCCATACCAATCACACCTTTCGCTAGCTGTGGCGAGATAAGAAAACTGGGCAGTGTACGATATTCAAAGCCTCCATACGACTGACGTCGAAAATCACCCAAATTGCCATAATGCGGTCTGCGCCGGGCCGCACGCTTGTCTTCCAGTAGCGCCAAAGGCAGTGCCAAATAGTTATCCAGTGCCCGGAGCAAGGCACCGTTTAGCGCAACCCCGCTGAAATGCAGATGTCCGCCCAGTGGAAAACCCGGTTGCGGCATCCCCCCCGCCTGCCAGATGAGTGTGCGGTCGGTAATGCGCCGGGCTGCGGTTGCAAAAGCTTGACGCAGGTGCTTCAGCAGACGGTCCGGATCTCCACTCGGCGCTGGACGAAGCTCAGCGACTGGATACAGCGTTCGTCCTCGACGCGTAACAGCATCGCAGCCGGCTATGCCGAGACGACCCAAATATCTTGAGGCCGGCACGACCCGTCCCTCTGGCATACGAATCAGCACAAATTCAGGGTCCATTCCGATGAGTAGTCGATCTCTCCCTCGTTGCGCTGAAAGATTCTCACCCTCAACATCCCCTTCGCGCGCAGCAATTTCATATAGCGTGGCCAAACGTCTATCGTTCAACCATGGCTGTGCCGAGACTTCGCGCACCTGACAGCTACGCTCCCCCAGCGGAGTCAGCATCACCTCACCACTGTCCAAACCCAGTGTATACAACGCACGTACAGCTAGCCGCTCCATCCGGACATAGAGCGGTGAATGTTGATCCAGTTCAGACAGATCGTATGCGCGGACTTTGGAAGGGCCTTCGATGGCACGCCTACGAATCTCCAATACTCGCAGTTGATGGATTTGCACCGCGTAGCCTATCGCAAAATCTGCTATACTGCTATCCATCCACTGCACCGCTATGCCTGAACGCTCCAGTCTACGCTTTTTTTCATCATTTGGCATCTGCCTGAAGCGTATGAGCGCCTGTCCTGGCTGCTGCATTATATCCCCCCTACGAACTACGTACGGATTTCAATCCAATTTCAACCCGCAACAACAAAAAAGGAGGGCCTTTGCCCCCTGCGCAGAATCAGCCGGCGCAAGAGTAAAGCGGCCCTCTTTTTGGTTGCTTCTGTCAGAGCTCGTCGTCAATGAGGTCGGGGTCGAGCTCCTCATAGTCCCCCTCTTCCGCTCCAAAATCAAAGTCTTTGTCAAAATCATCGCTGCTGCCATTCGGGAATACTTCTACAACAATCTTCGTTTCCGCTACCAGCTCCACCGCAAATTCCCGCTCGACCCGGATCATTACGCTGCCACCTCCAGAAGACACACTGGCCTCGACGCAACTCGGCTCCTGTGTAGCTTCGGCGGATACTTCCACTGTAGACGCCCGGTGCTTCGGATCAAGATACGAGAGCGGCACATTTTCTACGTACGACACCGTTTCCTTGGCAACATCGGTCTGCGAGTTTTTATCGTATGAGTACCAAATATTGATATCATACGTCCCGACGACCTCAATGCCGTCCCCCGCCGCCACAGCTTCATACTGGTGGTTAATAATCCATGCCCCTAAAATGCTCGTCGGATTATTCGGCGGAGTTACGGTATGGGTTACGGTAGAGAATCTGCGACCTTTACCACAGATCGCTTTGGTAATAATCTCTCTACGATTTTTATGACTTAATGCCATTCTTGAACCTCCTCCATACAATCAATCATTCCATACATATGTATGCAGGTTGTGGGCGAATGTTGAGTGAATAGGCGAAAAGGAAAAAATATTATTTGTATAAGCATATGCCGTGATGGCTTGAACTCATGCACGCCAATGTGTTACATGCTGCTCAACGATCTGTAAAAATTCGCTAAGAGCCGGGGATTTCCACTTTTTCGTGTGATAAGCGACCTGAGTAGCCACCTGCTGTTCACTGTCATCCCAGGCTAGACGTGCCATTTTCCCTTCTCGCAGCTCATTTTGTACCGTAACCAGCGGAAGCAGCGCAATACCCAGTCCAGCCATGACGCATTGCTTGATGGCTTCTATGCTCCAAAATTCCAGACTAGGATCTGCAAAAATACCGTGTTTGTTCAAATACTGCTCAAAAAGGATTCGGTACGTACATCCAGCCTCCGTATGCAAAATGGTTTCGTCCTTCAAGTCGGCAGGCTCTACCTGTGTATAGGCAACCAGCGAATGCTTCAGTGGCGCAACCAGCGCCATCGGCTCATGAATAAGCGTGGTGATATTCAGTTCCCTATCCTCCGTCTCAGGTTGAAGCAAAAAAGCCAAATCCAATTCACCGGAACGGATCAAATCACGTAATTCCCAGCATTCGCCGGGTTTAAGTACAATTTTAACCTTTGGGTACCGCTCCCTGTACTCACGGATCAGACTTGGCAAACGAAAAGCAGCCAGAGACTCTGGTGCTCCTATTTTTAGCGTTCCTGCTAATTCTGTTTCTGAACGAAGCGCATCCTTGGCCATAGCATGCATCTTGGAAATTTCCTGCGCATAGGGCAGCAGGCGTCGTCCGGCATCGGTCAGCATAATTTTCTTGCCAATGCGATCAAACAGCGGCGTACCCAATTCCGTCTCCAGTGTTTGAATTTGAGCAGTAATACTTGACTGTGCATAATCCAGTATACGCGCTGCTCGCGTAAAACTGCCTGCCTCCACCACATTTATAAAGGTAAACAAATGCCGCGATTCCATAATCCGCTCCTTCAATCGATTTTTCCGATGCAAGCAATCGTTATATTCCGTTTTTCCGATAGATTGATTATCTGATAAGCTGGAGAAAATAACAAGAGAAAGAAGGCTTTTCTGCATGACAAGTGAAAGTAAACTTCAATCCACCATTGGTCTTCCACAGGCCATTGCACTCTATATCGGAGCTGTACTGGGTTCGGGAATATTGATTGTGCCTGGTCTTGCCGCCCAAATGGCGGGACCGGCATCGCTGCTGGCATGGGGTTTTATGACCCTGCTCATCTTGCCAATGGCACTTTCTATGGGTCTTCTATCCGCCAAATTCCCGAATGCGGGTGGAGTATCGCATTTTGTCACGTTGGCCTTTTCACCACGTGCCGGTGCTTATATCGGGTGGTTTTTTCTCATGTCAGTTCCGATTGGGGCTCCTGTTGCCGCACTCACCGGAGCCGGCTATATGACCGCAGCCATGGGCTGGGGAGAGGAAAGCCGCATGATGTTAGCCGCTGCTATGCTGGCGGTGGGCCTGATCATCAATTGGATCGGCATGAAGGTCGCGGGACGTATTCAGATCGCAGTCGTCATAGCTATCGTTGCTGTCCTTATATTCGCCATTGCCGCAGCACTTCCTCAGATGAAAACAATCCACTTCACCCCGTTTGCTCCACATGGCTGGCTCTCCGTCGGTCAAGCGGCCGCGATTCTGTTTTGGTGCTTTATCGGTTGGGAGGCCGTGTCCCATATGTCAGAGGAATTCACTAATCCCCGGCGGGCGGCCGTTAGAGGTGTGACCATTGCAGCCGTCATTGTTGGTTTGCTTTATTTCTTAACAGCGCTGGCTACTGTGGGCACACAAAGTTACCTTGCAGGGGGTTCGGATGCTTCGCTCGTATGGGTGATTAGTCGGGCTATTGGGCCATGGGGCGCGATAATTGCAGGCTTGACGGGTATCTTTATTTGTACCGCTACTATTATTGCTTATGTGGGTGCCGCTTCACGTGTCGCTTATGCTTTATCCCGGCAAGGACAGGCCTTTCGCTGGATGGGCATGTTATCCCAACGATTCCACACCCCTATCGGAGGCATTGCTTTTCTTAGCGTCTGCTTCGTGATCATTATGGTGTTGTACGGTAGTGGTACTGTTTCACTCACTAACCTGATCCAGTTCCCGAACGCCACCTTTATTCTGACCTATCTCGGCGGTTGCGCAGCAGGAATTAAACTTCTACGTGGTAGTCGCTGGGGCGTTGCCATTAGTTGGATATCGTTTATCTCTACAGCGGTCGTTTTCCCCTTTGTCGGATGGGCTATGCTGTATCCTTGCCTGATCACCGCTGTCTTATGGATCACAGACCGAATTCGGCACAAACGGACTTTAAACCATCCGGCTTCTACCGACACTGAACAAGAAAAGGCTACTGTCCGTCATGGATAGTAGCCGCTCAAGGCCTTTACTCTAATTTCTTACTGGAGTAGGGGCCTTGTCCTTTTTCGCAATTTTCAAATACTGATGAAGCTCATGTGTAAGCTGTAATAATGCCGAACGAATCTCAAATTCCTCCCGGGTTGCGGGAAGCTCCATGGCTTTAAATTCTTCACGAACCTGCTCCAGCAGCTTCTCGGTCTGTCCCGTATAATGTCCAGCCAAAACGTCATTGCTAAGCTGGTCGAACAGCTCAGCCAGAAGCTTGGCCTGCGGCATATGCTGATACATTTGTGCGATCAACTGCATCATGTTTTGGATCGAATCCAGCTGTTCTTTTCGCATATAAAAATACACATTCCAGCCCTCTTGGGGACGAAGCATCTGATTTTCCAAGGAACGCCCCGCCTCAGTGACCCCTTTGGCTATCACGCTGTTCGCTTCAATAACTTCCTTGCCATCCCATATGTATGCTGGACTACGCAGCGTATTGGCCATATTTCTGAATATAACAGAAAATGTCCGATCTACCTCCTGCCGAATTTGTTGCATGGTATTATCAGAACCCGGCATATAGGCTAAATTGACAATCATTGCGGAACCCAGTCCAATCACTAGCAGACCTAGCTGGGTCAGCAGTACCTCCATATCAATCACGCCGCCGCTGAATACGCGAAAAACCACGACCGAACCGGTGACAATCCCTTCTTTAAAGCCCACCCGTACAATGACTGGAAACGCCATTAAAATATATAATGCCAGTACCCAATCATGGAATCCGAATACTACAAACAAAACACAAGCAAAAAGAAGCCCCACGACGGATGCAAAAAATCTCGCCGAAATAGTACGGAGACTTCTCTTGCGTGTGACATCCACCCCCAAAATCGCTAAAAGCCCTGCTGAGGTAGCACCATGAATGCCAAAACCCTCCGCAATAAGTACGGCCATTAATGCGGCAATAGCCGTTTTAATCGTACGAAAGCCCATGAAAAAATTCTGTCCTCTCTAGATGAAATCTGTTTTAGCATTTTCATAAATTTTAAGTATTTTCATTTTTCATGGTACTTTATTTTCACGTTTTACACAAATGTTCAGAACTTTTATTATTACCGATGAGGACGACCCGAAAGCAGGCGATGCTCCACATACACGACCGCCTGATACATCAGAGTAGCTACGACAGCAATGATCAACAAACTGGACATAACCAGCGTGAAATTGAATACCTGAAAACCATAGATAATCAAATAGCCTAAGCCGTTTTTAGCTACCAGAAATTCACCAACAATCACGCCAACCCATGCCATACCCACATTCACTTTCAGTGTAGAGACAATTGCAGGAAAGGATGCAGGCAAAATCACCTTTTGAAACGTATCACGGCGTGATCCGCCAAACGTGCGAACCACTTTGATTAGATTCGAATCGACTTCCTGAAAGCTGTTGTATACGACTAGTGTCGTAATGATGACCGTAATGGAGAGGGTTGTCATTAGAATAGCAGTAAATCCCGCCCCAAACATAACGATAAAAATTGGACCTAGCGCCACCTTAGGCATACTGTTGAACACGACCATATAGGGGTCAAGCACCCTCGACAAAAACGGTGACCACCAAATAAGTACAGCCAGCAACGTACCTAACAGTGTACCGAGTAAAAACCCCGCCATCGTCTCTCCCACGGTGACACCTACATGTCCCCATAATTCACCACTGACCGCATCCTTACCGATCTGGGTGAAAATTTTGCTCGGATAGCTGAACAACAGTACATCAATCCACTTCAATCGACCTGCAATTTCCCATAATACAAACAAAAGCAGTAAAATAGCTGTCTGTACCCCTGTCACTAACCATCGTTGCGAACGCCTGCTGCGTAAATACGCCTGATGTAGTCCTTGAATCCAACGTTGCTCAAGCTGATCCGCTTCGTCCTTCATACGTTAACTCACTCCTTTGCTCCCGAAGCCTCCAGTTCACCCCATATTTCATGAAAAAGCTCATTAAAACCCGGCTGCTCGCGTGCATAAAAAGGCTGAGCTTCTCGGATGCAACCCGGAATCTCGAAGGTACGTCGGACATGACCAGGATTTCGACCCATCACTATAATCCGGTCACTGACCGCAATGGCTTCGGCCAAATCATGTGTGACTAAAATAGCCGTCTTCCTCCGCTCGCGCAAGGTTTCCGCAATCAGATCTTCCAGCTGTAGCTTGGTTTGATAATCCAGCGCGGAGAACGGCTCATCCAGCAGCAGCAATCCCGGATTGGTCGCCAGCGTCCGTACCAGCGCCACGCGCTGGCGCATTCCCCCAGACAACTGGGATGGATGCAGATGCTCCTTCCCTCCCAGACCCATGCCTTCCAGTAACAGCCTTGTCTGCTCACGTGCAGCTTCATCTACTCTGTTGGCTAGTTCCAGACCCAACAATGCGTTCTCCATGATCGTCCGCCACGGGAACAGATAATCCTGCTGCAGCATGTAACCAACTTCTGGACTCGGCCCACTTACCGGCTGACCTTGCAACATGACTAGGCCTGCCGCTGGACGCAGTAGCCCTGCGATCATGGACAGGATCGTCGTTTTGCCGCAGCCGCTTGGGCCGACCAAGCTGACAAACTCCCCTGTCTCTACGGAAAAATCAATATTCTCAACCGCCAGCGAAGCTTCACGATCCGTTACATAGACATGCGTCACTTGCTCCAGTCTCACCATCGGTCTTGTCGCGTCCGAAGTTAGATCACTCCGTTCCTCCATCATGACGAACCTCCAGCATCGACACCTGCATCCGTAGATTCAGTTGTGCTCTTTTTCACAGGCGGTTCAGTATTTCCGGTAGAATTTGACGAAATCGCTTGTTGGGCAAAACTTGGGTTCACTAGCTTATCCAGTGCAACTGGACTTTTAAGCTCCCCTGCCGAGGTCATGACATCCTGTAAGTTCTTCCATTCCTTTTCCTCAATCATCGGGTTCAAAGCATAGGTGCTCTGTTCCTTATATCGCTTGATACTACTCGTCAAAATAGCTAAATCTGTATCTTTAAAATAGGGCGTGATTGCTTCGGCAATCTGTTCAGGTGAATGCGTAGCAATCCACTGTTGTGCCCGATATACAGCATTTGTAAATTTCTGTGCAGCCTCGCTATTTGCCTTCAGGTAGCTTTGCTTAGCCATATATACCGTATACGGCAATTCGCCGCTCTCCACACCGATAGAGGCAACTACCCGCCCACGACCTGCCTTTTCAAAAATAGATGCCTGTGGCTCAAATAGCTGTACATAATCCCCTGTACCCGAGCCGAAAGCAGAGGCAACATTAGCAAAATCAATATTTTGAATCAGCTTCAGATCCTTATGAGGATCAATGCCGTGTTTGCGAAGCGTAAATTCAAGTGACATTTGCGGCATTCCTCCCTTGCGTTGCCCCAAAAAATTTTGTCCTTTCAGCTTTTTCCATGCAAAGTTATCCTGCGTTTGACGGGCAAACAAAAAGGTTCCATCCTTCTGTGTCAGTTGGGCAAAATTAATGATAGGGTCCTCTGCTCCTTGCTGATACACATAAATAGATGTTTCCGCGCCGATGAGCGCGATATCCGCCTGGTTGGACAACAACGCCGTCATCGCCTTGTCCCCCCCGGGAATCGTTGCCAATTGGACATCCAGTCCCTCCTGAGCAAACATTCCCTGGCTCAAGGCTACATACTGCGGCGCATAAAAGACCGTACGGGCTACCTCGCCAAGTCTGATCTCAATCGTCTGCCCCCCCTTGGGGGCACACCCACTGAGCAACAGTAATCCGAGTAGTGCCGCAGCCACCACTGCTTTGCAACGAGCGCCGTATTTCATCCTTGTTCCCTCCCCACCTTTACATCGTTGACTTCATATATTGTTATGCGGCTGACGTTATAATGGTTAACTGCATACAAAAACCCCGCATTTGCCTATGAATGCGAGGTTTTTGTGTGCGATTGTATAAGAACTCTAAATCAGAGCTTGTATATGGATGTATATTTAACTTCCAGATAGTCGGCGAGATAATCAGGATTCAGATCCTCACCCGTAATGGCTACAATCAACTCAGACGGCGTCCGGCTCTTGCCGTAACGGTAAATCCGTTCAGTCAGCCATTGCTTGATCGGCTCCAGCTCACCAGCAGCAATCAGCTCATCCAGGTTCGGCAGCTCCTTACGCAGAGTCGCCAAAATCTGGGCTGCATACATATTGCCAAGTGAGTAAGAAGCAAAATAGCCAAAATCACCACCGGACCAGTGAACGTCTTGAAGTACGCCCAGTCCATCATTCGGTGGAAGTAACCCTAGGTATTCCTTATATTTCGCATTCCACACCTCAGGGAGACGCTTCACATCCAGCTTTTCATTAAACAACATTTTTTCAATTTCATAACGGATAATGATATGTAAATTATATGTTAGCTCATCCGCTTCAATACGAATCAGTGAATTTTCCACACGGTTGACTGCCCGATAGAATTGATCTGCCGTAACCTTTGCCAAGCGATCAGGAAAATGCTTTTGCAAATCATCGTAATACCGATCCCAGAAAGCACGACTGCGTCCGATTTTATTTTCCCACAAGCGGGACTGGGATTCATGAATCCCCATAGAGGTTCCTCCGGACAGTAGTGATCCTGCCAGCTCAGGAGCAATGTTTTGTTCGTACAGTGCATGGCCTCCTTCATGCAGCGAGCTGAAAATAGCACTGGTTACATCATCTTGCAAATAGTGTGTTGTTATACGCACATCACCTGGATTTAATCCTGTCGCAAAAGGATGCACACTCTCATCCAAACGACCTGCATCAAAGTCATAACCCATCTGCCCTAAAATGAACAGACTGAACTTTTCCTGCTGCTTCACATCAAATACCCCGTCTAAAAAGCTCTTATCCGGCTGGTTGGGTGAAGCCTGAATTTTAGACAAAAGGGGTACAAGGCGCTTTTTGAGTCGATCAAAGACAGCATCCAGCTTTTTAACCGTCATCCCTGGCTCATATTGATCCAAAAGTGTGTCGTACTCTGTATCCTTAACACCCCAGTAGCCGATAAACTCACGCTTCATGTCTACGATTTTAGACAAGTACGGTTCGAATCCAGCAAAGTCGCTGTGTTCCTTTGCTTCCTCCCACTTGCTTTCTGCCTGAGCCGCTAAAATGCTATACTCCCGGTAGCGGTCTGCTGGGACTGAACGATTCAAGTCATAATTTTTGCGACATTCCTCTACCAATCTGCGATCATTGTCCTCCAGTTGCTCCAGCTTGTCTTTTGCGGCAAAAAATTGCAGCAACTGCCCCATTTCATCTGAGATCATCAGCTTGAACATTTCCGTGGACAGCATCCCCAACGTCTCGGACCGAATGTCAACTCCCTTGCGTGGAGCTCCTGTCCGTAAATCCCAGTGCAGCAAGCCGACTGCTTCGCCATAACTGCTGATTTTGTGTGAGATTTCCTTTAAAGCCGTCCATTGATCCAACGTCTGTTGCTCCATAATTAGGGTCACCTCTTTAACTTAAAATGGTTAAAACTTTACAACTACCTATACTTGATGATACTTATATTAAAAAGTATAATCAACACACAACATGTACGACCAACTCCTAATACCTGGATCAACGTTGGGCAGTACATATTGCACTTTATTAGAATCTGGAGGGAACTATCGTGGATCACATCCAAGAAATTTTAGAGTACAATCGTGTTTTCGTAGAAAACAAAGAATACGAGGCCTATAGAACGGGCAAGTTCCCTAACAAAAAAATGGTCATCATAACCTGTATGGATACGCGGCTAACGGAATTGCTCCCCAAAGCCATGAACCTGCGTAACGGGGATGTCAAAATTATTAAAAATGCGGGTGCCATTATTTCACAGCCTTTTGGAAGTGTAATGCGCAGTGTGCTAGTCGCTTTATATGAGCTGGGAGCAGACGAAGTACTCGTTATAGGTCATTATGAATGCGGCATGGCTGCACTAAACGCTGATCATATGGTTAATGAGATGCTGGAACGTGGAATTTCGCAGGAAGTGCTAAGTACATTAGAAAATTCAGGTATTAAGTTAAATAAATGGTTGAAGGGTTTTGACAACATTGAAGAAGGGGTACAGACTACAGTGAAGCTTATTAAAAACCACCCCCTTCTCCCTCCCAATACGCCCGTTCATGGTATGGTAATACATCCGGATACAGGCGCGTTAACCCTTGTTGTTGATGGGAATAACCAGTAAACAGAATCCTTATCCTCAAAAGTTATCAGGGTAGTTCAGGCGCGTATATACGTGCTTAAACTACCCTGTTTCTATGAAAAAAAGCACATATACATACCGAATGACCCCAGCCAATTTTGGCTAACCTGTGAACGACTGGTGTGAAAGTTGTCAAACCATACAGTTTCAGTGTACACTTTTTATGGAGCCGCAGATTACCTGCCGCAGAGCTGTTACAACCGTTACTTTGATGGATGAAGGAGATAAGATATATGAATTTACTATCGTATGGTCTGTTGGGACTTCTCGCCAGAGAGGAATCCTCCGGCTATGATCTGATGCTGCGTATTCAGCCTTTTTGGCAGGCCAAGCACAGCCAGATCTATCCGCTACTGGCCCGTATGGAGAGCAAGGAACTGCTAGCCTCCCGATGGATTCAGCAGTCCGACAAGCCTGATAAAAAGATGTATACCATTACGGACAAGGGAATCCATATGCTTCAGCAATGGTCTCAGGAAACGTTAGCTGCTCCGGTTACACGGGATGAATTAAGCCTTCGACTATTCTGTCTCTGGTTGACGGACAAAACTAGCGCCAATCGTATGCTAGAGGAACGCAAACGTTATTTTATTCAGAAAATCCGTCATCTAGAGGATATACTGAACGACATTCCCGCAGAAAATTTACACTTTGGCAGTAAGAATTTCGGTGACTATATTCTAGTACAAAAAGGGCTTATGAATGCCAAAGCAGGCCTGGAATGGTGCCAAATGGTGCTGCGCATGCTGCTTGCCGGTGATGTCAGAGCGGACACTAATCCGTTTTTACTTAAACCCTAAAGCAAAATGCTTTTATCAATCCATGCATGGGATTTATGTACGTTATCGTTTAATTTTTTAAAATTTAAAATTCTTTGAAACCCTTTTCCATACTATATCGTATTACGGGTAAGCGGTTGTTTGACCTATAACACAAATTACTAGGGGGATTATATTTACATGAAAAAGACATTCACTTTGAAAAATATGATGATGCTGATGATGGCTTTCACCCTACTCATTGCTATGATCGCACCATCTACAGCTGATGCAAGGCGTGGTGGCGGATTTAAATCCGGACCAAAATCATACCAATCTACACCAAGCAAGGCGAATGACAGCAGCGGCATCAATAAGTCTGATAGCGGAACTAAATCTAGTGCGGCTACGGGCAACACAAGCAGAACCGGTGGGTTCCTCGGTGGCGGTGGCGGGTTCCTCAAAGGTATGATGCTGGGCGGCTTGGCAGGTATGCTTTTCGGCGGATTGTTCGGCAACATGGGTGCATTGGGCAGCTTACTTGGCCTGGCCGTTAACGTTCTAGCTATTTATGTCCTGATTATGGTTGGTGTAGGGATCTACCGAGCTATCAAAAATCGCCGTAGACCCGATGATTCTCGTGGAGGACGTTACTAAGTTATGATTTTAAGCATGGATGAGATTGTCAATGCCATTTGCCTGCATATGGCTGAACGCAAGGGCGTACGACCGACCGATGTGGTTGTGGAGCTAAGCTGGGAAGAGGATACAGGCTATACAGCCGAAGTTCATGTCCAGGAACGCAGTCAATATCTGGTGGAAGCCAATATGATTGAAGCCATTCTGAGATATCTTCATTCCGAATACAATATTCGTGCCTATCGCGAGCAGGTCAGATTGGATCTGGATGAAGAAATTACCGCTATTGTCCAAACTTAATTAAATTGCATAGGACCGTCGTACAAACTTGTTTCAAAACAAAAGAACCGCTCTTTGCCTGGTGGCAAGGGCGGTTCTTTTTCTGCTCTTTTCTCTCTAATAGATCGTCATGGTTGTACGCGGCACCCTTTCAAGCAAACCACTACCATACATTTCCCGAAATGGCTGCTCTTCCATATGGATATAACCGATATAACAGCCACATTCTTTCATCCGGCACGGACGCTGGGCGCTCAGCCCCTCCAGACCGTCTCTGTACAGGTGCCCAATCACACGTCGATCCTGATAGCAGTGTTTTACTCGCCCGTCACCTTGGACGTAGAATACATCTGCTCCCGCGCGACATGCTCTCCCCTGGCTGCTATAATCCTTTAAATTCCATTGAAAATAGGGATCTATCTCAGTTAATTCGGTAACCTCGGCATCCGTATAATAATGTGGTCGGTCCTTGTAGGCGTTGATCCACATATAAACTTCTTTTGGAAGTTGCGCCCGCAAGGAACGAATAGCCGGGAACGCCTGTCTCAATCCAACTGTACCGACACTATAGGAAATGCCAAGTTCATATAGCTTCATCGCCTGCGATATAAAAGCTTGCTCTTTGGTTTCTCCAGGATGATAAGTAGCCCACAGCGCAGCCGTATCTGGATTTAGTTCGTTTGTCCAATCCAGCTTAGCCGATAGATTCGTCTGTACCGCCACTTTTTCCACATGCGCCATATGAGAAAACTCAATCATAGCCTTACGATACCAGGAATGAATCAAGGCTTCTCCGTACGGATTAAAAAAAATGGAGAGCTGGTGCCCCAAAGCACCCTGCTCCCGTACCCAATCAGCAAAACGCTCCAACTGCGCCCGATCCTTGTTCAACGTTTCCCGACTATCGACGTTTTTACTGAATGGGCAGTAAGGGCAAGCATAGTTGCACGAGGTCAACGAACCACGATAATATAAGGTCGATCTCATGCGCCTACATATCCTTCCATACGCTCGCGTACTGATGTGGAGATCATCCAGTCTCCAATCGCATCGGAATAGGCCATTCCTTCCTCCGTAAGTCGAAGCGTGCCCTCCTCGACCACAGCCATACCCGATTCCAGTAGCAGCGACATTCCTGTAAAATCGTCTTCCAGGGATACACCAAAGCGCTCTGCATAGGCACATAGCTCCAAACCTTCCCGATGAAGAAGCGCCTTCAGGATAAAGCGCCGCTTACGCTCATCCGCATTTAAAATAAAGCCGTAGTCAGCCAGATCATGACGCTCCGCCGCCACATAATCCGCGATAATACTACGTGTAGCTGCTGTACTGACACCATACCGGCTGGCATAGTGTACATCGCGTGTATAAGAGCGTGCACCACACCCCAATCCAGCCATGCCCTCCTCCTGGCAACTGTAGGGTAAAAGCTCTTTGCTAGATGTACCCTCATTTTTAGCAAAACGGCGCATGGAATATTGTACATATCCTGCCTGTTTGAGTCGTTCGCGCGCTACTTCATACAAGCTGAGGCGAATATCATGATCCAGCCCAGTATAGCCAGGCTTTAAAATCGTATTTTCACGAATGTATAACGGGTAAAGAAAAATCTCTCCTGGCGAATAGGACAGGGCTTCCTCGAGAGAATACAGCCAGGTTTCCACCGTTTGACCAGGCAGACCATAGATCAGATCCACGTTGAGCAAAGGAAAATTGTATTCTACCAGCCGCTCAAGTGCATCTCTAACAAGCTTGGGCTTCTGAGGTCGGTATATGGCGGCACTTTCTGATTCCACAAAGCTCTGGATTCCCATGCTGACACGATCTGTACCGCGGCGCTTGAGCACCTTCAGCCTATCCTCAGTTACAGTATCGGGAGAGGTTTCGACTGAAATAGAAGCTCGCTTGGGGTCCAATCCCATAATATTTTCTGCAATGTCAAATAAACGCTCCACCAAAGGAGCCTCCAATAAGGTCGGCGTACCACCGCCAATCGCAAAACGCGAAAAAGGCCGACCGCCCATAATTGGGGCCCATTGCCGAGCTTGTCTTTCTAGCGCATCCACATACTCCTTGTGCACATCCTGGCGCTTATCCGGTAAAGTGAACAGGTTACAAAATCCACAGCGAGCTGCGCAAAACGGTATATGCATATACAAAAAATAGCTTTCCAACTCTTCTTTCTCCCACAATTCCTGCAATGAGAGCGGTGTATCGAACGAACGATAGGCCGTTTTATGCGGGTAAGAGTACAGATAGGAGCGATAGGGAGCTTCTCGGATCGTACGTGCCCATTCTACAGGAGTATCCGGCCACTGAAATCTAGTCGTTACTAATTTTGTGTCCATTCCTGGAGAAGTTTGGGTTGCTGCGCCTATCGGATGTAGGTGATTCAGATTCATGGCTTTCATTTCTGCTCCTTCCTCGCGCTGGATTGGATTCTTGATCATTTATCAGTGCAAACTACTTTTCTTTTTGTCCTACAGTATAAAATCGCGGTAAGGCACATTCCACACTACCTCATGCGCCAGACGATGCCCTTCGTAGCCGTCTTCGCCATAAGCTGTACCATGATCGGAAAAAGCCATGCAAAACGTCTTGCCACGCTTACGCAAAGCATCAAACAAGCGTCCAAGTTCACCATCCACATACCGCAAAGCTGCTCGTTGAGACTCTACTGAATCTTTTGAAGAGCCCTTTACAAAATAATGATTAGGCCCATGGATTGCTGATACATTCAGAAACAAAAACAAGCGCTGTGCAGGGTCTGCCTTTTCCAACAGCTTCAAGGCATGATTCACCTGATGCTCTGTTGAACGAGGGTTGGTAACGCCAAAGTTCATGCGCCAGTAGCTCTCTTGAAAATATCCGGGCAGCACCTTGGCCAGCTTGTTCTTCTTCGTGAAAAAAATAACGCCACCGATACAGATCGTCCGATAGCCCTCGTTCTCCAGCCCGGACACAATGTCCGGAGCATCGAACAGCCAGGTATTTGGATGCGTTCGCAGTCCCGTATCCTTTGTGTGAAACAGCCTGACATGTGAAGCCTTATCCGTATTGGCTGGAGTCGGTAAAAATCCGCCAAAAAAAGCATGGTGTGCAGCATATGTAAAGCTCCCTGGTGTATGGCGCTTTTCCCACGACCCGGAGCCGCATAAATTCGGGCAGTTTTCTTCCTCCAGCTTGGCTACGTCATAACGCAGGGTATCCAGTGTAATCATGACAATATCATGAGAGCCGACAATTTGATTCATATCAGTCATTATCTGTCTTTCCTTTCCAAAACTACGCTCCTATTAGCAAGGTGCAGCATTTCCCATTCATATGGATTCCAACCCTGATACTCAACCCGATACAGTAAATCACCGAACGGATTAACATCCAATACATAGGGACGACCACCGTGAGCCGGAACGAGCACATCCAGTCCAGCAACCATAGATGCCGGAAAAACCCTCATGGCGGCTTTTGCAGTATGCTGGACCGATTCTACCGTATTCTGTGGTAGTCCGGCTTCCTCCAGCAAGAGTCGCTCATTACGCAAATGTAGATTTGTAATGGGGCTGTGACTCAAACGTAAAACCGCATGACAAGCTTCTGATTCACACACGAGTTGACGCACATCATAAACACGTCCGTTCAGGATCGCTTTGGGAATCCAGCGTTCCACATGTACCCCTTCCAAACATAGCCAGTTAAGGATGGCATGAATGTCCTGCTTGTCTGTATAACGACGCAATCGTCCGGCATTATAATACACACGCTGTCCGTGTATGATCTCTGTTCCAATCGTAGTTACCGCCAGCTCTGCATGTGTCTGGGGATGTACCTGATATGCCATAACACCAGAAGCACCTGACCCGCAGAATATTTTCACAAATACGCGGTGAAACCCACTCTCTTTCATAGCTGTATGCAGATCGACAGCATCACGAAATACACCGCCTGAAGCTCTAAGCACAGGCGGGACCCTGATGTCTGCCTGGTCTAATACGGCGCTACAACGCCGTTTGTCAAACATGACGGCTACTTCCGCAGGATCGTTCATCCAGCGCGACGAAGGCCAGAGCCGATCTACTTCATGCCGCAGCCAAGCCAGCAGACGGCAATAGCCCCGGAACCATTGTGCCGGGTGCCAAATGCGACCACGCTGCTCCTGCAAACGGCGCGCTTCTGCCGCTAGTATACCTGTGCCATGTGCCCATTCAGGCCATGGCAACAAAGAATCGTCTCCCTCGGCATCCGGGGCGCCCAGAGCAATCAACTCACGCTCTACCTCAAAGTTTTCGCCCGGTGCATCCAGACGTAGCAACGGGCCACTGTCCACCCGCCCTGCCAGTAATTGATCAATGCTCTCTTGCACATGGTCACTGCCATTCGCGCTATCTTGCGCAGCTTGTGCAGCTATCCTGACCATCAGTTCGCTCAGACTGTGCTTCTCTCGAATAGCCCCCAACACATCTGTATAGGAAACCTCCAGAGCTGGCGGAAGCATTAATCTGCTTCGTGCTTCCTGCAGCCCCGTAGTTCGACGAGTCCCCGAATTACCGAACAAGATAAACGGCTCGTTGACATTACTATCCCACATCTTCATCATAGAGCCGCCTCACTTTTATTCTTTTTAATTTTAAATTCAATCCGTTTTAGAAATCCATTGGAGCAAATTACTCTGTCAGTGATGGATAGCGCCAATCATCTTCTTCATCTGCTTCTTGTTGATCTTCTACGTTCACAGATAAACCTGAGTTTTTCCAGCGTTCCATCATTTCACTAGACATATAATGATAGCTCAAATCCAGATGTTTTAGCCCTTTTATACTTTCACTAGCCAGCAGCGCTTCTGCACCTTGATCAGACAATGTACCTTGTGAGAGATCTAGCACTTCCAGTTGTCCAATCACAGGGGCATTAGCAGCAGCAATGGCAATTTCATCCTGTATCTCACTGTCTTTGAGTCCCAAGTATGTAAGTTTGGGAAAAGGATTGCTGTCCAAAAACGGTAAAATATCTTCCAGTTTACCGTCAAAACCATAATCCTCGACACCCAAATACAGCTCCAGCTTGCGCAGTTCAGGCAGTTCGGCATTACGTATTTGCTGAAGAACGCTTGCAGGCAGACCACCACAAATAATAACCAATTCTTGAAGATGATTATGGCGAAGTGGTTCCAAGCTCAGATCCTGGCTTCCTTTAATATGTAAGGATTCAAGCTTTGGAAACGCTTCTAACAGCGGGGACAGATTCGTTTGGTTAATCCATGATACCTCACACTCATCATATTCCATATCACCAATAAACAGCTTGCGTACCTTAGGAAATTGATCTTTTAGCTTCACTAACACTGGTATAAAATCATCTGGTGAATTTTCATAGGCGCCGCCCCAATCTCCAATGATCAGATCCGTAACTTGGGCACTCTCCGGCTTGGCTGCCAGTTCCTCAATAGATTTAGCCATCGTTTGGCCATTCTCATAAGCTTCATAATCCACTACCAATTTCACTTCCATCTTACAATTCCTCCGATCGCTTGTCTGAGATCTCGTAAACTATCTATTTCCAATTTAGTCTATCCTATTCTACCAATGTTCGTCAAAAATAGTCCCATATCGACATTAATCCTATGTAAAATTTGCTGAATGAAATAAAAACAAGACAGCCCCCTAAGCAGGCTGTCTTTGCATATTCATAATAAACTTCTACTATTATATAGTACGTAAGTTTAGAGCCTAATTATTGGCTAATTGTAATCGGTGAGTTATCGGACAGCAATGCCAGATTATTCACGATCACATTCTCTTCCTTGCTCAAGCCACTGGTAATGAGTGTTTGTGAACCTGTCGTTTGAACAGTCTTCACTTCCTTGCGTTTCGCATGGTCGCCGTTTACCACATATACATATTCTTTACCTTGATCCTTTTGCACTGCCGCAGTAGGAACAACAATACCTTCTTGCGCATTGGCAGCGACAAAGCTGATATCAGCCAACATGCCGGATTTCAGTTTCATATCTGGATTGGCTACTGAGATTTTTACAGGATAGCCTTTTCCGCTTGCATCCAACGGGCTTACATTTTTGACTGTACCTGTTGTTACAATGTTGGAAGCTGCAACACGAACTTGTACCTTGTCACCTGCTTTTACATTGTTGATCTGTTCCGCAGGGACATAGATCAATGTATTGACCGTACTCAGGTTAGCAATGACAAGCGCAGGAGACTGAGCGGATACCATTTCGCCCACTTCTGCATTTTTCGTACCCACAATACCGTTGATCGGTGATGTAACAACGGTGTCATCCAATGCATCCTGAGCAATGTTTACATTCAGTTGTGCCTGCTTAAGAGATTGTTGGCTAGACTCAATGCCAGCCGTATTTTGAGATACTTTAAGTTGATTTTGCGCATTGCTGTAGCCGCTGTTGGCATTACTGTAGCTATTTTTTGCTGACTCATAGCTGTTGCGGGCTGTAGTTAGGGCCTTTTGAGCCGCTATCAATTGATCTTTTGCATTAGCCTGCGCATTTTGTGCATTATTATAAGCCGCTTCCGCATTCACAACTGCGGTTTTTGCTTGTTCTAATTGTGCTTGGGTGCTCGCACCAGCATCAAACAGACTTTGTGTACGGGTTACATTCTTTTGTGCATCTGCCAATGCTTGCTGTGTTTGTTTCACCGTATTGGCTGCCGAGGAGACACTATGTGTCGCTTGTTCTACGGCTGTAGTTGCTTGATTAATAGCTCCCTGAGCCTGATTGATTGCACTTTGGGATTGAATCACACCGCTTTTGGACTGCACTAAGCCCGAAGTTGCTTGAACCATCGTTGATTCATGGGATGCTTGAGCGGTGCTTACGCCTGCTGCTGCTGCTGCGGCGGCGGCACGGGCTTTTGCAACATTGTTACGCATATCCTTATCGTCAAGCTTGAATAGTACTTGACCCTTTTTAACCTCAGAACCAATATCCACAGGCAGCTCAACCACTTTACCGCCTACTTTAGGCACAATATTGACTGTTTCCGAAGGAGTTACCGTACCTGTATAAATATTGCCCTGTCCGATAATCCCCTGCTGTGCTTGACTAATTTTAACCGGTACGACCATGTCCTGAGCCGCTCCGCTATTACTGGAGCAGCCTGCCAGCACTGCGCCGCCTAGGACTAAAGCCGCTAATGTACTTTCTACTCTCAATATTTTCATGATAATTCCCTTTCTTTCTGTCCGTGGAAATAATGTAAGCCATCCAGTCGATATTTTTGTATTTCTCTTTATTAAGCTTCCGGCTGTGTCTTTGCTTTCTTCCTCTGAATAAACAAAAAGATGAGTGGAATCGTGCAAAACAGCGGTATAGATGAAATGAGGAACGTATCCCCAATTCCTCTCGATGTAGCATCCAGTGTGATTAAACTACTTATGGATGACATCCATGAGCTACCCAATGTCGCTTGTAGCGTATGAGCCGAGTCTTGTGTAATGGACTCCGAAATTTGCTGGGCATGGGCAGCTGAACGGCTTTGCATAATGGCGGTCAGTACCGCAATCGCCATAGATGCAGCCACGGTACGTACCAGATTGGACGCTGTAGACGCATTGGCTACCTTGCTCGGATGAACAGCATTCATGCCGACCGTGGACAATGGCATCATGCAAATACCAATTCCCAGACCCCGTAATGCCATTACGGTTTCCAACCAGGCATGCGAAGTATCTGGCGTAAGCTGGTGAAGATGATAGGTCATAAAGCTGGTTAGCGTCAGGCCCACAAGCCCCAAAGGCACAATTCCGAACTTATCGAACAGCTTCCCGGCAATAGGCATCATAGCCGCCATGGCAATGGCCTGTGGAATGAGGATAATACCAGTATCAATCGGTGACACACGCTGGATATTTTGCAAAAACAACGGTGTTAGGAACGTTCCTCCGTACATCCCCATCATGACCAGACTGGAGGCGATAACACTAATCGTATATTTTGAATTCTTGAATAATGAAATTTCAATTACAGCATTATCCTTGCCGCTTTCTACATAGATGAGAAAGACAAGTGCCCAGAAAGAAATAAACAGCAGAGATACAATCCCAAAAGAAGTCCAGCCATCACGCTGGCCGTTGGTCAGTGCGTACAAGAGTGTTCCTGCACAGGTGGCCGCCAGTAAAAATCCTGGCAGATCAAACGGTTTCGGCGTAACCTTAGGCGGCTCCTTGATGAGAAGGATGACCATTAAAATGGCAAATAAAGCAACCGGCAGACTGACAATAAACAAGAAACGCCAGTTAAACCATTCAATTAAGTAGCCACTCAGCGTAGGCCCTACAGCTGGGGCGGCCATTGCAGCGATACCCCATATACCAAGAGACATCCCGATTTGTTCACGCGGCATAATTTTGTAAATAATCGTCATACTCAGCGGCATAATAACACCACCGCCCAGACCAGCCAGCACCCGTGCTGCGATCAGGGAAGAATCACTCCATGCAAAAATACATATTCCCGTTCCCAGCGAAAATACGCTGAGCGCTAGAATCAAAAACTTTTTGTATCCGAGGCGCTGCTCCATATATCCGGTAATCGGTACGATTACACCAGATGCAAGCGTGTAACCTGTAATAACCCACTGAATACGTGTCGTCGTAGATCCTAAATCCGTCGTCAATCTAGGAATGGCGACATTGATCAGACTGTTGTTCAGAATGGCGACAAAGGCGCCTAAAACGATAGCAAAAAAGGCAAGCCAGCGTTCTTTGGAAGAATCTGTCGAAGGAGCAGCAGCAGTTTCATTGGCAGCCACATGGACCCCTCCTTTTTAAGATGTATGAATTTTTACTTCCACGTTCGTTCCAGGGATAAGCTTCATGTCCTTCGGCTTGTTCACAGCAATTTCTACAGGTACACGTTGAGTCACCTTATTAAAGTTACCACTTGTGTTCACAGCAGGAACGAGCGAAAACACTGCATTGGAAGCTTCGCCCACTTTACGAACCTTACCCTGAATGACCTGATCGCCTGCAGCATCAAGCGTAATGTCAACAAGCTGTCCTGGTTTAATACGGTTAATATCGGTTTCTTCAATATTCGTGGATACATACAGGTTGTTCATATCAACCATAGTCGCTACAGCACTACCCGGTGTTCCAATTTCATGTTCTTTCGAATAAATCTTAATAACAGTTCCGTTAATCGGCGCACGCAGCACAGACTTGCTAATCATGCTTGCATCCAGTCCTGATACATCCTGTTCGGCAATCGGTTCATTGCGTTGCAGCACATCGCCTTCTTCAACATCAATGTGGCTAATCTCACCGGAAATTTGCGGCATTACCTTATACTGATCGGCTTGAATGCGCGCATCGTCACTTTTAACAAAGTGTGTTGCCTGATACCAATAATAGTAGCCAATAGCTCCACCACTCAGAATGAGCAGCACGATGAGAATCGGCAATACAGTTTTCTTACTCACTTGTTCCACCCCTGTTGTCCAAAAAATTTTTATTATTCAACGCTAATATTTTAAAATTGAAATATTAGGCCATTAAACCAAATGGAGAACGTAAATAAACACATGGCAACGTGCCATGCAAAAGACAGGACTTATTTTATGTACATAGGACAATCTGATCCATGGTCCACAAACCGTCTTTTATATTTAAATATTTTCATATAACTATTGTACATTGAAATATTATAGATATATTTATCTATTCAGGCAATATAAATTTTCAGTTTTTTCAGAATTTTTTTTCACAAAAAAGAACCTTGTTTCCAAGGCTCTTTCATGAAAAGGGATAGTTTACATTTAAAGGTTCACACAATAAACCTAAGAGAAAAGCGTAGGTCCAAATGACCGATCCCTACAGTTTTTCGCCTCCCGCTCTTCCTTTTTGTCCTTATTCGCTCTGTTCTGCTGAGAACCTTGCTGCCCCATACATCCCCTACAACGACAGCGTTCTGCCGTCCCATGCATATCCTCTCTGGAGTCTTTTAATAGTCGTACGTAATCCAAAGATTGCTGTAAAGAAGCCAAGCCAGGAAGAAAACGAACCTTCTTGCCTTCTAGCAGACAGTATACTTCGATAAGCTGAGGAAGAGCTCCAAATGCATAGTAACAAAATACATTTGTTAAATGTTGAAAAGTACTAATAACGTTAGGGTTGTAGTCCACCATATACTTTTGAATCAGTAATGAATCTGCTTGTTCTGATTGTTGCCAGGCTGCCTGAATAATCAGCGAAATATCGACCTCCAACTCAGGCACCGCTGTACAAAATTGTTCATACAACATCACAGGCACCAATAAGTCATTATTTAAGGCACATATTTTTGACAATTCGCCTGACACTTTATTTTTGACATCCCAGTAATGGAACAAGGATTCAAAACTGTTCGACTGCTTAGGCCACCACTTCTCCAGCACATACTGGACAGGGACTTCTCGCCGTACCTCTACTTCCATTCCAAAGTATTCGTTCAGCGCATGCCCTATCGCATACTGAACCCTTTGCCGCCAATTCCAACCCTCACGCCCTCGTTTTCTCTGTGATTGACGGATTGGCTGCGGAGTTCTCCACATCTCCTCAAGCTGATAGTCGTGCAGAAGAGGAAAGCCGTTTAAGCTATCGCTATTGCGCATACCTATCCCTCACTCTCTTCTCAGGACACTCCAATACCAGCCAGCGCAAATTGTCTTCCGTAAGCCCGGCAATTCTCCTTCTCATCATCGAGTGGATTGAATTCAATCTTCAGACTCTCCTGAATGACCGATGCGCCGCGTTCTTTGACTTTTTCCTCTACCAAGTCCACTGCACCACAGAATTGCGTATAGGATGTATCTCCACTACCAAATACTGCCGTCTTTTTACCAGACAGATCAAGTTCGTCTAGTTCCTCGTAAAAATCCAAAAATTCATCAGGAAGCTCACCATCTCCCCATGTATATACACCCAGTAGGAACCCGTCATATGCAAGCAGTTCTTGCGCGCTGCAATCATACGAAGCCTTCAACTCCGCCTCATGCCCTGCCTGACGAACACCCTCGGCGATCAATTCCGCAATTTCCTCTGTATTACCGGTCAAACTGGCATAAGTAATCATGATTTTACCCAAGTTCATCCCTCACCTTTATTTGAAATATGGGATGCTTTCATTCCCTATTACTCAAATAATATTTGATAATGATTCTCATTGTCAAATACAAATTTCAATTATCAACTGTATTTTGGTAAACATATACGCAAAAAAGTCGCATTATATGCGACTTTTCACAATTAGAATCTATGAATAGATGTAAAAATATTATGTACGTACAACTGAATCCCTTCTTCACAAATAGAATGAAAATCGGATAGTTGTACGTACAAGTGGGATTGATTTCATTTTAATATGGAAGCGCTCTAATTACAAGTACATCCGAAAAAAATATTTTTGCTCTGTCTAACCACTTACTTATTCATGGAATCATTCGATTGTTGCTAAGGTTTGTTGTACAATAGACTCCATATGGGGATTTTACGCAGCTTACTGCCTAAATCCTGAATTGACTGCTGAAGGATGGATTGTACATGTATGTAGCACAAGAGTGGAAAGACTATGAAGTAATGGATACAGGCGGTGGTGAAAAACTGGAACGTTGGGGTGATATTGTCCTGCGTCGTCCCGATCCGCAAATCATATGGCCTTTGGCCCAGGAAACAGCTGAATGGCGTAATGTTCATGGGCATTATCACCGCAGTTCCTCCGGTGGCGGCAACTGGGATATGAAAAAACCTATCCCTGAGCGCTGGACCATTAGCTATGGACCGCTTAAATTCCACATTAAACCGACCAGCTTCAAGCATACTGGTCTTTTCCCAGAGCAAGCAGCAAACTGGAGCTGGATGATGGATAAAATCAAAGGTGCAGGCAGACCCATTTCTGTACTGAACCTGTTTGCATACACGGGAGGAGCCACTACTGCTGCTGCGTATGCTGGAGCCAGTGTGGTTCACGTGGATGCCGCCAAAGGCATGGTACAGTGGGCAAAGGAAAACGTTCAATTGTCCGGTCTGGCTGACCGTCCGGTACGCTTCATTACGGATGACGTATTCAAGTTCGTGCAACGAGAACAACGTCGGGGCAACCGTTATGATGCCATTATTATGGACCCTCCTTCTTACGGGCGCGGACCGAACGGAGAAACTTGGAAGCTTGAAGAAAGCTTATACCCGTTTCTCGAATCCTGCATGAGCATCATTTCAGATCAACCGCTGTTCATGCTCATTAACTCCTATACTACAGGTATTTCGCCTACTGTATTGCGCAACATGCTGAGCATGACAATGCAACAAAAGTACGGCGGCCAAATTAGCGCTGGTGAAATCGGATTGCCGATCACACGCTCGGGATTGAATTTGCCTTGTGGTATTCTCGGACGCTGGGAGGCTTAAATTCCTCTTATGACTCAAAATGAACTTACTTGGCATGAACATGCACAGTCGAACATCCCTGTCCTATATGAGGACAATCATGTTTTGGCGGTTGTAAAGCCTGTCAATGTTCCAACGCAAGAGGATGCCAGTGGTGATCCTGATCTGTTGTCTTTACTCAAGGAAGATTTAAAAATTAGACACAATAAGCCTGGTAACGTTTTTTTGGGTTTAGTTCACAGACTGGATCGGCCTGTAGGTGGAGCCATGATTTTTGCTAAGACGTCCAAAGCTGCTTCTCGCCTGTCAGAGTCGGTTCGAAGTCGTCATTTTCACAAACTGTATACAGCCGTTCTGAATGGCGTTCCTACGGCCCCGCAAGGCCGTCTGACCCATTACCTGCTAAAGGATAGTCGAACCAACACGGTTCAAACGGTTCGGCCTGGCACGGCTGGTGCGAAGGAAGCCATTTTGGAGTACCGCGTGATCGGACAAGCAGATGGACTCAGTCTCGTGCAGATTAAGTTGCACACCGGACGCTCACACCAAATTCGTGTGCAAATGCAGGCGATCGGCTGTCCCCTCTACGGTGACCAAAAATATGGGGGTCATCTGAGTCGGCCCGGTCAACAGCTGGCGCTTTGGTCCTTACTCGCTGGAGCACCGCATCCGGTTAGCAAGGACGATATGAGATTTCACTCGTTACCTCCTGTCCAATTTCCATGGAATGAATGGCCCAGGTCGCTTTACGAGAACATGATTACGACTGAAATTTGAACCGAAAAGCCCTGCTCCATCTGGATATCTACATCCTCAATCCCCATTTGCACAAAGAACCTGCAATGCATGTTTGTTCACATGCGTTACAGGTTCTTTTTTGTAGAAAATTAAATTAATGCGTCATCTTATCCTTTTATGACGAGGAAGCCACGGACTGCCCCTTCTTGCTGTTTACCAGCTGTTGACGGGGATGGGCGTTTTTTGCATTCGTATTTTTGATAAAAAACGCTAAAATCAGAGCGGCCACACTCAACACTGTTGCAATGATAAAAGCCGAGTTAATCCCATAAATTGTAGCTTGATTGCCTGCAGCCAGCATCCCCACTTTATCCGTCACGGTTAGTCCCTCAGATGTAACAATCGACGTCAAACGGTTGCTGCTTTGTGTGGACATCACCGTCACCAGAATTGCCGTCCCAATTGAGCCGGAAATCATACGCAGCGTGTTACTCATCGCCGTACCATGTGCATTCAATCGTTGCGGAAGCTGATTCAACCCGGCCGTTTGGATCGGCATCATCAGCAAAGACATCCCGAACATCCGCACCGTATAATTAATTAACAGTGTCATATAGGTGGTTGTTTCGGTCAACCGTGTAAATTCCCAAGTTGTTATAGCCATGATCAGCAAACCAATTACAGACAACCAACGCGCTCCGATTCGGTCAAAAATAGCCCCCGTTACAGGAGACATGAGCCCCATCAGAATCGCTCCCGGTAACATTAGCATTCCGGACTGGAGCGGTGTAAAACCCCGAATATTTTGCAAATAAATTGGAAGCAATATCATACCGGCGTACAAAGCCATCGTCACAATCACATTAATGATTGTCGTCAAGCTGTACACATCGTATTTAAAGATACGGAACTCCAGCATAGGCTCATCTACCTTCAGCTGGCGGATAATAAACAAAATAAGCGCAATTGTCCCAACGATAAGCGTAGACAGGACCGGAATACTTCCCCAACCTGATGTTCCTGCATCACTAAAGCCGTATAACAGTCCACCGAAACCGAGCGTAGACAAAATGATGCCGGGAATGTCCAGCTTTGGCTTGGACTGCTCCGTTACATTTTTTAGAAAAATAAATCCGATCACAATCGAAATTACTGAAATCGGCAGGATGATCCAGAACAATACCCGCCAGTCATAATGCTGTACTATATAACCGGATAAGGTTGGCCCAATGGCTGGAGCAAAACCCATAGCAATCCCCAGGGTTCCCATCGCCCGGCCACGACGCTCTATTGGGTAGATGTTCAAGATAACGACCATCATTAAGGGCATCATGATACCTGCCCCCGCGGCCTGAATAAGCCGACCGATCAGCAATATGCTGAAGCTCGGTGCTATAGCACATAACAGCGTGCCGATTGAAAAAATAGTCATCGCACTAATAAACAATTTACGAGTAGAGAAACGGGCAATCAAGAACGCGGTCACCGGGATCAGTACCCCATTCACAAGCATAAAGCCCGTGCTAAGCCACTGAGCTATATTGGCATCTATATTCAGATCACTCATCATTTTCGGTAAAGCCACACTGATCAACGTCTGATTTAATATCGCTACTATCGCGCCAATCAACAGAGCGGCCACAATGGGTGCTCTGCGTACATTACCTGGTAGTGTCATTTGAGGACTGCTCAAGTTGATTCATTCCCTTCGGTGTTAATTTCATGATCATTTGTTTATGAACATCCAAGAGCAACTCTAGCTGCTCCTTCGGGATGTCCAGAATTGGCAAGACGCGCTCCATCCACATGGCGTCTACCTTTTGCATGATATCTTTTCCTTCTGGCGTAAGCGTCAGTACTAAAGATCTGCGATCATGCTCATGCCGTCCACGAGCGATATATCCCGCCTTGGTCAAGCGGTCAACCACCCCGCTCATAGAGCTGCTTCCCACATGAGCTATCTCTGCCAGCTCGGATAACCCAATATTGGGACGTTTATTTAGAATGGCCAAAGCCATGTGCTGCATCGCCGTCAGATCCAAATGCTGCTCCTCATTCCAGAAAGCATAAAATATTGTCTTGTTAACCTCCCTTACCGATTGAATAATCCGGTACACCTCAAGTCTGTCTTCCTCTCTGTCACTCACTGGAACCATCCTTCTTTCTATTACCCAATTCACAATCCATATACATAAACTAGCAACTATTTGCATGCGAAATGTTATTTATTTATAACTATTATTTTATCATCTCTTATGTAAATGTCAACATTCACCCAAATATCACCTATACTTCAACACAAAAAAGCGCGGTATGAATACCACGATAGGTATTTCATCCGCGCACTCCTAATTTCCTTAAAATGATAATCTGCTGCGTACAGCTACTTTCATATATCCACCATTCTAGTTATTCTGCTCGTTCTATTTGTTCCTTTACTCCCTCAGCCTCACGTGTCATTACTGAAGTTTTCGTCTTCGTTGTAATTTTCCCCAACAAATAAACCAGCAAATTTTGATTGTGCTGAGAAATTCGGTTTAGTGCAGAACCCAGAAAATCATCCCGGATTCGCAATCCACGCTCTACTTCTTCTCTCCCTTGATCCGAGATAACAATCCATACAATTCTACGGTCCTTTACATCTCTGAAACGGGTGACCAGTCGATTCCGCTCCATCCGATCCAGCAGCATCGTAACCGCGGCTGGTGTGGTGGCGAGATATGGGATTAGTTGAGACGGTTTCATACGGCCGTATTCGTTCAAAACCTCCAGCACCGTAAGTTGAGCTTCCGTTAGTGATGGAGCCAGCTGCTGCTCCATATGAACCTTATAATCCTTAGCCATTCTGGACCAGATTTTCGCAAATTCGGTCGTTTGCATTTTGCCTCACTCCTTTAAATAACAGGGTCAGTAAAAGCATCAAAGTTACCGTATGGGCCACCGTCCGGATTGTATTTCATCACATTAAATTTTCGCCATTTCCCTTCAGTTTCCTGCCGTTTTTGGAGCATCAAATGAAAAGGGGAAGGAAGTCTCACTTCGGATTTGGAGGCAGGTCAAGGTTCGACAGCATGACGGCAAAAAGGTCCTCATTCGTGCCGGAATGGCACGTGAGGACCTCTCTTTTTCGAGCTAAAAAACGCTTGACTTTACAATTATTCTACTGTCTGCGAACTCTGAGGTTCACTACGCGGCAGCACATTTACAATTTCATCCTTCTTCTCCACAGGAGCCAGCAGCTTGCCTGTATCCTTGCGGTCGGTTAAAGGAGCTTTTTCCGAAAGGAAGGACATCGTCTGCCCTTCTGATGTGATGACAAATAATTGAACAGCTTCACGACAATAGAAGGCAGCTACAATTCGAGTTCCGTTCGAACGCACCCGCTTGCCTTCCTTGAATTCGAAGGTGCTGATTCCTTTACCGCCTCTTCCCTGAGAAGGATAATCCAGCAGTAGCGTACGCTTACCGTAACCGGATTCGGACAGTACCAGCACCTCTCCTTCATCCTCTTCTACCCATAGTGCTGCGACAATTTCATCGCCTTCCGCCAGTTGTATACCTTTGACTCCCGCTGAAACGCGGCCCATGGCATTAACCTCTTGCTCCTTGAAGCGTATGCTCATCCCCGCACGGGTAATCAACATAATATCCTTGCTATTGTCGCTTAACGTTACTGATAATATTTCATCGTCGCCAGCCACCTTGCAGGCTGCTACAGCACTGGAGCGCTTTGTAGCATACTCCGTAAGTTCTGTTCGTTTGACCTGTCCTTTCTTCGTTACAAACACAAGACTTTTGCCGATTTCCTCCATGTTTTTGATCGGAATAACGCTTACGATCCGATCTTCCTTCGCTAGCGAAATGACATTGACAATTGGAGTGCCCGGCTCTTTCCACTTATACTCTGGTACCTGATGCACAGGCAGCAAAAAGTATTGTCCACGCTGGGTGAAGACGAGCAGCACATCGAGTGTATTCACATCAAGGAACTGGGTAATGTAGTCCCCTTCTTTAACACCTGAGTTTGAACGTTCCCCGCCAGAGCGAGTGAACGACAGCATACTCGTACGTTTCACATAGCCATCTTTCGAGAGGGTCAGCAACACATCCTCTGCCGCAACCATGACCTCCAGGTTTACCTTAATTTCTTCTACCTCACCCTGTATCTCCGAGCGACGGTCAATACCGTACTTTTCACGAATTTCCAGCAGTTCCTTGCGGATCAGACTGATCAGCTTGCGGTCGCTATCCAGAATAGAACGATATTGAGTAATTTTCTTTTGAATGTCAGTAAGTTCTTTTTCGAGAGTTGTAATTTCAAGATTCGTAAGACGGTACAATTGCAGAGTCAAAATGGAATCCGCTTGTCGTTCACTAAAGCCAAACATCCATTGCAAATTATTTTGTGCATCCTGACGATTTTTAGAAGCTTTAATAGCCGCGATGACCTCATCCAGAATGTTCAGCGCCTTGACTAAACCTTCCAGTACATGTGCGCGATCCTCCGCCTTTTCCAGTTCAAACTTGATACGGTTTGTGACAACCTCGCGCTGGTGAGCTATATACGCTTCCAAAATGGACTTTAATCCAAGCTGGTGTGGTGCTTTGTTTACGATGGCTACCATATTGAAGTTATAAGCCACCTGGAGATCGGTTTTTTTCAGCAGGTATGCCAAAATACCTTCTGCATCCGCTTCCTTCTTCAGCTCGACAACAATACGCAGGCCATTTCGCCCGCTCTCGTCACGAACCTCGGCAATCCCTTCTACCTTTTTCTCCAAACGGATGTTTTCCATAGCGGTTACGAGCCTGGATTTAACAACCTGGTATGGAATCTCTGTAATAACCAGTTGCTGCTTGCCTCCACGCAAAGACTGAATTTCCGTTTTGGAACGGATATAAATACGTCCTTTGCCTGTTCTGTAAGCATCCTTGATGCCTTCGCCACCCATAATGAGTCCGCCAGTCGGGAAATCCGGACCTTTAATAAAGGTCATAATCTCTTCTAGCTCGATCTGCGGCTTTTCCATCACTGCGATGGTGGCGTCAATCACCTCACGCAAGCTATGAGTTGGAATTTCCGTTGCAAATCCCGCTGAAATCCCGCTGGATCCGTTTACCAACAAATTAGGATAACGGGATGGCAGCACAACAGGTTCCTTTGCCGAGTTATCAAAGTTATCCTTGAACAAAACCGTACGTTTTTCGATATCACGCAGCATTTCCATTGCGATCGGAGACAAGCGTGCCTCCGTGTAACGCATAGCTGCCGCAGGATCGTCGTCCTGAGAACCCCAGTTGCCGTGGCCATCCACCAGTACGTGGCTCATTTTCCAAGGCTGCGCCATCCGTACCATCCCATCGTAAATAGATGAATCACCATGAGGATGGTAATTACCCATAACGTCCCCAACGGTTTTGGCGGATTTGCGATACGCTTTTTCAGGGGTATTACCCGAATCGTACATCGCGTACAGTATTCGGCGTTGCACAGGCTTTAATCCATCCCGTACATCAGGTATCGCCCGATCCTGAATTATATATTTGGAATATCGGCCAAAGCGGTCACCGACCATTTCCTCCAGATAAGCTGGCAAAAATTGCTCCGATAAGCTCATGTCTACACCTCATTTAATAGCACTACTCTACGTATTCCGTGAAATCCACGTTTTCCACGATCCAGCGCTTACGTGGATCCACCTTATCACCCATCAATGTGGACACACGGCGTTCAGCTTTGGCAGCATCCTCAATCTGAACGCGCAACAGGGTGCGTGACTCGGGATTCATTGTCGTTTCCCATAACTGATCAGGGTTCATCTCCCCGAGTCCTTTATAACGTTGAAGCTCAAAATTCCGTCCAAATTCTTTTAAGTAATTATCAAGCTGCTCGTCAGTCCAGGCATAACGAACCGTTTCGAGCTTACCCGACTTGCGGGTTATTTTATACAATGGCGGCTGAGCAATAAATATGCGTCCTGCATCAATGAGTTCTTTCATGTACCGATAAAAGAACGTCAACAACAGTACTTGAATGTGCGCGCCATCTGTATCTGCATCGGTCATAATGATGATTTTGGAATAATTGCTGTCTTCCAGCGAAAACTCTGTTCCTACCCCCGCACCAATAGCTGCTGTAATAGCACGGTACTCATCATTCTTCATAATATCCGCCAGTTTGGATTTCTCCGGATTCATCGGTTTACCCTTTAGTGGTAAGATGGCCTGAATTTTGGAATCCCGTCCCTGCTTGGCTGATCCTCCAGCCGAATCGCCTTCCACAATAAACAACTCATTACGTGTAAAATCCTTGGACTGCGCAGGCGACAGTTTACCATTCAAATTGGAACTTTCACTGCGCTTTTTACCGGAACGCATCTCATCCCGAGCTTTACGTGCAGCTTCACGCGCTCTGGATGCTTGAACTGCCTTCTTGATCAAAGTTTGTGCTATCTGCGGATTTTCTTCCAAAAAACGCTGCATCTGCTCAGATACGATGGCATCCACTGTACTCCGTGCCGAAGCGCTACCCAGTTGATCCTTTGTCTGACCGACAAATTCAACCTCAGCCATCTTGACACTGATTACAGCCATCATGCCCTCACGTAGATCGTTGCCCTCCAAGTTTTTATCCTTTTCTTTCAACATCACCGTTTTGCGCGCATAGTCGTTCATGACACGAGTGTAAGCGGTTTTGAATCCCGTTTCATGCGTACCTCCGCCACGTGTCGGAATGGAGTTAACGAACGAAGCAATCGTCTCTGTATAACCCGCATTGTACTGGATGGCAATCTCTACTTCAATGTCTTCTTTCTCGGCATTAAAGTGAATAACGTCATGCAGCACATCCTTGCCCTCATTCAGAAAAGCAACAAACTGACTTGCGCCACCCTCATAAAAATACTCATCTGACTTTCCGCTGCGTTCGTCTTTAAGTTGAATACGAAGGCCCGAATTTAGAAAAGCAATCTCCTGAAGGCGTTCAGCCAACGTATCGTAGTTAAAATGAATGCCTGCCTGAAATACACGAATATCCGGTTTAAATGTAATTTTCGAGCCCGTCTTGTTAGTATTGCCCAGCACTTCAAGGCCTGTGGTCGGTTCCCCGACATGCTCCACGCCCTTCTTGTCCTGCCAATATTCAAACCGCTGACGGTGAATCTTACCGTCTCGGTAAATTTCTACTTCAAGCCATTCCGAAAGAGCGTTCGTTACAGACGCACCTACACCGTGCAGACCCCCGGACTTTTTATATCCCGAACCGCCAAACTTACCTCCGGCGTGCAAAATGGTGAATACAACCTGAGGCGTAGGAATTCCCGTTTTGTGCATTCCCGTAGGAATACCGCGCCCGTTGTCTGATACCGTAATGGAACCGTCCTTATGCATTGTAATATCAATGCGAGAGCAAAACTTGGCGAGATGTTCATCCACCGCGTTGTCTACAATTTCCCATACCAAATGATGCAGTCCCGAAGAACTGGTGCTCCCGATGTACATGCCCGGCCGTTTGCGAACTGCCACAAGCCCTTCGAGCACTTGAATGTCGTCCGCGCCATATTCTGAAGCTCCGCTTTGTGTGCCGGACACTCCCGCAGACAAGTCGATTTTGTCGACCATTCATGCTCCCCCTTTGTCTAATCGTAACCGTGTTTTGCCTTATTCTTGATGATTTTCACCAAAAATGCAAACAGATGTTTTCTTTTACCTTGTCCATTTTAATTCAATATATCCCGTTTCGTAAAGACGGCGAATGAAACAATCAACGCCGCAGCCCCCCAAATGCCCAGTACAGCTAAAGAAAACGGCAGGGTCATTCCCTCAATCGGGGCAGGGCTTCCAGATAAATAATCGGTTAATCCGAGGTTAACCATAAATAAATATTTGGCGCTCTGCCAAGATGAAGCCATGTTGGTCAGTATAGTGCCCGAAATGAGCGCGGCCATCATGACCACGATACTTGCAGCTGTACTACGTACCAGAACAGATACCATAAAAGCTAACGAAGCAACCACCAGACTGACAAACCAGATCAATCCGGCTTGCAGCATCAGGTAATGCCATTGTGGAATTGCATGTACAGCAGACAAATCCACCGTCGATCCAACAATTTGAAAGCCGGTAAATACCGGAACATTAAAACCACGAAAACCAAAAAACAAGCCTGATATGAGATAACTAATGACAAATACGGCCAAAATGATGAGCGAAACGAACATATACAGTGTCAGCAGCTTGCTCAGCAGTATTTTCCACCGCCTGACCGGCCGAGTCAGCAACATTTTTATCGTGCCTGTCGTCCGTTCTCCTGAAACCAAGTCCGAAGCAATGGCCATGATCAACAACGGAACGAACAGATTTATGGAGTTATCCATAAACTCTCTGGTAAAAGTGACGCCACTCGGCTCATTAGGATTCACGTCATTTTCCAGATAATATTGCATCTGCTGCACAAAGACCCGACGATAGGTCTTCCATTCTTCGGGAACCCTATCGCTGCCCAGCGAGTTTTGGTTATCGGTAATGGCTTGACGCAGTTCCAGCCGCCAATCATTGCCGAATTTCTTGCGATTGTTTTCTGCCACTTTCATCTGAGCGTACGTAAAAATCGGCACAAGCACAAGTAAAACTAGTAAAATGACATAAAATCGTTTCTTCTTGATAATTTTGAGTGTTTCATTTTGTACGAGCGGTAAAATGTTATTCAAGTATCTCACCTTCCGTCATTTTCAGGAATAGCTGCTCCAGTGTAGGGTTGATTTTGGTTACACCTTTAACGGAAATACCGGAAGCCGTCATTTGTGTCACCAGCTCCGCAATATGCTCTTCATCCATTTCTGTAAAAATTGCATCGGCTCCGCTACCTGCAACAATACTGTCATCAATTAATTCATCGGCGTTCGTAATCATTTGCACATGCGGAGAATTTTGCAATATGGCAAGACCCTGATCACGAGGCTCCAGTTGCCATACGGCCATATGTGAGTGCGTCTCAACCAGTTCTCGTACACCACCTACAGCTAGCACCTTTCCCCTACTTATAATTGCCACCCGATCACATAGCAGCTGGATTTCGCTAAGCAAATGACTGGAAACAAATACAGCCATGCCTTCTGCCGCTAGCAAACGGATAAAAGCTCTCATTTCCTTGATCCCCTTGGGGTCTAACCCGTTGGTCGGTTCATCCAAAATCAGCAATTTCGGTCTACCGAGCAAGGCTTGGGCTATACCAAGACGCTGGCGCATTCCGAGAGAATACGTACTTACTTTATCATGGATACGGCGATCGAGCCGAACCAGCTCAACGACTTCGCGGATACGCTGCTCGTCTACACCAGGCTGCATACGGGCAAAATGCTCTAAATTCTCCCACCCTGTCAGGTAGCTGTACACCTCTGGATTTTCCACAATAGAACCAATATGCCGTAAAGCCTGCTCAGGGTCACGATTTACATTATGTCCACAGACAGTAATCGTCCCTTCCGTAGGCTTAATTAAATCGACCAGCATACGAATAGTCGTCGTTTTTCCTGCTCCATTGGGGCCGAGAAATCCGAAAATTTCACCTGCGCGAACGTCGAACGTTACATCATGAATGATCATTTTGCGTTTAATTCGTTTTTTAACATGCTGAACAGAGAGCACGATTTCATTATTGCTGCTGTCTCTGTCTGCGCTACCAACCTGATTGGAGGAATGAAGACTGGACACTGCATTCGTGGATGTCGAATCTTGGGTCACGCCAGCCTCGGTCTTGTCAGCAGATTGGATGCTCATTACTTGTTCCCTCCCTTTTTCGCTTCTGCAGGTTGGCTACTTGTAGACTGTTGATTAGGATTTACATGATCGGTACCCTTCGTTGCGGTAACAGCAAATCCTTGTGCGATACGTTCAGCGATTGCCTGATAGCCTTGTCCGTTGGGATGAAAATGATCGGATGATAAATAGACGGGCAAATTTTGCTCGAATAAATCGAAAGTTGGAACCAGCGTCATGTTACTGTTTTGGTTGGTAATTGCCATGGCAGCCATATTCCATTCAGTTACCACAAGATTACCGGGAATTTTCATTTCCCGCAGATCACTGAATGGATTATACAATCCTACATAGACAATTTTAGCATTCGGATTAATTTTCCCTACCTTTGTTAGCACCTTTTGCAGACGTTTGGCTGCATCAGGCAGAGCTTTGCGCAAACCACTGAGTGTAGGTGGCTCTTTGCCGGTTTGGGCCGCCTGTGCGCCCTGAAATAAATCATTTCCGCCAATCGAAACTATAATCACATTAGCCTTCTTCAGTACATAAGACACACCAGGCTCATCCAACTTGGTTAATAGTCCTTGAGTCGTCAGTCCATTAATCCCTAGATTATTTATGAGCCGAGCTTTATGTCCTTCCTGATCATTTAACAAAGTCACCGACCGACGCACAAAACCACTTCCGGAGTCATCCCCCGTTCCTTTGGCTAACGAATCGCCAATGGCAGCTACACGCAACTCTTCCGTCTGAGCAGTAGCCGATGGTGCAGTTTGTGTCTGCGATGAACCGGATTGTACAGGTTGAGTACTTACCAATGGCTCTGGAGCCGTAATACTTCGTACTGCTGCAATAAATCCGTACAATAATAGCAGTGTGGCGGCAATGGAAACGGAACCGACAGACCGCCAAATCCATTTTGATGAATTCACTCGTGTTCCCTCCTGATAGCTTAGTGAAATAAACATAAAGCTTCTCATATCATTTTGCAAATAAACCGTTCGGAATAAAAGCGCAATAAACGCTTAGAGTCACACATAATTTCCCATGAACATGCAAAAAAAGGATGGCAAATGGCCACCCTTATATTATACTTTCTTGTGCGAACAGTTTATCCTCTCATCTCTAATCAAACGAATCAAACTATTTGCTATCAGGGATGAAACTTTTGATCCATTGTCCAAAACTGCCCGGATTTCGACTTTGTATCAGTACCGTTCCTTCACCGCGAAAACGGCATACAAGCGCTTCTCCACTCGTTACGCTGGACAACCAGCCTTTCGATGCTTTTTCAATTTTATAATCCATATAATCCGGCCATGCCACCAGATGAGCATTATCAATAATACGCTCCTCTCCTGGCGCGATATAAATGAGATGAATGGCTCCATAAGAGGATAGGAATACCGTACCTCGACCACTGATTTCTACGATAAAAAAACCTTCACCGGAGAATAAACCTTTCATCAGGTTTTGCATTTTGGTGCTAACCTCAATGCCTTCTGTACAAGCTAGAAAACCGTCCTTTTGGACCATCAACCTATACGTGCCATCCAATTCTACCGCTTGTACATCACCTATACTGGCAGGGGCTAACAACACTTCAGCTGGCCCACGGGCTGCCCTCAGTTCTTGAAAAAAGAATTTTTCTCCGCTTAGCATTCTGCCTAAACCACGTAACAGTCCACCGTCTACTGTCCCCTTTATATCTACACTGGAAGACATGGAAACCATTGCTCCCATTTCCGCTTTAATCATTTCCCCGGGGTTCAACTGCACCTTGAGCATAGCAAAGGCACCTTCATGCACAATTTCGTAGCTCATTTGCTCACCTAGCTTTCCATAAATAGTCTGCTATCCATTCAACTTGCTGCTATCATACTATAAATACGTCCCTTATGTCTTTTCTGGTATAAAGCAAGGGTTATGCCTGTGGAGGAATAAGAGACACCAAAAGACCCGCTGAACGTGTCAGCGGGTCTCCAGATTAACGTCATGCCACTATCTTTTCATAACAGCGGCATGACGTTTCGAACGTATTTACTATCATCTTAGTTACGTGTGAACTCTTGTACCCAATATCCATTGTAGTAAGCCACACCGATTTGCGTATATTCTGCCTTCAAAATATTCTCACGATGTCCCTGACTGTTCATCCAAGCTTTCATTACTTCTTGTGGTGTTTGTTGTCCCATAGCAATATTCTCACCCGCATACGTATAAGTTACACCGAATTTTTTCATCATATCAAATGGTGAACCGTAAGTCGGAGATGTATGGGAAAAGTAATTGTTCGTGCTCATGTCCTTCGCCTTCGCTAAGGCTACTTCTGTAAGCTTCGCATTAGAGGTGAGGGGCTTCAGACCTTTTTGGCTGCGCTCGTTGTTTACAAGCTTTACCACCTCGGCTGCAAATTGAGACTTGCTCAGTTGTGCATTAGAATCTGTAGACTGACCTGCACCTGAGTTGGCGTTTTGTGTTTGGGTCTGTTGCTTGGTAACAGTCTTTGAAGCCTTTTGGCTAGCCTGATTCGTCGTTTGCTTGCCAGAAGAAGGATTTGCTGTTTTTGTTTTAGCCTTGTCCTTTTCAGAATAATCCTTAATGACAGTCTTCGTTATTGTTGTCGTCCCATTGGACATATTGACTGTGTATCCGTTATTTTGAAACCACTGTTGTAATTGGGCAGACAAATCGTCAGCTGGTGAAGCTGATGCCGGAACGATGAATCCTGCGGATAAAACGGCGCTTAAGCTTCCCATCACCAGTGTTTTTTTCAACATATTCTTCATTTCGTCATCTCCTCGTTGTATAAGTGCCTTGGTGTGAACGTCTCAGGTTACAACTTTGTAATCTTTACTCTAGCAGTATATCATGTTTTATAGCATCATCAATGGTATAAAAGTTGGAAAAAAAATAGCCTGCTCGGCAATGGCGAACAGGACTAAGTTAAAAATATTGAGGCTTTAAGTATTAGATTGTTTGTTGCAAGCTAATTATCTAAGCTTTTTGCTGAAACGGTAGCCTTGCTTCTCAAAGCCGATTCGGTTGTAGAAAGCACGGGCCTCTACTTGTTTGATGCGGTTATTCGCTCCAGTAATGAATAAATGATAGCAGCCTTGCGCACGCCCCCACTCCTCACCACAAGCAACCAATCGTTTGCCAATGCCTTCGCCGCGATACTCCCCGCTCACGACCAGCATGGTGATTTGTACAGCAGGATCAGGATAGGCCAGGCTTTGAGCCGTATGCATGCCGATTACTCCGACAACACAACCATCCATTTCTGCAACCATCATATTCGCTTGACTGTCCTCCTGCGCTGTTCCCATAACTTCTTTCATAACACCACAAGTCATCGGGTATCCGACTTCTCTAAGTAGTCCAGTTACGGCTTCACAATCGCCAAGCTCTACGGAACGAATTGTCAGTACTGGAATCATCACACTGTTAGACATGATTTACCTCCACTTTCAGCATATTGGCAGCTTCTTTGGCTGTCTTCCGTGCTGTCTCCACATCTTCTGCAGCGCTAAGCGCTACAGCCATCCGGCGTCCCGGCTTGGTTTCAGGCTTCCCGAACACTCGCACCTGTGTCCGGGGTAGCAATAGTGCATCATGCAGACCGCTTATTGCGAAATCGCGCGTTGCCACTTCTGCCTTCAAGGTAGCTGAAGCTCCTGGTGTAAGCAGCGTGACCGAAGGCACCGGGAATCCGAGAATCGCCCGTACATGAAGCGCAAATTCAGACAAATCCTGCGTGATCATGGTTACCATACCTGTATCATGCGGACGCGGGGATACTTCACTAAATATGACGCTATCAGCCGTTAAAAACAGCTCTACGCCAAACAATCCGTAACCACCCAGTTCATCCGTAATCGTACGGGCAATGTCTTGCGCCTCCGAAAGCTGCTTGTCCGTCATGCCATGAGGCTGCCAAGATTCGACATAATCCCCATCTTTTTGAATATGGCCAATCGGTGGGCAAAAAGTCGTGCCTGATTCCGATCTGACGGTCAATAAGGTAATTTCGCTCTCAAACGGGACAAAAGCTTCAACAATGACACGTGTCGTTTTGGCACGCGCGCCTTCCAGCGCCGTATTCCAGCAGGATTCTGCGTCTTCGAGTGTCCGACATACAGACTGCCCTTTACCCGACGAACTCATTAAGGGTTTGACCACACATGGCGTGCCCAGCTCTTGAACCGCCGACCGTAACTGCTCAAAATGATCTGCAAAACGGTAGGCGGCAGTCGGAAGCTGTAATTTCTCGGCAGCCAACCTGCGGATACCCTCCCGGTCCATCGTAAGACGGGCGGCCCGGGCCGTTGGTACTACGTGAAATCCCTCTTGCTCTAATTCTTCCAAAGCACCCGTAGCAATAGCTTCGATTTCAGGTACAATTATGTCGGGCTTTTCCTCACGAATTAGTGCCTTCAACGCCTCAGCATCCTGCATATCCAGACAGTGAGAGCGATGGGCTACCTGCATTGCTGGAGCCAGTTCATAGCGATCAACAGCAATACATTCCACGCCAAGCCGCTGAGCTTCAATAATGACTTCTTTTCCCAATTCGCCGCTACCCAGCAGCAGCATCTTCTTAGCCTTGGCAGAAAAAGGAGCACCCCACATCTTGAACTCTTCCCCCTCTGACGAAAATTGCTCTGATCTCTTTTCATCTTTATTTTCAGGGTTTAGCTCCAAGAATGCAATAGTGCTCGGCATTTAAATTTACAAAAAACGCGATTTTTTGATCTTTTTTTTACAAAAATCTGAACTGTGCTTCCACCAGCCCCCGATATATTCCATGTTTTTTCATCAATTGTTCATGATTACCACTTTCCTGGATTTCCCCATGGTCCAATACAACGATATGATCAGCATTCCGAATAGTGGACAAACGGTGAGCAACCATAAAAGAAGTTCTGCCTTCCAATAGAACCTGAAGAGCCTCCTGAATTTTCAGCTCCGTTTCCGTATCAATGCTAGCTGTGGCCTCATCCAGAATAAGAATTCGCGGATTAGCCAGTAAGGCACGAGCAAAGGATAAGAGCTGGCGCTGGCCCATGGACAGCATCCCTCCACGCTCCTCTACCTCTGTTTCATAGCCATCTGGTAAGTGAACAATGAATTCATGAGCATTGACCGCCTTCGCAGCCGCTTCAATTTCCTCATCCGTTGCATCCAAACGGCCAAATCGGATATTATCGCGTATCGTCCCCGAAAAAATAAATGTATCCTGAAGCACGATGCTAATCTGGCTGCGCAAGCTCTCCACCGTGACATCTCGCACATCATAACCATCAATGGTAAGTCGCCCTGACGTAATGTCATAAAAACGACTGAGCAAATTAATAATTGTACTTTTACCTGATCCGGTATGACCTACAAGCGCTATAGATTGACCCGCCTCGACAGAAAGATTAATACCTTTAAGCGCCTGACGTCCCTTTTCATATTCAAAAATGACTTTTTCAAATTGAATTTCACCCCGGATAGGCGGTAAGGCTTTTGCTCCCGGTTTGTTTGCAATATTCGGCTGTTCATCCATGAATTCAAAAATTCTTTCTGAAGAAGCCATCGCAACCAGTAGCTGATTGTACATTTGACCCAGCCGATTGATTGGCTCCCAAAAGTTCCCTACATAGTTGGCGAATGCAACCAGCAGCCCCACCGTAAGCTGATCTGTCTGAATTAAATGCGCTCCAAACCAGAACAGCACAAGCGTACCAAATCCTCCGGTAATATCAATAAGTGGGCCAAAAACCTGATTCATGGCAGAAGCCTTATCCCACGATTTTTTGCTAGAGCTGTTCATGTCGTCGAAATAAGCCATGTTTTCCTGCTCCTGCGTATACGCTTGTGTCACACGAATTCCCTGAATAGATTCATTCAAATGAGAATTGATACGCGAGTTCTTCATGCGTACTTCTTGCCAGGCGCGACGGATGCGTACTCGCAGCTTGGTCGAGATCAAAAACATGATCGGAACGGTCACAATCACTGCCAAACCGAGCTTCCAGTTAATAAGCAGCAAAATAACAATAATTCCGAAAAGCTGTACGCAGTCAATCAGGACATTCACTGCACCATTCGTAAATAAATCCTGTAGCGAGTTAATGTCATTCGTCACACGTACTAATACAGAACCCGCCGGTCTTTTATCAAAAAAGTTAAAGGAAAGCTTCTGAATATGCTTGAACAAATCTTCACGCAAATCGTAAATAACCCGCTGACCAATAATATTGGTGAATTTAATGCGGTACGTACTGGCTGCCCATTGAATTAAATATAACAAGAGCACGGCACCCGTAATGAGCAACAATAACTTTACGCTCGGCAGTGCAGGCCATGCGGGAGCAATGGCCTTGTCAATGGCCAGACTGATCAAATATGGAACCGTCAGCTTAGTAATCGTGCCGAGAATCATCATGACCAGAAGAATCGGCAGAATCTGACGGGCATAAGGTTTCATGTATGCTAGCAAACGTTTGAATTCCGCCCAGTTAAACGGTTTATCAATGACCTCATCATCTTGATAGACAAAGCGCTCATTGGTCGGCTTCTTTAACGGTTTGGCTTTTTCTACTGGAATATTCATGGTCTCACCTGCCCTTCGGATACACCGTCTGGAGCCTCCGCTATGTAATCGGCGTATTGAATATGATACACATCTTGATATGGACCTGGAGTAGCAATGAGCTGTTCATGTGTTCCACGTTGGACGATTCGTCCTTCCTCAAGCACTACAATTTCATTGGCATGACGAAGCGAAGAGATTCGATGAGCTATAATAAACGTTGTGCGTCCACGCATAACCTCTTGAAAACCGGACTGAATTTCATGCTCCGTCTCCATGTCGACCGCACTGGTAGCATCATCCAGCACGAGAATTTTCGGATTTTTGAGTAGTGCGCGCGCAATGGCGATCCGTTGTTTCTGCCCTCCAGACAGTCCCAATCCACGTTCACCAACAACAGTGTCGTAGCCCAGCGGTAATTCAGTTATGAATTCATGCGCCTGAGCCAGCTTGGAAACACGTATGATGTCATCCATACTGACATGACTTAACCCATATGCAATATTGTTGCGTATAGAGGACGAGAACAGAAACGTCTCCTGAAACACAGAAGAAATTTGAGCACGTAAATCGCGAATTTTCAAATGACGTATATCCGTTCCATCCAGCTTGATGCTTCCTGCATTCACATTGTAGGCTCGCATGAGTAGTTGAATAATGGTCGACTTCCCGGAACCTGTTCCTCCTAAAATCCCAATAACCGATCCCGGTGGCGCATCCAGATTGATGTCAACAACAGCAGGTAGCTTATTTCCGTAAGCAAAGGTAACATGATCAAACGTCATATGTCCCTTCACCTGATCGGCGTTGAGTGTAAGTGCATCAGCTTCATCGGTTACATCTACAGACTGATTCAGCAACTCCAAAACCCTTTCACCGGAAGCTTTGGACTGCGTATAGTTATTGATATGAAAGCCAATGCTCCAGATGGGACCGATAATATACCAAATTAAGCTAAAGAAAGCGACGAGTTCCCCCAAGGTCATTGATTTCTGGATAACTAGATATCCACCCATGCCCAAGAGAAGAACCACACTGACCGAGGCAATCAGTTCCATCGCAGGAAAAAATCGACTCCATAAGGAAGCAGCCTGAATTTGGTTACTTTTGTACTGCTCATTACGTACGGAGAATTTTTCCACTTCATAGGATTCGCGAGCAAAAGATTTAACGGTTCGCACACCTGTAATATTTTCTTGTACCGCTGTCGTCAGGGCGCTGAGAGCAATTCGCATTTCCTGAAAGGTGGGATGAATCCGAGATTCAAATTTGAATGTGACGAAGAGTAGCAATGGCATGCTGATCATCGTAAAGAGGGTGAGCTGCCAATTAATATACAGCATCATGATAGAGCCGAATACGACCATCAGTAGCACATTGAGGAGTTGCGCAAAACCAAACCCGATAAAGTTGCGAATCGCCTCCAAATCACCAGTCAGACGGGACATAAGATCCCCCGTTTTGGCGGTGTCATAATATCTGAAGGACAGAAATTGCAGCTTTTCGTAACAGGCATTGCGAAGTCGATACGCCAGATAGTTACCTAGCCGTCCACCAAAAAAACCATGTAAAAATTGCATAAACCCTTTGATGATCACGACTCCCAGTACAGTCAGAGCCAGAACCGGAACTTTCTCGAAGTCACCGGGAATGATAGCGTTATCAATGAGCCGTTGGAGCAGGTTCGGATACACCAGTCCCAAGGCCGTCGCTATCGCAAGGCATAGAATGGAAAGAAATAGATAATGTCTCCTCTCACGAAAAAAAACTTGCAGTTGCCTGAGCACTTCCATGTCAAGTCCCTCCATTAGTTGCACGACGTTGTTATATGGCTTAGTGAAGTTTACCATCCGTGTTCCAAGGCGGCAAAGAGGATAACGGGCCGTTTTCAGGCAGGTTCGCAATTGGTAGGTGATTAGACAAATTAAATCGCTTTCTTATCATTGAATATGGCTATTTCCTCAGTTTTCCTTTCTTTTTGAAGTATGCTTAAAACACCGGATTGTCCCACAACCCGGTGTCCTGAACTTAATACAATCATGAACATATTTATATTGACTCTAAATTCGCGAGCTGATCAGCAAGCTCTTCCCAAACTTGTGGCTCCTCACCGCCCTTAAGTGCATGTTCCATACCACGAATCGTCTCCAGCATTTGCTCTCGTAGCTGTGCTTTCTGCCATGTTTGTTCCTCTTGCATCATAGCAACGTAAAAAGAAGACATTCGTTCTCGCTGCTGATCCACAGCTTCTCCGATTAACTGGCGTAATATGGGCTCCAGTCTAGTTTGTAAATTCGCCCGACCCATCCCTTCAAAAAATAGCTTTGGATTTTTAAAGCTATTCCAATAATCCTTCCACTGAATGGACTCCTGTAAGGAAATATCGCTCAGTTCGGGGACAACCCATTCTCTAAATCCAGGAACTGTGCAATCTAGCCCATTCAACTGAAGGTTCATGTGATCTACGCACTGTTGGATAGCTTTACGCACCAAGGCTTGCCCCATTTTTTCTAGTCTGAGGGTGGTTGCCAGCAATTCCTGAGACAACTCCAGTTCGATCAATCGCATCAGCTCACGACCACAAGATGCAAAGGCCAAACGAAGATCACCTACTCCTTCACGCAAAACAGATGGATGGAACGCTTCTGCCATAAATTCACCCGTCCGGTAGGCTAGCCTTTGGCGTATATGATACAGCAGTTCATCGGTTTCGTCCGACAGCACAGATCCACCATTGTTGTCAGTCGAACCAAGAAGCACATTCTCTAGTTCCCCACGAATTCGAGTTAATTGCTCTAATCGGAGCTCACGCTCTTCAGCGCTATACCGGGCATCAGCAGCATGTTGTTCTATTCGGCTCCGCAGACGTCCCAGCTCCTGCATAGCAGATGCAATAGACAAACCTGCCAGCTCTTCGGCTGCAAATGCCGAAAAATCATTTTCAAACACATCAAACCGTGAAGCTGCACGTAGCGAAGCCTCTCCCTGCTCGGCTGCTTCTAACGCCAGCATGCTGGAAAGCGGATAAATACGCGGCTTGCGGATTCCGTTCGCCTGAAGTTGTTCCTGTACATGCTGAGTCACAGAATATAGTTCATCTTCAGAAGACGCCAGATCGGATGCGTTGACGATAAAAAACGTCTGATTCAGCGCCAATGTCTCTTTGACTCGGCCCAATTGATTCAAGAACTGCCGGTCTCCTTGCGTAAACGCATGGTTATAATATGTCACAAATACAAGAGCGTCTGCATGCTTCATATAATTGAAGGTCACACCTGTGTGCCGTGCATTCACAGAATCGGCACCTGGCGTATCCACCAGCACGATGCCCTGACGAGTCAAAGTGCAATCATAATAAAGGTCGATATGCTCCACGAAGCATGATTTGCGCTCGGATGCGACAAAATCTCGATATTGCTCTAGATTCACCTGAAGCTGTTGTCCTAGCAAGCTTTCAGCTTCTTCCCATCCAGCTGCAGCAGCCTTCAAAAAGCTGTAATGAGGCCTTCCCGCAGGATGAATACCTTCTGGTGATAACGAATTTACGGCTTCTTGCCAGCCCACGGATGCTGGCTCTCCCAATCCTAATAACCGAAATGAGTATTTAAGATCTTCCCGCAACGCATCCACTGATTTCATGTGGACGTCAGCCGTGGCATGACGCTCATGACTTGTAGGCGCCATAATGCGATTAATCGCCGCTGTCGTCGGATGGGGCGATACGGGTAACACCGCTTCGCCCAGCAAAGCGTTGGCAAAGCTGGATTTGCCAGCACTGAATGCTCCAAATAGCGCCAGTGTAAAGCGCCCGTCCTCCAGTGCAGCAGCTCGCGCATGTAAATCCCGAACAGCCGCCTGCATCGCAGGGTACGGGCTTACCAATGCAGCGGCCGCCTTCAATCTTGTCGCTGCTGCATCCAGCCGCGTACGGCGGCCCCCGGCGGCAGACTGCGCTGTTGTCATGCCTGCTTGTGGCTGCACCGATGCGTTGTGCGAGCCAGCAATGTCTGGACGCACGGCACCTGTTGAAGCCGTATCTGTCGGGGCAGCAGCGGCGGTATCGGCCACAGGAGCAGGCGTGCCCACACGGGGCAACCCGCCAGGCACGGAAGCCTGCGGCAGCATGCTACGCAGCAGGTCGGCGTGCGAAGCCAAGGCTTGCAAGCGAGTGCTGTAACGGCTCGCCGCGTCCGCCTGCGCCAGCAACGCAGTGCGCGCATCCGCGAGAGCCTCGCGGTTGGCTTCGGCCCGTACCGCAAGCTGGGCCAGCAGGCGGTCTACCAGCGCCAACGCCTTGCGGCGGCAATCAGCGGTCACAGCAGCTCGCAGGTCCTTGCAATAGTTCAACGTATACTCCGGAGACAAAGCATTTTCCTTTACTGTCTGCTCTACTAGTTGCCGATCCATTACAGGGCGGATGTCATCCAGCTCCTGCTCCATCGCAGCGGTCCACAACCCTTGACCTTCTCCCCATGACCTCAGTAACTCACGCACATGAGGCAACAGTTGTCCCTCCACCTGATCAATCAGCATCCCTGCCAGCCGGTCCAAACGGCGCTCCTTTTCTCGTTCCGTCTTTCCTCCGGCAAACCATAACCCTGTTTTAAAGCCCGGCTTGCGGCTTTCTAAATATTCGCCAGCCGCTTCACGTAGCTCCGCAGGCGTGAGATGAGCGTGTTCCAGTAGATGATCCAGCTCTTGACGAAGCCGTTTATGCTCCTGCTCTGGAAGCATCCTCCAGTGTTCATCCTCTTGCTGTAAGGCCTTCTGCTCTATGTCCAGGCGCAAAATGGCCTCTTCTCCACCTGCTTCTTTGAGCAGTGCGTTCAGTTCCTCTTCTTCAGCGGCCTGCACCGTCTCCACATGCTGCTCTACCAAATGGTGCATAGAAGACACTAAACTATAAGCCAAAAGCTCTGCTTTGCGCTCCAGCAAATTCGGAATCAAGCACGTCAACTGCTCCCACTGATTCCAGGGGTGATTCTGTTCCTTCAAGGAAGTAAACAGAACGTCCGTGTAATGTACCTGCCAGGCATGAAAGCTGCTTTCCACCTCATTACGATAACGTGTAAAGGATAGCTCCCGCTCTCGGTGCTTATCGATTTGATTGATGATCAAATATAGTGGCTTGCCCCAATCCGACAAACTTTTGGCAAAAGACAAATTATTTTCAGATTGGACATGATTGTAGTCCATCACATAAAAAACAATATCAGCCCAATGTAAAGCTGAATGTGTCGCCATCGCGTGTCCGTGGTCTGTGGAATCTACGCCGGGTGTATCCAGCAGCACTCCTCCGCCAGATAATATCGGTATATCCTCCCATACTTCAACTGATTCATAGGCTCCACCATTTTTACAATACTCAGCAAGCTCGGACAGGGAAGCTTCCACGATTTCCGGCTCCGGGTTTTCTACCGATCGGGCTGGATGAATAAGCACTCTCGAACGTCCATGACGGATGGACACTACATTAGCGCTTGTAGGCACCGGTCCAGATGGCAGCACGGTTTTACCGCACAGGCTGTTAATCAAGCTCGATTTACCTGCTGAAAAATGTCCACAAAAGGCAATGGTCAACTCTTGCGCATGCGCTTTTTCCATCAAATCCCCTAGCGCCCTCGCTCCCGCTTCATCCCCTGCTTTACGCAAGTTATCCTGTATCTGTTCTATCGTATTCAACCACTTGTCCGCATCTCCTGTAATCGTTTGCATCATAAGCTACGGTTTCACTCCTTGTTTCTTATCTGCACCAAATAGCTATATTGTAGCATTCCTAAGCCACTGTGAGAATCATCACATTAAAAAAACTAAAAAAGCGCTCCCTGCCTGTACCTGGCTTTCGGGAACGCGTTCTTGTAAATGGCAAACCATAAGTTTATTTTATAATGTCCAAAACAGATCATCACAGTAATGCTTCAATATATTCTTCCATATCCAGAGGGTCTGTCGTTGCTTCAAATCGTTTGATCACTTTCCCGTTCCGATCAATCAGGAATTTCGTGAAATTCCATTTGATCGAATCTCCTGGTAAGTACTCAGGATGACGCTCATGAATTAAAGGAATAAGTATTTTGGCAACCGAATGTGTTTCATCAAAGCCCTCAAAGGGCAACGACGAAGCAAGATATGTAAACAACGGGTGAGCCTGCTCATCACGTACATTCACCTTTTGGAACATGGGGAATGCGACCCCATAATTCAGAGTACAAAATGTTTGCACACTTTCATTGGAATCCGGCTCTTGATCGGCAAATTGATTGCATGGGAACCCGAGAATCACCAAGCCTCTATCCTTATATTGATCATATAGACGCTGCAAATCCTGATATTGAAATGTAAAACGCTGAATAATCATAAATGCTCATTTAAGAAACTCCTCTGAAAATGTAATTGAAGATTTCATATTTAAATATGTGAAATCATCCATATCCAGCGTTTTATGACGGTCTTCAAGGTTCGTATATGCGCCTGCGGGCTGGTTAGACCAGCCGAGCCGCCTATACCGGAACATGCAACGCATGTCGTCCGCTAATTACACTTAATTAGCTGCAGTCTCAAGTACTGGCAGCAAAATTTCAAATACTTGACCATGCTGTAAGATCGTAATTCCACGGGATTTATCCTTCATTACGACCACTTCTGGTTTTTGTGACATACGCTCCAGGTAATGCTCAGGGACATCACCAGAATGACTAACTGTGATTCCCTCTAGCTCGCGCTCTTCGTTTTCAGCAAACTCTGTTGTTACAATTTGCTCAAAAATATCGGAGAACGCCTCAAAATTATCTGTATATACCGAAATGCACTTCATTACTCTTCATCCTTTTCTACACATAAATGGTTAAACCCTCTATTACCTTTATAGGTCTTTCGGGTCTTTAAGCTCTACGTTTCTTATCTTTTCTGATAAGAGACGTTTTCATACGTTTCTTGCCTTCCCTGCACACATCCAGCAATGGACACACCTGACATTGAGGGTTTTGAGCTTTGCAATGGTAGCGTCCGAAAAAAATGAGCCGGTGATGGGTCACAGACCATTCATCCCTAGGTACCCTTTTCATCAGCTTCTTTTCCACCTCAAGCACTGAATCATCCCCCCCTGCAAAGCCGAGCCGTTTAGAAACGCGCTCTACATGCGTATCTACCGCAATAGCTGGTACATCAAAGGCAGTAGATACTACGACATTAGCCGTCTTGCGGCCAACACCGGGTAGCTTGACCAGTTGATCATGCTCCGAAGGTATCTCTCCCCCGTACTGGTCTATTAAAATCCGGCAGAGGTTATGAATATGATTGGCCTTGTTTCGGTACAAGCCGATTCTACGAATATCCTGCTCCAGTTCCTCAAGAGGAACAGCCAAATAATCCTCAGGTGACT